>Ga0079037_100001549_pt1 | contig 12074 bp, 10 predicted proteins | sample Mud3Dept4metaG_FD_71479 | JGI IMG/M metagenome (GOLD analysis project Ga0079037, IMG submission 71479) | Freshwater wetland microbial communities from Ohio, USA, analyzing the effect of biotic and abiotic controls - Mud 3 Core 4 Depth 4 metaG | ecosystem: Environmental > Aquatic > Freshwater >... | reverse complement strand
TCGCCTCCACCGCCCGGGCGATCTGGGACTCGTCGCGGACGTCCACGTCGAGCGCCAGCGCCTTGCCCCCGGCCGACTCCACCTCCTGCGCCGCGGTGTAGATGGTCCCCGGCAGCTTGGGATGGGGCTGGGTGGTCTTGGCGGCGATGGCCACGTTGGCGCCCTCGCGCGCCGCGGCCAGGGCGATGGCCTTCCCGATGCCGCGGCTGGCGCCGGTGATGAAGAGGGTCCTTCCCTTGAGCGTGGCCATGGTGGGGTCCTCGCGGTGCCGCCTGGGGAAAGCATCGTTGCGTCCGGCCGGCGGCGCAAGCGCCCAGGCGAGCGCTGCCGCTCGCCGGGGAGGGACGGGTGGGGATCCACATCCGATGGGGTGCCGGTCGCTGGCCTACCCCAACCAATGGGTCTGGCCGGCCGACCGGTACTGATCCTCTGAGCAGGTGTAACCTATTGTAGCTATTGGGTCTTCTTGACTTCTTCGGCCGATCTCCGTAGATCGTGGCCTCCTAGTGGGAAAAAGTGTCACGTAGCGGATCAGCGCGGCATTGGGTGGACAGCCGGTGTTCTTCGGGACCTTCAACCACGCCATCGACGCCAAGGGGCGCACCAGCCTGCCGGCGCGCTTCCGCGAGGCGCTGGCCGCCGCCGGCGAGTCGAAGCTGGTGCTGACGCAATACCCGCACTGGCGGGCGGTTCAGGCCCTTCCCCACTCGGTGTGGAAGGAGCTCGAGCGCAAGGTTCTCGAGGCCTCCCCCCTCGACGCCCGGGCCCAGCGCAACATCCTGCGCTTCTACTCCACCGCCCACGAGGTCGACCTCGACGTGCACGGCCGCCTGCTGGTGCCGCCCGCGCTGCGGGAGCACGCGGGCCTGGCCAAGGACGTGGTCTGGGTCGGGATGGGCCGGACCATGCACCTCTTCGATCGGTCGACCTACGAGCAGCAGATGGGCCAGGACCTCGCCGAGGGCGACGTGGTGGACTTCTTCAAGTAGCGGAGCATCCGCATGCACGCGGTCGATCACCAGCCAGGCATCACCGTCATCCGCTGCGCCGGCGAGCTCGGCCTGGCGGAGCTGGCCCGCATCGTGGCCCAGGCGGCGCGTTCGCGCGCCGACGGTCGGCTGGTGGTCCTCGACGTGGCCCGGGTGCCCCACCTCCACTTCGCCGGAGCGCGCCTGCTCCGCCAGGTGGAGGGGCTTCGGCTCGCCGGGGCGAGCCGCTACGTGCGCGACCTGCTCCGCGCCGGCGGCGCCGGCGGGTTCGTGGAGTTCCACGGGAACGTCGCCGAGGCCGTGACCGCGGCGTGAGCGAGTACGAGCATGCGTCCGTCCTGGAGAACGAGGTCGTCGAGGTGCTGCTCCCCGCGCCGGGGAAGCTGCTGCTCGACGGCACGCTGGGCGGAGGCGGCCACGCGGCGCGCCTGCTCGACCGGGGGGCGAAGGTGATCGGGCTCGACCGCGACCCGCGCGCGGTGGCGGCGGCCTCGGCGCGCCTGGCCCGCTACGGCGAGGCCTTCCGGGCGGTGCGGTCCGACTTCCGCGACGCCCGGGCGGTGCTGGACTCGCTGGGGATCGCCGGGGTGGACGGGGCGCTGGTCGACCTGGGCGTCTCCTCCCCGCAGCTCGACCGGGCCGAGCGCGGATTCTCCTTCTCACGGCCCGGCCCCCTCGACATGCGCATGGGCGCGGAGGGCGAGACCCTGGCGGAGCTGCTGGAGCGAATCGACGAGCGCGAGCTCGCCCGCATCCTGCGCGAGTACGGCGAGGAGCCCTTCGCCCGCCCGGTGGCCCGGGCCATCCTTCGCGCCGTCCGCGCCGAGGGGGCCGCCCGCCTCGACACCGCCCGGCTGGCGGAGGTGGTGGCCGCCGCCATCCCGCGCCGGTCCTGGCCGCGCCGCGTGCACCCGGCCACCCGCACCTTCCAGGCCCTGCGCATCGCCGTGAACGACGAGCTGGGGGCGCTGGCGGCCTGGCTGTCGAGCCTGCCCTCGCTGCTCAACCCGGGCGGCCGGGCGGCGGCCATCAGCTTCCACTCCCTCGAGGACCGCATGGTGAAGCAGTCCTTCCGGCAGCTCACCCGCGCCTGCACCTGCCCGCCCGGCCTGCCGGTCTGCGCCTGCGGCGCGCGCGCCTCCTTCGCGCCGGTCACGCGGCGCGCCGTCGTCCCCTCGGAGGCCGAGGTGGCGGCCAACCCGCGTTCCCGCAGCGCCAAGCTGCGGGCGGTGGAGAAGGTCCGATGAGGCGCCCGAGGCTGCAGCCGGGGACCGAGCGGCTCCTGCGGCTCGCGGGGCTGGCGGCGCTCCTCGCCGCGGTGGGCATCTTTCACGTCTGGTCACGCACGCAGGTGATCGCGGCCGGGTACGACCTGGCGCGGCTCGAGTCGGAGCACCGCAGGCTCGCCGCCGAGCGCGATCGGCTGCGCATCGAGGTGGCGACGCTGCGAGCGCCGGGGCGCCTGGAGCGCTTCGCCCGCGAGCGTCTGGGAATGGCTCCGCCGGCGCCGGGAGCGGTGGTGGCGGTGGTGAAGGGCGGGACGGTGGTGGCGGGCGGGTTGGGCGGCGGGGCAGGCCACCGCTCCCCGCCGGCGGAGCCAGCAGTCGGTTCGGGTGCGGCGGCGCCCGTTCCGACCCCGGGGCTGCGGCTGGCCCTGCGCGGGTCGGGACGGGCCGGGCGCGGAGGAGGCGCCGCGGCCGCTCCATGAGGACGGGGATCGACCCTCGCTCCGCGCGCTGGATCGCCCTCCGCATCGGCTTGGTGGCGGCCGCCATCGGAGCCGCCTTCCTGGTGGTGGCGGCCCGCGCCGTCCAGCTCCAGGTGGTGCAGCGCGACCGGCTGGGCAGCCTGGCCCGCGACCAGTACCTGCGCCAGCTGGAGCTCAAGCCGCGGCGCGGCGCCATCACCGACCGCAACGGCGCCACCCTGGCCGCCGACGCCGAGGCCGACTCGGTCTTCGTCGACCCTCAGGAGCTGGAGGCGCGGACCCGACCCGGCCAGGCGCTCGGCAAGCTGGCCCGGGTCCTCGGGGTCGAGCCCCGCGGCCTGGAGCGGCGCGCCGCGCGCGGCGGGCGCTTCGTATGGGTGAAGCGCCGGGTCTCCCCGGCCGAGGCCGACGCGGTCCGGGCCCTGAACATCCCCGGGGTGGGTTTCGTCAAGGAGACCCGCCGCTACTACCCGCGCCGGGAGATGGCGGGGCAGCTGCTCGGGTTCGTGGGCGACGACGGCGCCGGGCTGGAGGGAATCGAGGCGGCCTACGACGACGCGCTGCGCGGCGAGTCGGTGCGGGTGCCGTCGCTGCGCGACGCCCGCGGCCTGCACCTCCTCGGCGAGGCGCCGGCCCCGGCCCGCGTGATGGAGGGCGCGCGGGTCGAGCTCACCATCGACCAGGGCCTGCAGCTCGCGGCGGAGCGGGCGCTCGCGGCCGCGGTGGCGCAGACGCGGGCCGCCGCCGGCATGGTGGTGGCGGTGGACCCGGCCACCGGGGAGGTGTTGGCGCTGGCCAACGCCCCCGCCTTCAACCCCAACGCCACCAAGCGCGGCGAGGAGATGCGCAACCGGGCGGTGCTCGACAGCTTCGAGCCCGGCTCGACCATGAAGACCTTCTCCCTGGCCGGCGCCCTGGAGGAGGGAACGCTGCGCACCGGGGACGCCATCAACTGCGAGAACGGCGCCTGGGCCGTCGGCTCCCACGTCATCCACGACCACAAGGGCATGGGTTGGGTCGGGCCGGCGCGGGTGATGGCCGCGAGCTCCAACATCGGCGCCGCCAAGGTCGGCCAGCGGCTGGGACGGGAGCGGCTGCAGCGCACCTTCCTGGCCTTCGGCTTCGGCGAGCGGACCGGGGTCGGCCTGCCGGCCGAGCCGCGCGGCGTGGTCCCCTACCCCCGGGCCGAGGTCTCGCTCGCCACCATGTCCTTCGGGCAGGGGATGACCGCCAGCGCCCTGCAGGTCACCCAGGCCATGGCCGCCATCGCCAACGGCGGGACCCTGATGCGCCCCTGGTTGGTGCGCCGGGTGGTCGACCCCGGCACCGGTCGGGTCCTGGCCGAGGCGGCCCCCACCCCGGTGCGCCGCGCGGTGCGCCGGGACGTGGCCGCCACCGTGGCCCGCTGGCTGGAGGGCGTGGTGTCCGACCCGGACGGAACCGGCAAGCGCGCCCGCCTCGACGGCTGGCGCGCCGCCGGCAAGACCGGCACCGCCCAGAAGGCCGACCCGGTCTCCGGCGGCTACTCGGCCGACCGGCACTTCAGCTCCTTCGTGGGCTTCGCCCCGGCCCAGGCCCCCCGGGTGGTGGTCGGGGTCTTCATCGACGAGCCCAAGGGGGAGATCTACGGCGGCGAGGTGGCCGCCCCGGTCTTCCGCGAGGTGACCGAGCACGCGCTCAAGGCGCTGGGGGTGCCGCCCAGCGAGCGGATCGCCGCGGCCGTCCCCGCCCCCGCCCCCGCCCCGGAGGCCCCGATCGCCCGCGAGGCGGCCCCGCCGCCCCTGGAGGAGCTCCCCCGGCGCGCCCCCCGCGGCCGGTCCGGCGTGGCGGTGCCCTCGGTGGAGGGGCTGCCGGCGCGGGCGGCGCTGCGGGCGCTCGAGGCGGTGGACCTGGTCGGCGAGACCGCCGGCAGCGGCCGGGTCACCGGCCAGTCGCCCCGGCCCGGCGACGTGGTGGAGCGCGGGGCCCGGGTGCGGCTCCGCTTGGCTCCCCCCGGCTGAGCGGCGGCCCGCGCCGGCGGTCAAGAAGCTGCACTGATATCGCGGTCGGGCTAGGATGCGGCGAGCGCGCGCGGGATCGCGCGCGGCGAATTTTTTCGGCGATCGAGCGGAGGAAACCAGCCCGGACGGCGGTTGCAGTGGGCGGGGCGTCGACGGGACCCCTGGGCTCTGGATGAGGCTTTCGCAGGTCATGGCGGGGGCGGGCGCGGCCGGCGCGGCCCGCGGCGATCCCGAGGTGACGCAGGTCACCAGCGACTCCCGGGCGGTCCGCCCGGGCGCCGTCTTCTTCGCCGTCCCGGGCACCCGGGCCGACGGGCACGACTTCGCCGCCGCGGCGGTGCGGGCCGGGGCGGTGGCGGTGATCGCCGAGCGGGCCGTGGAGGTCTCCCCGGCCCTGCTCCTCCTGGCGCCGAGCTCGCGGCGGGCGCTGGCCGTCGCGGCCGCCAACCTGCACGGTCGTCCCGGCGACGCGCTGACCCTCTGCGGCGTCACCGGCACCAAGGGCAAGACCACCGTCACCTACCTGGTCGAGGCCTGCGCCGCCGCCGCCCGGGTGCCGGCGGGGGTGGTGGGGACGGTGACCTATCGTTTCCCCGGCGCGAGCCGGCCCGCCAGCCACACCACGCCGGGCGCCGAGGAGCTGCAGGCGCTCCTCGCCGAGATGGTGCGGGCCGGAACGCGGCTCGCCGTGCTGGAGGTCTCCTCCCACGCCCTGGCCCAGGAGCGGGTGGCCGGCCTCGCCTTCCGGGCCGCCGGCTTCACCAACCTCTCTCGCGACCACTTCGACTACCACCGGGACCTCGAGGCCTACTACCAGGCCAAGCGCCGGCTCTTCGCGGAGCACCTGGCCGCCGACGGGGTGGCGGTGGTCAACGCCGACGACGCCCACGGCGCCCGCCTCGCCGGCGAGCTCCGCGAGGCCGGCCGCGAGGCGTGGCGCTGCAGCCTCTCCGGCCCCGCCGAGCTGACCGCGCGCGAGGTCCGCTCCGGCCTCGCGGGCACCGCCGCCGTGCTGGGGACGCCCCGCGGCGACCTGGAGGTCCGCTCGCCGCTGGTGGGCTCCCACAACCTGGAGAACCTCCTCTGCGCCGCCGGTCTCGGCCTCGCGGTCGGGCTCCCGCCGGAGTCGGTGGCCGCCGGGCTCTCCGCCAGCCCGGGCGCCCCCGGCCGCCTGGAGCGCATCGAGGGGCGCGGCGTGGCCGCCTTCGTGGACTACGCCCACACCGACGAGTCGCTGTCCCGCGCCTGCGCCGCGCTGCGCCCGCTGGTCGCCGGCCGGCTGCTGGTGGTGTTCGGCTGCGGCGGAGACCGCGACCGGGGCAAGCGTCCGCTCATGGGGCTGGCGGCCGGCCGGGCCGCCGACCTGGTGGTGGTGACCAGCGACAACCCGCGCACCGAGCAGCCGTCCGACATCATCGCCGCCATCGTCCCCGGCCTGGAGCAAGCGGGCCTGCGGCGGATCTCCGCCGCGGCCGCCGCCCGCGGCGAGCGGGGCTACCGGGTGCTGCCGGACCGCCGCGAGGCCATCGCCGCCGCCCTGGCCGCCGCCCGCGCCGGAGACGCGGTGCTGGTCGCCGGCAAGGGTCACGAGGATTACCAGCTCGTCGGGACCGAGAAGCGCCACCTCGACGACCGGGAGGAGGTCCGCCGGGCCCTCGGCGTCGCATGACCCCCCCGCGCTTCACCCCCGAGGAGCTCGCCCAGGCCACCGCCGGCCGCTGGGAGGGCCCGCCTCCCCCGGCGCTGGAGGGCCTCTCCACCGACAGCCGGAAGCCGTCGCCGGGCTCCTGCTTCGTCGCCCTGCGCGGCGAGCGCTTCGACGGGCACGCCTTCGTGGCCGAGGCGGCCCGGGCCGGCGCCCGGGCGGCGGTGGTGGCGGAGGGGGCCGAGGTCTCCGCCGCCGGCCTGCCGCTCCTGCGGGTCGGGGACACGCTGGCGGCCCTGGGGGCCATCGCCCGCCTGCACCGGCGCCGCTTCCGCATCCCGCTGGTGGCCGTGACCGGCTCGAACGGCAAGACCACCACCCGGGAGATGGCCGCCGCCATCCTCGCCACCCGCGGGCCGGTGCTGCGGAGCGAGGGCAACCTCAACAACGAGGTGGGCGTGCCGCTGACGCTGCTGCGCCTCGCCGCGGAGCACACCGCCGCCGTGGTGGAGATGGGCATGAGCCACCCCGGCGAGATCGGGCGCCTGGCCGCCATCGCCGAGCCGCAGGTGGGGGTGGTCACCAACGCCACCCCGGCGCACCTGGCCGGGCTGGGGACGGTGGAGGCGGTGGCCGACGCCAAGGCCGAGCTGTACCAGGGCCTCCCGCCGGGCGGGGTGGCGGTGGCCAACGCCGACGACCCGCGCATGCTCAGGCGGGCCCAGGCCAGCGGGCGTCGGCTGCTCACCTTCGCGGTGGGCCGCGGGCGGCGCGGCGACGTGGTGGTGCTGGAGATCCTCTCCCACGCCGCCGATGGACTCGCCTTCCTGCTCGGCATCGGCAACCGCGAGCTGGAGGTCCGCATCCCGCTCGTCGGGGCCCACAACGCCGCCAACGCGGCCGCGGCGGCGGCCGCGGCGGTGGCCCTGGGCTGCAGCGACCGCGAGATCGTGCGGGGCCTGGCCGAGGTCCGGCCGGTGGGGCGGCGCCTGCGCCTCGACCGGCTCCCCTGCGGCGCCGTGCTCGTCGACGACTGCTACAACGCCAACCCGGCCTCCATGTCGGCGGCGCTCCGGACGCTGGCGGACCTGGCGGCGGCCTCCGGGTCGCACCCGGTGGCGGTGCTGGGCGACATGCTGGAGCTCGGCCCCGTCGAGGCCGAGGCCCACCGGGCCCTGGGGGCGGAGGCGGCGCGGGCCGGGGTCCGGCTGCTGGGCGCCTTCGGTCCGCGGTCCCGGGAGGTGCTGGCCTCGGCGCGGGCAGCCGGCCTGCCGGAGGAGGCCGGCTTCCACTCCGAGGAGGTGGAGCCGCTCGCCGCCTTCCTCCGCGCCCGGATCGGGCCGGGCGACGTGGTGCTCGTCAAGGGGAGCCGCGGGATGCGGCTCGAGCGGCTCATCGAGGCGTTGCGCTAGATGCTCTACCACCTGCTCTACCCGCTCTCGACCAAGCTGGGCGTCCTCAACGTCCTGCGCTACCCCTCCTTCCGCATCATCGCCGCCGGCTTCACGGCGCTGGTGATCGGCCTCCTGCTCGGCCCGGCCTTCATCGAGCGGATGCGCTCCATCCAGTACGGGGCCTCCAACGTCCGGGAGGACACGCCCGAGTCGCACCAGAAGAAGTCGGGCACGCCCTCGATGGGCGGGGCGCTGATCCTCTTCTCCCTGACCATCTCCACCCTGCTCTTCGCCGACCTGCGCAACCGCCTGGTGTGGTCGGTGGTGGCCATCACCCTGGGCTTCGGGGCCATCGGGCTGGCCGACGACTACCTCAAGATCTCGAAGAGGAACTCCAAGGGCCTGGCCGGCCGCAGCAAGCTGGCCTGGCAGCTGCTGGTGGTGCTGGCCACCTACTACGGGCTCCTCACCGACTGGAACTTCCGCGTCGAGCCCTCCTTCCCCTTCCTGTCGGTCGGGAGCTACCTGGACCTGCACCTCACCCTCCCCTTCGTCCCCACCCGCTACTTCGAGCCGTCGCTCGGGTGGGCCTACCTCCCCTTCATGCTGTTCGTCATCATCGGGACCTCCAACGCGGTGAACCTCACCGACGGGCTCGACGGCCTGGCCATCGGGCCCACCATCGTCTCCTCGATGACCTTCCTGGTGCTGTCCTACGTGGCCGGCACCACCATCGCCGGCTTCAGCCTGGCGGCCTACCTGCGCATCCCGCAGATCCCGGGGGCCGAGGAGCTCGCCATCTACTGCGCCGCCATGGCCGGCGCCGGCATCGCCTTCCTCTGGTACAACACCTATCCCGCCTCGGTGTTCATGGGCGACGTCGGGTCGCTGGCGCTGGGCGGCGGGCTCGGGGCGCTGGCGGTCCTCACCAAGAACGAGGTCGCCAGCGCCATCCTGCACGGGGTCTTCCTGGTGGAGACGGTCAGCGTGATCCTCCAGGTGGCCTCCTTCAAGGCCACCGGCCGGCGCATCTTCAAGATGGCCCCCATCCACCACCACTTCGAGCTCAAGGGCTGGGCCGAGCCGAAGATCATCGTCCGCTTCTGGATCATCGCGATCATGCTGGCGCTGGTGGCGCTGGCCTCGCTCAAGCTCCGCTAGGGGGGCGCTTCGGGGACATGGAACCGGAACTCCAGGGTCGCAGGGTGCTGGTGGTGGGCCTGGCCCGCAGCGGCGTGGCCGCGGCGCGGCTGGCGGCGAGCAAGGGCGCCCGGGTGACCGTCACCGACCGGCGCGCCGCCACCGAGCTCGCCGACCCGGTGCGGGAGCTGCGCGCGGCGGGCGTCTCCTTCGCCCTGGGCGGGCACGACGTGAAGGACTTCACCGCCAGCGACCTGGTGGTGGTCTCGCCCGGCGTCCCGCTCCTCCTGCCGGAGATCGCGGAGGCGCGCCGCCAGGGCGTTCCGGTCCTGGCCGAGGTGGAGCTGGCCTGGCGCTTCCTCGGGGCCACCCCGCTGGTGGCCATCACCGGCACCAACGGGAAGTCCACCACCACCGCCCTCGCCGGCGCCCTCTTCCGGCAGGACCGCCGCGCCTTCGTGGGAGGCAACCTGGGGACGCCCCTGTGCGAGCACGTGCTGTCGGGGCGGCCGGTGGACGTGGTGGTGGCCGAGCTGTCCTCCTTCCAGCTGGAGGGGATCGAGCGGTTGCGCCCCCGGGTGGCGGCCTTGCTGAACCTGACCCCCGACCACCTCGACCGCTACCGCGACCTTCGCGCGTACGCCGAGGCCAAGGCCCGGATCTTCATGAACCAGCAGGCCGGGGACTTCGCGGTGGCCAACGCCCGCGACCCGCAGGCGCTGGGCCTGGCGGGCTGCTCCCGCGGCGAGCTCTACACCTTCGGCTTCGGTCCGCCGGTGGCGCGCTCGGTGCGCGACCCCGACCCCACCCCGGGCGCCGGCGCCCCGCTGGTCTTCACCCCGGAGCGCGGCGCCCCCGAGCACTACCTGGTCCGCACCCGCGCGCTGCGCGGCCGGCACAACCGGGAGAACGCCATGGCGGCGGTGACCTGCGCCCGCCTGCTGGGCGTGCCCGGGACCGCCGTCCAGCGGGGCCTCGACGAATTCCCCGGGCTGCCGCACCGCCTGGAGCTGGTGGCCGAGCGCGCCGGTGTGGAATGGGTGAACGACTCCAAGGCCACCAACGTCGACTCGACCCAGGTCGGCCTGGCGGCCTTCCCCGCCGGGAAGCCCTCGGTGGTCCTGGTCATGGGCGGGCGCGGCAAGCGGGCGCCCTACGCCCCGCTGCGGGAGCTGTTCCCCGGCCGGGTGAAGGCGCTCCTCACCATCGGCGAGGACGCCCCGGCGGTGGAGCGCGAGCTCGGCGACCTGTGCCCCACCGAGGGCTGCGGGGACCTCCGCCGCGCGGTGGCGCGGGCGCGGGCCCTGGCCCAGCCGGGCGACGTGGTGCTGCTCTCGCCCGCCTGCGCCAGCTACGACCAGTTCCGGAACTACGAGGAGCGCGGGGAGGCCTTCCGCCGCCTGGCCTCGGAGGGGGGCCAGCCGTGAGCGCGACCCGCGACGCCGTCCGCAGGCCGCCGCCGCCGGAGCCGCCGGTGGACGGGCTGCTCCTCGCCGCCGTGCTGATCCTGACCGCCCTCGGGCTGGTGATGGTCTACTCCGCCAGCGCGGTGACCGCCGAGGCGCGGGTGCGCGACCAGTTCTTCTTCCTCAAGCGCCAGCTGGTGGCGGCCGGGGTCGGCCTGGGGCTGCTCCTGGCCATGCTCCGGCTGGGCTACCGCCGCCTGGAGCTCCTGGCGGTCCCCTTCCTGCTCCTCACGGTGCTGCTGCTCCTGGCGGTGCTGGTCCCCGGCGTCGGCCGCAGCGCCGGCGGGGCGCGCCGCTGGATCGACCTCGGCCTGGTGAGCTTCCAGCCGGCCGAGGCCGCCAAGGTGGCGCTGGTGCTCTACCTGGCGCGCTCCCTGGCCCGCAAGCGCGACAAGGTCCGCATCTTCTCCATCGGCTTCCTGCCGCACGTGCTGGTGACCGGCCTGCTGGTGGCGCTGGTCCTGGCCGAGCGCGACCTCGGCACCGGGGTGGTGCTCCTGACCCTGCTCTTCGTCATGCTCTTCGCGGGCGGCGCCCGGGTGAGCTACCTTCTCGGGGCGGTCCTGCTGGCCGTGCCCATCGGCTGGAAGCTCATCGCCGGGACCCCCTATCGCATGCAGCGCATCCTCGCCTTCCTCGACCCCTGGCAGCACCGCGAGGGGGCCGGGTTCCAGATCGTCGAGTCGCTGCTCGGCATCGGCAACGGCGGATGGGCCGGGCAGGGGCTGGGCGACGGCAAGGGCAAGCTCTTCTACCTCCCGGCGGCCCACACCGACTTCATCGCCGCGGTGGTGGCCGAGGAGGCCGGGCTGATCGGCGTGGCGGCGGTGCTGGCCCTCTACGGCATCGTCGTGTGGCGGGGCCTGCGGGCCACCTTCAACGCCTCCGACGCCTTCGGCTGCTTCGTGGCGCTGGGGGCCACCACCCTCATCGCCGTCCAGGCGCTCATCAACCTGGCGGTGGTGTTCGGCCTTCTCCCCACCAAGGGGCTCACCCTGCCCTTCGTCTCCTACGGCGGCAGCTCCCTGATGATGCTGCTCGCCGCCAGCGGCATGCTCCTCTCGGTGAGCGCCGGCAAGGGCGGCTTCCTGAGGCGGCCCACCCCGCGGGCGCGCGTGCCGGCGGCGGCCGGCGGGGGCGGCCGGTGAGGCTCCTCGTCGCCGGCGGCGGCACCGGAGGCCACGTCTTCCCGGGCATCGCCATGGCGGAGGAGGTGGTCGGCCGCCACCCAAAGAACGACGTGGTCTTCGTGGGGACGGCCCGGGGCCTGGAGGCGGCGGTGGTCCCGGCGGCCGGCTTTCCCATCGAGCTCATCGAGGTGCGCGGCCTCAAGGGCAAGGGGATCCTGGGGGTGCTGGCCGGGCTGCTGCTCCTGCCCCGGGCCTTCCTGCGATCGTGGTCGATCCTGCGGCGCTGGCGGCCCGACGTGGTGGTGGGGGTGGGCGGCTACGCCAGCGGCCCGGTGGTCCTGGCCGCCTGGATGATGGGCATCCCCACCTGCGTCCAGGAGCAGAACGCCATCGCCGGCTTCACCAACCGCATCCTGGGCATCTTCGTGAAGGCCGCCTTCACCGCCTTCCCGGAGGCCGGCCGCTACTTCGCGAGGCGGAAAGTCCACCAGTTGGGCAACCCCATCCGGCGCATGCTGATGGAGAACTACATGCGCCCCACCGCCAAGGCGGACGGCAAGCTGCACCTGCTGGTGCTGGGCGGCTCGCAGGGCGCGCACGCC
>Ga0079037_100001548_pt1 | contig 12077 bp, 10 predicted proteins | sample Mud3Dept4metaG_FD_71479 | JGI IMG/M metagenome (GOLD analysis project Ga0079037, IMG submission 71479) | Freshwater wetland microbial communities from Ohio, USA, analyzing the effect of biotic and abiotic controls - Mud 3 Core 4 Depth 4 metaG | ecosystem: Environmental > Aquatic > Freshwater >... | reverse complement strand
GTTTTTACGCGCAACGCCCTTGCTTCCGGGCTGGGCATGGCCTGAAATTCAATCGGGCCCAGGCTTACTTTCCCAAAAAAGGAATGAGGAGAAAGCCCCTCTTCCTCCGGGAGGAGTGTCGGACAAATTTATCGCAGGAATTTTTCTGCCCCTTTTGGGAATCGAGACCGGAGAGAATCATTCCGGAGGTCTGGGATGGGTCATTTTTTTATCTGGGGTGGTTAAATCTTGACGGGGGGAAGGGCTCTTGGGGGGGAAGTGAACTGCCGGGAAGGAAAGCTGGATCGTCCTGATCGCCCAGACCCTTTCTAGGGGGCCTTGTTAAACTATCGAGGAAACGGCTCACTGGGTTGCGTGGGACCCCGGCCCCCGTGAGGCTCCGCAGCAAGCCAGTCCAAGGCAAGGATCGTAAGGGTCATCAACCTATTGCCTGTATTGAAATGCAAAAAGCGCACCAAAGATGAAAACAGGTTGGAGGACTCTTGCCCCTTCTAACCCGAAGTCCTTCATGATATAAAAAATAAAGGTGTGGGATCACTTATTCCGGCAGGTCACCGGTCCGCTTTCTCCGTCGGCAATGATCGGGCGGCTATTTAACTTTTTTCATTACCGAATCCCTATCACCCATTCGTTAAAACCTTGAACCCTAAGTCTCCCGGGAAATCGATTGCTTCCTTTTTTCCATTCTATTATGGATGGGTCATCGTCGGCGTTTCCCTGCTCACCCTCCTGGTGGCCTACGGGATCTGGTGGTCCTTCCCCATTTTCTATGTGAGCATGTTAAAAGAATTCGGCTGGAGCCGAGCCGGAACAGCGGCCATTTTTACCGTCGGCTCGATTATTTACGGATTCGGGTCCTTCCCTGCCGGGGCGCTCATCGATCGTTTGGGGCCCAGGAAGCTTATCCCCGTCGCCGGCCTGATGGTGGCAGCGGGCTGTATGATCAGCGCTGCCGCCCACGAGAAGTGGCATTTTTATCTTGCCTATGGATTATTCATGGGCATCGGGACGATCTGCATGGGTTTTGTGCCCATTGCCGCTTTGATTTCCAACTGGTTCATGCAGCATCGGGGAAAGGCCATGGGAATCGCCCTCATCGGAAATGTCGCCCCTCCCCTGCTGGCTTTTCCCATCCAGGAGCTCATCTCCAAGGCCGGCTGGCGGGTTGCTTACGTGGTCTTGGCCGTTCTTCTTCTGCTGCTGATCGTCCCCCTGGCCGGGTTCTTCATGCGCACCCGGCCTCAGGAGTTGGGGCTCCAGCCGGACGGCGGGTCCGCCAACCCCGATTTCAAGGGAGGAAAGGCAGCGAGACCCGGCAAACGGACCTTCCAGGAGGTCATAGACCCGAAATGGGTTGAGACGGAATGGGGGCTGGGAAGCAGTTTGAAAACCTTTCAGTTTTGGGCGCTCACCGGGGTCATGTTCACCCTGGGAATCGGAAATGGGACGATCATGAGCCATCTGGTGGCCATGGTGGTGGACATGGGACGCAGCAGGGAAATGGCCGCATTCATCTTCAGCCTGGCAGGGCTGGTTGCCGCCGCCGGCAGGTTGTCCGGCTTCCTCTCCGACCGCATCGGGCGAGAATGGACTTTCACCGTTCTGTCTTGCCTGTATCTCTGCAGCGTCTTTGCCCTTCTCTCCTTTCTCAAGAACGGTCAGGCCTGGCCCCTTTATCTCTATGCCGTGGCCTTCGGTTTTGGCTACGGTCTCTGCTCTCCGACGGTGAGTGCGGGGGCGGCGGACCTTTTCCTCGGCAGGAGCTTTGGCAGTATCCTGGGCGTCTCCAACATCGCCTACGGGGTAGGCCAGGGAATCGGCGCCTGGGCCGGAGGGGCGATTTTTGATTTCACCGGGTCATATAATTTGGCCGTCTGGATGTCCGTTCCCTTTTATACCCTTATGGGTATTTCTTTCTGGCTCATGGCGCCCCGAAAGGTGAGAAGAATCAGAACGACGCAATGAGCTCATCCGCCCATCATTCGCCCCTAAAATACGAGGGTCGCACTGGTGCAAGGACCCCTTTCCCTTCCGGCTATGTAAAATTTCACCCATTCTCCCCTTGATTATATCCGGCAACTCTGCACTGGATCGTACCCATTCAGGATGGCTGGGATTTTCCCGGCTGGCTCCACAGCTAGCCTTATCACAGGTCCGCCATTTCGCTTTGACGGAGTGCTGGGTTGATTACCATTGAACCGGCGGGCTTACACGAAAGATCGGGCCGAAGAGGCGTCCATTTGGGAATCCATCCAAAAGATTTTCATGGCGGGATACGGAGCAACTATGAAGGATGATATTGAACCATAAATCCAGGAAGGCATGTTCCGGCTGTAAATCCGGTTATCCGAAATCCTTAAGAGAGCCCCCGCCGGAATTGTCAGCTAATTTCTGGTCTTCGGGGCGCTAAGGGCATCGGTCCTTCGTCGCCGCGGTCCTTGATATTGCCCCCCGGTTGCCCGGATCAAATCAGTTTTTACATCAACCCATTTTTTCTCCGAAGGCCTATAAAAATGGGTAATTTCATCCTTTTTGATCAGCGTATCCAGCAGATCACCGGAAACATAGTCAAAATGATTTTTCTTGATCCGATAAATCACCCGAATATAGGCCATCTCCGCCCCCTCATCGCAGGTTGTAATTCTTAAAGCCAGTCATTCTCCCTTCCTGGATTCGTCTTTCTGCCCTTCGCGGCAAAAGTTCTCAATACTCTTATATGCGGTAAAAATATGGAATGTCCGCAGGGGATCCCGGTCCTTCGAAGATGCCATTCCCCTTCCAAGACTTCCCCCATTGTGTAAACCCTTCCCGCGCTTTCTCCAGCAAATCCTCTCTCGATACAAATCGGACACCGATCCCCGAACCAGCTCAGGTCAAATGCGGGTCTTCTGTGTGTATGTCTTCGCCGGGCGCGATGAATCTTGATTTTTCTTAATTCCAGCCAATCTCTTACTTTTTCAAGATCAAATTCCCAGAGAGTCCGAACCTTTTTTGCGGGACATCCCCAAAGAAGCCAATCGTCGACATCCCATGGATAAATGCTGAATTCGGTGGCCAATTCGGTTCTATTCATCTTCCCCTCGAATCCTAAAATCTAGCCTCGGTAAAATTTCAAGTTCTTAATCGACCACAGCTGCCTTTCAGTCAGAGCAAAAATTGATCCAATATTTTCAGGTTCTGGAGAATTTTTCCGTTTTAAACGTAACTATTCAATTTTTTTTTGATAAATGATCTTGTCCAACGAGGAAACAATACCCTTAATGGCAGTTAACCATTTTGCCCATTAAAAATAAACGTAAAACCCACCGACACGATTTATTTATGTGTCAAAATTTTTATTTCCAGGTATCAAAAAATACTGGGAATATGTATTTTGAAGAACTCAAAAAAAGACAATCGCTATCTTGCCGGCGGGTGTCCAAAACTAATTGATTCAAAAAGGATTCTCGCTTTGCTGGAATCATGAATGCGGGATAAAAACGAATTTTTGTACGACCATCAATTTTAATTACCGGGAGATCTTAACAGAATTGTGTAAATCATCCTCAACATTAATGTAAATTTGGCTTTTTACATGATGCCAGCTTCCTGTAAATACCTATATATCCCACAATGCTGTGAGTGCTTGGATTCAGACAGTTCTGAAGTGACGACCTCCTGCAGGGCTGGAGCCTTGAAAAACAGAGAACCGCAGGACAAGCCCCATATCAAAAAGGTCTTGGGCTAGCCAGGGGGACATAAAAGTCACGGCGATCATGGAAGGTCCGTTCAAACCCTTTACCGCATCACTGCCTTCTTGGGACTCACTATTAAAATCTTGGTGTGGCATTTCGCCCCATATAACATTCGGGCCACAATAAGCTAACTATTATAATTTTATACGTTATTTTGGAAATAAAATTCGATGGGGCAATCTAGCTCAATAAAAAATGGTATTTTATTTTTCCGCTGACGTTTTCGATAACCAAAAGGATGCCTAATAATTTGACTTCTTTATTCAATTTTGTTTTCAAAGAAGCACAGAGACTTCATCCTATCCCGGTATTGTTCTTGCTTGGAGGGTGAGCAGCTAAGTGCCCGGGTTCAAAAGTGGATGAAATTTGCGCCATTTCAAATCCGGTTGTTCGATTCGCTCTTTAAGGTTATCATGCAATAAGAAGAGATGAAGAGACCCACCGCTCTATCAGGGTGTCTGCTGTTTGTCATGGCGATCATGGCGGTTGCCCGCCGAAAAGGCCCTGGAGAAAGCTCCGGTAAAGAAGTAATGTTTCAAAGCGAACCTGCGTGAGCAACATACAGGAGAGCCAAAAACTAGAAAGGAGTGAAGAACAATGAAAAGAGCTTTGGTTGGGATGGTGACCCTGTTGGCAATGGTGGCTTTTGTGAGCGGAGGAATGGCGCAGGCTCCGGCAAAGACCGAGAAGCCCGCAGCTACGGCTCCGGAAAAGGCCGCTCCTGCCCCCGAAAAGTCGAAACCAGCGGCTGAGAAACCCAAGTTCGGCGGGACCGTTATGAAATACGAGACTGGAAAGCTGATCAAAGTCAAAAGGTCGGATGGTAAGGAAATGACCTTCAACGTGACCAAAAAGACCGAACTGAAGGGGGAGGTCAAAGAGGGCGCCTTGGTAACCATCTTATACAAAAAAGACGGTGACAAGACGGTCGCCACTGCCATAATCGTCGCCACAGGAAAGAAGCCTCCAAAGCAAATTCCGGAAAAGGCGACTGGAAAAACGCCCGAAAAAAAGTAATTCTTTTCAAACCGCTGAGAAAAGGCATAGCCCCGAAAAGGGTTATGCCTTTTTTTTCGGCCCTGGGTCAGTCCTTTCCAGCGACCTGGACGGAGATCACGATACCGGCCAAGGATGCAGTCAAGGATGATTTTCACACGGATGCGTGAAATCATACCCCCTTTTTCTTCCTGGTGAGAGTATGAATAATATTTGGCTCAGCCGGCCTTTAAACCGCCTGCGCAGCGCCTTAAGGAAAATATCGTGTGAGGGAACCCTTTGCGTTTTTCCCTTGGGCGGCTGGCGCCGCGCAGGCGGGAGGGTCGGCCCTATCTTTCCTTTCGTTGCGGTTCGATCTGCTTAGGGGTGAAATGAAGAAAATCATCATTGACATCGACAACACTCTGTGGGACCTGTCCCCCGTTCTATGGGAACAGCTGAAAACCTTCAATCCGAGCATGCCTCCTCCCTCTCGGTGGAATCACTGGGACTTCTGGGAAGGGCACGTTTCCCTTCGCGACTTGTTCCGGGCGCTGAAAATCGTCCATGACCATCAGGACATCTATCCCCCCTACCCGGAATCGAAATCTTTCCTGGATTCCCTCAAGGAGAGGGGATTCTACATTCTTATTGCCAGCCACCGGGAAAAAAACACCTATGGCCCGACCGTACGCTGGCTGGAGAAGCATAAGCTCTCTTTCGATGAAGTGCACCTGTTAAGCGATAAATCGGTTCTCTTCAACCACAGCCTGGCTATCGTCGATGACAGCCCGGTTACCCTGGAAAAAGCAGCCCACTCCGGGATTCTCCACGCCGGCCTTCGGGCACCCTGGAACGAAGGAACCGAGTATCCTCTGTTTTCGAGCCTTTTTGAAATTCTGAACTATCTCGACGCCCACCTCCCTCCTTCCGGAAACCCATAAGGGCCATGAATGATCCCTACGGCCGGTCAGCACGGTTCTATAACCCAATTGTCGAACCCTGGCTTCGACCCATAAAAATCAAAATCGTACAGGAATGCCTCCGTCTCAACCTTTCTCGCGTCTTGGATGTGGGCTGCGGAACGGGGACTCTGACGGGAATGCTGCGGAAGGAGGGGATTCAAGCCGTAGGTCTGGACCCATCCCCGGGGATGCTTCGGGTATCTCGCGGGAATTCTCAGGGCTCATTCGCCCTGGCTCGAGGCCGGGGGGAACGCCCCCCCTTTTCTTCCGGGTCTTTTCACGGAGTAGTTTTTTCGATGGTCATCCATGAGACCCCCCCCTCCCGACGAAAGGAAATGCTGGAAGGCGCCCTGCGGGTTTTGGACCCGCGGGGTACCCTCTTCATTCTTGATTACCACAAGCCTTCAACAATATCCGGGCATGCTGTGAGGATGATCGAATACCTGGTCGAATGGGTTGTAGGGGGAGAGCACTTTCGCAACTACCACCAGTTCATGAAGGAAGGAGGCCTGTCCGCCTTCCTGGCCCATATTCCTCCAGAACGAATCCGCTGGCAGCCCGTTTTCCAAGGGTCAATGGCTTTGGCTGCTTATCGCCCAGGAAATTCCTTTCCCCCGGCAGCAGAGGAAGCGGGTTCCGGAGGATGAGAGTTCCCCAAATCGCAGGGTCAAGAACTTTCGTGAGGCTTAAGCATTTTGAAACAGCCTTCCCAGAAATCCCGGCCTCCCTTCTCCAAAGGGAGGAGAGCTTTTGGGGAATTGGTGATGGAAAATTCTATGCTTTTTTTCGTAACTTAGCCCGGAAAAAGCGGCTCCGCCCCGAACGTTCGTAGGGGCGGTTCGCGAACCGCCCCTACACCGGCTTGGCAAAGTGCATATTTCCTTCTTGCCAATATGTTGGCATTAGTTGGGCGTTAAGCGCCTAAAAAACTAAGCTGTCACGGCCTTTCTATTTTAACCTTTTCCATGCAATCCCGGAGAGCACTCATAAATTGCCCCTCAAGGGCCGTGAACAAGTCCGTAGGCTCATATTGCAGGTCTTTCTCCGCTTTTTTCCAGCTCAAGTCCCAGACTTCGTTCAAGAAGGCCGGGCCTTTCCACTGATCGGAAGGAATGAACTGAAGATTTGACTTCGAGGATATTTATCCATCGCAAAAACCTTTTTTTCCATGGCTTTACCCCCCCTGCTATAGGATAGGATTGTTCTGCGAAAGGATAAGGCCCAATGGTTTGGTTCTGATTCTCACCTCCTTTCGGTCCCGCTCGTTGGGCGTAATCGCTTGGCGCATCATTCATACAAACATGTTAGCAAGAAGGAAAAATCCATCCCACAATGCTGGTGCAGGGGCGATTCATGAATCGCCCCTACGGGGATGCGGGTACAGAAGCCATCTTTTCCCGTGCGTAGCCGCGAAAAATGCTTAGATTATCAAGCTTTTCAGCCCGAGAATTCTCTTATCAGATTTTAAAAAATTCCCACCCCCGTCAGAGCGAATGTGTCGCAACGTCTTGGCAAAGGAGTGGAACGATCCCGCCGAGGGCGGGACAACCTCATAAAAATTTGAAATCAATGAGATTGCCGCACTCTCCCGCCATGGCGGCATCGCTCGCAATGACAAAAAAGCTGCGACAAAGTCTCAGAGGTGGAGGGAATTCGGCGAACGAAAATTCCCTCTTCGTAGGTCAGGCTCTTGCCTTCGGAGTCGGAACCGCCGCCTCGACGGCGATCGCCTTGACCCGCTGAATCTTCTCGTCGACGAAGGCCTGCATCTTGGCGATATGCTCCGGTTTCAGGTGCGAGAAACGCCCCTGGAATTTCATGTACTCGCCGACCGGCTTGTACTCCTTGGGAATATGGGAGTATTTGTACACCCCGTTTTCCCACTCATACAAGGTCCACATCCCGGTCTCTACCGCCAAGCGGCCCATTTCCCGGGTCAGTTTTTCGTCAAACTTCCACCCTTTCGGGCAGGGGGCAAGCATGTGGAGGAAGGTAGGGCCATCCACATTCAGGGCCTTGCGTACCTTGTTCATCAGGTCCACCGGGTAGGAAACGCAAGTCGTGGCTACGTACTTCACCGCCGGATGCCCCCCGATGACCAATTGGGGAGGGTCTTTGGGGAAGAGGGTTTTTCCCTCCGGTATTGCCTTCCCGGGGGGTGTAAAGGTGGTATTGGCCCCGTAGGGAGTCGTCGGAGAAGTTTGAATCCCCGTATTGGCGTAGGCTTCATTGTCGTAGCAGATGAAGAGAACGTCGTGGGCGCGGTACATCATCGCCGACATGGCCTGGAGGCCGATATCTACCGACCCCCCATCCCCGGCCATCACGATAACATTCGGGAAGGGGCCGTTGTATTTCTTCTTCCGCGCCATGACCTTGTAGGCGGCCTCGATTCCGGAAGCCACGGCCCCCCCATTGGTGATCTGGGCATGGATCCAGGAAACGGCGTAAGGGGTGCAAAGGTAGCTGGAGTTGGCCACATACATGCAGCCCGTCGGTCCGATAAAAATCGTGTCCTTTCCGGCGGCCTTGGCCGTCAACCGATAGTTCAGAGCCGGACCGCATCCGGCGCAGGTCCGGTGGCCCGGAAGATACATCTCTTCCGCCGGGGCGCTGCGCATAGTCTTGATGGGCTCCAAAATTTGCTTTTTATAATCGAACGCTTCAGCCATAGCAGATACCTCCTGAGTTTTAAAGGGATTGTTATTCTTCAAAACCGATCCAGTACACATGCTTGCGGGTCTTTTTCTCCTGGACCATCTGGGCGAGGACCTTTGCCATGTAGTCGAAATCCTCCAGGAGAATGACGTCTCCGCCCAGACCGGCCATGAAAGACGTGACCAGGGGACGCTTTTCCAGGTCATAAAGGGAGGCCCGCAATTCGTGAATCAGATTTCCGCCCCTCATCGCCCCCCCATAAGAAGTGCTGGTTTCCACCGAAGCCACGGCCTTCACCCCGGAGAAAGCCTCGGCAATCTGCTGGGTGGGCCAGGGCCGGACCCAGCGCGGCCGGACCATCCCGGCCTTCAACCCCTTGCTCCGCATTTGATTGATCGCATTTTTGCAGGTGTTGGCGTGGGCTCCCTGGATGAAGAAGGCCACCTCGGCGTCCTCCATCTTGTATTTTTCCAGGTGGGGGTCGTAATTGCGGCCGAAGATCCGGTTGTAATCGGCTACCGCTTTTTCGATCACCCGGGGGACTTCCAAAAACGTGGCCGCCCGCTGGGCATCCATGGGAGCCCCCTGGTCCGGGCGAATCTGCGGGCCGTGGGAAACCGGGCACTCCAGGCTCAGGGGGTGCGGAGCCTTATAAGGGGGCAGGAACTCTCGAACCTGGGACATCTCCGGCAGAATGACCTTGTCCGCGATGTGGGAGATGAAGTATCCGTCCTGGCAAACGAATTGGGGCAGCATGATGGTCGGGTCTTCCCCCACCCGGAAATTGATCAACGTGTTGTCGAACACTTCCTGCGGAGTGGAGGCCCACCCCATCAACCACCCCTGGTCCCGGCATGACATGGCATCGGTATGCTCCGAGCCAAAATCCCCAGGCGGGTCCAGGGTCCGGTCGGCGATGGCCATCTGCAGGGGATACCGGCCCCCCGCCGCCGGGCTGTAGACTTCAAAGGCATAGGTCACACCCACCCCCGAGCTGCCCGTATAGGCCCGGGCCCCCGCCGCGGAGGCCCCCAGGACCACCGAAACCTGGGCGTGCTCCCCTTCGCCATGGATGAACTCGGCATCCAACTCCCCGTTGGCCACCATCCGGGCCAGTTCCATCATGATCGCCGTGTAGGGGCGGATGGGATACGAGCAGATCACTTCGACTTCGGCGAACTTCGCTCCTTGAGCTGCCGCCGCGCAGCCGCTGAGCATTCTTTCTTGAGCCATCATTTTCCTCCTTCTTAAAAAGGTGTTTCCAAGCGGACCACCCCGTCCTCGAAATCCAGCTCCGGGGCGGCGCTCAGGGCGTCTGCCGGGCACTCATAAATACAGATCTGGCAGCCCTTGCAGAACTTCCAGTTCCATTCCATTTGTTCCTCTTTCGGATTGAACGACCAGCAGGAATCAGGACAAGAGGCATAGCAGGTGAAACAGCGGGTGCATTTCTCATGGTCGATGACCGGCCGCACGATCCGCCAGTTCGAGGTGATAAAGAGTTCCTGCTGCTTCACGGGAGCCGGAGTGACGGCTCCGAAGGGGACTTCTCGATTTTTGGGGACTTTAATGGACATTCTTTTCTCCTTTCCATGGGACCCATTACAAATGGAGGTCTTCTCAACTTCCCCAGAAATATTCGCTGCGGGACTTGCGGAATTTCTGGAGGCTGACTTCCTTAAACCCGCGCTCCAGGGAGGCCACGTCTTTCACGATCTTGGCCAGGCTTTCCTTTTTCACCATCCCCGTGACCCGGGCCATGGCGCCGAGGATGGGGGCGGCGATCCCCGACCCGATTCCCGCCGCGTCCACGCCCCCTTCGGACCCGGAGAAGTCCACGGTGCGGACTCCGGAAATGGCGTCGGCGTCGACCGTGGCGATCGCTCCCAGGAGGTCGGCGTTGGGAATGAATTTCAGCATGTAATCGATCGGCCGATTGGTGTTGATGACCAGAAGCCCCCCCTCGGGCATGCCCTTCAGCACGTTGATCCCTTTGACAATCGTGGGCTCCACGATCACCACCACGTCGGGATGGTGGTTGGCGTATTCGTACTTCATAACGATCTCTTCATCGCTGATGCGGGCGTATTTCCGGGTGGTGACCAGGACCCGGTCGGGCAGGTCCTCGTAATTGTCGAAGGCCTGGATGAATTTTCCCTCCGTTTTGGCGGCCTGGGCAAAGGCGTTGGCCACATCCCGGGCCTCTTTGTCCATGACCACGCCCCGTGTCCACACGGTGATTTCCGTCACTTTAGCCATAGGTGCTTTCCTCCTTGACACTGAGTTAATCCGTTCCTTGATCCGGCAGGTCCGGACGACCGATTCTCACCCGGTACCCGGATGAGAGCTTAGCGTTTCCCTTCACCTCCCTTCTGGAATGAGATTTTTTCCACTCTTTCCAAATGCCGGCGCATGGCCAGCCGGGCTTTCCTCCCGTCGCCCGCGCGAATGGCGGCCAGAATTTCCCGATGCCCTCTCAGGGAGGTTCGTTTCCTTTCCTCGGTTTGAAGGTATTGTTCCCGGGTCTTTTGCAGAAGGTCCATGACCGCCATGAGAAGGCGTTCGAAAATCCGGTTTCGGGCCGTCTGGGCGAGGGCATGATGGAATTCCGCATCGATCCGCAAGGCGCTCCTCTTCCGGTTCACTTCCCTTTCCTGTTCCCGGAGGATCTTTTCCAGGTTCTGGATGTCTTCCGGTTGGGCGTTATCCGACGCCAGATGGGCCACCTCCGGCTCGATCAATTTGCGCAGAGAAAAAATGTCGATGAGATCGTCCTTCTCGTGGACCAGGGAAAGAGCCAGTGGCTGCACCAGGTCTTCTCCGCGGGCCGCCGTGATGTAGGTCCCGTCCCCCTGCCGCCGTCTCACGAGTTTCATCGTCTCCAGGGAGAAGATGGCCTCCCTCACCGTGGCCCGGGAGACTTTGAAGGCCTCCGAGAGGTCCCTTTCGGGAGGAAGCTTCTCCCCCTGAGTCAACCTGCCCTTTTCGACCAGGGAACGGATCTGTTTGACAATGTCTTCATGAGCTCGCTTTTTCCTGACTTCTCTTAGCATGTCGGGGCCTCCTTCTTCCTCCCCTCTTCGATCGCCCGGTGAAAATGGGAAGCCCGCAGGGAAAGCTTCCGCGAACGGGCCTCCTCCGGTCCTTTCACGATCTCGGTGATGGCCGCCAGGGCGGCAGCCCGGCAGACCTGGGCGATCTGGGACCCGCTCATCCCTTCCGTCCTCCGCGCCAGGTCTAGGAGGTCCACGTCGGGGGCCAGCGGCCTTTCAGCGGTATGAATCTGAAAAATTTCCTGCCGGTCATTCTCCTCGGGGAGGGGGAAAGTGAGGAGGAATTCCAATCGCCCCGCCCGGGTCAGGGCCGGGTCGAGGAGATCGATCCGGTTCGTGGCGCCGAGGACCATCACCTGGGAAAGATCGCTCAGGTTATCCAACTCATGGAAGAATTGGCTGGCCATCCGTTCGACCGCTCCGCTTTCGCTGCCCGTGCCCCGGATCATACCCAGGGCCTCGATCTCGTCGAAAAGCAGGATGCAGGGTGCCGATTGCTTGGCTTTCTTGAAGATATGGTGGAGTGCCTTTTCCGACTCCCCCAGCCATTTGGAGAAAAGAATCGGCCCGCTGATGCTGATGAAGTTGAGTCCCGTCTCCCCGGCCAACGCCTTGGCCATGAGCGTCTTGCCTGTGCCGGAAGGGCCGGAAAAGAGAATCCCCTTGGGCGGCAGGACTCTGCCGGCGGAATA
>Ga0079037_100001545_pt1 | contig 12089 bp, 12 predicted proteins | sample Mud3Dept4metaG_FD_71479 | JGI IMG/M metagenome (GOLD analysis project Ga0079037, IMG submission 71479) | Freshwater wetland microbial communities from Ohio, USA, analyzing the effect of biotic and abiotic controls - Mud 3 Core 4 Depth 4 metaG | ecosystem: Environmental > Aquatic > Freshwater >... | reverse complement strand
AAGAGTGGGTCAAGATCTGCGAGGACGGGCCGGTATTTCCCGCCGATAGAGTCGTCTGGGAAGAGAAACAGGAGCGATGATAAAGAAAGAGCGGCAGAGGCGGCCGGGGAAAGCGGGGGGAGTCGACCTCTCGGTCGACCTCGGCTTCTTGAAGCTCCGCAACCCGGTCATCGCGGCCAGCGGCACCTTCGGCTACGGCCTCGAGTTCAAGCCCTTCGTCGACCTCGAAAAGCTGGGCGGCATCGTCGTCAAGGGGCTTTACTTCCACCCCCGGCCGGGCAACCCGCCGCCGCGCCTGGCCGAGAGCCCGAGCGGATTGATCAATTCGATCGGGTTGCAGGGAATCGGGGTCCGGGCCTTCTGCGAAAAGGTCCTGCCTCGGCTGGAGGGCTTCGAAACGCCCATCCTGGTCAACGTCTGCGGCGAGACCGACGAGGAGTATGCGGCCGTCATCGACTTCCTGAACAGGGACCGCAGGATCGCCGCCTACGAGCTCAATATTTCCTGCCCGAACGTGAAGAAAGGGGGTCAGTGCCCCGCCCTGAGTCCCGACCACACCTTCTCGCTGGTCAAGCTGGCCAAGGAAACGAGCCGCCGACCGCTCATCGTCAAGCTGTCCCCGAACGTGACCGACATCGGAAGCGTCGCCCGGGCGGCGGAGGAAGCGGGAGCGGACGCCGTCTCCCTCATCAACACGCTCCTGGCCATGGCCGTCGACGTCGAGACGCGGCGGCCGCGCCTGGCCAACACCTTCGGCGGGCTGAGCGGACCGGCCATCAAACCCGTCGCCCTGCGGATGGTGTACCAGGCAGCGTCGAGCCTTCGGATCCCGGTCATCGGGATGGGAGGCATCATGAGCGGCCGGGACGCTCTCGAGTTCCTGATCGTCGGCGCCCGGGCCGTCCAGGTCGGCACGGCGAACTTCGTCAACCCGGGGGCGGCGGCGGCGATCGTCGAGGAAATCGGCAGCTACTGCCGGGAGAAGGACATTCCGCGGGTTTCGGACATCGTCGGCACGCTCAAGACGGGATAATCGGCAATCGCGAGGACGAGATGGACCCTAGAGAAAAAATCATCATCGCCCTGGACGTCGGGACGAAACGCGAAGCCCTGGCTCTGGCCGGAGAGCTCGGGGAGGCGCGCGTCTTCAAGGTCGGGATGGAGCTGTTCACCGCCGAGGGGCCCGCGCTTCTCGAGGAGACCGTCCGGCTGGGAAAGAGGCCCTTCCTCGACCTCAAGTATCACGACATCCCCAACACCGTCGCCGGCGCGGTCCGGTCGGCCGTCCGGGCCGGCGTCTCCATGCTCACCCTCCACACCTCGGGCGGACGGGAGATGATGGCGGCGGCGGCCCAGGCCGCGCGGGAGGAATCCGCCCGGACCGGAAAAGACCGGCCGCTCCTCCTCGGCGTCACGGTCCTGACGAGCCTTAAAGAAGAGGAATTGCGCCGCGTGGGCATCGACCACTCCGTGGCCGACCAGGTCCTCAGGCTGGCCGCGCTGGCCAGGGATTCAGGGCTGGACGGAGTCGTCTCGTCCCCCCATGAGATCGAAATCATCAAAAAAGAGTGCGGCGGCGAGTTCCTGGTCGTCACTCCGGGCATCCGGCCCGCCTGGGCGGCGGCCCAGGATCAGAAGCGCATCATGACGCCGGCCGAGGCGATCGGCAAAGGGGCGGACTATCTGGTGATCGGCCGGCCGATAACGGCGGCCCCTTCGCCCCACCAGGCTTTTCTAAAGGTTCTGGCCGATATTATAAAATAACGGGATCAGAAAAAGGCCATCACTCCACGGATGGCGAAGGCCGCGCCGAGGATGACCCCGACGACGACCATCAGCACGATCATCACCACGATGCTGACGATGACATAACCGGGAACCTTGTCTTTGGGAGTCCCCATCAGGGGCGTCGAAAAACCCAGGTACAGGAGGTAAAGCCCGTACAGGGAACCCAATATGCTCAGGACTCCCAGGGCGGGGATCAGGTTGAAGATGCCCGCGATCCAGACGGGCGTCATGGAATAAACGGCCAGCTTCATCGCCGTCATCTGGTTTTGGGTCGAGGCGAAGTTCGGCGCCAGCGCGTTGATGATGAACCCGAACGCATAAACGACGACCAGGCTCAGGATGTAGGAGAAGATGGCGTACAGGAGGGCCCGGGTTGTCCACGTTCCCCCGCCCCCAGGGATACGGAAACCAATAAATAGAACCGTACCGAGGAACTGGGCGACGGCCGGGATGGCGGCCAGGATGACGACGTAAGGAACAAAGAGATCCTTGATGGTGGCCGGTTCGTCCTTGATCTTGATCCACTCCTCCTTGGGTTTGAGGAGAATGGCCTGCACTCTACCGACGAGATTCATACTGCGCCTCCTTGGTTGAGAATGGAGAGAATATAGTACGGCTCGGACGCCCCGTCAACGGAAAATTTCCGGGACGTCGCCGCTCGGGAACGGAAGTGGAGGCGCGGGGCGGATTCGAACCGCCGCATCGAGGTTTTGCAGACCTCTCCCTTAGCCACTTGGGTACCGCGCCTTATCGTTCATGGGGCATTTTTGGAGCGGGCGATGGGATTTGAACCCACGACCTTCTGCATGGCAAGCAGACGTTCTACCCCTGAACTACGCCCGCGTCGGGGTTAGCCTTGTCAAGCCCTGTAAAACTAACAGAAAGCCGGGTTGGTGTCAATACGAGGACAGGCGGGAACGGCCGGCCGGGGTTATTTTCCCCGGACCGTCTGCCCCTTGAGAATGGAGTCCCAGCAGGACAGAATCTTGATGGTCGCCGTCTTCTGGCCCACGTCGATGACAACCGAGTTGCCGACGCCGATCGCCGGCAGATCCTCCCGGACGGCGAGCGACTCGGGGTTCCGGATCCTCTTATAGATCGTCATCTGCTGGCCGATCTGCACGCCGGCTTCCTCGCCGATGTCGATGATCGCCCAGCCCCCCGAGCCGAGCTGGTTGTAGTCTCTCTCCAGATAGATGATGGAGCCGGACGGTCCGCTTCCCTCCGCCCCGTAGGCCTCATACCCGATGTCCTTGCCCAGAAGGGTTTCTTTCTCTTCAAACGGCAGGAGGTAGTTTCCGACCGAGAGCCGGCCGCAGGATTTCTCGATCCGGGCGACTGCCCGATTTTCCTCCAGGAAAACGACATGGGCCCGCCCCCGCTTATTGATGAGGCGGCCGAACCCGCCGAGGCCGTCGCCGATCTCGACGACCTGAAACACCTGGCCGATCTCAAGGCCGTCCTGGCTTCCCTTGTTCAGGAACACGACGTCACCGTCGGAGAACATCATCTTCTCGTAGCCTTTCTCGGCGGCGGTGATCCGAAGCTCCGGAAGATCCCCTTGATAAACGAACAGCGCACAGTAGAGGTCGACTTCGGCGATGACGGGATAGGCTTCCCGGAAAATCTTGGCCCGCTCGATCTGGTGCTGGACCTGCTCCTGGTCGTCGGAAACCACCTGAGCGGGCGCCGGCACGAAGAAGGCCGCCACCAGGGCGGTCAAAAGGCCAATGAAAAGAGCCCTCTTTAGGTGAAGATGTCTCATTTCGGCTCCTTTACCTCAAGGTCGTCCTGATTTTTTTTATTATAGGCAGCGCTTTTTGAGCTGTCAATAAAATATTTTTCAGCGACTTGACAGCTCCCTGTCTACACTTTAACATAAAAGTCAGCCGTCCCGATAATTTAGTCGCACGAGGGAGTAGGAGGTCTGAAATGAACAAAAAGGAAACCATCATTCGGATGTCCAAGGATGCGGGAATCACCGCCCTCCAGGCGGCCAAGGCGTTCTCCTCGCTGCTCGAAGGGGTCAAAAACGCGCTGAAAAACGGGGGGAAGGTCACTTTTTCGGGGTTTGGGAGCTTCGAGGTCAAGAAAAGAAGGGCCCGCAAGGGCCGGAACCCCAAAACCGGCGCCGAAGTCGCCATCCCGCCCAAAAACAGGATCAAGTTCAACCCGAGCAAAAGTTTCAAGAACTCTCTCTGATTGCTCCCCGATGGACAAGCCGGCGGAAATCCTCTAGAATAGCCTCCCTTTAAAGCCGGTGAAACGTCCCAAAGTCAAAGTCGCTCTTTTGTTCGGCGGCCGGTCGGCCGAGCACGAAGTCTCCCTGGCGTCCGCCTCCGCCGTCTATAAACACATCGATAAGACACGTTATAACGTGACCTCAATCTACATCGATAAAACCGGCCGCTGGCGGCGCGTGGCCTCGCCGCTCCTCCCCCTGGAAAAGCTTCGGGGCGGGCCGTCGTCCTCGTTCCTGCCCTGGGAGGTGCTCGCCTCCCCATCGAAGCGGATCCGGGCCGATATCTTTTTCCCGGTTCTCCACGGCCCTTACGGAGAGGATGGAACCATCCAGGGCCTCCTCGAGCTGGCCGACGTCCCCTATGTCGGCGCGGGCGTGCTGGCCTCGGCGGCGGGGATGGACAAGGCCGTGATGAAGGTCCTCTTCGCCGACCGGAAGCTGCCCATCGTCAAGCACCGGGTCATCGAGGAGGGGGAGTGGAAGAAATCCCGCCCAACGGTTCTGGGCCTGATCCGGGAGGAATTCACTCTCCCGGTTTTCGTCAAGCCGGCCAACCTAGGGTCGAGCGTCGGTATCAGCAAGGTGAAGAAGTGGGAGGAAGCCGGCCGGGCCCTGGCCCTTGCCTTCCGCTACGACCGGAAGGTCGTGGTCGAGGAAGGGATCAAAGGTCGGGAGATCGAATGCAGCGTCCTTGGGAACGAGTCGCCCCGCGCCTCCCTGCCCGGGGAAGTCATCCCCCACCGGGATTTCTACGACTACCGCGACAAGTACCTTGAGGGCAAGACCCGGTTTCAAATCCCGGCCGACCTGCCCGCTTCGGTGATCCGGGAGGTGCAGCGGCTGGCGGTCGAGGCCTACCGCGCCGTGGAGTGCTCGGGGCTGGCCCGCCTCGACTTTTTCCTGGAGGACGGAACGGGGGCGATCTACGTCAACGAGATCAACACCCTCCCGGGCTTCACCGAGATCAGCATGTACCCTAAGTTGTGGGGAGTGAGCGGAATTCCCTTCGGCCGGCTCATCGAAGAGCTCATCCGGCTGGGACTCCAGAGACATCGCCGGAAGAAGCGCTGCCTGGAGAGGCTGGCCCATTGAGGATTCTGGGAATCGACTTCGGGGACGTCCACGTCGGCCTGGCCCTGAGCGACCCCCTGCTGCTCACCGCCCAGCCTCTCGGCCAATACCGTCTGCGGGGAGAGTCCGAGGACAAAGCCCACTTCGGGGACGTCATCCGCAGCCGGGAGGTGAGCGAAATCGTGATCGGCTTCCCGCTCCGCATGGACGGGACCTCTGGCACGAGGGCGGAGAAGACGCGGACCTTCGCCGCCTGGATGGAGAAGTCCTTCGGCCTTCCGGTCGTCCTCTGGGATGAGCGTTTGACCACTCACCAGGCGGGCGGCATTATGCGAGAGCAAAAGATCCGGACCAGGGACAGAAGGACCATCGAGCACCAAATCTCCGCCGCCCTGATCCTCCAGGCCTACCTCGATTCCCGCCGCACCCAGAGCCATGTTCCTCAAGATCATTAGGAACGGTTTCGTCCTCGCCTGCCTCATCCTGTTCGCCCTCCTCGTCTGGCTGGCCGCCTCGCTCTACGTTCCGCGCGCCTTCACTCCCGGGGAGGTGATCGTCGAAGTGGAGAAAGGGATGGGAGTCGGGGGCGTGGCCCGGCTTCTTGAGAAAAGGGGGATCATCGGCTCCCGGCAGGCCTTCCTGACCAGCTACCGGCTGTTCTACGAGCCCCGCGTGATCAGGGCCGGCGAATATGCCATGACTTCCCCCCTGAGGACAAAAGAAGTTCTGGATATCCTGATCAAGGGGAAGGTCTATCTTCACTTCCTGACCGTCCCCGAAGGACTGACGGCGCGAGAGATCGCCCCGCTCCTCGTCCCTCTCCTTGCGGACGGCGGGGACGCTTTCCTGGCGGCCGTCCGCGACGCGGAACCGGTCCGCCCGCTCGACAGCGAGGCCGATAACTTGGAGGGATATCTCTTTCCCGAGACGTATTCGTTCGCCAAGGGCACTTCCTCAGCGGACGCCGTCGAGGCCATGGTCGGCCAGTTCCGGGCGGTCTTCGGAGCCTCCTGGAAGGAGCGGGCCGAATCCCTTCGTCTGAGCGTCCGGGAGGTTGTGACTCTCGCCTCGCTCATCGAAAAAGAGACCTCGGTCGTCGATGAAATGAACCTCATCTCGGCCGTCTTCCACAACCGCCTGCGGATCGGCATGAAGCTCGATTGCGACCCGACCATCATTTACGCCCTCAAAGAGAAGGGCCTTTATGACGGAAACCTGACCAAAAAGGATATGGCCCTCGATTCCCCTTACAATACCTACCGGCATGCCGGCCTTCCGCCGGGCCCGATCTGCAACCCCGGCCGGGCGGCCCTCGAGGCGGCCCTCTTTCCGGCGGAGGAGGCCTATCTGTACTTTGTTTCCCGGAACGACGGCCGCCACCATTTCAGCCGGACGTTCGTCGAGCACCAAAACGCCGTCCGCCAATTCCAGAAGAAGCGATAGGGCCCTGCCCTGATATCCTTCGCTCTTCACCCTGACCGAGGCGAGGGGTTGTGGAAGAGAAACCCGTATGAGGAGTAAGCGGGCATGGTTTCTCGACCGCAGGGAGAGAAGAGCGAGCGACGAATCGAGCCCGTTTTCCTCGCTGGGGAAAATGGGCGCGGTTTCGAAGCCACTACCCCGAGCCTGGACTTGAAAAATTCGGCGGTTCTGCTATCATAATAAACCCTGTTTTTTAAGGTAAATTGGCATCATTTTTGCATACTATTGACGTGGATATTAAGGAGCTTTCCAGAGGAGGAATCATGAAAGCGAAAGGAATCATCGTTCCCTTTATTCTCCTGGCGATGGGGCTCAGCTTAGTGACGGGCTTGAGCCTTGCGGCCCAGCAAAAAGACAAGAAGCAGGATAAGATCTTCATCCCCAAGGAGGTGAGCTCGCTGATTCAAGATGGGCTGGCCTCCCGGCAGGGACGACAGGATATCCCGGTCAATATTTTCAGAACCCTCTACCTTCCCGCCAAGGAGAATTTCCAGGCCATTTTCCTGATGAACATTAAAAACTCGGCGCTCGGCTTCGCGCCCGCCGCGCCCGCCGCCCCCGGGACAGAGGCCGGCAAGAACGGCCCGCAGGAAACCGCGGCCCAGGAAGCGGGCGAAACCCTGCAGGCCGGCTTCAACGTGTTCCTCCAGTTTAACCGTCTGGACGACTCCGGCGAGCCCTCGGTTTTCAGGGAGGTCTATGTCCCGGCCACCATCCAGGTTCCGGCCGCCGGTTTTGATCCCGAAAAAGAGGACCTCTACAGCGTCGGATACCCGCTGCCTTTCGGACACTATCTCCTGGCGCTGGCCGTAACCTCCCTCGACCTCAAGAGTGTCGGCATCGCCTATCACGAGTTCACCATCCCCGACCCCTCCCAATTCTCCAAGACGCTGGATACGACCCCGGTTTTCTTTGTCAAGCAGATGGACCAGATGGAAGCGGTGGAACAGCGCACCGTCTTCCACAGGGGTATGTTCACTTATTCCGTCCTCAAGGTCGTCCCCAACATCGACAACTCGTTCCAGCTGGGTGAGAACCTGGATATCTTTTTCTACATCTTCGGCGCCAAGCCCAACTCGTCCCAGCAGTATGATATCGAGATCAACTTCGAGGTCAAACAGGGCGAACAATCCTCGATCAAGTGGTCCTCCCAAACCTACAACTCCCCCTTGATCAGCCAGCCCCTGCCGATGAAGCAGACCGTCAAGATCAAGAAAGGGGATGAGCCGGAGCGGATCGAGCAGCGCGATCTGCCGGCCGGCAGCTACACGCTGGTGATCAGCGTTCTGGACAAGGCCTCCCAGAACTCCGTGGTCAAGACGCTCGACATCACCGTGAAATAGTGATTTCCTCCAGGATCAGACCGACGGGGGCTGTTTTTTGAGGTAATCCAGGAGCTGCCTGGCCACGCCGGCCTTCTCGTGTCCGGGCGCAAGCGCGAGGAATTTTTCAAGGTTGGCCACGGCGTCACCGACCTTGTTCTGACCGACATAAAGAGTCCCCAGCTGATAATAGGCCTCGGCGTAGTCGGGTTTGAGGGCGACGCACTTGAGGAGGGACTCGATCGCCGCCTCCGCCTCCCCCGTGCTGACCTGGCACAGCCCCAGGTTGTAGAAAACGTCCGGGTCGTCCGCGCTGATCTCGACGGCCTTCAGGTAGAGAGTCCGGGCTTCCTCGTAGTTGCCCGCCTTGGCCAGGCTCTCCGCCAGCTCCTTGCCGGCGCTGTAGCTTCCGGGGTTGAGCTCCAGGGCCTTGGCGAAGGCCGCCCGCGCCTCTTCGCTCTTTTGCAGCTTTTTATAGGCCAGGCCCAGGTTGAAATGGTAGGCCCACTGGTTCTGGCTGATCTTGATCGCCTCCTCATAGGCAGCGGCCGCCTCGGCCAGCTTGTTCTCCGCGAGAAGCTTGTTCCCCTGGATGAAAAGCCTGTCCGACTCCGACATCGTCCGCATCGCCTCGGTGGCGGCGGGCTCCAGCTTGATGTCCAGAGCCGTGGCCTCGGCGATATGGACTTTGACTTCAATCGACCGCGGCGCGAACCCCTCTTTCCGGAAATTCACCATATAGAAACCCGGAGAGAGACCGATCTGGGTGTACCGGCCCTCCCGGTCGGTCTTGAAATCGAACTTCTGGGAGCCAAGCTTCGAGGAGACGATCGATACCTCGACGCCGGCAAGCGGCATTCCCGCGGCATCCGTCACCTTGCCTTCGATCCGGCCCTGATACTGGCCCCATCCCGCGAGGGCTGTCAGGGCCAGGAGAGAAAAAAGGACCGATCTTTTCGCAACCATCCCGGTTCTCCTTTCACTTAACCGCCGCGCGGGCTCTTTCGAGGAGCGCCTTGACCGCGGGCTGGTTGGGGTCGACCTGGAGCGATTTCTGGAAAAGGGAAGCCGCCCGGTCCGGCCGGCCGAGGTTAAGATGGCATTCCCCCGCCAGGTTCAGGACGCTCGGCTCGGTGGCTTCCGCCATGAGCTTCTCGAGATAGGTCAGGGCGGACTCCCAGTCCTTGAGCGCCGCGTAGCCCGCCGCCAGGACCTTGGCCGCCTCGCGGTTGAACTCCGGCGACTCGGCGGCCTTGAGGATATCCACCGAGTCCCGCCAGCGGCCGAGCGCGTACAGGACCTTGGCCAGAAGGAGACGGGTGGACGCGTCATCCTTGAGCTTGAGCGCCCGCTCGGCCAGCGGCAGGGCTTTTTCGTATTGGCGGGTCAGGAAATACTCAGTGCTGACGGAGGCGACATCCTGGGCGTTTGGAAATGCCGGGTTACCTTTCGCATAAACCCAGGGGATAACGGGGGCGGCCTGGGAGAGGACGACGAAATTCTCCCTGGCCGTCAGAACCTTTTGCCCGCTTCCGTCGAGAAGAGAAAGCTCCGCCGAGTAATAGCCGGGCTTGAGCTCCACGGTAGAGAAGGGCCCGATATCCAGGCCTTCCCGGTCCTCGGTCAGGACCTCGGAGACTGTCTTCTGCAGGCGGAGAGCGGTCGTCTGGGAATCGGCCTCGCGGATCTCCAAGACGGCCATCGTCTGGGCGGAAAAGTCGATCTTGCCGGAGGAAAACACCTGGACGAAAGCGCCCATCTCGGACCCGGGCGGGAACTCGTTCCGGGCGCTGACAAGATAATGAGTCCCCCAAAGGGTAAAGGGCCGGAGGACTCCGGCCGCCCTATCTCCCAGCCGCTCGCGGCTGTGGTAGAGGATCAAAGCTCCGGGACGGATCCCGGGTTCCGCATCGGGGACCTCGACCGCGGCGGAGAACGACGTGAAATCCCGGGCCGACTTGTTTTTGAGCAGCCCGAAGAGCCGGAAGCGGCCGGGAATGACCGGCAGGACATCCTGGAAGGCGAAGAGCCGCCGCTCGTGGGCCTTATACTGCTCGGGTGTGACCGAAAGCGGGACCTCCTCCGTTTTTTCCAGGACGAGGTTTCCCTCTCCGTCCTCCAGCCGGAGGACAAGCTCGAAGAACGCTTGATAGCGCCCGTCGCGGTCGACGAAGTTGATCTTTTTCGGCTCGACGGTCCAATGGACGAAGGGCTGGCCGCCGTGCCGGAAGACCTTGGCGGCGGCGCTGTTGTCGATAAAGTTATCGGAGTATTCGACCTCCACATAATCTTTATAGCTCAGGTAGGAGCGGGCGTAGGCATCGGAGAACTTCTTCTCGGGGACGGCGTGGATGCTGGCGATGATGCTGGTCGACGAAAAAGCCCCGGCTTCCAGCCGCTGCTCGCCCGGGAGATAGCTCAGCGACGCCCCGGCCAGCTCGGAGGAGATTTCCTTGATGATTTGGTAGGCCCGGGAGCGGGTGAGGGAGCGGGAGGCCATCGTGGGGATGACCAGCTTTTCCGGCCCCTCGATGCCCGGGGAATACAGACGGTACTCTCCGCTTCCTTCCGGCTGATAAAAAACCAGATAAAAATAGGGAGGCAGACCGAGCTCCACCGTCCCCTGGTAAAACCACAGCTCGACCGGCCAGACCTGGGAAAGCGTCGTGAAGAGCTGCCTCTCCAGGGGTTTTCCGAGCAGCAGGTAGAAATATCCGCGCTCGCTCTGGCTGCCGCGCCGGGAGGATTCGCGGCCGAAGTTCAGGTCGGCGAAACGCACCCGTTCCATGTATTCCTTATAGAACTCGTTCTCGGAAGTATCGGGAAATGTATCGCGCTGACGCCAGAAGAAACGGATGAATTTATCCCGGTCGGAATCGGTGGTCAGCCGGGTGAAGATCTCCCTCTCCGTGCGGGTGATGATCGGCGAGACATCCTCCAGCCATTCCCGGTGGCGAGGCGGAAGCTCGTCGCGGGCAAAGGACGGCAGGGCCGAAAGAAGCACGCAGATCGCCAGGAAAGGAGCTTTTCTCATCGACGTCCTCGTTCCATCAAATTATCACAAGGCCGATCGGGTTTCAATTTTGCCGCTTTTTCTCGTCTGCATCACTCTCCTTGCCGCATACTGCATTTTTTATGCCCGCGCCGCCACCGGTCCCGATCCGGGGTTGCCGTAAAACAAATTTACGTCCCCTGCTAGAAACTTCACATTGCGGAGCGGCCGCCGACGCGGACCGGTTTTGGATATAAGGCGAAAATCCGGCCGGGCATTGGAGAGCCGGGTTGATTGGCACGAAAGGTGCTAATAACCGAAGCGCAGGAATTAGCGCGTAGGAGGTGTGAATCGTTGCTGCCCGAAAGAAAAGTCAAAAGGTAATGGGGATAGGTTTCTTTATATCGCCTCATTCCAAAAGGAGGAACGCATGAAGAAGTTGATCCTGTTTGCCCTCATCGCTTTCCTGTTTATTTTTTCTTCCCTGGCCTTCTCCCAGTCGAGAGATACCGGGGCCATCAACGGTGTCATCACCGACCAGCAGGGCGCGGCCCTGCCCGGAGTCTCGGTCACGGTTTCGAGCCCGAACCTGATGGGCACCCGGACCGCGATCTCCGAGGCCGACGGCACCTACCGTTTTCCGGCTCTTCCTCCGGGAGACTACACGGTCAAGGCCGAGCTCAACGGCTTCAAGACGGTCGTCCGCGATAAAATCCGGCTGACCACGACCACCCGGTTGGCGGTCGACATCGCCATGGAGCAGGGCGCGATTAATGAAGAAGTGACCGTCGTCGCCCAGGCGCCCACGGTCGACGTCAAATCGACCGAATCCGCCTCAGTCACGCTCTCCAACGAGATCCTGCGCAACATCCCCTACAGCCAGTTCACCGCGGATATCGTGACGCTGGCACCTGCGGTCTCGACCGATAACGTGGCCTACGGTGCCTCGTCGAACACGGGAATCGCCTATTCCATGGACGGCGTCAACGTCGCCGACCCCGAGGCCGGATCGGCCTGGGTCTTCCTCGACCACAACATCATCGAAGAAGCCAAGGTCATGGGCATCGGCCTGCCGGCCGAATACGGCAATTTCACCGGTGTCATCTTCAACCTCATCACCAAGTCCGGGGGCAACCAGTTCTCCGGCCATTTCGAGGCGGATTACCAGGGCAAGTCGAAGTTCTTCGTCAAC
>Ga0079037_100001544_pt1 | contig 12089 bp, 10 predicted proteins | sample Mud3Dept4metaG_FD_71479 | JGI IMG/M metagenome (GOLD analysis project Ga0079037, IMG submission 71479) | Freshwater wetland microbial communities from Ohio, USA, analyzing the effect of biotic and abiotic controls - Mud 3 Core 4 Depth 4 metaG | ecosystem: Environmental > Aquatic > Freshwater >... | reverse complement strand
TGACCACACCAATCGCAATCCATACCGGCCCCTCAAGCAGTCTCAACACTGTTCCGCCTTTAACTCTTCAGCGATCAGCCTTCAGCGATCAGCTATCAGCCCTTCGCACCAAGCACGAAGAACGAAGCACCGAGCACACGCTCCTACTCGCAACCCACAACTCGCAACTCGCAACGGTGTCTCTGTTGTTCTCACATAACACATAACACTGTCTTGACCGTCTCTTCTTCTGGACCCTGGCCCCGGGACCCTAGGCCCTGAATTACTTCACCAATCCCTCTTCCTTGAAGAAGGTTTGCAAGGCATCTTTATACTGATTGATCGATTTCTCGAAGGCTGCTGTCTCCGCGAAGGCGACCTGGGTGCCCATGTTATGGATCTTCGCACGGAACTCCGGGTCATTAGCTATCTTTGCAGTCACGTCATTCAGTTTTTTCACGATGTCGTCCGGGATGGCTCTGGGCGCGAAAATGCCCAGGTAGGAACCACCCGGGAAGTTGTAGCCCAATTCCACGACCGTCGGCACGGTTGGAGCAAAATCGGCCCGCTTTTCAAGAAGGAGGGCGAATATCTTCAGCTGTTTCGCGTCGAGCAGCGCCTTGACCGCGGGGAACGCAGGAGTGCCCGCAGGCACGTGCCCGCCGAGGATCGCGGGTACGATCTTTGTGTCGCCGTCGAACGGCACATCGACCATGCTCACATTCTCAGCCTTGGCAATCGCCCTCATGGCCAGGTAACCAAGCGTGCTCTTGCCGTGAATCCCGATCTTGGCGCCGGGATTCTTCCGGGCGTATTCTGCGAGGTCTTTGACGCTGTTCATAGGTGAATCGCCCTTGACTGCAATGGTGAGGACGGGCACGCCGACCTTGGCCACGGGCTTCAAGTCCTTGCTCGAATAGGGCGCTTGGTAAAAATAGGTGTAGGTCTCCGGAATGCTGGCGGACGAGGGGAAGAAACCGAGCGTATAGCCGTCGGGCTTGGCACTGGCTACAGCAGCACCGCCGATGGTGGTCGCACCACCGGGCCTGTTCACGGCGACCACAGGTTTGCCCAGGTGGCGCTCCATGGCTTCAGCCAGCGCGCGCGCACCGAGATCGGTCACGCCTCCCGGCGGATATGGTATGACGAAGGTAATGGCGCGTTCGGGATATTCTGCGTGCGCTTCCCGGACTCCGCCAAACGGCGTTAACGTAATGGCCACGAAGCCCACTATGACACCGGTCACGACCAAGGATGTACTCTTTCTCATATCAAACCCCCTTTTCTAACATTCTTGCTCTGTCGTTATCCACGATACCCATCCGCTGTAGAACGAGACGCGTACGAGTAGGTACAACGCGCAGGCGCCTCAACCTTTTGCGACGCTCTCTCGTATCGCCCTGAACTTTTTGCCCACCTCTTCCACGTCGACTATCATGCTGACGAGCCCCGCCTCCTGCTCATACACGTCGGCAGGTACGGCTGCCTTCACGTCCGGCTCGAGGATGTGATAGATAGGAAGCCCGAGCGAAACGCCTGCCAATGGTCCTGCAAAGCTTGGATCGCCCACGGTGAGCGTCTCAGCGGCGATCTCAGCGCCCTCGATGTCGCTGGCGCCGAGCACCACGATCATGCCATCCTTGCCTTCCTGCTCCACGAGTTTTTTGATCTGTGCCTGACTTTCCAAGTCAAGCGTGCCTGCAGCCGTTCAGACGAAACACTCGGTCGTCAGGAATGCCACCGTAGCGCCGGCCGCTTCAACACAGCGCGCAATCGCAGGACCCGGCACCCCGTCCCTCTCACCAACGATGATTACTTTCTTTCCTTTGAACATTTTGTGCCTCCATAAATCATTCGTTACAGGTTACAGGTTGCAAGTTACAGGTTGCAAGTTCAGGTTTAGAACAAGCCTCGCACTTTTCAACGATTTTGTTTTTCACTGATCACCGGACCCTGGACCCGGGACCCTGCCTTTATTGGCTTGCAGCAAAAACGACAGACCGTCTGAAAGTTGCGACATGCGCCCGAGAAAGAGGCTGCCTTTCGCAACGAACATGGCATTTCTCACCCGACCTTGCTTCATTTCTTCCAGGGCGTGCCCGAGAAAAGGTACTGCTGCGGGAATGTGTCCCTGCGTCGGAGAAAAACCGGGCATGCCCCGTTCTTTCACGAAGCTGTCTATGGCGGTGCGGTCAATCTCCTTACGCAGTGCCGCAAGCGCGCCCATGATTTTGTAGTTGGTCAATGGCGTGTTGCCACTGCCCGCAGGAAGGGTGACCTCAGGGTTGTGCATCTCTGTTGCGAACTTGTCCACGTCCGTCATCCTGAGTCCCAACCGGTCGAGCGGCTTGACGATCAGGGACGTCATGATTTCCTGCTGGCTCGATCCTGCGCCGATGTCATGTTTTCCCACGGAATCGAGCCGTATGACCGGGCTCACCCCATCGTCCCGTGTGATGAGTATGGCCAGTCCTCCGAGCACGTCTTCGAGTACCGGCATGTTGTGTTTCAAATGGCCTGAGTACTTCATACCGATCTTTGCCAGGCACCCTCCGCCCACAACTGCAACCTGCTTGAATACACCCGCCTCCACCAGGCAGGCAGCGTCGACAAGTGCATGGATAGGCGCTGCGCAAAAGGCTTTCACGTCGTGGCCGCTTGCGTTGAAGCAGTGGCACATCTCGCCGATGGCCTTGGAAAGGCTGCCGCCGCCACGGTTATATCGGTCTCCCACCGCCTCTTCGGAACAGCTCAGAAGAAAGTCCACGTCCTGCGGCGTGATTCGTGCGCGCTTAAAGAGATGAAACATGGCAAAAGCACCGGACGCCTTGGCGAGAAGGTTCTCCATGAGTACATGCGCCTTCAGCGAGTCGTCGGCATCGTGGTCCCTGCGCACGCAGCCTACCATGGCGCCCTCGAAGTAGAGGGGCAGGGCAGCATCTTTTTCCGCCTTGTCCAGGATCTTTCCTCGCTCAACCCCAGCGCCCAGTTTCTTGAGGTCCTTCTCGTCCAGGAATGGGGTGTCCTTCAGGGCCGCCCGTACTTGCTCCACGAATTCCGGGGTGAGCCAGACAAGATCAAAATCATCAGCAATCTTCATCCAGCCGTAGAATTCGATCTCAGGCATGATCTCCCCGAACCTTCCGTACCGGCTCGCGCCTTCCACGAGATGTTCGTACCACGGTTGAGGAATCTCGTGGAGCTTATCCGGGTGCAGGTTGCCGATGAACACCTGGTTCGGTGGATATGCTACGGCGGCGCCGAAATCGCGCACGTGCGCGTAGACCGCCTTTTCCAAGTCTCCTCCATGTCCGCCACTCACTTCTATGTCACGGATGGGCTTCGATCCGTAGCGGACAAAGTCAGGCACATGGACCATCACATATGAACACTCTTTTACAACAACCGCCATACTGCGCCTCCAGGTCAAAGCAACTTCAACGCAACTTCACAGCAATTTGTTTATCGACTCTTCTATCGCCTGCAACGTGACGGTCCCTGAGAGTCGATCCACCTCTTTCCCGTTCTTGTAGAAGAGAAATGTGGGCAGAGAGAGCACCTTCAGATCTAGGCAGAGGCGGCGGTTCTTGGGCGCCTCTATCTTGGCGAGCCGTATCCGTCCTCCATGTTTTCCTTCCAGTTCTTCCACGCCCGGCATCAGCGCAAGACACGGGACACACTGCGGTCCCCAGAAGTCGACCACTACCGGCAGTTCCGACCGGAGTACTTCCGCTTCAAACGTGTCCTTGGTCACTTCTTTCATGTTACATCTCCTTGCTGCAAGTTTTTGGCTTTGCCGGGTTTTGCGGCGAGCGTCTTCAACGCGTCCAGCACGATCTTTTTACGCAGGGTTTTCTCCTCCTCGCGCGTGAGGTTGGGGTCCCCCAGGGGATTGGTGATGCCTATGCCCGGAACAATACGGTTGGCGCGAAGTGTCTGCGCGGTCGGGACAAGGGCCGTTATGAGAACCGCGGGTATGCCGGCCCTCTCGATCTCTTTTTCGAGCACTGCACCGCAGCGCGTACCTGTCCCTCAGGTCGAGGTAAGGATCGCGGCCGCGACCCCGGCCTTCTTGAGCCGACTCGCTATACCCTGTCCAATCTTTCGTGCGTTCTCCATGGTTGTGGCAACACCGGCGGTCACGTAGAAATCGTCATGCAGCTTTCCAAACACGCCTTCCCGCTCGAGTTCCCTCAAGGCGTCTGCCGGCACCAAACGATTTGGGTCTTCGTTTATCAAGGTGGTATCGAATCCGCGGTGGATAGATTGAAACTTCTCCGGTCCTAGTTTTTCCAATTCCGCCACGCTGTATGTCGCAAACCTCGTGGCCCTGGCTGACTCGATCCCGTCTGGATTCCCGATCGGGACAAGCGCCCCTTCAGTCACGATGGCGATGGTGACTCCTGCGAGAGATAGGACGGGCGGCGCTGCCGGAACCACGTCGAGGCTGGGGAAGGGGATCTCAGTCGGAACCTCTTCCCCTCTCATTTTCCTGAGCAGAAGCTCTATGGCCCGTTCCGACGCCAGCCTGTCCGAGAGGATATTCGCCCTGACGCCCTGTGGAATGTATCCCTCGTCCTCCGGCCTGCCCACAGGCTCGCCGCGAAACATCTTCAGGACGAGCTGTATCATCTTCGGCATGGCCTGACTCATGCCTGCAGCATTACCCGTGGTGGCGATGATGTGGACGTGCCGCTTATACAAATCAGCGCCGGGGTTTTCGTGAAACATGCCCGTTATCACAGGCACGCCGAATTTCTCTTTCACCTGCTTGCACATCTCACCGCAGGCAATGCCGTACCTCCCCGCATTGAAAGCAGGCCCCGCAATAAATACGTCAAAGGGAGTACCATCTATAAGCCTGATGAGCTCTTCTGCTGCGCGCTCCGTCTTTTCCGTAAAGTAGTTGTCTCCGCAGATCAGCGTGGCGACAACGCGTCCCTGTTTTCCTTGTCCTGCCAGAAGCTGGTCTATGAGCATGCCCGGTCCTACGGCGCCTTCCCGCACCACGGGCTCTGCGCCGGCTTTATCCTCGCCGCCGATCTGGCCAAAGAACTGGTTTACATAATGGATGATGCGCAGCATGCTATCGTCCCTCTGTGGTAAGGTGCGTGAAACCTGCCTGGCTGATGGCATTCGGGATGAATCGCAGCGGTATGTGAAGGCTTTGCTGCAGGTCGCCTCCGAGGTCATGCATGAAGGTCCCGCCGACAATTTTCTCCATTGCCGACAGGTTGATCATGCCATCCACATTGCCCACGCTTACCATCACATCCGCCCTCGGAGATATGGCAAGGAGGGGCAATTCTCCTGAGCCGTCAGGTCCGAGCCACTCGTTATCTATGATCACGGTCTTGATGCCCAGGGCCTCGCATGCCTCACAGTTTTCCATCAGGTCTACGTCCGTGTGACCGCCCCCTTCCTTGGTGATGATCACCCCATCCACCTGCAGCACGTGCTTGAGAAGCCCTGCAGCCATCATAGAGGTACGCCTGATTTCGACGAGCGACGTAGGCTCCGGCGATATGACCACCCCTTTGAAGTTGAGTTCCCGACCGTGACGTCTGTGCAGCCCCAGAACCACCGGGTGATTCAGGATGGTGTATGTCGAGTTCTTTATTGCCGTCGAAATGTTGTAGTGACCGCAGACGATCGCACCATCGATGATCTCGTTAGGATGAAGAATCGTCGGGTAGTAGCGCCTCGTATTGTCGCCGTACACAAAGGGCTCTCTCGAATCACCGTGGCTGTGGAGCTGCATGAGGTAACCCACGCGCGGCAGATTGCCGAGATCCCGACGGGGAAGATCGAGGTTAAACCCTTCCATGCCTGATGGCGCGGCACCCAACGTGGCGCGAGCGAGGTAAACAGAGGCCTTGAGACCGGCCGCCTTCAACGCAAGCCCGTACTCAACCGTCTGCAAGCCTGCGGAAGGCTCCGTCAGAAGACAGACGTTGTGTGTTCGGGAATGGGGTGTGAAACCAGCTCCAGGACCGCTCATGTCGACGAGTGCGCCGCACAGGCCCTGCATGGAGCCGATCTCGAACACGGCTGCACCACACAGCACGTTTGTTGTTCCCTCGCCGGCACGCCTGATCGCACCGAGCATCCCGGGAAAGTAATCACGGTGCTCTAGGTTGATTCTTGGTTCCAGTATGTCGAGTATGTTGGTGATCCGGGTCTTCTCACCTGGATTCGCCAGCTCCATATCAACGTGTCGCAACCTCTTGTCTTCAGATATAAGCGCTATAAGCTCTTCTCTGTTGATGAAGAGACAGCCGCCGCCGTAAGAGGTCTTTGAACCGAACTGAATATCAGAAACATCGAAATAACGCATCTCAAGGTTCATTTGTTTCTGTCCTTCATTACTTTACACTCGACACGATCTTCGTGATCTTTTGCCCAGGACCCTTGCCCCAGGCCCCTGTGCTACTTGACCAGCCCTTCCTCTTTGAAAAAGACCTGCAACTCGGTCTTTTCCCGCTCGACTGAAGCCTCGAAGGCTTTCGTCTCTTCAAATGCGGGCATTATGCCAAGCTCCATGAGCTTGGAACGAAAGGCAGGTTCCTGGGAGACCCGCGCTGCCGCGTCGGCAAACTTCTTCACGACGTCATCGGGCGTGCTTTTTGGAGCAAATACTGAATTCGACATACCCGGCGCCACCTTGTAACCAAGCTCTACGATGGTAGGGACCTTGGGCAAGAAGTCCGCGTGCTTGTCGATGAGCAAAGCAAGAAGCCTGAGCTGTTTTGCATCGACCAGTGACCGCACAGAGGGATATGTGGGCGAGCCCACGGGAATATGGCCACCGAGAATGGCAGGCACGATCTTGACATCGCCATCGAACGCCACATCGACGATGTTCAGATTCTCGGCCTTGGCAATTCCTCTCATGAGTATATAGCTCGATGATGTTCTACCGTTGATGCCCCATTTGGTACCCGGGTTCTTGCGGACGTACTCAACTAGGTCCTTGAACCCGTTCATGGGCGAATCACCCTTGACACATATGGCGCCGACGGCCATTGCGACGCGGCACACGGGCCTCAGGTCTTTGCTCGAATACGGGGCCTGGTAGAAGTATGTGTAGACTTCGGGGATGCTGGCGGGCGGAGGGAAATAGCCGAGCGTATAGCCATCAGCCTTTGCGGTGGCCACCACGTTTCCTCCTATGGTGGTTGCCCCGCCGGCCCGGTTGATCACGACCACCGGTTTTTTGAACTGCTTTTCCATTGCATCTGCGAACGCGCGTGCACCGAGGTCGGTTACGCCTCCGGGAGGATACGGCACGACCAGGGTGATTGTTCGATCAGGATAATCGGCTGCCATCACGGGCCCGGAGAGAAAGGCAAGGGCGAAAGCGACGCAGAGTAGAACCGTACACCGTACCAAGGGCATGTTCTGTTTCATTGTTGAACCTCCTTGCTGTGTGACCTGTGCTCTCATTATCCATAATAGCCACTCAAGGCGCAAGAAAAAAGAGAGGTAGACACGGACCGTGAAAAAACAGAGGATAGGTGTTATCCTTAAGAAATAGGAGCGGGTTTTGTCGGTAAGCTGATGACTGCGGGGTGTATATGAAAAAGATTAGTGAAGGACCGGCATGGATTCGGGGATGGATGGGCCGGCACAAAAAACTCGGGCTGTGGGTTTGCGCGATATTCGTCGCACTGAGCCTTTTCGGATTTCTGGGTGCACCTCCCATCATCAGGTCAGTCGCTGAAAAACAGCTTTCCGGTGCGCTGGAGCGAACAGTGACGATCCAGGCGATCCGGTTCAACCCGTACACACTTGGCCTCACAATCCGTGGACTGATGATACGGGACAAGGATGACCCCAATATCTTCTCCGCGTTTGAAGAGATCTATATAAACCTCCAGGCCACGTCACTCTTCAGGCGCGCCGTTGTCATCAAGGACGTGCTTATCAGGCGGCCGCATATCCACCTGGAGCGTTCCAAAGAAGCCGTTGAAGCCGGGGAGCCGATGACTGTGGTCGATATCTGGGAGAAGGTGCGGATCCTCCCTGAGCCGGTTCGCAAGGGATTGCGCTATTCGGTAGGCAACATCCAGATCGTCGACGCGGCCATTGAGTTTGTCGACCATCCCAAGGGAGTTACGCATGAAGTCAAAGAACTAAACCTGGCCATACCTTTCTTCTCAAACATCCCTTACTATGTTGACGTCAATGTGGAGCCTTCTTTCTCCGCCAAGGTAAATGGGGCACCGTATGCCCTCAAGGGGCGGGCGAAACCGTTCTCAGAGTCCGGTGAGACAGTCTTCGATATTAATGTGAGCGATCTGGATCTACCCTTCTATTTCGCGTATGTACCCAGGGACCTTGGTTTCAAATTGGAATCGGGTCGACTCGATGTTCAGACGACGGTAGTCTTCGCCAAGTCAAAAGAAGGAAAACCCTTCGTAGGGGTGTCAGGAGAGATATCGCTCAAGGAATTTGCACTCAGGATGGGCAAGGACAAAGAGCCTCAGAAGATAGCTCGCGTGAGCGTATCCATAGCCAGTGCCGAGCCCGTGGCAAAGGTGGTGAAGCTCAAGAAGGTGGCGATCGAATCGCCTGACTTCAATGTTCGGCAGGGTCAGGATGGCGCGTGGAATTTTGACCCGATACTCGGTGGCGAAAAGAAAGCGGAGAAGCAGACAGAAAAATCGAAGTCGGAAGAAGTCCCCCTTTCCTATGAGGTGGAAGAGATTAAGGTCTCCGGAGGGAAGATCAATTTCGAGGATGCCTCGCGGGCTAGACCATTCAAGACGGTGATTGATCCCCTCGACCTCTCGGTCTCACAACTCACCAACGAGAAGGGAAAGAAGGGCACGTACACGCTCTCGGTCCGCACAGAGTCGAAAGAAGAAATCCAGGTGGAGGGGGAGATTTCAATCGATCCTCTGGAGGCCGCTGGAAACCTCAAACTCAGCGGGCTGCAACTCAAAAAGTACGCCCCATACTATGCTGACTTCATCACCTGTGACGTGACCGATGGTCGTCTCGACCTTGCAACGGGCTACAAGGCAAGACTGGGACAGGCAGAGCCCGCCATCCTGCTTTCTGACCTTTCCACAACGCTTAGCGCACTGCGTCTCACGGATTCAGAGAGCAAACAGGAGTTCGTGAGTATACCCATGGCAAAGGTTGAAGGGGCTGAGGTCGATCTCGCAAACCGTCTCGTGAAAGTGGGGAAAGTTTCTGGCGAGAAAGGCGCGGTGCTCGTGAAGCGCCTCCAGAACGGTGAGATAAATCTGGCGAAGTTGATGCGGAGCGATTCGCCTGACGCATCGAAGTCGGCGGAAAAGAAGCCTGAGTCTTCTGCCAAGTCATGGCAGGTGAGCCTCAAAGAGCTCGGTCTCGCGCGTTACGGAATTACCTGGGAGGACGAGACCCCTGCTTCCCCCGTGAGACTTGCGGTTGAAGACATGAATGTCAAAGGAGAGAACTTTTCAACGGGCAAGGATCAGAAAGGCAAACTGTCTCTCTCTGCGCGCATCGACAAGGGTTCGATCTCGGCGTCAGGCACGGTAAGCCTTGACCCGGTAACTGCCGATTTGCGCATAGCAGCGAAGGAGATTCAGATTGCTCCGTTGCAATCCTATTTCACGGACAAGATAAATATCACGGTGACGGAAGGAGCGCTTTCCGCTTCCGGTGCGCTCGATGTGGGCCTGCCCAAAGAGGGACCCATGCGCCTCTCCTATAAAGGTGACACTTCACTCTCGGCGTTTTCTTCGGTAGAAAAGTCGTCTGCATCGGAGTTTGTCAACTTCAAATCCCTGGCCCTCACGGGCATGGCGGTCCGGGTTGATCCGCTCGACATCTCGGTGGAGGGCGTTTCACTTGCTGATTTCTACGCGGGTATCCGCATCATGAGCGACGGAAGAGTCAATCTGCTGGAGGCGTTCTCCGCGGAAGAAAAGGCCGCTCCCTCAGCGCCGGCCCCCTCGACGACCCAGCCCGGAAAGCCTGCTCAGGCGGGAAAGACAGGGTCTGTGAAAATCGGAAGTGTGACACTGCAGGGTGGGAAAATCGAGTTTTCCGACCTGTCCATCAAGCCGACCTATTCGGCGCATGTTGATGAACTGGGAGGCAGGATCTCGTCGCTTTCCTCTGATCAGAATACGGCTGCGGACGTGGAAGTGCGAGGCAAGCTCAACGGCACAATGCCCCTGGAGATAACCGGCAAAATCAACCCGCTGCGCGACGATCTTCTGGTTGATCTAAAGGCTCGTATCACGGACTTTGATCTGAGTCCCATGACACCATACTCAGGGAAGTATGCGGGCTACACGATCCAGCGGGGCAAGTTTTCTCTTGAGGGAGAGTACAAGATCGTCGCGAGAAAGATCGATACCCAGAGCCGGATCTTTCTCGATCAGTTTACGTTTGGCGAGCGCGTTGACAGTCCCGATGCCACCAAGCTGCCGGTGCGCCTCGCCGTGGCACTTCTTAAAGACAGAAAAGGAGAGATCCGTCTCGACCTGCCGGTCTCGGGAAGCCTTGATGATCCCAAGTTCAGCATCTGGAGGGTCGTCCTACAGATCATACTCAACCTCATCGCCAAGGCTGCTACCTCTCCCTTCGCGCTGCTCGGAGCCGCATTTGGCGGCGGCGAAGAGCTGAGCTATGTGGAGTTCGACTATGGGAGTCAGAAACTGGCGCCGGAGAATCAAAAGAAAATAGAGACGCTCGTAAAAGCCCTGTCGGACAGGCCGTCGCTGCGACTAGACATAGAAGGCTATGCGGACCCGGTGAGAGACAGGGAAGGTCTTAAGCAGGCGCGCTTCATGAGGAAGCTCAAGGTGCAAAAGTTCAACGAGAGAAGCAAACAGGGAATTAACTCGCCTCCCGCAGATGAACTCACCATCGAGAAGGCCGAGTATGAGAAGTATCTGAAGCTCGCATATAAAGCCGAGAAGTTCCCTAAGCCGACAAACGTCATCGGCATGGCAAAGGACCTTCCTGTGCCCGAGACGGAAAAGTTGATGCTCACGCACACCGAGGTCACCGACGACGATCTGAAGGTGCTGGCGTCTGAGCGGGCAGCCAATGTGCGAACGGCTATCCTTGCTTCCGGTCAGGTAGAGTCCGGGCGCATTTTCATGGTCACGCCAAAGTCTTTATCGCCAGAGAAGAGCGACAAGGCGAAAGAGAGCCGGGTGATGTTTAGGCTCAAGTAACGCCGATTCGCCTTCAAGCGTATACCTTCCGGGTACCCGCCGGGTACCCGCTTGTGGGTGCGGTGTCTGCGTTGCCCCCCTCCTGCCACCCGCGCTGTCCTTGCTGCAACACGCTGAAAGAAGGGCTGTCCACGTGCGCCCGGTGAAACAATGCTTGTCGGTTGTTCGGGTGGTAGGTTGCCTACGAACGTTGCTTCCTGAAACAAAGTTTTTCGCAATTAAGCAGTTCACGCCACGTTTCGCGTGGTAATCGCCAACTCTCAACATTTACTCGCCTGTGGCCAACATCCGAGACGCGCTCCGCTTGAACAAGGCATAACGTTTGGGCCTAAACCAGAAGGTAGCCGCTTTTTAACACCTAAGGACTGATTGACAAAGACTGTCCTTGTGGTAGAATGATGAGATTCTTCAGTGAGAATGCGGTCATCATGCCTTCAGAGGGCAAGTGAGATTTGATGACTTTTTCCACTTCTCAAGCTTGACTACAACGCAATTGCAGCAATGTTAACGAAAAAGGAGGCCAAAGAAAATGAAGAAAACGTATCTGTTGTTCCTGCTTTGTATGCTTCTAATTTTTGCGGCTAATGGCGAAGCAAACGCCAAAAAGCCTAGTGTGGCGGTGGGGGGCGCACCGGTAATAGAATGCACTGATCTCGCGGCTGCCTTCAGCTATCCGAACACGACGCTCACGTCCGTCACGCTGGCCACTGAAGGCTCAGTGGTTGTTGCCGGTATCGGTCCTATGCCCGAGCACTGCATCGTTAAGGGCAAGATGAACGAGCGCGTGAGCCCTATCGATGGCAAGACCTATGCGATTGGTTTCGAAATGCGCGTGCCCACAGACTGGAATGGGCGTTTCTTCTATCAGGGAAATGGGGGAACCGACGGCATCGTGTCTCCCGCTTACGGCGGTATTCTCGGTGG
>Ga0079037_100001543_pt1 | contig 12095 bp, 11 predicted proteins | sample Mud3Dept4metaG_FD_71479 | JGI IMG/M metagenome (GOLD analysis project Ga0079037, IMG submission 71479) | Freshwater wetland microbial communities from Ohio, USA, analyzing the effect of biotic and abiotic controls - Mud 3 Core 4 Depth 4 metaG | ecosystem: Environmental > Aquatic > Freshwater >... | reverse complement strand
CCGCAGAAGGTGATGAACCTCCTCCGCCTCGGCCTCGCGGACCTCGCGCTGGGCTCGCGCATGGTCTGGGACTGCGCCACCTGTTACCAGTGCCAGGAGCACTGCCCAGCCGGCATCCGCGTCACCGAGGTCCTCTATGAGCTGCGCAACCGCGGCTACGAACGCCTCAGCGGCCTTCCGCGCGCAGGGCAAGGAGTGTCATGAGGCTCGCGCTCTTCGTCGGCTGCAAGATTCCAGCCGCCGTGCCGGCCTACGAGACCTCGGCGCGCGCGGTGCTGGCGAGGCTCGGTGTGGAGCTTGTCGCGCTGGATTTCGGGTGCTGCGGCTACCCGCAGCGCAGCCTGCGCCTCGACGCCTACCTGCTGCTCGCCGCCCGCAACCTGGCCCTGGCCGCCGCGCGTCGACTCGATGTGCTGACGCTCTGCCAGTGCTGCTACGGGAACCTCCGCTCCGCGCAGCACCTGCTCGCGGGCGAGCCGGCGGCCCAGGCCTTCGTCGGCGCGGCGCTGGCGCGGGAAGGCCTCGCGCTCGCGCCGTCGACCCGCGTCCATCACCTGCTTGACCTTCTGGCGAGAGAGGTCGGTCCGGATGCGATCGCGGCGCGGGTGAGCCAACCGCAACGCGACCTCACGGTGGCGGCGCACTACGGCTGCCACGCCCTGCGCCCGAGCGACGTCGTCGCGCTCGACAACCCGCACGCCCCCACGGTCTTCGAGCGCCTGCTCGCCGCTGCCGGGGCGCGCACCGTTGACTGGCCGCGCCGTCTGGAATGCTGCGGCGCACCCATCGGCGCCAGCAGCCCGGTTCTCGCCGGGCGCATGCGCGCGGCGAAGCTCGCCGACGCCCGCGAAGCCGGGGCGGATTGGCTCTGCACCGCCTGCCCGTGGTGCCAGGACCAGCTCGCCCCGGCCGCCCCCGACGGCCTGCGTGTCGTGCTCTACCCCCAGGTGCTCGGCCTGGCGCTCGGGCTCAGCCCGACCGAGCTGGGGATGCGGTAGCAGGCTGCCAAAAAGGGCCCACCTACGGCGTCGGTCCACTCGCGCGGCGCTGTGACGTACGGCTACAGTACGTCTCGCAGCGCGCATCGCGGACCGCCTTGCCTCTGAACCTTTCTGAGCAGCCTGCGGTAACGTGTGTCTGTCGGGTCGGGGCTCGCTGTTGCGCCGCCCGACGGTTTGACTGGCCTCCAAAACAACACTGTGTTCCACGTTGCCGGTGCATCCGCATCCGGTAGAATGACTGGGACACGATACGCGACGGCATGGAGAAAGGCGGAGCCTATGCACGGGTACACGGGACGATGGCTCAGGGTGGATCTCGGCAGCGGCAAGAGCGGGGCCGAACCGCTCGACGACACGCGGGCGCGCCGATACGTGGGTGGGCGCGGGATGGCCGCGCGAATCCTGCTCGACGAGGTGCCCAAAGGATGCGACCCCTTCGGATCGGAGAACCGGCTGATCTTCGCGATGGGGCCGCTGGCGGGCACATTCGCACCGGGGTCGGGCCGCTTCGTGGTCGTCGGGAAATCTCCCGCGACCGACGGCTTCGGCGAAGCCTACACCGGCGGCTTCGTGGCGCACGAACTCAAGTACGCCGGCTACGACGGCATCGTGGTGCAGGGCGCAGCCGCGGAGCTGGTCTACCTTTCGATCGTCAACGACCGCGTCGAAATCCGGCCGGCCGGCCACCTGGCGGGGCGGGGGACGCTGGAAGTCGAAGAGGCGATCAAGAAGGAGCTGGGCGACCCCGAGAGCCGCATCATCAGCATCGGCCTCGCCGGGGAGAAGCGGGTGCGGTACGCCTGCGTCATGAACGACACCGACCGGGCGGCGGGGCGCACCGGCCTCGGCGCGGTGATGGGAGCGAAGAACCTCAAGGCCATCGCCATCCGCGGGACCGGGCAAGTCACGCTGGCCGACCCGAAGAAGTTCCGGGAGTGCGCCCTCGCCGACCTGGCCAAGATCCGGACGCACCCGTGGCTGGGGGACAGCCCCACCAGCGCCGGCGCGCTCGGGACGGCGGGCGGTGTCGAGGACCTCGCCAGCGCTGGGATCCTGCCGACCCGGAACTGGGAGACCGGCACCTGGGAGTATGCCGACCGGATCAGCGGCACGGCCCTGAAGAACACGATCCTGATCGGGCACCGCGCCTGCCAGTCGTGCCCCGTCGGCTGCACGCGCGTGGTGCAGGTCCCGGGCGGGCCGTTCGGCGGGGTCCGCCCCGAGTACGGCGGACCCGAGTACGAGACCGTGGCGGCCTTCGGCTCGCTCTGCGAGAATCGCGACCTGGAGGCCATCGCGCTGCTCAACCAGCGCTGCAACGCCTACGGGCTGGACACGATCAGCGCCGGCTCCGCCATCGCGTTCGCCATGGAGTGCGTCGAACGGGGGATTCTCACCGAGCGGGAGATCGGCTTCCGTCTGACCTGGGGCGACGCGCCGGCGATGGTCCGGCTGCTGGACATGATCGCACGGCGCGAGGGGATCGGCGACCTCCTTGCCGAGGGCGCGCGCCGGGCGGGCGCAACGCTCGGGCGCGGGGCATCCGACCTCTCTGTGGACGTCAAGGGGCTGGAGTTCGGGATGCACGAGGCGCGCGGCAAGAAGGGGCTCGCCTTGTCGTACGCCACGGCGCCCCGCGGCGCAGACCACATGGAGGGGTTCCACGACCCGTCGCTGGCCGTGCCCAATGCCTGGCCCGAACTCGGGATCACGGAGGCCATGGACCGCTTCACCCTCGAGGGGAAGCCCCGCGTGGTGCGCCTGGCGGAGGACTACACCTCGTTCATCAACACGGTGCCGCTGTGCTCCTTCATGAGCCTCACGGTCGGAGGGATCCGGAACACCGAAGAGATCACCGGCATGCTCGCCGCCGCCACGGGCTGGACCGACCTCACGCTTGCGGAAGAACTGGCCATCGGCGAACGGGCTTACAATTTGGCGCGCGCGTTCACGGTGCGGGAGAGCGGGGGCACGGCCGACGACCGGCTCCCGGCGAAGCTGGCTCGGCGCCTGCGCGATGGGGCCTCCCGGGACCAGGTCATCAGCGACCGGGACTTCCAGCAGGCGCTGCAGGAATATTACCGGCTGCGCGGGTGGGGCGAGACGGGCACGCCCACCGAGGCGAAACTCACGGAGCTGGGGCTGGCGGATGTGGCCCGGCAGCTCGCGGGCAAAGGAGACGGCCGATGAGCCGCATGATCGTCGTGGACCACGCCAAGTGCACCAATTGCCGGATGTGCGAGCTGGCCTGCTCGCTCGTGAAGACCGGCGCCTTCGCCCCCTCGCGGAGCCGCATCCGGGTCCACGTCTTTGCCGAGGAGTTCAAGTATATCCCCCTCGCGTGCTTCCAATGCGCCGCGGCGCCCTGCGTCAAAGTCTGCCCGGCCGGCGCCCTCGTGCAGGGAGACGGCCTGGTGCGCTTTGTGCCGGAGGCCTGCATCGGCTGCCGGATGTGCATGCTCGGTTGCCCGTTCGGCGTGATCGCGTTCGACAGCGCGGCGGGATTGATCGCCAAATGCGACACGTGCGATGGGGATCCCGAGTGCGTGCGGTTCTGCACGCCGCACGCCCTGGAGTTCCGGGAGTCGCAACTGGCGGACGTGCCCAAGGGACGGGATTTTGCGCGCAGGATTGTGGAGGCGGCCAAGGGCTAGACGGCTGCCGAAAAAGGCCCATCTGCGGCGTTGGTGCGCCTCGGGTACCCAGCCGCAGGCTGGGTGATCGCTGCGGCGTAACTCCAGTACGCCTGGACCCACCTGCGGCGGGTACCCCGGCCTGTGGCGCGCCGCCTTGCATCTGAACCTTTTGAGCCGCCTGGCGGACACGGGTTTTTCAGGATCGTGTTAGCCGACCCAGCGGGCCGCCGGCGTGAGGAGTGGGAGTGTCGCAACGTCGAATCGTCATCGTCGGTAACAGCGCCGCCAGCCTCGCCGCCCTGGAGGCGGTGCGACGCGTGGATACCGCGTCCCCCGTCACGCTGGTCGCGGACGAGGCGATCCCGGCCTATTCGCGTGTGCTGTTGCCCTACCTGGTGAGCGGCGAGCGGCTCGACGTGTCGCTGCGACCGCCCGACTACGCGGAGCGGATGGGCGCCCGGCTCCTGCTTGGCCGCCGTGCCGTGGGGATCGCCGCCGACGTCCTGGAGCTGGACGACGGGACCCGCCTACCCTTCGACCGGCTCCTCGTGGCGACCGGATCCCGGGCCGCGGTTCCGAGCGTCGAGGGGATCGAGACCCCGGGGGTGTCTGCGCTCAAGACGATGGCCGACGCGCTGCGGATCCGCGGGGAGTTGTCGGGGGCTCGTCACGCGGTCATTCTCGGGGGCGGGCTCATCTGTCTCCTGACGATTCACGCGCTGCTCAAGGTCGGGGTCTCGGTGACGATCGCCGTCTCCTCGGACCGGCTCCTCACGCGTATGCTGGACGAGGAGGCCGCGGCCATCCTGCAGCGTCGCCTGGCGGAGGCCGGGGTCCGCATCCTGACGCGGACGGACGCTGCCCGCATCGTCGGCAGCAATGGACGGGTTCGCTCCGTGGTGACGACGGCCGGCGAGGCGCTCCCGGCGGATCTGGTGATACTCGCCAAGGGGATCCGCCCCGACGTCGACCTGGCCAAAGCGGGCGGCCTGGCCACGGGGCGCGGCGTCCTGGTCGACGCGTACATGCGCACGAGTCGGCCGGACGTCTTTGCCGCGGGCGATTGCGCCGAGGCGCCCGACATGCTCGTGCCCGGGAAGACGACGATCCCCGGGACGTGGTTCGAGGCCGTGGCCCAAGGCGAGACGGCCGGAGCCAACATGGTGGATCTGTCGCGCCCCAGCCCCGGCGCGTTCAAGATGAACGTGATGGAGATCCTGGGGGTCGCGGTGGCCTCGATGGGGATGATCCTAGCGCCGGAGTCCGACGGGCGCGCCGTGGTGCGTGCGCGGGACGGCAATTACCGGAAGCTCGTGCTCGCCCGCGACCGGATCGTCGGGGCGGTCCTGGTGGGCGACGTGTCCGAGGCGGGTCCCCTCGCGATGCTGATCCGTCGCGGCCTCACGCTCGCCGACCTCAAGTCCTTCGATCCTTCCCAGCCCTTCCGCTACGCCGACCTCGCCGTGAAGTGGGGCTCGAGGGCCCACGCGTCCTCGTTCCAACCGCGCTGGTTTTGACCCCGCACGCCAGGCGAAAGCGCCGCGAGCGTCCACCCTCCCGTTCGACGTGGGGAACGGAACGCACACCCGCAAAGCGGGAAGGTCATGGCAGGAGCGGCGTAGTCGCCAGCAAATAATGCGGACCCGTCCGCTCCTTTTATCTTGACAGCTTTTTTTTGCCACCTTAAATTCGCGCATCCCCTCCAAATTGATGCCATCCAACCGGTCCGCACCGAGGCACCCAATGCCACTGGATCGGGTTCACAGGCCCAGGCCTAACGCCCTCGTTGACCAGACCCATGGTCGGCGGGGGCGTTTGTTCTTTCGAGCCCGGCGCCAGCAATCCTTACAGCGCAAAGGAGGCCCCCATGCCGAAGACACTGGTGATCCATCCGGAAAGGTGCACCGCCTGCCGGGCGTGTGAGCTCGCCTGCTCGATGAAGCACCACGGCGAGTTCAACCCCAGCCGGTCCCGCATCCAGGTCAACATCTTTCTAGAAGACGCCGTTTATATCCCGACCGCGTGCACGCAGTGCGACCAGGCCTGGTGTGCCAAGATCTGCCCGACCAACGCCATCGTGCGGGACCAGGCGACTCTGGCCTACAAGGTCCTGGACGACAAGTGCGTGGGCTGCAAAATGTGCGTCCTGGCTTGCCCGTTCGGCAGCATGGTCCTCTTCCCCGAGAAGGGGAAGGCGGAGAAATGCGACCACTGCCTGTCCATCGACGGCGACCCGGAGTGCGTGAAATTCTGTACCCCGCAAGCCCTCGAGTATCTGGACGAGGAGAACGAGACGCGGCTGCGCCAGATGGCTACCGCGCTGAAACTCAAAGAAACACATGCGTATGAGGAGGTGACAGTCTGATGGGCGGGTGGAGGGGGAAGATCCTACGCGTCAACCTCACGAAGGGGACCAGCCAGACAGAAACGCTCGACCCCAAGCTGGCCCGGGCGTACGTCGGCGGCCGCGGCCTGGGCACCAAGATTCTGTACGACGAGATCGATCCGGCGGTCGACCCGCTGAGTCCGCGCAACCCGCTGATCCTCGCGACGGGCCCGCTGACCGGGACGAACGCCCCGACCGGGGGGCGCTACATGGTCATCACCAAATCGCCGCTCACCGGGGCGATTGCCTGCAGCAACTCCGGCGGGTACTTCGGGGCGGAGATGAAGTTCTCCGGCTACGACTTTGTCATCCTGGAGGGTCGAGCCAAGGCGCCCGTTTACCTGTGGCTCAACAACGGCGCGGTCGAGATCCGTCCGGCGGAGAAGGTCTGGGGCAAGAGCACCCACGAGACCGAGGATCGGCTGCGGGAGGAAACCCACCCCGAGGCGAAAATCTGCTCCATCGGCCCGGCCGGTGAGAAACAAGCGCTCACGGCGTGCGTGATCAACGACAAGCACCGCGCGGCGGGTCGCTCGGGCGTGGGCGCCGTGATGGGGGCGAAGAACGTGAAGGCCGTGGCGGCCAAGGGGTTCCAGTCGGTCCAGGTCGCCCGGCCGCGGGACTACATGGCGGCCTGCCTGGCGACGGTCCGGAAGCTGAAGGAGTCGCCGGTCACGGGCGCCGGCCTACCGAAATACGGCACGCCCGTCCTCGTGAACGTGATCAACGCCCACGGGTTCCTGCCCACGCGGAATTTCCAGCAAGGGCAGTTCGAGGGCGCCGACAAGCTGAGCGGTGAAACCATCGCCGACACCATCCTCGTGAAGAACAAGGGGTGCTTCGCCTGCACGATCGCGTGCGCCCGGGTGAGTACGGTGAAAGAGGGCCGGTACACGGGGGCCGGGGAGGGGCCGGAGTACGAGAGCGGCTGGGCCCTCGGCATCGCCACGGGGGTGAGCGATCTGGGCGCGGTGACCAAGGCCAACTACCTCTGCAACGAGCTGGGAATGGACACCATCGAGGCCGGGGTCGCCGTGGCGACGGCCATGGAGCTCTTCGAACGGGGCTATGTCCCGGAGAGCGACATCGGACGGCCGCTCCGGTTCGGCGACGCCGATGCGCTGGTGTGGCTCATGGAAGAGATGGGGCACCGCAGGGGCTTCGGCGAACTGGCGGCGCAGGGCGGGTACCGGCTGGCGGAACGGTACGGGCATCCCGACCTGTTCATGGGGGTGAAGAAGCAGGCCTTCCCCGCCTACGACGGGCGCGGCGCCCAGGGGATGGCTCTGGGCTACGCCACCTCCAACCGGGGCGCCTGCCATCTGCGGGGGTACACCATCTCCGTCGAGGTCTTCGGCATCCCCAAGAAGATGGATCCGTTTGTCACTGCGGGCAAACCGGAGGTCTCCAAGCTGTTCCAGGACGTCACGGCGTTCGTCGACTCCACGGGGCTCTGCCTGTTCACGACGTTCGGCATCGGCGTCGAGGACATCCAGCCGATGCTGGAGCACGCGACCGGGGCCGGCTACACGCTGGAGGAATGCCTCAAGGTCGGCGAGCGCGTCTGGAACCTGGAGCGCATGTTCAACCTGAAGGCGGGCATTTCCGGCAAGGATGACACGCTCCCGCCACGGATCCTGCACGATGGCATCCCCGAAGGGCCGGCTAAAGGCATGGTCGGGAAGCTCACCGAGATGCTGCCGGAGTACTACCAGCTGCGCGGGTGGGACGCGAGCGGCGTGCCGAGCCGAAAGAAGCTGCGGGAGCTGGCCCTGGCGTGAGGGGACGGCTGCGCGCAATGGAAAGAAGGCCATGGCAAGAGCAGCGAAGCGACACCATGTGATCATCGGGGCGAGCGCGGCAGGGCTCTCCGCGCTCGAAGCCATTCGATCCGTGGACGGGGAGTGCGAGATCACGGTCCTGTCCAAGGAGAAGGCCCCGCTCTATTCGCGGGTCGGCCTCACCCACTTCCTCGACGGAACGGTGAAGGTCGCGGGCATGAGCACCCATGGGGTGGACTACTTCGAACGGCTGAAGGCCAAGCTCCTGGCCGGCGTGGCAGCCGTCCACGTGGACTCCCGGGCGCAGCGGGTCAAGCTGTCCAATGGCAAGGCCCTGCGGTACGACACGCTGCTGGTGGCCAGCGGCTCCTCGGCGGTGATTCCGCCCATCAAGGGAATCCGCCTGCGGGGCGTCTACCCGTGTATCACGCGAGCCGACGCCGTCGCGATCGACCGCGCCCTGGCGCGGGCACGGCAGGTCGTCGTCGTGGGCGCGGGGCTCATAGGCATCCAGGCGGCGGATGCCATGGCGAAACGGAAGAAGCGGGTGGCGATCGTGGAGCAGATGCCTCACCTGATGCCGGCCATGGTGGACCCGCCGCCGGCGCGCCTCTTCGAGCAGTTGCTGCGGGACCGGGGGCACGCTGTGCACACGGGCACGCGCGCGGTGGAGATCGTAGGCAAGGCCGGGCGGGTGACGGGGGTGCGGCTGGAGAGCGGCGAGGTCGTGCCGTGCCAGGTGTGCATCATGGCCGTCGGCGTCCGCCCCAATCTGGAGTTCCTAGAGGGGACGCCGGTCGAGCGGCGGCAGGGGCTCTTGGTGGACGCCGCGCAGCAGACCAGCCTCCCATCGATCTATGCGGCAGGCGACGCGGCCGAGACGACAGACATGTTCTCGGGGCAGCGAGTCCTCGTAGCCATCTGGCCCGAGGCCCTGAACCAAGGGCGCGTGGCCGGCCTCAACATGGCGGGGGTGGCGGCGAGGTACGAAGGTTCGATGGCCATGAACGCGACCTCGGTGCTCGGCCTTCCGATCGCCTCGCTGGGGCTCTGGCAGGTGACCGACACGGCGGACTATCGGATTCACAGCGAGCTGCATGAGGCGCAGCGCACGTATCGGAAACTCGTCTTCACGGACGGGAGACTGGTGGGAGCCGTCCTGGTGGGCCAAGGCGTGAATGCGGAGGCCGGGCTCCTGCACAATTTCATCCGGACCCGCCAATCCCTTTCCGTCACGCCGGAGCAGCTGGCGGCTGGGCCGGTCTCGTGGGGCCGCATCCTGCACGTCAACCGGATGGCCGGTCGGCTCGCGCCCGCACCCGCGGCGCGCGCGGCGGCCTAAGTGCCGCTGACCGCACATACGGTGAAGTATCACCGGTCCCCCCGGGCCGCCCCTCGAACGCCTGGCGCCTGTACCCACCCTGCGGGCGGGTACCCGAGGCTGGCTCGCCCTTACACCGGGTCGGCCGCCACAGACCGGCGGCCCGACCCCTTGCAGGGAAACGGCGCAAGGGGTACCCCGCCGGGACGGGCTCGCCGGGTACCCATGCGCCGCGTGGGTGTGGCGCGGCGTCTCGGATCGGTCCGGGGGACCCGGATCGCTGCGGCTGACGTTTACATCGCCGAATTGGCGTCCGCGGTTAATACGGGCGCCAATCTGGCCAGCGGCTGCCCATTTGGATTGGAGGGCACAGCATGAAAGTTGAAATTGCGCTCTACGCGACGTTGTCGAAATACCTCCCGCCCGGATCCGAGCAGCGGAAGGCCATGATTGCGGCACGCGACGGCGCCACGGCCCGGGAGATCATGCTCCAACTCGGCATCCCGCAAGACTACCCCAACATCCTCCTGGTGAACGGCAAGCAGGCCAACTCGGATACGGTCCTGAAGGACGGCGAGAGCCTCGCGATCTTCCCCCCGCTTGCCGGCGGTTGCGTCCACCTCAAAGCGAGAATCTGAACCGCCAAGGCGCCAAGGACGCCAAGTGGAATGGGCTAAAAAGCGGCGCCGCATGAGCAACATTGACGCCTCACACAGAGCCGTCAGGATTTTCGGTTCCGAAGACTCAACCTCTGAGTCTTGGCGACCGTGGCGTCTGTGCGGTTGAAGAGTTGCGGTTGGGGCTAGGGGTCCGTCCTTTCGCGATCTATCGGGCCGCACAGCGCCCTCGGGCCATGGGCGCTCGGTGGACTTAACCGCTGCCAGTCAGTTCGGATTAAGAGAACATTCGAAAGCAACGTACGACGTCCCGTACGATCCCGTACGACTCATGTTGCCATACACACTCTTTTCAAGCATGAGGTGTATCGTGCATTTGGAGGGACACGCCATGGCGCGAACGAATGTGGTCCTGGACGATAAGCTGGTCGCCGAGTGTCAGAGGCTCACCAAGATCAAGACGCGGCGCGCGCTGATCGATCACGCGCTGCAGGAACTGTTGCGTCGCGGGCATCAAAAGAAGATCCTCGAGCTGAAAGGGACGGTGAAGTGGGAGGGCGACCTGAAGGAATGGCGAAAGGCCCGCGCCTGATCCTCTTCGTGGACACGTCCGTCTGGATTGATTATTTCCGCGGACGGGCGTCTCGCACGTCGCCGCGCTGGAGCAAACCCTCCACGCCGGCGATGATGTCTGCGTCTGTGGCCTCATCCTGACGGAAGTCCTCCAGGGCATCAAATCCGATGTGGATTATCGCAAGACCGCAACCTACTTCAAATCGCTGGTATTCCTTCCGATGAGCTATCCGACCTTCCTGCGCGCCGCAGAGATCTATCGTGCGCTCCGCCGGCACGGTGTCACAGTCCGCCGCCCCATAGGCTGCCTGATCGCCGCCACCGCCATCGAGCACGATGTCTTCCTGCTCCATAACGATCCCGACTTTGACCCCATCGAGAAGTATGCCGGACTCAGAGTCCTGCATGCGGCCAGAGTACCGCGGCGACCGTAGGCAAGGGACGAGCGGGAAGTTTTCGTCTAACCTCCCTTCAGTGCCGTTGAAGTGCTCTCTCGTAGAAAAGGTGATTAAAGTGCCAGCGTCCCCTAACGCCGGATGTGCGTCTTGTGCCTCTTGTGGCGTATATTTCGGACTCAGTGTGCCGCGAGGTACTCGTCCACGATCTTGCGGGTCTGCTCCAGCGTCTCCTGCGTGTGGAGCTCCAGCACCCAGAAGTCGCAGCCCCTGGCCACGAGGCCGTCGAGCGCCGGGGCGATGTCGCCCAACTTCTCGGGCACGAAGTGGGCGTCGTTCCGCTCCGTGAAGTAAATGTGTGCGGCCACGACGGGCGTGGGTATGCTCTTCAGGAAGTCTACGACGGACCCCCGGCCTTCCTGCACCCACGCGCTGCCGTGGGCGTGCCCGAGGTCAAACGTCACGGGCGCGCCCGTCGCCGTGAGGAGCCTGGCCAACATCGCGGGATCGCTCGTCACGCCGCGCGTGAGGTTTTCGACGGTGAGACAGACCCCGCGGCGCGCGGCGTACTCGAGGAGGCTGGCGACATTTCGTACGAGTCCGTCCCACGACAGCTCCTCCAGGGGCAATCCGTACGAGCCGACGTGCATGTTGAGGTGGTGGGCACCCAGCTCCCCGGCGGCGTCGATGTAGTCCCGCAGGATCCGGACGGCCGCCACCGCGTGGTCGGGGTCGCGGTGGCCGACCTCCACGTCCGTGTACGGCGCATGGGCCGAGGAGACGCGGCTCGCCCGGCGCAGGTCGTCCAGCCGGAGCCGCCGTCTCTCTCGCGGCACCATGAGGCGCCAGCCGTCCCACGCCCACTCGACCCCCTCGTATGCGTGGGTCGTGATGTACTCCCGGATGCGCTGGAGGTCCTTCCCGAACGCCGTGTGGCAGAAGAGCAGCTGTGGCCGCATGGGGCTCCTTCGCCAGGCTGCTGAAAAAGGCCCATCTGCTACGTTGGCTTACTCGGGCGCTCGTTGCGGCGCACCTGGAGTACGCCTGGACCCACCTGCGGTGGGTGCCCCGCCCCGAGTACCCATCCGCAAGGATGGGTGACGCCGCCTTGGATCTGGACCTTTTTGAGCAGCGTGGGGGAAAAGAGTTTTTTAGGTAGCTGCCAGAACTCAGTTGCTATTTGAATGCTCCCGGGGTTGGTCCGCGGACAATATAGCGCTGCAAGAGGAGGGCCGCCAGCGCCACAGGGGCGATACCCCCTTGACATTCGGTCGCGCCTTGTACTAGGAGTATACGAGAGCGTATACAGAGGCGTCGACCCCAGATCACCTTCAACGAAGAACAGGGACAGGGTTCTCCGTGTCAAAGCATAGCCGGACTGACGA
>Ga0079037_100001542_pt1 | contig 12098 bp, 9 predicted proteins | sample Mud3Dept4metaG_FD_71479 | JGI IMG/M metagenome (GOLD analysis project Ga0079037, IMG submission 71479) | Freshwater wetland microbial communities from Ohio, USA, analyzing the effect of biotic and abiotic controls - Mud 3 Core 4 Depth 4 metaG | ecosystem: Environmental > Aquatic > Freshwater >... | reverse complement strand
TGTCGCGAGGACCTCCCGGTACTCGGCGACGATCTTGTCGCGCTCGAGGCCGGTCAGGCGCTGGAGGCGCATCTCGAGGATCGCCTGCGCCTGGACGCCGTCGAGCCGGAGGAGCGTTCCCTCGCGGCGCGCCGCGGCCGTCAGGTCGAGCCGCTCCACGCCGAGGAACCGCTCCAGGGCCCCCTGCTCGAAGGCGACCTCGGTCGTGAGCCGCTCCTTCGCCTCGGCCGGATCCTTCGAGGCCCGGATGATCGCGATGACCCGGTCGATATCGGCCAGGGCGAGGGCGAGGCCGAGAAGAAGGTGCGCCCGCTCCTCGGCCTTCCGGAGGTCGAAACGGGTCCGGCGGACGACGACCTGCCGCCGGTGGTCGAGGTAGTGCCGGAGAAGGTCGCGGAGCGGCAGGACGCGCGGCTGCCCGTCGACGATGGCGAGGAAGATGACGCCGAAGGAGGACTGGAGCGGTGTCAGCGTGAAGAGCTGGTTCAGGACGACCTGCGCCACGACCTCCCGCTTCAGGTCGATGACGACGCGCATCCCGTCCCGGTCCGACTCGTCCCGGATGGCGGAGATCCCCTCGACCCTCTTCTCGTTCACGAGCTCCGCGATCTGCTCGATGAGACGGGCCTTGTTGACCTGGAACGGAATCTCCGTGACGACGATCGATTCCTTGTCGCCCTTCTTCGCCTTCTCGATCGCCGCGCGGCCCCGCACCTGGAGGATGCCGCGCCCCGTCCGGTAGGCGTCGACGATCCCCTGCTGTCCCAGGATGACGCCGCCGGTCGGGAAGTCGGGGCCCGGCACGGTGCGGAGGAGATCCGCGAGGGACGCCTGGGGGTTCTCGAGGAGGAGGATCGCCGCGTCGCACGCCTCGGCGAGGTTGTGGGGCGGGATCTTCGTCGCCATCCCGACGGCGATTCCCTCCGCCCCGTTCACGAGAAGGTTCGGAAAGGCCGCCGGGAGGACGGACGGCTCCGTCAGGGAGGCGTCGTAGTTGAGCGTCCAGTCGACGGTCTCCTTGTCGATGTCGTCGCCGAGCATCTGCTCGGCGAGCCGCGTGAGGCGGATCTCGGTGTAGCGCATCGCGGCGGCGGCGTCGCCGTCCACGGAGCCGAAGTTCCCCTGCCCGTCGACGAGCGTCTCGCGCATGGAGAAGCTCTGCGCCATCCGGACGATCGTGTCGTAGATCGCCACGTCGCCGTGCGGGTGGTACTTCCCCATCACGTCGCCGACGATGCGGGCCGACTTCTTGTAGGGGCGCCCCGCCCGGTTCCCCTGCTCCCACATCCCGAAGAGGACCCGGCGGTGAACCGGCTTCAGGCCGTCGCGGACGTCGGGGAGGGCGCGGCCCACGATGACCGACATCGCGTAGTCGAGGTAGCTCTTCCGGATCTCCTCCTCGAGGGAGATCGGGACCTTCTCGCCCGCATCGACCGGCGGCGGCTTCTCGGTCTCGTCGCTCACGTCACACGTCCAGGTTCGAGACGTTCAGGGCGTTCGTCTCGATGAAGGCGCGCCTCGGCTCGACGGCGTCGCCCATCAGGATCGTGAAGATCTCGTCCGCCTCTACGGCGTCCTCCACGCGGACCTGGAGGAGGCGCCGCGTGGCGGGATTCATCGTCGTCTCCCAGAGGGTCTCCGGGTTCATCTCGCCCAGCCCCTTGTAGCGGCTGATGACGAGCCCCTTCTTCGCGCTCTCGAGGACGGCGTCCACGGCCTCGCCGACCGTCCCGGCCGTCCGCTCGTCGCCGTTGACCCGCAGCCGGTACGGCCCGTCCAGGAATCCCTCCAGCGACGCGGCGAGCTCCGCCGCCCGCTTCATCTCCCATCCGGCGAGGAAGGCGGCGTCCACGACGCCCCGCTTCGCGACGCCGTTCACCTGCTGGGAGACGTGGACGGCGAAGCCGCCGTGTTCCTCGTCGGGGAGGATCTCGAACGTCTCGACGACGGCCGAGAGGTGCTGGGCCGCCCGCTCGAGCCGGTCGCGGTCGCCGAGCGCGGCCGGCTCCGTCAGCCCCTCGCGGACGAGGGTCCTCAGGAGCGCCTCGGGGAAGCCGCGGGCCCCGAGGCGCGCCGTCAGCTGCTTCCAGTCCTGCATCCCGGTCACGAGCGACATGAGGGCCGCCCCGCGGGCGCTCTTCTCCGCCGTGTCGGCCGTCAGCGTCCGGTCGTCGCCGACCCGCGACAGGAGGAAGCGGGCGTACTCCTTGTCGTCCTTCAGGAAGGTCTCGCGCTTCCCGTCCACGACCTTGTAGAGGGGCGGCTGCGCGATGTAGAGGTAGCCCCGCTCGATCGCGGCCCTCATCTGACGGAAGAAGAAGGTGAGGAGAAGCGTCCGGATGTGGGAGCCGTCCACGTCGGCATCCGTCATCAGGATGATGTGGTGGTAGCGGAGCTTGTCCGGGTCGAACTCCTCGCCGATCCCCGCGCCGAGGGCGAGGATGAGCGAGCGGATCTCGGCGAAGGCGAGCATCTTGTCGAAGCGCGCCTTCTCGACGTTCAGGATCTTCCCCTTCAGGGGGAGGATCGCCTGCGTCCTCCGGTCGCGCCCCTGCTTGGCCGAGCCGCCGGCCGAGTCCCCCTCGACGATGTAGATCTCCGAGCGCGCCGGGTCGGCTTCCTGGCAGTCGGCGAGTTTTCCCGGGAGCCCCGCGCCGTCGAGCGCGCCCTTCCTCCGGACGAGCTCCCGCGCCTTCCGCGCCGCCTCGCGCGCGCGCGCGGCCTCGACGATCTTGTCGATGATCCGCCGCGCGACCTTCGGGTTCTCCTCGAAGAAGCTCGAGAGCTTCTCGTACGTGACGGTCTGGACCCAGGTCTTCGCCTCCTGGGAGACGAGCTTCTCCTTCGTCTGCGAGGAGAACTTCGGGTCCCGGATCTTCAGGGAGACGACGGCGGTCAGCCCCTCGCGGCAGTCGTCTCCGGCGAGGGTCGTGTCCTTGAGGTTCTTCGTCAGCTGGTTCCCCTCGGCGTACCGCTGGATGGCGCGCGTCAGCGCCGTCTTGAGCCCCTCGAGGTGCGTCCCGCCGTCCTTGTTCGAGACCGTGTTGGTGAAGCAGAAGATCTGCTCCGCATAGCCGTTGTTCCACTGGAGCGCCACGTCGAGCCGCTCGTTCTTCGCGTCGGCGACGGGGTCCCCGGTGGCCTCCTTCACGTCCGAGAAGGTGATGACCGTGTCGTGGAGCGGCTCCTTGTTCTTGTTCAGGTGCTCGACGAAGGAACGGATCCCCCCCTCGTACCGGAACGTGTGCCGCCTCGCCCCCTTCTCGTCCCGCTCGTCGACCACGTCGATCGTGACGCCGGAGTTCAGGAAGGCCAGCTCGCGGAGGCGCTGCGAGAGGGCGTCGAAGTTGTAGGCGGCCACGGAGAAGATCTCGGGGTCCGCCTTGAAGGTGATCTTCGTCCCCGTCTTCGACGACTTGCCGACCTCGCGGATCGGCTCGCGCGGGACGCCGCGGGCGTAGCGCTGCTGCCAGACCTTCCCCTCGCGCTTGACCTCGACGAGGAGATCGACGGCGAGCGCGTTGACGACGGAGAGGCCGACGCCGTGCAGGCCTCCCGAGACCTTGTAGGCGTTGTCGTCGAACTTCCCGCCCGAGTGCAGGTCGGTCAGGATGATCTCGAGGGTCTCGCGCTTGTGCACCGGATGGGGACCGACGGGGATGCCGCGTCCGTTGTCCTCGACCGTGACGGAGTCGTCGGCATGAACGGTGACCGACACGTGGTCGCAGAAGCCGGCCTGCGCCTCGTCGATCGCGTTGTCGACGAGCTCGGTCACCATGTGGTGCAGCCCCGTGATGTCGTCGGTGTTGCCGATGTACATCCCGGGGCGCTTCCGGACCGCCTCGAGCCCTTTCAGGAGCTTGATCGACTCGGTGCCGTAGCTCTCGGCGCCCGCCGTGTCCCTCATCGCTCCCCCACCCGGGCCCGGAGGCCCACCGCACCCCGCCCGGCGCCCAGGATTCCCTCGCGGAGGAGGCGTCCGCCCGCCATCCGCAGGAGAACGCCCACGGGGAGGGGCAGCCCGCGGACGGCGTCGGGGCGGGCCGAAGTGAGGAAGATCTGGGCGTCGTCGGGCAGCGCTTCGGCGAACGCGGCGAGGACGCCGGGATCCCACTCCGAGTCGAAGTCGTCGAACGCGAGCGCCGGCGCGCTCGCCACGGCGTCGGCGACGAGGGCGAGCTCCGCGAGCGTCCACGCGAGTACGAGGGTCCGGTTCTCGCCCGAGGAGGCGCGCGCGGCGACGGGCGTTCCCGCGCTCGTCAGGACGACGTCGTCGCGGTGGGGCCCGGCGAGACAGCGCCCGGCGCGCCGTTCCTCCGGGCCCCGCTCCCGCATCCGCGCCCGAAGGGCGGCCGAGAGGACCTCGGCGGGCGCCTCCTCCGGAAGGTCGCTCGCCAGCTCGAGGTGAAGGTCCCCGAACGGGGAGTGGAGGCGGGCCGCGCTCCGGCAGAGGAGGCGCTCGAGCGCGCGCGCGGCCGCCCGGCGCGCCGCGGCGACGCGCCCCCCCGCCTCGGCCAGGGCGTCCTCGTAGACGGCCAGCTCGTCGGCGTCGAAGCGCCCCCGGATCGAAAGAAGCCGCGTCTTCGCGGCCCGCGCCCGCTCGTAGGCCGCGAGGTCGCGCCCGTAGGCCGGGTCGAGCGCCTGCGCCGCCCGGTCCAGGGCGCGCCGCCGCTCCGCCGGCGGGCCGGTGTAGCGGGCATGGTCCCGGCCCGTCAGGAAGACGACCGGGGCCCGCCGGCTGGCGGAGAGGCGAGACACCCGTTCGCCGTTCCAGAACTGCTCACGCGTCCCGACGGCGAGGCGGGCCCCGAGGACGCCATCCCGGTCGGCCGGCGCCGCCTCGGGGCGCCGCACCCGGGCCGCGAGGACGCTGCGGGGCTCGCCGGCCCGAACGACCTCGGCCACGTCGGCGGTCCGGAAGGACGGGCGACCCGTGACGAGGGCGAGCGCCTCGAGAAGGTTGGTCTTCCCCTGCCCGTTGTCGCCGACAACGAGATTGAGCTGCGGGTGAAACTCAATCCGGCCGCCGGCGAGATTCCGGAAGCCCTCGGGGGTCAGGGATGTGATCTCCACGAACGACCGCTACATCCTCATCGGCATCACGACGTAGAGGTAGTTCCGGATGCCGGCCAGCGGCTCTCCCGGGCGGCCCTGGCACTGCGCCTGCTCGTCCTTCACGAGGAGCTGGACGTCCTTCGTCTCCGCCGCCTCGAGGAACTGCTCCAGGTACCGGGCGTTCAGCCGGAGCGACAGGTTGTCGCGGTCGTAGGAAACGGCGAGCTCCTGCGTCCCGTCGCCGACATCCTGGCTCTCGGAGGAGATGACGAGCTGCCCCGGGGCGAAGCCGAGGCTGACCGCCTTCGTCCGGTCGCCCGAAAGGAGCGCGATCCGCCGGACGGCGCCGAGAAGCTCCTCGCGCCCCACCGTCGCCTTCTTGTCGTTTTCCTTGCTGATGACCTTCTCGTAGTCCGGGAAACGCCGCTCGTCGAGCTTCGCGTAGAGCCGGCGCGTTCCGACCGAGATGCCGATGTGGTTCGTTCCCCGGACGATCGTGACCGGGGTCTCGTCGTCCACGTCGAGTTTTCCGAGTTCGTCGAGGATCTTCTTCGAGACGAGGACGGGCTCGAAACCGGCGTCGGCCTTCACGCCATCGACCTCGACGAGGGCAAGGCGATGTCCGTCGGTCGCCACCATCTCGGCCGTCCCGCCGCTCCTCGCCTTCAGGAGGGCTCCCTGCAGCTGGAGCCGCATCTCCTCGGTCGAAACTGCGAAGCGGACCTTGTCGACCATCCGGCGAAGCTGCCCGAAGGCGAGCGAGAGCGTCGGACCGCCCCCGGACTCCGGTCTCGTCGGATAGTCGCTCGCCGGCAGGCCGTTGAGGCGGATCCGGAGCTTCGGTTCCTTGCACTCGATCGAGACGTGATGATTGTCGAGGACCTTCAGGCGGATCTCCGCGGGCCCCGGGAGGTCCCGGACGACGTCGTAGAGTCGGCGCGCCGGCACGGTCACGGCCCCCCCGGTCTTGATCGTAGCGGGCTGGATCTCCGACACGAACGTCGTGTCGAGATCGGTGGCGGTCAGCGTGAGCTTCGCGTCCCGGGCCTCGAGCAGGACATTACCGAGAATCTGGTGTGTCGTGCGCCGCTCGACGACGCCCTGGAGAAGCCCCAGTTCACGCGCGAAAACGGCAGCCGGAAGATTGAGCTCCACGACGGCTCCTTTACGATTCAAATCTTAGCATTAGAAAGGCTTAGAACCGAAGTAGTAGTCGTACTGCTGTGGAGAAGGGGGAAATCACCATAAATCGTTCTAAAAAGACGACTTAGAACGCGCGCGGTACGGTGGAAGGGGGCGACGGCGTTCTGTGAAAAAGAGTCGACCGGTCCGGGCCGGGCCGAAGCAGTCCTGCGGGTTGACGGTTTCGCTGAAAAAGACGGTGAAAATCTCAGCGAAACTGCGCCACGAAGCCCGCGATGAGCCGATCGAGATCGGGATCCTTCTCCCGCTTCTTGGCGATTTCCCGGATGGCGTGGAGCGCGGTCGTGTGGTGCTTGTCGCTGAAGAGGCGTCCGATCTCCGGCAGGGAAAGGTCGGTCGCCTCCTTGAGAACATGCATGGCGACCTGCCGGTAGAAGACGATCGGATGGCGCTTCGTCCGCGCCCGGAGATCTCCCGGCTTGAGTCCGTAGTGGGCGGCCACCGCGCGGATGATCTCCGCCGGGGAGGCGCTGTGCTCGTCGACCCGGAAGACGTCGCGCAGGGCCTCCCGCGCCAGCTCCAGCGAGACCGGCTCGCCCTTCAGGGACGAGAACGCGACGACCCGGTTGAAGTACCCCTCGAGCTCGCGGATCGACGACTTGATCTTCCCGGCGAGGAAGAAGGCGACGTCATCCTCGAGCTTGACCTGGTGCGCGTCGGCCTTTTGCCGGAGGATCGCCACCTTGGTCTCGAAGTCGGGCGCCTGGATGTCGACGATGAGTCCTCCCTCGAACCGGCTCTTCAGCCGGTCCGTGAGACCGGGGATCTCCCGCGGCGGGACGTCGGAGGAGAAGACGATCTGGTTCCCCTCGTCGTAGAGCGAGTTGAAGGTGTGAAAGAGCTCGTTCTCCGAGGCCTCCTTGCCGACGACGAACTGGACGTCGTCGAGGAGAAGAAGGGCGGCGGCCCGGAGGCGCTGGCGGAGGCTCTCCATCCGGTTGAAGCGGACCCCCTGGACGACCTCGTTCACGAAGCTCTCGGAGGTCAGGTAGATGACCCGCTCGGCCGGCCGGCGGGAGAGCCGGCGGTGTCCGATGGCCTGCATCAGGTGGGTCTTTCCGAGGCCGGTCCCGCCGCAGATGAAGAGAGGGTTGTACTGCCGCGACGTCTGGTCGGCGACCCGGAGGGCCGCGGCGTGCGCGAGCCGGTTCGACTCGCCGGTCACGAAGTGTTCGAACGTGTAGGCCGGGTTCAGGCCGCCGGCCCGGCGCGGGGACTCCGCGGGCACCCGGAGCGGCTGGGCGGTCGACGCGTACTCCCCGTCCGCGACGAACCGGACCTCCCGGTTGCCGTAACCGGCCCGCTGCGCCGCCTCCGCGATCTGCGGGCCGAAGGCCTCCGGGATGTAGTTCACGTAGAGCGGTGCCCGGACGTGAACGACGACCGCCTCGGCCGTCTCGGACCGCTGCCGGGAGTCCCGGAACCAGGTCTCGAAGTCGCGCTCGTCGACCCGGCTCTTCAGGTGTTCGAGGATCTTGGTCCAGGCCGTCATCTTTTCCACAGGTTCTCAACCGCTGTGTAAAACGTCTTCCCCGCGGCGGGCGGCGGATGCTATCAGCGCAGCGGGGGCGGCGGGAAGGGTCTTGGCGGAACGGCCCGGTTGACAGGGCGAGGGGTGTCCCGGAGAATCGCCCGCTCCTCCGTCCGGGGGTTCAAGCCATGAAAAGAACCTTTCAGCCGAACAAGCGCCACCGGAAGAGAACCCACGGGTTCCTCGTCCGGATGAGAACCAAGAGCGGACGCGCCGTCCTCGCGCGGCGCCGGGCCAAGGGCCGCAAGCGGCTGTCCGTCTGACCGGCGGACGGACCGCCGCGCGGCCGCTGCCGTCCCGCCGATGGTCTCCGGAGAAGCCTCCCGGGTCGGGGAGCGCGGGGCCCAGGGCTTCCCGGCCGGGCGCCGCCTTCGCCGCCGCCCGGAGTATCTCCACGCCTACGAATCGGGCCGGCGCCTCTCCGGCCGGCTCGTCGTCGTCTTTGCCTGCCCGGGAGAGGGGCCCGGCCCGCGCCTCGGTGTCACGGTGACGAAGAAGGTCGGGAGCGCCGTCGTCCGGAACCGGCTCCGGAGGCGGGTCCGCGAGATCTTCCGGCGGACGCGGGAGGTCGCGGCCGCGCGGCCTTGCGACGTCGTCGTGAACGTCTCCCCGCGCGCCGCGACGACGTCCTTCGCCGCCCTCCGCGCGGAGCTCGAGCCTCTCCTCGTCCGCGCGACCAGGTCGCTCGCGTGAGCGCCCCCCGCGCCATCCCCTCCCCGCCGGACCAGTCGGCCGGATCGGGCCGCGCGGCGCGGGGCGCCGCGGCGCTGCTCGGCCTCTACAAGCGGATCGTCTCGCCGCTCCTCCCCCCGGCCTGCCGCTTCCACCCGACCTGCTCCGAATACGCACGGGAGGCCGTCCTCCGGTACGGTCTCGTCCGCGGCGCGGGGCTGGCCCTTCGACGCCTCGGCCGCTGCCACCCCTTCCACGAGGGGGGGCTCGACCCGGTGCCGTAAGCTCGCGCGTCCCCGCTTAGGAGAATCCTTGGACACGAAACGTCTCGTCATCGCCTTTTCGCTCTCGGCCGCGGTCCTGATCGTCTGGACCCTTCTCTTTCCAACGCCGCAGCCGAACCCCGCGCCGAAGGCCCCCACCGCGACCCCGACGGCCCCGGGAACCGTGCCGGCGGCCGCCCCGGCTCCCGCGGCGGCCTCCCCGGCCCCGGCGGCTCCCGCCGCCGCGCCTTTCGCGGCGAGCGGCCCGCCCATCAGCGCCGAGGAAGAGAAGATCCTCACGGTCGACGCCCCGCTCTACCGCGCCGTCGTGACGAACCGCGGCGGCGCCCTCGTTTCCCTGACGCTCAAGAAGTTCGAGGACGCCGCGCGGAAGCCGCTCGACCTCGTCCGCCACGACGCAGGATTCCCGGGGCAGACGCTCGCGCTCGAGCCCCTCGACCCCTTCCTGGCCCGGGCCGCACAGAGCCTCCACGCGGTCGAGAAGGCGGAGGGCGACGGGACGGTGACGCTCCGCTTCCGGTACCGCGAGGCGGACGGGCAGGGCGTCGTTCGCAGCTACGTCTTCCGGAGCGACTACGTCGTCACGCTCCGGGTGGAACGCGAGGGGGGGCCGGGACAGCCCGTCGGCGTCGCCCTCGGGCCAGGGCTCGGGAATCCCTCCGTCGAGGAGAAGGCGAGTCAGTACACGAAGCCCGGCTCGAGCGTCGCGCTCCTCGCGACGGGCTCCGTCTCGAGAAACGCGAAGGGGGAGCCGAAAGAGCCCGTGACCGTCGGACCAGGCCTGACATCCGTCGGACTCGAGGACAACTACTTCCTCACGGCATTCCTGCCGCCCCCCGGCGCCACGGCGACCCTCCGTCCCGTGACGGCGGGGGTCGATCCCGACGGAAAGCCGTCGCCGGAGAGCGTCGTCGCCCTTACCGGCGCCGGGAGCGTCGAGACGGACCTCTACCTCGGGCCGAAAGACCTCGGCGTTCTCGGGAAGGTCCGGCCGGGGATGGAGAAGCTGATCGACTACGGCTGGTTCGCCATCCTCGTTCAGCCGCTCCTCTGGTCCCTCAAGGCCATCCAGGGGGTGGTGAGGAACTGGGGCGTCGCGATCCTCGTCATCACGGTCCTGATCAAGCTCCTCCTCTACCCGCTGACGCACAAGCAGCTCGTCTCGATGAAGAAGATGGCGGCGCTCCAGCCGAAGATGGACGCCATCCGGACGAAGTACGCGACGAAGATGAAGACCGATCCGCAGGCGCGGCTGAAGATGAACGAGGAGACGATGGCGCTCTACAAGCAGGAGGGAGTCAATCCCGCCGGCGGGTGCCTGCCGCTCCTCCTGCAGATGCCGATCCTGATCGCCTTCTACAACCTCCTCATCCACGCGATCGAGCTGCGCCACGCCCCCTTCATGCTCTGGATCACGGACCTCTCCGCGAAGGACCCCTACTACATCACGCCCATCCTGATGACGCTGACGATGTGGATCCAGCAGCAGATGACGCCGGCCACCGGCGATCCGGCGATGCGGCGCGTCATGAACATCATGCCGTTCGCCATGGGCTTCTTCTTCAAGGACGTCCCGTCCGGTCTCGTCCTCTACTGGCTCATGCAGAACGTCCTGACGATCGTCCAGCAGATCCTCCTCGACCGCTTCACGGACCTCGGCCCGACCTCGATGAAGAAGGCCGCCGTCAAGCCGGGCTAAAGGCCGCGTGGGCGCGCTCGTCGCCGACCGGGACCGGACGGGCGACGTCATCGTCGCGCTCGCCACGCCGCCGGGCGTCGGCGCCCTCGCCGTCGTCCGGCTGAGCGGCCCGGCCGGCGCCGCGCGGGCCGTGGCCCGTCGCGTCGCGCCGACCCTCCCCGAGCCGCCGGAGCCCCGCCGCGCCCTCTTCGCCCGTTTCGTCGACGCGGAGGGGCGCCCGGTCGACGAGGGGATCGTCCTCCCCTTCCCGGCCCCGCACTCGGCCACGGGCGAGGAGGTCGTCGAGTTCGTCTGCCACGGTTCGCCGGCGATCGTCGCCGCGCTCCTCGAGGCGTCGCGCGCGGCCGGGGCCCGCCCGGCGCGGCCGGGAGAGTTCACGCGCCGGGCCCTGGAGAACGGGAAGATCGACCTCGCCGCGGCGGAGGGGATCGCCCGGCTCGTCGCGGCCGAGAGCCGGGGCGCCGCGCGTCGGGCGCTCGGCCTCGTCGAAGGAGACCTCTCCCGCCGGGTGGGACAGGTCCGCGACGAGCTTCTCGACCTCCTGGCCGGAGTGGAGGCCGCGCTCGACTTCGCCGAAGACGTGGCCCCCGTCGCCCCGCGGGCCCTCCGGGACGCCCTGGGGCGGGCCGCCGGGGAGCTCGAGTCGCTCGCGCGGGGAGCCGAGGGAGGCCTCGCGCGCGGACGGCTTCCGGCCGTCGCCATCGCGGGGCGGCCGAACGCCGGGAAGTCGACGCTCTTCAACGCCCTCGTCGGCGCCGACCGGACGATCGTGACGCCGCACCCCGGAACGACGCGGGATGCCGTTTCGGAGACGGTCGAGATCGGCGGCGAGGCGATCCGCCTCGTCGACACGGCGGGGCTCCGCGATACCGGCGACGAAGTGGAGCGGATCGGAGTCGACGTGGCCCGCCGGACCGCCGAGCGGGCCGACCTCGTCCTCTACCTCGTCGACGGCTCGAAGACGCCGGCCCCGGAGGACCGCGAGGCCGCCGCCGGGCCGGGAGACCGGGTCGTCGTCGTCCGGACGAAAGCAGACCTCCCTCCGGCCGGGACGTGGGACCTCCCCGTCGCGGCGTCCGTCTCGGCGCGGACGGGCGCGGGGCTCGACGCCCTTCGCGCGCTCCTCCTCTCCCGCCTCGGAGCCGTGGAGAGCGTCGGCGAGCTTCTCGTCCTCGACCGGCACCGGGACGCTCTCCTGCGCACGAGGTCGGCCGTCCTGGCGGCGGCGGATGCGCCGGGCGAGGAGATCGCGGCGTCGCTCCTCCGCGAGGCGCTCGCCGCCCTCGGCGAGGTCACGGGGGAGACGGCGACGGAGGAGCTCCTCGACCGGATCTTCTCGACGTTCTGTATCGGAAAATGAGAGCGGCCGGGCGGACCGGCACGGGGGAGAAATGCGGGAGTCGTGGGACGTCGTCGTCGTCGGGGGAGGCCACGCGGGGTGCGAGGCGGCCCTCGCGTCGGCGCGCCTCGGACGCGACACGCTTCTCCTGACCCCGGAGGCCGCGGCCCTCGCGCGGATGAGCTGCAACCCCGCCGTGGGGGGGCTCGCGAAGGGACAGGTCGTCCGGGAGATCGACGCGCTCGGCGGGGCGATGGGCCTCGTCGCCGACCGGACCGGGATCCAGTTCAAGGTCCTGAACGCCTCGCGCGGCCC
>Ga0079037_100001541_pt1 | contig 12098 bp, 9 predicted proteins | sample Mud3Dept4metaG_FD_71479 | JGI IMG/M metagenome (GOLD analysis project Ga0079037, IMG submission 71479) | Freshwater wetland microbial communities from Ohio, USA, analyzing the effect of biotic and abiotic controls - Mud 3 Core 4 Depth 4 metaG | ecosystem: Environmental > Aquatic > Freshwater >... | reverse complement strand
CAGGTTGTTCTGCCGCGCGCCGACGACGGAGAGGGTCTTCCCGCTCCCGGCCCGCCGCGTGCCGGGAACGTCGATCCGGAGCTCTCCCGCAAGGTACTTTCCCGTGAGCGAGCGCGGGAAACGGACGAGCTCGTCGGCCTTCCCCTCGCCGACGATCTCGCCGCCGTGGACCCCCGCGCCGGGTCCCAGGTCGACGACGCGGTCGGCCGAGCGGATCGTCTCCTCGTCGTGCTCGACGACCACGACCGTGTTCCCGAGGTCGCGCATCGCGAGGAGGGTGTCGATCAGCTTCCGGTTGTCCTTCGGGTGGAGGCCGATCGAGGGCTCGTCGAGGACGTAGAGGACTCCCATCAGCTTCGAGCCGATCTGCGTGGCGAGGCGGATCCGCTGGGCCTCCCCTCCCGACAGGGTGGCCGACGCGCGGGCGAGAGAGAGATAGCCGATCCCGACGTCGTTCAGGAATCCGAGGCGGTCCCGGATCTCCTTCAGGATCTTTCCGGCGATCTCCCCCTCCCGCTTCGTCGGGGAGAACCGCGCGAAGAACTCCTGCGTCTCCTCCAGCGTCCGGCTCGCCAGCTCGTCGATCGACCGCCCCGCGACGAGGACCGAGAGGGCCTCCTTCTTCAGCCGGCGGCCGCCGCAGGCGGCGCACGGGGTCGAGGAGAAGAACGCCTCCAGCTCGAGGCGCAGGTCGTCGCTCGCCAGCTCCTTGTACTTCTCCTCGAGGATCGGGACGAGCCCCTTGTAGGAGGAGGACCACACGTACTGCCCCTTCTCCGACTTCCAGCGCCACCTGATCTCGCGGTCGCCCGAGCCGAAGAGGACGAGGTCGCGGACCTCCTTCGGGAGCTTCTTCCACGCCACGTCGAGCGGGAACTTCACCGCCTTCGCGAGCTGCTCGATCTGGCGGAGGCGCCAGGCCGAGGAGCCCGGCTTGAAGAGGGCGATCGCCCCGTCCTCGATCGAGAGCTCCGGGTCGGGGACGATCCGCTCCGGGTCGGCCCTCTTCACCGCTCCGAGCCCGCTGCAGTCGGGGCAGGCTCCGAAGGGGGAGTTGAACGAGAAGAGGCGCGGCGTGATCTCCGAAAGCGACGTCCCGCAGTCGGGGCAGGCGTACGACGTCGAGAGGACCTCGTCCTCCGTCGGCCCGCCTTCCGATTTCACGGCCGCCACCGTCACGAGGCCCCCCGCGACTTTCGTCGCCGTCTCGAGCGAGTCGGCGAGCCGCCGGCGCGTCTCGTCGTCGCGCTTCACGGCGAGCCGGTCGACGACGATCTCGATCGTGTGCTTCTTCTGCTTGTCGAGGTCGGGCGGCGACTCGAGGTCCACCATCGCCCCGTCCACCCGCGCGCGGAGGAACCCCTGCCGGACGAGCTCCGCCATCTGCCGCCGGTACTCCCCCTTCTTCCCGCGGACGTACGGGGCGAGAAGGAGGAGGCGCGTCCCCTCGGGCATCCCGAGGATCCGGTCCGTCATCTGCTGGATCGTCTGGGCCGCGATCTCCTTCCCGCACGAGGGGCAGTGCGGCTTCCCGATCGAGGCGTAGAGGAGGCGGAGGTAGTCGTAGATCTCCGTCACCGTCCCGACCGTCGAGCGCGGGTTCTTCGAGGTCGTCCGCTGCTCGATGGAGATGGCGGGGGAGAGCCCCTCGATGGAGTCGACGTCGGGCTTCTCCATCTGCTCGAGGAACTGCCGGGCGTAGGCCGAGAGCGACTCCACGTAGCGCCGCTGCCCCTCGGCGAAGAGGGTGTCGAAGGCGAGCGACGACTTCCCGGACCCGGAGACCCCCGTCAGGACGATGAGCGCTCCCCGCGGGATCGTGAGCGAGATGTTCTTGAGGTTGTGCTCGCGGGCGCCGCGAATGACAATCGAGTCCATCGGTTCCGTGCGCTCTCCCCGGGCGATCATCCCGCGGGGCGCCGAGTATGGACCAGAGGGGGGTCATGCCGCAGTTCTTCGGGTTGCCCGTTCATCCCGCCGCCGCGCACTTCCCGATCGCCGCGGCCATGTTCGCCGCCGGCGCTCTCGTCGTGGCGGCCGCCCTGACCGCGAAGGGACAGGCCGAGGCGAGCGTCCCCTGGCGGGTCGGGGGGCTCCTCCTCCTCGGCGTCGCCCTTCTCGGCACTCCGGTCCTGATCTGGAGCGGCCGCGAATGGGCCCTCACCCTCGACGGCCTCGCGCCCGGCAGCCTCCTGCCGAAGCCGGACGCGGAGGACGGGGTCCTCTACCGGCACGCCCTTGCCGCGCTCGGAGCGGCCGCCGCCGTCTTCGTCTCCTTCGGCCTGGCCTGGCGGAGCCGCGACCCGAAGAGGCCCGTCCTCCCCGCCGCGCTCGCCGCCCTTCTCGCCGCCGCGCTCATCGGCCTCGCCGGCCACCTCGGCGGGACGATGGTCCACAAGCCGGCGGGGGCGCCGGCCGAGCTTCCGGGGCGCTAGCCCCCCGCGAACCGCTTCCCCAAGCCCCGGAAGGCGCCGGAGAGACCGCGCCTCCAGTGTCCCGGCCGGTTCCGGCGAAGGAACTCGAGGATGGCGGGCGGGTAGGCGCGCCACGGAACCGGGTGCGGGTCCGTGGCCTGGTTCCGGCCGTCGAGCCGGTGGTCCCACTTCGCCACGCACCACCAGAGGGAGACGAAATCGGTCCGGCGTTTCACGAGGTCGAAGATCTCGTCGAGCGCGCGGTCCCATCCCGCCACCGTCTTCGCGTCCTCGTGCATCCGGGCTCCGGCCAGCTCCCGGTCGAGGAAGAGGCCGCACGACGGCCCGTAGCGGGCGGCGATCCGGAGCCAGTAGTCGTAGTCCATCGTGTGGTGAAGCGTCTCGTCGAATTCCCCCACTTCCTCCCGGACCTTCCGCCGGAAGAACGCTGCGGGCTGCGCGACGAAGCAGGCGTCGGCGAGCCGTTCGAGGGCGTCGGGGCGGACGAGATAGGGCGTGAGCCGCCTCCCCTCGGCGTCGACGTAGGTCGCCCGCCCCCAGACGAAGAGGATCTCCGGGCGGGCCGCGAAGGCCTCGCCGACGGCGCGGAGGGCGCCCGGCGCGAGGACGTCGTCGCTGTTCAGGTATCCGAGGACCTCGCCGCGCGCCCTCCGGAGGCCGCGGTTGATGGCGTCGGCCTGCCCCCGGTCCTTCTCGGTGACGAAGGCGACCCGCCCTTCGTACGACCGGAGGATCCCGAGCGTCCCGTCCGTCGACCCGCCGTCCTGGACGAAGTAGTCGAGCGCCGGGTAGTCCTGCGAGAGGACGCTCTCGACCGTCGCCCGGATGTACCTCCCCTGGTTCAGGGAGGGGGTGACGAGGGAAATCGCCGGAAGCCGGGCGTCACTCATGGCCGGGCGCTTCCGGAAAGCGGAGGCGGATCCGGACGAAGTTCGCCAGAAGGACGGCGACACGGAGCGCCAGCGAGAAGGGCCAGAGGAGCCTCGGTCCGTGCCGCCGCCAGAGGGCGGCGTGCGCCGAGAGCGAGAGATTGTGCTTCTCGTCCCCCAGCCACCCGAGGTAGGTCCGGACGTCGGGCGCTCCGGCGACCCGCGGGTCGTAGTCCCCGACCTCGTGAAAGAGCCGGGCCCGGGGCTCCACGACGATCCGGTACCCCGCCCGGCGCGCCCGGAGCGTGAAGTCGACGTCGCCCCAGGCCTGCGGAAACGTCCCGGCGTCGGGAAGGCCGACCTCGAGGAACGCCTCGCACGGTACGTACGTCCCCATGCCGAACAGCCAGTCCGCTTCGAACGGCTCCGCGGGCAGGGCCGAGACGCTCTCCCCGTGGTGCCGGCCCCGGATCCCGCGCCTCCACCATTCGACGGCCCCTCCGGCCGACCAGACCCGCCCCGGATCGTGCGCGTAGAGGACCGCGCTCCCGATCAGCGCCCCGGGAAAGCGCGCGACCGCCTCCGCCAGCCGGTCGAAGTAGTCCTCCGCGCAGGCCACGTCCTGGTTGAAGAGGAGGACGGCCCGGTCTCCCCGCTCGAGGGCGCGCGTGACGCCGAGGACGATGCAGCCCGTCCACCACGACGGCGCCGCGGTCCGGATCACCTCGACGCCGGGGAACTCGCGGGCCAGCTCCCCGCCCGACGCGCTCCCCTCGTCGTCGACGAAGAGGACCCGCTCCGCCCCCGCCGCGAAGAGCGACGCCAGCGTCCGGCGCGAGGCCTCCGGGCGGCGGAAGGCCGGGACGATGACGGTGGGGGTCTCCGTCAGACGCTCTCCGCCGGCCGGTCCAGAGCCGCCCTCTCCGCGTCGACCATGATCCTCACCAGCTCCTCGAACGTCGTCTTCGGCGCCCATCCCAGCTCGCGCCGCGCCTTCGACGCGTCCCCCCGCGTCTCCGAAATGTCGAGGGGACGCCGGAAGCGGGGATCGAGAACGACGTGATCCCGGTAGTCGAGGCCGACGCGGGAGAAGGCCGCTTCGCAGAAGTCGCCGACGGACCGGGACGTGCCGGAGGCGAGGACGTAGTCGTCCCCCCGGGCCGCTTCCACGATCCGCCGGATGCCGTCGACCATGTCGGGGGCGTAGCTCCAGTCGCGCCGCGGTTCGAGCGTCCCGAGGTGCAGCTCCTTCTCGAGGCCCCGGGCGATCCGCGCGGCGCCCCGCGCGATCTTCCGGGTGACGTAGTTCTCGCCGCGCCGCGGGCTCTCGTGGTTGAAGAGGATGCCGACCGAGGCGTGGAGGCCGTACGCCTTCCGGTAGATCCGGACGAGGTTCAGGGCATAGACCTTCGCGGCGGCGTAGGGGTTGACCGGCGCCATCGGCGTCGTCTCGGTCTGCGGCGCCTCGAGCGGCTCCCCGAAGATCTCGCTCGTTCCGGCGAAGAAGAAGCGGCAACGGGGGGCCACCTGCCGGATCGCCTCCAGGAGCCGGAGCGTCCCGAGGCCCGTCGCCTCGGCCGTGTATTCCGGCATGTCGAAGGAGATCCCGACGTGGCTGGGAGCCGCGAGGTGGTAGACGACGTCGGGATTCACCCTTCGCACGAGGGCCACGAGGCTGCTCGTGTCCATCAGGTCGGCGTAGTGAAGCCTGAGACGGCCGTCCCGCTTCGCGGCCTGAAGGGCGGGAAGGGCGTCGAGCCGCGTCCGTTGGAGGAGGCTCGACTGCCGGACCATCCCGTGGACGTCGTCCCCCGAGGCCAGGTGCGACTCGGTCAGGTACGACCCGTCCTGCCCGGTGATCCCCGTGATCAGGATTCGCGCCATCGCCTGCCGATTGTGCCAAAGTGACGGCGTGGCCCCCGGCGCGCCCCAGAAGGTCTTCGTCGACCTCGCACCGCTCGCGCCCGACGGCTCCAACGGCGGGGCCGCCCTCCTCGTCCTCCGTCTCCTCCGCGCCCTGCTGGCCCGCCCGGACGCCCACGAGTACCACCTTCTCGTGAAGCCGGCCGCCGCGAGCGCCGTCTCCGGCCTGATCGCGGCGGGCGCGATCCTCCATCGGCTCGGCCCCGGCCTCGACGTCGAGGAGCCGCGCCGGCTCCGGCGGGAGGTGCGGCGACTGCCGGACCTGCTCGCGCGCGTCCTGCCCGACGCCGCGTCCCTGACGAAGAGCGGCGCCGGGATCCTCTTCAGCCCGCTCGGAAGCGCCGCCTTTCACGAGCCGCGGCTCCTCCACGTCGCTGTCATCCACGACGGCTTCCAGGAACTGACGTTTCCCCGGTTCTTCTCCGACGCGGAGAAACGCCGGCGGCGCGCTTTCCGGTCCGACCTCCGGCGCGTCGACCTGATCGTCGCGGTCTCGGAGACCGCGCGGGCGGAGGCCCTCGGGCGCCTCGGCGTCCCCGGCGACCGGATCATCGCCGTCCCGAACACCGTCGGCCTTGCCGACCTTCGCGCGGGCGCGCCCGGCGGCCCTCCCTCCGACCCGAGGATCGTCGCCGGCTCCTATCTCCTCTACCCGGCGAACGCCTGGCCGCACAAGAACCACGAGAGGCTGATCCGGGCGTTCGCGCGGGCCAGCCGTCGGATGGAAGAGGCGAAGCTCGTCCTCTGCGGCGACTTCTTCCGGTCGCTCGACTCCCTCCGTCAGCTGGCCGCCGCGGCGAAGGTCGACGACCGCGTCGTCTTCCTCCCGTATCTCCCCGAACGAGAAGCCTGGGCACTGATCCGCAGCGCACGCCTTCTCGTCTTCCCGTCGCTCTACGAAGGGTTCGGAATGCCCGTCCTCGAGGCGATGGCGCTCGGGACGCCCGTGGCCTGCTCCGACCTCCCCGTCCTTCGCGAAGTCGCCGGCGATTCCGCCCTCTTCTTCGAGCCGGAGGACGAATCCTCCATCAGCGATGCCCTCGAGCTCCTCTGGAAGAGCGGCCAGACCCGCGCGACGCTGGCCGAAGGGGGCCGTGCCCGCGCCGCCCGGTACGCCGCTCTCGACGTCGTCGGGACGTACCACAGCCTGCTGGCGGTCGGGTCGTGAGCGGGCGGGCCGTCCCGTAGGATAGGAGCGGACACGGTCCAGGGAAGGGGAACGGCAGCAGATGAAGGTCTCTCGCACGTCCGGGTCCGGAGTCCTCGCCGCGGCGGGGCTTCTCCTCCTCTCCGCCTGCAGCTCGCAGCCCTCCGCATCCGTTTCCGCGGCGGCGAAGCGCGCCGAGTCGGGGCCGGCCCGCACCCCCGCTCCGTCTCCGACGCCCGACGCGAGAACCCGATGGCCCGACCAGAAGCCCGAGGAGTTCGAGACCGCCTGGAAGCTGGTCGACAAGGCCGTCACGGCGATGGGAGGAGCGGCCGCCGTCGATGGCGTCCGCTCTCTCGTCTTGACCTCGACACAACAGCAGCGCTCCCCGCTCGGCGAATACCCGGCCATCGTCACCACGACGATCCTCTACCCGGCGAGCGTCCGGAGGGACGTCACGCTCTCGGGCGGCACGGTTTCGACGGTTCTCACGCCGGAAGCGGCCTGGATCACCGGCTTCCTCGGAACGTTCGAGATGGAAAAGGCGGACAGGGAGCAATTCGAAGCGGGCGCCATCCGGCTTCCCCTGACGCTCCTCAAGTCCCGGTATGGCCGGCTCTTCCGGGCCTCGTACCCCGGCCCACTTCTCCCCGGAATGCCGGGGGCCCCCCTCGTGGTCAGGATCGGCTCCGAGGAGACCCGGCTTTCCCTCGATCCCGAGGGGCGGATCGTGCAGATCGTCTGGACCGGGCCTTCTCCCGTCGACCCCTCGAAGAAGGTGTGGATCCGCGTCAACTACTCCGACTTCCGGACCGTTGGCGGGCTCACGTATCCGTTCGCGTCGATGGGCTGGGTGGCTGACGAGAAGGTCTCCACGAGCCAGCTGGAATCGGTCCGCGTTAACGAGGAGGTCCCCCCCGAGCTCTTCGCGAAGCCCGGCCCGGCGCCCCCAGCGACCGGGACGCTCGCGCCACGCTGACCCGTCCTTGGAAGAGGAGAATCCGGTCGAGAGAATGTCCCAGAGGTATGCAGGGAGAGGCCATGAAGAAGTCGCTGGTTGTCCTCGTCATCGTCGCAATCGCCACCGGGCTCTTCTCGTTCTAGGTCGCCGGAGGAACCGGATGCGATCCTCTATCCCCCGACGTACGCTGGCCATCGCGACCGCAGGTCTGCTGTTCGTCACGGGGTGCGCTCCGCCGCCCCCTTCTTCCCGGGCAGCCGGCGCGGCCCCTGCGACCGCCGCAGACCCCGCCCGGACGCCGGCGTCGATGATGGTCCTGCCGACGCCGGCCGTCGTCGAGAAGTACCAGTGGGCCAACGTCATGGTTCCGGAATCGCCCTCCTGGAGGCTGCTGGAGAAGGTCGTCGCGGCGACGGGAGGGACGGCGGTGGTGGACGCCGTCACGACCCTCGTCTCGACCGGTAAGCTGCAGATGAAATCGCCCGGCGGCACCCTCGAGGCGACGGTCACGACCACCTTCCTCTACCCCGACAAGCTGCGGCGGGAGGTCGTCTTTCCGAACGGCACCACCATTTCGACGACCTTCACGCCCGCCCGGGCCTGGGTGACGGGCCCCACGGGGCTGGTGGAGCTGCCGTCTTGGGAAAAGCAGCAGCTCGAGGAGAGCGCCATGCGGACCCCCCTCTCCCTCCTGAAGGCGCGCCGCCACAAGCTCTTCCGGGTCGCCGCGGGCGATCCCGTCGAGCGGAACGGAGCGCCACGTGAAACGCTCCTGTTCCGGCTCGCCGGCGAGACGACGGAGGCCGTCCTCGACGCGGATCACAAAGTCGTGGAGCTCTCCTGGGAGACCCCCACGCCTTCGGCTGACGGGACGAAGAAGCGGATCCGCCTCCGCTATTCCGATTTCCGGACCTTGGACGGTCTCGTCTGTCCATATTACGTGGACACGTTCGCCGGGGAGGAACTCGACTCGACGCTTCGCATCGAGTCGCTCCGAGTGAACCAGCCCCTTCCGCCGGGGCTGTTCGATTCGAAGGCCGCCACTCCCTCCCCGTCACCGACTCCCCAGGCCCGCGCCACCCCCGGCGGCCGTTGACACCCGGTCGAAAAGGAGCAGAATGAGCCGCAGTTGAGTTCGCGGCCGTACCGGGGGGGACGGTTCCGCGCACCCGGCCGACGGAGCCGACGGCCGCTTCGCAGCCCGTTCCCCCCGCCGAAGAGAAAGAGGCGCGTCGTTCGAACGGAATCCCGCAACACCCGATCGACAAGAAGGAGGAAGGTGAGATGAAGAAGTCGTCCTTGGGGTTCTTCCTGGCGGTTCTCGTCTTCGCGGCCCTGACCGCAGGACCGGCGACGGCCCAGAACGCCTCCGACGTCCCGGCGCCGGCGGTGCCCGAACAGGTGGCGATCCCGAACCACCCTCTCCCCGGGCTGACCGACACCTACGGCACCACGGCAACCTCCTTTTACATGATTCCCGGAAGCGCGTTCTTCCCCTTTAGCAACACCGGCTACAACAGCGACAACTTCGGGCGCGGGCCGCGCTGGACAACCTCCGGCGGGGTGGACATGAACGCCCGCATCAACCTCCCCGGCGGCGCGAAAGTCGTCTACATGGAGCTGGACTACTACGACAACTCGACCACGGGCCGCGTTTTCGCCAGCCTGACCACGTGCCCCTGGACGGGTAGCGGCTGCACGTACCACCCCTCTGTCAACCCCTCGTGTCAGAACGGCTTCATCTGCTCAACCATAGCGGGCGCCAGCACCAGCATCGGGTTGGTCAGCGTCGATCTCACGTCGGATAACCTCGTCGTCGACAACTTCAACAACCAGTTCACCGCTCTCGCCGAGCCCACCACGCAGGACGGGCTGACGAAGGTGGCCGGGGTCATCATCGGGTACAAGCTCCAGGTCTCCCCGGCGCCCGGCGGCGCCAGTTTCACCGACGTCCCGACCAGCTACTGGGCCTTCCAGTACATCGAGGCGCTGAAGGCCTCCGGCATCACGCAGGGCGTCACGCCCACCACGTTCGAGCCGGAGTCGAACGTCACCCGCGCCCAGATGGCCGTCTTCCTCGCCAAGGCTCTCGGCCTCCAGTTCCCGTAGTCGCCCCAGTCAGCCTCCCGTTCCCGGCGCCCGCCGACCCCGGCGGGCGCTCCCGTTTTCGACGGGTCCGCGGAATCCGTGGGTTCGGGCCCGTCGGAACCACTTCCATGGGCGGATTCTCATGAACGTATCGCTCCCGATCTGCGGACCGTCCGGTTCCCGCCTGGCTCTCGCGCTGGCGTTTCTCGTCCCGCTCTTCGCGGCGTCCAGTGACGCCGCGGCCGTCGTCGGGCCGCCGCCGATCGCGCTGCAGCCCGTCATCACCTCGGGCCTGACGTCTCCGGTCGCGATCACGAACGCCGGAGACGGCTCGGGCCGGCTCTTCATCACCGAGCAGACCGGGACCATCCGGATCTGGAACGGCACGTCGCTCCTCCCGACGCCGTTCCTCGACATCCACACCCTCGTCTCCTGCTGCGGCGAGCAGGGCCTCCTCTCCGTGGCTTTCCACCCGAACTACCCGACGAACGGCTTCTTCTACGTGAACTACACGAACACGGGCGGAAACACGGTGATCGCCCGCTACCACGTGACGGGCGACCCGAACGTGGCCGACCCCGCCTCGGCCTCGATCCTCCTGACGATTCCCCAGCCCTACGCCAACCACAACGGGGGGCAGCTCCAGTTCGGGGCGGACGGCTTCCTCTACATCGGCATGGGGGACGGGGGCTCCGGCGGCGACCCGCAGAACCGCTCCCAGAACCTGGGAGAGCTTCTCGGGAAGATCCTGCGGATCGACGTGGACGGCGCGCCCCCGTACGCCGTCCCACCGACCAACCCGTTCGTGGCGGTCCCGGGCGCGCGGCCGGAGATCTGGGCGTACGGGCTCCGGAACCCGTGGCGGTTCAGCTTCGACCGCGCGACGCACGACCTCTACATCGGTGACGTGGGACAGAACCTCTGGGAGGAGGTCGACTTCCAGCCCGCCTCCAGCGCCGGCGGCGAGAACTACGGCTGGCGCCTGATGGAAGGGTTCCACTGCTACAACCCCTCCACCGGGTGCAACGACGGAACCCTGACGCTTCCGATCCTCGAGTACGGCCACAACCCGGGCTGCTCCGTGACCGGAGGGTACGTGTACCGGGGCAGCTCGATTCCGCAGCTCTACGGGACCTATCTCTACGGCGACTACTGCAGCGGGGTGATCTGGGGCGCCTCCCGGAGCTGCGCGGGTGCCTGGTCGACGGCGCCGCTCGTCGACTCCCCCCTCAACATCAGTTCCTTCGGCGAGGACGAGTCCGGAGAGATCTACGTCACCCACATCGGCGGGGCCGTCTACAGGGTCACCGCGACGCCGGACCACCTCGCGCCGTCCGCCACGGACATGAGCCCGTCGGCCGCCGTCGTGGGCGGCCCCGGCTTCACGCTGACGGTGAACGGCTCGGGCTTCGACGGCGGCTCCGTGGTGCGCTGGAACGGCGCCGACCGGCCGACGACGCTCGTCTGCCCGACCCGGCTCTCAGCGACCATTCCGGCCTCCGATCTGTCGGCCGCCGGGACGGCGACCGTCACCGTCTTCAACCCGGCGCCCGCGGGAGGAACGTCGTCCGGCCTGACGTTCTTCGTGAACCCCCGGTTCCTCGACGTGCCGTCCGGATACTGGGCGGCCTCCTGGATCGACCGGCTCGTCAACGCCGGAGTCTCCACGGGCTGCGGCCCGCTCCTCTTCTGTCCGGACACCCCCATGACCCGGGCCCAGGCGGCGATCCTCCTCCTTCGGGCGAAGAACGGCTCGCCGTTCACCCCGCCGCCGGCCACGGGAACGGTCTTCGGCGACGTCCCGGCGACCGCCTTCGCGGCCGCGTGGATCGAGGCCCTCGCGGCGGCCGGAATCACGACCGGATGCGGCGGAGGGAATTTCTGCCCCGACTCGGGGGTCACCCGGGCCCAGGCGGCGATTCTTCTCCTGAGAGCGAGAAACGGCTCCGCATACGCGCCGCCTCCGGCGACGGGAACCGTCTTCACCGACGTACCGGCGACCGCCTTCGCGGCCGCGTGGATCGAAGCCCTTGCCGCAGCAGGGATCACGACCGGATGCGGCGGTGGGAACTACTGCCCGAACGCGACCCTCTCCCGGGCTCAGGGGGCGGTTCTTCTCGTGAGGACGTTCAGCCTGCCCTAGACCGAGGGCCGACAGGACCCGTCGGGCGCCCTGCCGCGAAGGTGACGAATTCTGTCGGTCGGACCGGGGACTGGCCGCCGCGAACGCACCAAACCGTGACGTGTGTCATCAGTTCCCGTGCCCCCAGGAAGGATTCTCCGAGTTGAAGGCCGCCGCCGGGGTCCGGCGTCCGGTTTGCACTTCTTTCTGGTACAGGGGGCAACCTCCGATGAAAGCCCTACGCCTTGCCGTCGTCCTCATCGCGGTGGGATTGTTCCTGCCCGGTTCCGCGGCCGCCCAGCGGGCCGTGGACGTGCAGGCCTTCCGAAGCCTCGAGGGCCCCGTCGCGGCCGGTCAGAAGGTCGTCCCACAGCCGATCACGCTCGACGACGGGACCACGGTGACGCTCGAAGTCTCCCCTCTCCAGGTCTTCGCCGACGGTGCCGAGATCGTCGTCCACGGCCCGCTCGGAGATTGGCGCGCTCCGGCGCCTTCGGATCGGTGGTTCACTGGAGTCGTCGTCGGGGACCCGGACTCTCTCGTCGTTCTGGCC
>Ga0079037_100001540_pt1 | contig 12099 bp, 13 predicted proteins | sample Mud3Dept4metaG_FD_71479 | JGI IMG/M metagenome (GOLD analysis project Ga0079037, IMG submission 71479) | Freshwater wetland microbial communities from Ohio, USA, analyzing the effect of biotic and abiotic controls - Mud 3 Core 4 Depth 4 metaG | ecosystem: Environmental > Aquatic > Freshwater >... | reverse complement strand
CGGCACGGTCACCGGCGAGCACGGCGTGGGCGTCGAGAAGCTCGGACCGATGTGCACCCAGTTCGGGTCCGGCGAGCTCGAGGCGTTCCACGACGTGAAGCGCGCATTCGACCCGGACGGGCTGCTGAACCCGGGCAAGGCCGTGCCGACGCTGGCACGCTGCGCCGACTACGGCGCGATGCGGGTGCACGGCGGCAAGCTGCCGTTCGCCCACCTGCCCCGCTTCTGAACCACGATGGACCGCGACGGCACCGAACAGCTCACGGCCGAGGTCCGCACCGCCTCGGCAAGCGGCACGCCGCTGCGGATCGTCGGCGGCGACACCAAGCAGTTCTATGGTCGCGCCGTGGCGGGCGTCCCGCTCGCGACGCGCGGGCACACCGGCATCCTGCGGCACGACCCGGCCGAGCTGGTGCTCACGGCCCGCGGCGGCACGCCGCTCGCGGAGGTCGAGGCGCAGCTCGCAAGTCACGGCCAGCGGCTGCCGTTCGAGCCCCCGCACTTCGGAACCGACGCCACGCTCGGCGGCACGGTCGCGAGCGGACTCGCCGGACCGGCCCGCGCCTGGGCGGGTCCGTTGCGCGACTTCGTGCTCGGCGCGCGCGTGCTCACGGGCGACGGCCGCGTGCTGCGCTTCGGCGGCGAAGTGATGAAGAACGTCGCCGGCTACGACGTCGCACGGCTGATGGCCGGCTCGCTCGGCATCCTCGGCGTGCTGCTCGACGTGTCGCTCAAGGTCCTGCCGCAGGCCGCGGGCGAGCGCACGCTCGCGCTCGAGATGGACGAGCCGCGCGCGCTCGGGCGCCTCGCGGAGCTGGCGCGCGGCGGGCTGCCGCTGTCGGCGGGCAGCTGGATCGAGGACCGGCTGTACCTGCGGTTCGAGGGCTCGGAGGCGACCCTCGATGCCGTCGAGCAGCGGGTCGGTGGCGAGCTCGTGCCCGCGGCGCGGTCGTTCTGGACCGGCCTGCGGGAGCAGGCGCACCCGTTCTTCGCGGGCCCGCTGCCGCTGTGGCGCTGCACCGTGCCGCCGCTCGCCCCGTCGCTGCCGCTCTGCGGCGTGCCGCTCGTCGAATGGAACGGACTGCAGCGCTGGTACCGCTGCGAGCCCGGCGTGGACGTGTTCGCGGCCGTCGCGGCCGTCGGCGGCCATGCGACGCTGTTCCGTCACGGCAATGGCGCGGCGGCGGTGTTCGCGCCGCTGCCGGAGCCGCTGCTCCGGCTGCATCGCGCGCTGAAGCACGCGTTCGATCCCGCCGGCATCCTCAATCCCGGCCGCATGTACACGGACCTGTAGCGCCATGTTTGCCCGACCCGCTGCCGGACTCGAGGGCACCGAGCGCGGAACGGAGGCGCAGGCCCTGCTGCGCAACTGCGTCCACTGCGGGTTCTGCCTGCCGGCCTGCCCGACCTACCGCGTCACCGGCAACGAGCTCGACAGCCCGCGCGGGCGAATCTACCTCATCAAGCAGATGGTCGAGGGCGCCGAGGCCACCGAGACCACGCGGCATCACCTCGATCGCTGTCTCACCTGCCGCGCCTGCGAGCGGGCCTGCCCGTCGGGCGTGGAGTACGGACGCCTGATCGATCTCGGCCGCGAGCTCGTGGAGGAACGCGCACCGCGGTCCCTGGCGCAACGCGCACTGCGGCGGGCACTCACGCGGACGCTGTCGAGGGCGTCGCTGTTAACCGCCGCGGTACGCATGGGCCAGGTCGTCCGCGCCGCACTGCCCGCCGCGCTTCGTGTGCGCATCCCGCCGCGACCGTCGCGCCGGCCCACGGTGCCGGCGACGGGACATGCCCGTCGGGTCGTCCTGCTCGAGGGCTGCGTGCAGCCCGGGCTCGCACCCGGCATCAACGCGGCGGCCGTCCGCGTGCTCGACCGCCTGGGCATCGCCGTCGAGCGCATCGCAGGCGAGCAGTGCTGCGGCGCGCTGGGTCACCACCTCGGCGATGCCGGTCGCGCGCTCGACCAGGCACGACGCAACGTCGAGGCCTGCTGCGCGGCGCTCGATGCGGGCGCCGAGGTGATCGTGAGTTCCACGAGCGCCTGCGGACTGATGGTGAAGGACTACGGGCGTCTGCTGGCCAGTGATCCGGCGTACGCGGCACGGGCGCAGCGCGTGAGCGCGGCGACCCGCGACCTCGCCGAGATCGTCGACGCGCGCGACCTGGCAGGCGCGGGGCTCTTGCGAGGCACGGGCCCGGGCGTCGCCTGGCAGGCGCCATGCACGCTGCAGCACGGACAGCGCCTCGGCGGCCGGGTGGAGCCGCTGCTCGAAGCCGCGGGCTACACGCTGGTCGCGACCCGGGAGGCGACGCTCTGCTGCGGATCGGCGGGGACCTATTCCCTGCTGCAGCCCGAACTGTCCGGGGAGCTGCGGCGCCGCAAGGTCGCGGCACTCGTCACGGGCAGGCCCGCGCTGGTCGCGACCGCGAACATCGGGTGCCTCGAGCACCTGCGCGCGGCGAGCCCGGTTCCGGTGCGGCACTGGATCGAACTGGTCGCGGACGCGCTCGAGCGTGTGCCGCGAAACTGAGCTGCCGCTTCCAATCGACGCACGGCCGCGGCGAACCTGGCGCACCAACGCAAAGGGCCCGCTTGCGCGGGCCCTTCGGTGTTGGCTGGGGGACTAGGATTCGAACCTAGGTTGACGGAGTCAGAGTCCGTAGTCCTACCGCTAGACGATCCCCCAAAAGGGTTAGCGCTTGGAGAACTGCGTGCCGCGGCGGGCCTTGCGGAAGCCGACCTTCTTGCGCTCGACCTCGCGCGCGTCGCGCGTCACGAAGCCGGCGGCGCGCAGCGGCGGACGCAGCGCCTCGTCGTACTCCATCAGGGCGCGGGTGAGCCCGTGGCGGATCGCGCCGGCCTGGCCGGTGATGCCGCCGCCGTCGACGTTCACCTCGACGTCGAAGCGATCGGTCATCTGCACCAGCTCGAGCGGCTGGCGCACGATCATGCGCGCGGTCTCGCGACCGAAGAACTCCTCGATCGTCCGGTCGTTGATGCGGATCTTCCCGGTGCCGGGACGCAGGTGGACGCGGGCCGTCGAGGTCTTGCGCCGGCCGGTGCCGTAATTCGTGTTCGCGGGCATCTTCTGGGTCTCGCGCTTCAGAGGTCGAGCGGCTTGGGCTGCTGCGCGGCGTGCGGGTGCTTCTCCCCGTCGAACACGTGCAGCTTCCTGAACATGGCACGGCCGAGCGGGTTCTTGGGCAGCATGCCCTTCACCGCGAACTCGATCACGCGCTCCGGGTGCTCCGCCAGCATCTTCTCGAGCGACTTGCTCTTGATGCCGCCGATGGCGCCGGTGTGCCAGTAGTAGACCTTGTCGGTGAGCTTGTCGCCCGTGACGCGGATCTTGCCGGCGTTCAGCACGATGATGTGGTCGCCCGTGTCGACGTGGGGCGTGTATTCAGGCTTGTGCTTGCCGCGCAGGCGCATGGCGAGCTGGGTGGCGAGGCGGCCGAGCGTCTTGCCGCTCGCGTCCACCACGTACCAGTCACGCCGCACCTGCCCGGAGCGGGCGAAAACGGTGGTCATCGGAGGCTCCCGGGAACCTGTCAGGCCGTCAGAGAGCCGCGAATCTTACTGCAGGCGGCGGCTCATTGCAAAGCCCGCCGTGGGGCGGCCCGACCAGCCGCCGGGCGCGCCCGCCCTCTCATATATATAGAATCGGGTCATGGCCCCCCAGCCCCCGCGCCTGACCCTGTTCGACCGGCTGATCCGGGAGTTCGACCGCGGCCTGCGCACGGTGGCGGCTGCCAACGTGTCCGCCCGGCCCAACCCGGCGGGCACCAGCCCCGAATCGGTGACCGACCCCGAGGCCCGCCGCCACGCCGCCGGCCTCATGCGGGTCAACCACGCGGGGGAAATCGCCGCCCAGGCCCTCTACCACGGCCAGGCACTGACGGCGCGCAGCGAGGCGGTGCGCCGGTCCCTGCTCGAGGCGGCGCGCGACGAGACCGACCACCTCGCCTGGTGCGAGCAGCGCGTCCGCGAGCTCGACAGCCGCACCAGCCTCCTCGCGCCCGTCTGGTATGCGGGCTCCTTCGCGATCGGCGCGCTCACGGGCCTCGCCGGGGACCGCACCAGCCTGGGCTTCGTCGCGGAGACGGAGAAGCAGGTCATCGAGCACCTCGAGTCGCACCTCCACGAGCTTCCGCCCGACGACGAACGCTCCCGCCGGATCGTCGGGCAGATGCAGGCGGACGAGGCCCGGCACGGCTCGGAGGCGCGTTCCGCGGGTGGTCGCGACCTGCCGCGGCCGATCCGCGAGCTCATGCGACGCACCGCGCGTGTGATGACGGTCACAGCTTACCGCCTGTGACGCTTGCGGCCGCGGCCGCAGTGCTATTAAATCGCGGCGGCTTTTACATAAAACGAAGGATGGGGCATGGAGACCGGCGGCCGACCCTTGAGCGACATCCCCGCGATCAACCGCTTCCTGAGCTACTGCCGCATCCGCGCAGTGCCCTCGAAGACGGTGCTGATCCACGCGGGCGACGTACCCGACGTGCTCTACTTCGTCATCAAGGGCTCGGTCGAGGTCCTGATCGAGGACGAGGAAGGCAACGAGATGGTGCTGGCCTACCTCAACAAGGGCCAGTTCTTCGGCGAGATGGGCCTGTTCAACGACCAGCCCCAGCGCAGCGCCTGGGTGCGGACGCGCACGCAGTGCGAGCTCGCGGAGATGACCTACCCGCGCTTCCGGCAGATCGCCGCCGAGAGCCCGACGCTGCTGTTCGAGCTCGCCACCCAGCTCGCGAGCCGTCTCGACCGCACCAACCGCAAGCTCGGCGACCTTGCGTTCGTCGACGTCACCGGCCGCGTGGCGCACGCGATCATGGACCTGTGCAACGAGCCCGATGCGATGACGCACCCCGAGGGCACGCAGATCAAGGTGAGCCGCCAGGAACTCTCGCGACTCGTCGGCTGCTCGCGCGAGATGGCCGGCCGCGTGCTCAAGGTGCTCGAGGAACAGGGCCTGCTCACCGCGCGCGGCAAGACCATGGTGGTGTACGGCGTGCGCCCCAAGCTCAAGGGCAAGGCGGCCCAGATGTCGGCCCAGTCGGGCGCCGCCCCCTCGCCCCTGGCGCTGCGCGCCCGCAGCAAGTCGACTACGGTCGACGACGAGGACGAGGACGACGAGGACTGATCCCGCCGGCGCGTGCGGCCCTCAGCGGCCGGCGCGCGCCTGCGCGATGCGCTCGCGCATCGCACTGATCGTCTCGCGGTAGTCCTTCGCGCCGAAGATCGCCGAGCCGGCGACGAAGGTGTCGGCGCCCGCCGCGGCCACCGCGGCGATGTTGTCCACTTTCACGCCCCCGTCCACCTCGAGGCGGATTTCGCGGCCGCTGCGGTCGATCATCTCGCGTACCCGGGCGATCTTGGGAAGCGCCGAGGGGATGAACGACTGTCCGCCGAAGCCCGGGTTCACGGACATCAGCAGCACCATGTCGATCTTGTCGAGCACGTGATCCAGCCAGCTCACGGGCGTGGCCGGGTTGAGCACCAGGCCGGGACGGCAGCCCTGCTCGCGGATCAGGCCGACCGTGCGGTCCACGTGCTCGCTGGCCTCGGGATGGAAGGTGATCCAGGTGGCGCCGGCCTTCGCGAAGTCGGGCACGATGCGGTCCACCGGCTTGACCATCAGGTGCACGTCGATGGGCGCCCCGATGCCGGCCTTGCGCAGCGCCTCGCAGACCAGCGGCCCGATGGTGAGGTTCGGCACGTAGTGGTTGTCCATCACGTCGAAGTGCACGATGTCCGCACCGGCCGCGAGTACCGCGCGCACTTCCTCGCCGAGGCGGGCGAAATCGGCGGACAGTATCGAGGGGGCGATCCAGGGTGTCTGCATGCGAAGGCTCCGGGCGGGAGTTTCACTCTAGCAGGAGCGCGGGCTACTTCATCCCCCGGTGTTTCCGGATGACCTCGTAGGCGTCCAGGATGCGCCGCGTGCGCTCGTGGGCCGCCTCGACCATGGACTCCGGGAGGCCGTTGGCCACCAGCTTGTCCGGGTGGTTCTGGCTCACGAGGCGACGGTAGGCCAGCGTCACCTGCGCATCCGTCGCGCCGGGACCCACGCCCAGCACCTGATAGGCGTCCGCCAGCCGCTCGGAGGCGGGGCGGGACGCCTCGCCGGCGGCGCCATGCCCGCGCATCCGGAGCATCGCCTCCAGGGCGGCGAACTCGATCGCCGAGACGCCGAGCGAGCTGCACATGCGGGCGAATACACCCCGCGAGGGCGCGCTGAGGCCGCCGCCGCGCAGCGCCGTCTCGAGCTGGATCTGCACGAACAGGCGGCGCAGGTCCTCGCGACCGGTCGTCCGGGCACGGAGCCCGCCGAGCACCTCGTCAAGCGGGAAGTCGGCAGCCTTGCCCTCGGTGAAGCAGTCGATCGCGCGCTGGACGTCGGCGCCGCGGAGCGAGAAGCGACGCATGGCGTCGCGCGCCGCGTCGATCTCCTGCTCCGTGACCCGCCCGTCGGCCTTCGCGACGTGGCCCATGACCTGGAAGGTCGCGCGGAAGAATGCCGCCTGCAGATCGGCGGGAGGAGGACCGTCCGGCGGGCGCGCACCGCTCCCGCGCGCACGATCCGCGGCCGCGCGCGTGTCGTACAGGTGACCGATCACGAATCCGACGATCGCACCGAGCAGCCCGCGCCCCACCAGGGCCCCGAGCGCCGCCCCGATCAGCTTGCCGTACCAACCCATCGCTTCCTTGACCGTCGGGGAATGCGCCTGCAACACTGGCTGCCCGCGGATGTGAAGTATGTTACCAGCCCGGCCGCGGCCCCTCGCCCTCCTGGAATCCTACGCATGGCCGCCAGCGCAACCAGCACCAGCTCATCGCCACCGATGCACGAGTCCCACCTCGCCGGGCTCGCGCGCCTGCACCAGGGCAAGGTGCGCGACATCTACGCGGTGGACGACCGGCACATGCTGATCGTGACCACCGACCGGCTGAGCGCCTTCGACGTGGTGCTGCCGGACCCGATCCCCGGCAAGGGACGGGTCCTCACCAGCATCTCGAATTTCTGGTTCGGCAAGACGCGCCACATCGTGCCCAACCACCTCACGGACTTCCCGCTCGAGCGTGCCGTGCCCGACCCGTCCGAGCGCGCGCTCGTGGCCGACCGCGCCATGGTCGTGCGGCGGCTCAAGGCGCTGCCCGTGGAGGCCGTGGTCCGCGGCTACCTGATCGGCTCGGGCTGGAAGGACTACCAGGCGACCGGGCAGGTCTGCGGCATCGAGTTGCCGCGCGGGCTGCGCATGGCCGACCGGCTGCCGCGGCCGCTCTTCACGCCGGCCACCAAGGCCGAGCGCGGCCAGCACGACGAGAACGTCGCCTTTGAAGCGATCGCGGCCGCGGTCGGCGCGCCGCTCGCGGCGCAGGTGCGCGACACGGCGATCGCCCTGTACGAGTTCGCCGCGGCGCACGCGCTCGAGCGCGGCATCATCATCGCGGACACGAAGTTCGAGTTCGGCGTGGACGAGTCGGGCTCGCTGGTGCTGATCGACGAGGCGCTCACCCCCGACTCGTCGCGCTTCTGGCCGGTGGACACCTACGCACCGGGCTCGAGCCCGCCCTCGTTCGACAAGCAGTTCGTGCGCGACTACCTCGAGACGCTCGACTGGGACAAGACGCCTCCCGCGCCGCGGCTGCCCGCCGACGTCATCGCGAAGACCTCCGACAAATACCGCGAGGCCCTGCGGCGGCTCACGGCGTGACGTCCTCGCCCGAGCTCCTTGCTTCGCTCAGGCGCCAGTTCGAGCACTGGCTGTTCGACCTGCCCGAGGCCGTGGGCGGGCGCGCGCTGCGTGTCGTGTTCGCGCCACTGCGCTACGCCTACGCGCTGCTGCGCGACGCGGCCCGCGGCGAGCTCGGGCTGCACGCGATGAGCCTCGTCTACTCGACGCTGTTCGCGATCGTGCCCCTGATCGCGGTCGCCTTCGCCGTGCTGCAGGCGTTCGGCTACCAGGAGGACATCGGCAACATACTCTACGAGTTCCTGCGCCCGCTCGGCGAGCCGGGCCGGGAGCTCGCCGGCAGCATCATGGGCTTCGTCCGCAACCTGCAGGGAACGATCCTCGGCACGGTCGGGTTCGTGTTCCTGCTCTACACGGTGCTGTCGATGATCCAGAAGGTCGAGCAGGCGCTCAACTTCGTGTGGCACGTGGAGCGCCCGCGCAGCCTGGCGCGGCGGGCGAGCGAATACCTGGTCGTCATGCTCGTCGGCCCGGCGGTCGCCATCGTGGCGATGGTGCTGCTCGCCCGCTTCGAGGCGAGCGAGGCCGTGGGACGGCTGTCCGGGCTGTCGGGCGATCCGGCGACCCGCACCCACCTCGCGCCCTACCTGATGGTGATCGGCCTGTTCATGTTCATCTACGTGTACATGCCCAACATCCGAGTGCGGCTCGGGCCGGCGGCGGTCGGCGCGCTGTTCGCCGGCGCACTGTGGGCCGCGGTGGGCGCGCTGTTCGCGCGCATCGTCGTCTACTCCGCGCAGACGGCAGCCGTGTACGCGGGCTTCGCGGTCGTGCTGCTGTTCCTCGTCTGGCTGTACCTGAGCTGGCTCATCCTGCTGCTCGGGGCGCAGTTCTCATTCTACGTGCAGCACCCCGAGCACCTGCGGACGGGGCACGAGGAGATCCCGATGACCCCGGCGCTGCGCGAGCGGCTCGCGCTGTCCGTGATGTGCCTCGTGGGCGGCCAGTTTCTCGACGGCGGCCCGCGCTGGACCCTCAGCGGCCTGGCGGAGCGGCTCGACGTACCGGGGGCGGTCCTCGACGACATCGTGTCGGCGCTGCAGCTGCACGGGCTGGTGCTCGACGCCGAGGACGACAGCGTGGTTCCGGCCCGCGACCTCGCGGCGATCCGCCTCGACGCGATCCTCGAGGCCGTGCGCCACGAGATGCCGGACCCGCGGCGCCCGGCACCGCGCCCGGTCCCGGCGGCGGACGAGGCTGCTCGAGTCGCCGACGCCGCACTCGGCGCAAGCCTGTCGGGGCGGAGCCTGCGCGACCTGCTGCGGCCGCCGGGCTGACCGGACCCTCGCCGACTCAGGCTCCGGCCACCGTCATCTGCTCGACCAGGATCGAACCGCAGCGGATCCCACCGCGCATGTCCACGTCGGACCCGACGTCGACGATGGCGCGGTACACGTCGCGGAGATTGCCCGCGACCGTGACCTCGTGCACCGGATGCACGATGCGGCCGCCCTCGACCCAGAAGCCCGCGGCACCGCGCGAGTAATCGCCCGTCACGCCGTTGACGCCCTGTCCCATGAGTTCCGTGACCAGCAACCCGCGGTCCATCAGCGCGAGCATGCCTTCGAGGTCCCGGCCGCGCCCCGGCACGATCAGGTTGTGCGTGCCGCCGGCGTTGCCCGTCGTGCGCAGCCCGAGCTTGCGCGCCGAATAGGTGCTCAGCACGTAGCCGAGCAGGACGCCGCCGGCGACGAGCTCGCGGTCGCTCGTCGCCACGCCCTCGTGGTCGAACGGCGCGCTGCCGAGCGCCTTCGGCAGGTGCGGCCGCTCGGAGATGCCGAACCAGTCGGGGAACACGCCCTGCCCCGCCGCGCCGAGCAGGAAGGACGAACGCCGGTACTGGCTGCCGCCGCGCACCGCACCGACGAAGTGGCTCACCAGCCCGCGCGCGACCTCCGGCGCAAACAGCACCGGCACGCGCATCGTGCCGAGCTGCCGGGCGCCGAGACGTTGCACGGCGCGCTCGCCGCTGCGGCGACCGACGTCCGCGGCGGACTCGAGCTCGCGCCAGTCGCGCGCGGTCGTGTACCAGTAGTCGCGTTCCATGTCCTCGCCTTCTGCGCCGATCACCGCGCAGCTCAGGCTGTGCACGGTGCCCGGGTAGGCGCCCAGGAAGCCGTGGGAATTGCCGTAGGCACGCAGGCCGCGGTGCGTGCTGAGAGCCGCGCCCTCCGAGTTCGTGATGCGCGGATCCACCTTCATCGCGGCGGCCTCGCACTCGAGTGCCAGCTCGCAGGCGCGCTCCGGCGTCACGTCCCAGGGGTGCGCGAGGTCGAGGTCCGGGAAGGAGCGGGCGAGCGTGTCGGGATCGGCGAGTCCCGCGCAGGAGTCCTCAGCGGTGTAGCGCGCGATGCTGCAGGCCTTGGCCACGGTCTCGCGCAGCCCCGCGGCGCCGAGGTCGGCGGTGCTGGCCGAGCCCTTGCGGGTGCCGAAGTAGACGGTCACTGCCATGCCGCGGTCGCGCTGGTACTCGATCGTCTCGACTTCACCCATGCGCACGGACACGGACAGGCCCACGTCCATGCTGATCGCGGCCTCGGCCTGCGAGGCGCCGAGGGTGCGGGCCTCCTCGAGCGCCAGCTCCACGAGGGCGAGCAATTCGGCGCCCTCGACGGCGACGGCGGTGGAACGGTCGGTGGCCATGACTGTGCCCGGGAGATCCAGAGGCCGGCATTCTAGCAGCGGCGGACGGCCCACCCGCCCGTGCTAGCATCCCGCGCCATGAGCGGTCCCGGCCACGACGTCGAACCCCCGAGCAAGAGCGAGCTCAAGCGCCAGAGTCGCGAGCTGCAGGACCTCGGCCAGGAACTGGTCGAGCTGCCGCCGTCCGAACTCGACGCACTCGACCTGCCCGAGGAACTGCACGCGGCGGTGGTCGCGGCCCGCGGCATCACGGCCCACGGCGCCCGTGTGCGCCAGCGGCTGTACATCGGCAAGCTCCTGCGCCACACGGACGTCGAGCCGATCCGGCAGGCGCTCGCACGCCGCGCCGAGTTCGATCGGCAGCGCGTGCGCCGCGAGCACGTCATCGAGGAGTGGCGTGCACGACTGCTGGCCGACGACGCCGCGGCGTGGACGGAGCTCGGGGGACGGATCGCCGCAGACGACCTCGGCCAGTTGCGCTCGCTGGCGCGCGCGGCTCGCGCGGAGGCCCAGGGCGTACGCCCGCCGGCGGCGGCGCGAAAACTGTTTCGCCGACTGCGGGACCTGCTCGCGACGGCGCCGGACTGAGCATTGGACGGCCGGTGCTAGAATGCTTCGATGAACCCGCTCGTCGGCATCATCATGGGCTCGACCTCCGACTGGGAGACGCTGAAGCCCGCCTCGGAAACGCTCGAACGACTCGGCATCCCGCACGAGGTGCGCGTCGTGTCGGCGCACCGCACGCCGGACCTGCTGTTCGAGTACGCCGCCTCGGCACGTGACCGCGGGCTCCAGGTCCTGATCGCCGGCGCGGGGGGAGCGGCCCACCTGCCGGGCATGACCGCGGCCAAGACCAGCCTGCCGGTGCTGGGCGTGCCGGTGCAGTCGAAGGCCCTGAACGGCCTCGACTCCCTGCTGTCGATCGTGCAGATGCCCGCCGGGATCCCGGTCGGCACGCTGGCTATCGGCGCCGCAGGCGCCACGAACGCCGCCCTGCTGGCGGCCGCGATCCTGGGCACGACGCGCGGCGACATCCGCGCGGCGCTCGAGGAGTTCCGCGCGGCGCAGACGGACAGGGTGCTCGCCCAGCCGGATCCGCGTGTGCCCCCGCCCGGGCCATGAGGATCGGTGTCATCGGCGCCGGCCAGCTCGGGCAGATGCTGGCGCTGGCCGGTTTCCCGCTTGCGCTGCGCTTCCAGTTCCTGGACTCGAGCGCGGACGCGCCCGGAGCGCAGGTCGCTCCGATCGTCGTCGGGGCGTTCGACGACGTGAGCGCATTGCGCCGGCTCGCAGCGGACGTGGACCTCGTCACCTACGAGTTCGAGAACGTCCCGGTGGCGGCGCTGCACGAGATGGCCGCGACGCGCGCCTGCTTCCCGCCGGTGGACGCACTGCGCGTCTCGCAGGACCGGGTGCTCGAGAAGGAACTGTTCGGGCGCCTCGACATCCCGACGCCCCCCTGGCGCGCGATTGATTCCCGGGCGGACCTCGACGCCGCGATCGCGGCACTGGGCCTGCCCTGCGTCCTCAAGACGCGCCGGCTGGGCTACGACGGGCGCGGCCAGCGGGTGCTGCGAGGGCACGCCGACCTCGACCCCGCCTGGGAGGCGCTCGGCGGCGTGCCGCTGATCCTCGAGGGATTCGTCGCGTTCGAGCGCGAGGTGTCGATCGTCGGCGCCCGCAGCACGA
>Ga0079037_100001539_pt1 | contig 12108 bp, 13 predicted proteins | sample Mud3Dept4metaG_FD_71479 | JGI IMG/M metagenome (GOLD analysis project Ga0079037, IMG submission 71479) | Freshwater wetland microbial communities from Ohio, USA, analyzing the effect of biotic and abiotic controls - Mud 3 Core 4 Depth 4 metaG | ecosystem: Environmental > Aquatic > Freshwater >... | reverse complement strand
CCCGAGGAGTTCGAGACCTCGGTGGAGATCTTCACCCGGGTGCTCTCCAAGTACCTGGTCCCCCGGGACCGCATCGAGGAGTTCATCTCCGAGATCCGGTCCGGCGCGTACCAGGTGCTCCGGAACCCGGCGGCCATCTCCTCGTCCCTCCCGGACCTGATCTACCGGGTCTCCGACGTCTCCATCATCTCCTACACCGTCCACCCCTCGTCGCCGGTCGCAGGCAGGACCCTGGGGGAGATCAACCTCCGGAAGGTCTACGGGATCCTGGTACTCGCCGTGGTCCGTTTCAACGAGACCATCACGAACCCGGGTGGGGAGACCCGGCTCGAGCCCCACAACATCGTCGTGATCCAGGGAACCGCCGAACAGGTGGCCATGGCCGCGTCCCTCTTCGGGGTTCCGTCAGGGGGAAGCGAGGGCAGGCCCCCGAAGGAGCCGGAACCGTCCCCGACGGAAAAAGAATGATGCTGCGGGCGGGATCCGAACCCGCGACCTCCAGATATCCCAGATGATGGCGCTTGCCGAATCGGCTCAAAACCCTATGAGTCTGGCGCCCTAACCAACTAGGCCACCGCAGCGCATACGTTGCATTAGAGACTGGAAACCCGCAGGGATAAAGATTCTGATGGGAACCCGGGCAGATGGAATTGCTCAGGGGTCCGGTGCGTCCCGGCTGAATTGCCAAGTGGTTCCCAGGGGGTTCGCCGCCCCCGCCATCACCGACGCAGCGGAGGGTATTCACTTCTTCCTGTCGGATTTTGGGATTTCACGTGTACTGGTGGGACGCTCCTGGGGGCTCCGCCCCCGCCGCGTGGGCGTCCCCCGGGTTCTCCGGGATCGGGGATCCTTCCGGGATCACAGTGAGGAACCGACTATCCTTACGGGGGAGGGACCGGGAGGGGGTTTCCCCCTCCCGCACAAACCCGTAAACAGTCCATGGGTCCGATCCCTCACCCCTCATGACAGGGGGATGATCACGAGCTTCGGCCCCTCCATCAGGTTCCGGAGTTCCGGGTCCGCGTTCCCCAGGCGGGTGCGGAACCCGGCAGGGGTGAGGTGGAGGATCCGGATCTCACGCCCGAGGCGCTCCCGGAGTCCCTGGACTAGCTGAGGGAACCCGGCCGGGTCCAGATCCCCCACCAGGAAGAGGTGCAGATCGCCGGTCCAGGCCCCACCCTCGCGGACCGGGGGGCCGTACAGGAATGCATAGGAGATCCCCCCCAGCCCCTCCAGGTGCCTTCTGATCACGATGGCAAGCCCCCCGGTCTTCAGGACCAGCCCCGAGAGCTCCGGGAAGAGGGGAAACTCCCGGTTCACCGTATACACCCGCTGGTTTCCCCGGGTGGCGCTGGCGAGGAGGCCCAGCTCCTCCAGGTTATGGAGCTCACGCCGCACGGCGTTGATATTCCCGCCGGTCACCCGCTCGATCTCCCGGGGATAGTGCTCCCGGTCCGGGTCCAGGAGGAAGAGGGTCAGGAGCTGCACCCGGGTGCCGGAGGTAAGGAGCCTGCGGAGCATTGAGTGAATTAAGTGTTCAATTGGATAAATAGATTACTCATTGTTCTGCCGTGAACTGGCGGGGAATCTAGATGATGTCTCATCTGTTCCGCAGGATCTCAGACGGGAGGGGGCTTCGGCCCCCTCCCGGAGCCCACCCCCAAATGAGGATAGATCGGCGAATGGTTGGATACACAGGGCGGGACCCCGGAAAACCGCCCGACCGGAATATCCTCCCGGGGGAGGGACGGGGGAGGGGTCTCCCCCTCCCGCTGCTTCTGATCCTTTTTTTCAGATACAATCGATAGCAATGGGAGGGCCCGCTTCCCGTCCCGCTCACCGCTTCTTCAGGACCCCGATCACTTCCTGGATGTCCGGGACCGAGTGGACCGGGTACACCTTCACCCAGGCCACGTCCCTGTGTTCGTCCAGCAGGATGTTCGCCCGCTCTGAAAAGCCGTTCTCCTCCCGGAAGATGCCGAATGCGGCGGCCACTTTCCCGTGAGGCCAGAAGTCGCAGAGGAGCCGGGTCCCCTCTATCCCCAGCTGTTTCGCCCAGGCCCGCTTGCAGGGGATGGAGTCCACGCTGATCCCGACGGCGACCGTGTTCAGTTCCTTGAATGTCTTCCGGTGCTCCTCAAGGGACTGCATCTGGGCGGCACAGTAATCGGTCCAGGCCAGGGGGTGGAAGGAGAGGAGCACCCTTCTGTCCTGCTGCTCGTAGAGGTCCCAGGTGGTGTTGTCCTGATCCTTCAGGGAGAGGTTCCGTGCCGGCTGCCCGGGCCGGACGATGGGCTGCTGGTCCATGGGTTCACCGGTAGCTATTCCGCTCCCTGTGCGATATCATGCTTGCGGAACAGGATCGGGAGATAGCCGGGCGCTGAGGAAATCGCGGAAACCTCACGGCTGACTATCCTCTGGGGGGAGGGACCGGGAGGGGTCTCCCCTCGCTACAAGCGAAAGTACACATCGGTTCCTCTGGATTCCGGACGGGAGGATAAGACGATTTGAGTTGGATTCCTCTCAAAAGTGGATCGTTGGGGAGCAAAAAAATGAGGAGGATTCCCCGTCGCTCACTTCCCCGAATTTCCGCCCTGCTGGCGGGCGGCCAGGTACGCATTCACCGCCGCGGTGATGGCCACCACCTCCTTCCCCTGTTTGAGGGACGCGGCAAGGGTCGCCATCCGGGTCTCGTCCTCCCGGACGTAGCGGGGCAGGGTCTCCATCACACCCTCATCCTTCAGGAAGTGGGTGTGGGTGGCCCCCTTGATGAACTTCGGGTGGTGCATGAGGGCCAGGTGCAGGGGGAGCGTGGTCCTCACCCCCAGGATCACATACTCGGAGATGGCCCGCCGCATCCGCTGGATCGCCTCAGGCCGGTCCATGCCCCAGGCGGTGAGCTTCGCAATCAGGGAGTCGTACAGGACCGGGATCGAGTATCCCATGTGGATGCCGGAATCCAGCCGGATCCCCGGGCCGCCGGGCGACCGGTAGCGCACGATCTTGCCCGGGTCTGCCTGGAAGTTCTGGAGCGGATCCTCGGCATTGATCCGGCACTCGATGGCGGCCCCCCGGATCGTCACATCCTCCTGGTCGAAGGGGATGTCCTTTCCGGCCGCGATGGCCAGCTGCTGCTTCACGATGTCAATGCCGGTGATGGCCTCCGTGATCGTATGCTCCACCTGCAGCCGGGTGTTCATCTCCATGAAGAAGTAGCTCCCCTCCGAGTACAGGAACTCCACGGTGCCGGCGTTCGTGTAGCCGGCGGTTTTTGCCACCCGGACGGCGGATTTGGACATCCGGTCCCGGAGCTCCGGGGTCATGATGGGGCAGGGGGCCTCCTCCACCAGCTTCTGGTGCCGGCGCTGGATCGAGCACTCGCGGTCAAAGAGATGGAGGGTGTGCCCGTTCGCATCGGCCAGCACCTGGAATTCGATGTGCCGGGGCCGGACCAGGTACTTCTCGATGAAGACGGTGGCGTCGCCGAAGGCCGACTGGGCGATGCGCTGGCCGGCCTCGATCGCCGCGGTGAGGGCCCGGGCATCGTCGACGATGTGCATCCCGATGCCCCCGCCGCCGGCCGAGGCCTTCACGATCACCGGGTAACCGATCTCCTCGGCCACCATCGCCGCCTTCTCCGGCGTGGTACCCTCCTCGGTTCCGGGAAGGACCGGCACACCGGCCTTCTTCATCATCCGTTTACTGCCGATCTTGGACCCCATGGCCTCGATCGTCCGCCAGTGGGGGCCGATGAAGATCAGCCCCTCCGACTCCACCAGCCTGGCGAACCGGTGGTTCTCGGCGAGAAACCCGTAGCCCGGGTGGATCGCCTCTGCACCGCTCTTCTTCGCGATCTCCACGATCCGCGCCTGGTTCAGGTACGACGTGGAGGGGTGGGCCTCGCCAACGCAGAAGGCCTCGTCCGCGTACTTCACGTGCAGCGCGTTCTGGTCAGGCTTGGAGTAGATAGCCACCGTCTCGATGCCCAGTTCCCGGCAGGCCCTCATCACCCGGATGGCGATCTCGCCCCGGTTGGCCACCAGGATCTTCTCGAAGTGGCTCATCGGACCACCAGGAGGACGTCACCGCCTGAAACGATGTCCCCCGTGTCCACGAAGATGTCCGTTACCTTGCCATCCCTGGGGCTGGTCACCGGGTTCTCCATCTTCATGGCCTCCAGGACGAGCAGGGTCTCCCCCTGCTTCACCGCGGAGCCCACCGACACGAGCACCTTCAGCACCATTCCCTGCATGCTGGCCTTCACGCCGCCCTCCACCTCGCCCCGGGGTGCCTTCTTCCCCGTTGTCACGGCCTGGGCCACGGCGCTCCCGCCCACCGAGACGATCCGGACCGCGTACACCTCGCCGTCCACCTCCACCTCCATGGCCGAGGGGATCCCTGCCGGCTGGGATCCTGAGGCTGCGGCTGCCTTCTTCGGGAGCTCCTCGGGTTTCTTCTCGCCCCTGAGAAACGACGGTGCGACCGCCGGGTACAGGATGTAGGTGAGGACGTCCTCCTCCTTCCTGATGAGCCCCTGCGTCACGGCCTCCTTCTTCATCTTCTCGTACGCAGGCTCCAGCAGGTCCGCCGGCCGGACGGTGATCACCTTCTCGTTCCCGATGATCCTCTTCCGGATGGACTCGTTCACCGGCCCGGGGGCCTTTCCGTACCATCCCCGGAGGTAATCCTTCACCTCCATCGTCACGTTGGTGTACCGTTCCCCGCCGATGAGGACATTGAAGACCGCCTGGGTCCCGACAATCTGGGACGTGGGAGTGACGAGGGGCGGGTAGCCCAGGTCCTCCCTCACCTTGGGGATCTCCAGGTACACGTCGTTCATCCGGTTGAGGGCGTCCTGCTCCTTCAGCTGGGAGACCAGGTTGGAGATCATGCCCCCGGGGAGCTGGTACAGGAGGACGTCGCTGTCCACCCGCTCGGAGATCGGATCCAGGATCGCCCCGTACTTCTCCCGGATCCTCAGGCAGTGGTCCCGGATATCCCGGAGGGTGACGAGGGAGATCCCCGTGGCCCGGGGCGTCCCCTCCACCGAGGCCACCACGCTCTCGGTGGGGGGCTGGGAGGTCCCCATGGCGAAGGGGGACATGGCCGTGTCCAGGATATCCACGCCGGCGTCGATGGCCGCCTGGTAGGACATGGGGGCAATCCCTGCCGTGCAGTGGGCATGGAGGTCCACGGGAAGGCCGGTCGCCTTCTTGATCCCGGTGATCAGCTCCCGGGCCGGGTCCGGCTTGATGAGCCCCGCCATGTCCTTGATGCAGATGGAGTCGCAGTCGAATCCGGCGAGCTCCCTGGCCATGGCCACGAATGCGGGGACAGAGTGGACAGGGCTTGTCGTGTAGCAGATGGCCCCCTGGAGGTGCGCCCCGCACTTCTTCACCTCCTCCATGGCCTTTCTCATGTTCCGGATATCGTTCAGCGCATCAAAGACCCGGAAGATGTCCACCCCCCACCGGTGGGCAGCAGGCACGAACTTCTCCACCACGTCATCCGGGTAGTGGCGGTATCCCACCAGGTTCTGGCCGCGGAGCAGCATCTGGACCGGGGTGTGGGGAAGTGCCTCCTTCAGCGCCTTCAGCCGTTCCCACGGGTCATCGTTGCAGTACCGGATGGCGGTGTCAAAGGTGGCCCCTCCCCATGCCTCGACCGACCAGAACCCCGCCTTGTCGATCAGGCGGGCCAGCGGGACCGAGTCATCGGTCCGCAGGCGTGTGGCGATCAGCGACTGGTGGGCATCACGCAGCGTGGTGTCCGTGATCTGCAGTTTGGTGGATGCAGGCTTGGCCATCTCTCCTCCGGCGGATCCAGGGGTAAATGAAACCTCTGGAAGCTTCAGTGGCTGAGTATAAAAAAATATCACTGAGGAAATGAGCGTTTCCAAGGGATGGCAGGTCAACGAGCCCATCGCTGTCTGGCGGGCATACGATGGATCCCCTATCCTCATGCGGGGGAGGGAGCCGTGAGGGGCCGGAGCCCGCTCCCGTCCGGAATCAGTAAGATACGACGGCTTCTGCCCTTTACTGCGGGAGGGGGATACCCCCTCCCGGACCCTCCCCCGTGAGGATAATCCTCCACCTCGGTCAGATAGAGGGGATGGATCACCTGTTCCGGACAACCGGCGGGGGGTGCCCACGCGGCGGGGGCGGTGAGCCCCCGAGAGCGTCCCGGTAGTACTCCACGAATACGTGAAACCGTCATGGAGCAAGCACATCTTACTGCAGCGTGCGTCCCGGCGGGGGCGGTGAGTCCCCGGAAGCATCCCCGCAGCCATTCGCGATGAGTACCGAACTTCACAGGATCCGCGGGGGTCACAGCGGGATCGCGAGGGCAATGGCGGCGGCGAGGAGCACGCTGCAGGCGGCGGGCAGGTCCCGTCGGGGGAACGGGAAGGCAGGGCAGAGGCTGCCACCGCCCGTGTAACCCCGGAGGGCCAGGAGGGAGGCCTGTTCCCCGGACTGCTGCATCTGGCGGTGGAGGAGGAGGGTTAGGGCAGGAGTGAGGGTCTTCAGGCGACGGGGAGTGCCCTTCATCTTCCATGCGATCTCCATCATCCCCACATCCTCCAGGAGCAGGTCCAGTGACCGGGCGGCCATCTCGGCGAGCAGCCCCAGGTCAAAGCCCGTCCGGTTCCCGAAGAAGGAGACTGCCACCTCCAGGAGCTCCCCGCTCTTCCGTGCCCCGTGATACCATGCGGCGACGAGCACGACCACCGTCATCCGGAAGAGATAGGAGAGGCCGCCCCCTGCCGTGACCTGCAGCACCACCGCGGTCACGCAGAGGATGGCCAGGAAGAAGAGGACGGCCCGCGGGTTCCTGATGCCCCGCACCCGCGGGGTGAAGAGGAGCCACCAGGCCAGGGCCGCCACCGCTCCGGCGATCGAGAGGAACGCCGCCACCGAGAGGACGGTGGCAGAGAGGATCTTCAGCCGTCCGTCCTGCACAGTGCCTCCCGCACGTCCTCCACCGAGATGTTCGCAGGGGCGGCCCCCTCCTCCAGGGCGATCCTGATATACGCGGGGGGCGAGGACCAGAGGGGGATCGCGTCCGCGACCGGGCCCAGATCCACGAGTCTGCCCTCCCGGATCTCCCAGAGCCGGTCCACCCGGGGGAGGGATTCCCGGGCATGGGTGAAGATCACGGTGGTGGCTGCGGGGGGAGCCGAGAGACGCGTCGAGAGCGCATCCCGGCCGGAGCAGTCCAGGGCGGTGTAGGGTTCATCCAGGAGGAGAAGCTCCCACCGCCTGGCAAGCACACAGGCCAGGTGGAAGCGTTTCAGTTCCCCCCGGCTCAGCCGGAACAGCGGTTCCAGGCTCATCCCCGCCAGATCCGAGGCGGCCAGGACCGGCGCCTCTGCCACCCCCCAGGAGGCGATCTCCTCCCCGACGGTGGCACCGGTGGTGTGGTGCTCCGGGAACGGAAGGGAGAGGAAGAGGGGACCTGACCCCTCCCGGACCACCGTCCCCCTTTCCGGAGCGATGATACCGGCCAGGAGCAGGGCCAGCGTGGACTTCCCGCTCCCCACCGGGCCCGTGACCAGGTGCCTTCCCTCGCCGAAGACACCCGCGGCTGAGAGGGTCCACTCCCCCCGTCGGATCTCCACGTCCCTGAGGGAGACCCTCACCGCCGGCACCCCCAGAGGGGTGGGAGGAAGGCCGTGCCCGAAAGGGCGGTGAAGACAGCCTCCGGCGGTCCCTGGTGGAGGACCTTCCCCTCCCTGAGAAAGAGGAGGTGGGGGGCGGCCAGCGCCGACTCCATCCGGCCGGTGACCCGGACCACCGCGGGGCAGCCGGCCCTGCGAAGGGCTGCCTCGGAGAGGAGGGCGGTATCAGCGTCCAGGTGGGAGTCCACCTCGTCCAGGAGGAGCAGGCGCGGGCGGGAGGCGAGGGCCGCGGCCAGGGCGACGAGGACCTTCTCCCCCCCGGAGAGCGCCATGACGGACCGGTCCAGGAGCCGCGCGATCCCCAGCGTCTCCGCCACCTCCCGGACCCGGCCATCCACCTCCCCGCAGGGGAGGTGCCGGAACCGGAGGGATGACGCGATCTCGTCCCGGACCCGGTCAAAGAGGAAGTTCCGGTCCGGGTACTCCCCCACCCACCCCACCTCCTGTTCACGGGGCGGAATCCCGTCCACCCGCACGCTGCCATGGAGGGGGAGCGTGATACCGGAGAGGATACGGAGGAGCGTCGTCTTTCCGGCACCGTTGGGGCCGATGACGGCGGTCTCGCCGTCGGGGATCACCAGGGCCGGGATCTCCAGGGGGCCGTGAGAGAGGCCTTCCACCCGGATCACGCGAGGCTCCTCCCCAGGGCATACACCGCCGCCGCCTTCACCGCATCGCCGGGGATGAAGGGCAGGACGCCGATGGCAGCAGCGGCGAGGACCGGCATGCCCGTCGAAACCGCCAGCCAGCCGGCCCCGCACACGTAGATGACGCAGGTGGCCAGGATCAGGGCTGCCGCCCGGACCCAGGCGTTCTCCTGTTCGTACCCCAGACCCGTGATTCCCGCTGCCAGGATGAATCCCACCAGGTACCCGCCCGTGGGGCCCAGGAGCACCCCGGGACCGGAGAGGCCGCTGTGGAAGAGGGGGAGACCCAGCGCCCCCAGGAGCACGTAGAGTGTCGCGGGGACAACGGCATACCGCTTCATCACCACGCCCGAGAGGAGGACAAAGAACGTCTGGAGGGTAATGGGCACCGGAACCATGGGGAGCGCGATCCAGCCGCCCGCGGCGATGAGCGCGGTGAAGCCGGCGCTCTGTGCAATGATCGCCGCCCGCTCCTCGTTGCCGTACATGGACCTAGAGGTGGGTGCAGTCGCCGGCGATGACCCGCTCCACGGCGCCGGAGTCCTTGCGGACGATCAGGGCCCCGAACTCGTCGATGTCCACGGCTTCGCCCTCAAAGGAGCGGGAGAGGGTGGTGATCCGGACCCTCCGCCCCAGGGTGGAGGAGAGGCTCCGCCACTCCCGTGCAACGGTCTCGTACTCCCCTGCCTCCAGCAGGTTCAATCGGATCTCCAGCTCCCAGAGCACCCCGGCCAGGAACGGCTCCCGGGCCACGTCCCGGCCCAGCTCCGCGGAGAGGGACGTGACGGTCTGCCGCAGCTCGGGCGAGAGCGCCGACAGGGGGACGTTGGCGTCGATCCCGATCCCCAGGAAACAGGCATTGACCCGGGGCCCGGTGGAGGAGACCTCCAGGAGGAGCCCGCCCACCTTCCGGTCGCCCAGCAGGATATCGTTGGGCCACTTGATCAGGGCTCCGAGGTCGTACTCCTTCCGGATCGCCCGGGCTACGGCGAGCGATCCCGCCATCGTGACCATGAAGATTCGATCCACCGGAATCTTCGGCGCCAGGATCACCGTGAACCAGATGCCACCCGGCGGGGAGACCCATGCCCGCCCCAGCCGGCCGGTACCGCCGGTCTGCTCCTCGGCCAGGATCACGGTGCCGTGCAGGTCCGCCACGTCGCAGGATGCGCAGAGTTCCTTTCCGGCAGCCGTTGTGGAAGGGATCCGCTCATGATACTCGACCCGCTGCCCGATCACCTTTGTGGCCAGGTGCTTCTTCAGTTCATCCATGTCCAGCCGGGAGGATTGGGCCACTTTTGTCACCTTCGGGAAGAGATCTGTTCACCCGGGAGGGGGCAGGGATCCTTGCCGCAGACCTGCTTCAGGATCGCCGACTGGTGCTCCATCAGGGTAGCCAGGTCAAAGAGGCCGGTCACGTCCACGACGCCCAGTGCCGCAATGGCCGCCCCCTTCTCGTCCCGGATGGGGGCCACGATGACGGGCACCCCCCGGTACACCCCGGTCTTCGGCGTGGTCCTGATCAGCCGGTTCTCTGCCATCGCCTGCTCCAGCACCGGGCCCGTATAGGCGGCATCCACCACCCTCCCGTCCTCCACCCGGGCACCCGGGGATCCCCGGCTCCTCCCGGTGACCGGCAGGCGGTGGACGATCTCATGCATACACAGGAGCACCGGGACCAGGTCCTGTGCGGTACCGTCTTCAGCAATCACGTAGCGGGCCATCCTCCCACTCCCGTACAACCCTCTTTCCGGGATTAAAAGAACGTTTCCCTCTCGCCGCAGCAGAAGGAGGTGAGGAATGTACCGGAGGGGTACTCGTGGACCGACGTGACCACCACGAGGCCCTCCCCCACATCCTCCTCCAGGAGGACCGCCTCCCCTCCTTCCCCGCAGGCCACCGGTTCGCAGCCGGGGGCGGTGAAGCACCCGTCACAGGGCATGCAGGTGCAGTCGTACCCGTCCACCAGCACCCCCCGCGGGGACTCCGGCCGGACCGCGATCCTCCGCTCAGCGTAGCCATGCCGGTAGGTGAGGGGAAATGGCAGCCAGTCGTAGGCATCCGGCCGATCATCGGCCGCCCCGAAGACCAGCAGCCGTCCACCACCCTCCACGAACCGGAGGATCCTCTCCTCCGACGCCCGGAGGGCCGGGAGGAGGCGGGAGTACGCAGGGTTCGCAAACCCGGTGGGGATGATCAGGGCCACGAACCGGCCCTTCCAGAAGGGCGTGGCCATCATCTGGGGCGTCACCGCGTCACACCGGATCCCGAAGCCCTCCACGTAGCGGTTGAAGAGCTGCGGCGTCTCCCAGGCGAGACCGGCCGAACAGATCACCCCTTGATCACTCCCATGGGCTCCAGCCGTGCCACCAGCTTCGAGATACCGACGGCGTCCACCACCCGGACCACCTCCAGGCTCGGCTTGTAGACCTCCGGCGCCTCCTCGGCAATGGACTCGTAGGACTGCGCCCGGACCAGGATCCCGGCCTGCGCCAGCCGGGCCTGCACCTGCTGGCCCCGCATGTTCTTCTTGGCCTGGGTCCGGCTGGTGACCCGGCCGGCCCCGTGGCAGGTGGAGCCGAATGTCTTCTCCATGGCGAGGGCAGTGCCCCGGAGGAGGAACGAGGAGGTGCCCATGGAGCCGGGGATGATCACCGGCTGCCCCACCGCGGCACACTCCTTCGGGATGCCGGGGGAGCCGGGGCCGAAGGCCCGGGTCGCGCCCTTCCGGTGGACGCAGAGCGGCACCTGCTTTCCGTCCACCAGGTGCTCCTCCATCTTGGCCACGTTGTGGGCCACGTCGTAGATGAGCGGCATCTCCCCATATTCGATCCCGAACATCTTCACGAGCACCTTCCGGGTCATGTCAGTGATCATCTGCCGGTTGGCCCAGGCGTAATTGGCAGAGGCCGCCATGGCGCCGTAGTAGGCCTTCCCCTCCGGCGAATTCACCGGTGCGCAGGCCAGCTGCCGGTCGGGGAGGCTGATCCCGTACCGCCGGGTAGCCGCCTCCAGCGCCTTCAGGTGGTCGGTGCAGACCTGGTGTCCCAGGCCCCGGGACCCGCAGTGGATCATCACGCAGACCCCGCCCTGGGCAACCCCCATCGCCGCCGCGGCCGCCGGGTCGTAGATCTCCTTCACCTCCTGGATCTCCAGGAAGTGGTTGCCGGACCCCAGGGTCCCGGACTGGGGAAGGCCCCGCTGCCGGGCCTTCTGGGAGACGGCAGAGGGGTCTGCCCCGGCCATCGCACCCCCCTCCTCGCACCGTTCCAGGTCCCGGGGGACGCCATACCCGTGCTCCACGGCCCAGGCGGCTCCCCGGACCATCACCTCCTCCAGGTCCTTCCCCGAGAGGCGCCGGTCGCTCTTCGCCCCGACACCGGTGGGTACCACCTGGAAGAGACGCTCGACCAGTTCCCTCCGGTTGGACAGTTCCGCTGCCCGGAGGGGGGTGGAGAGCAGCCGGACACCGCAGTTGATGTCAAAGCCGACGCCTCCCGGCGAGATGATCCCGCTGTCCACCGAAAACGCAGCAACGCCGCCGATGGGGAAGCCGTAGCCCCAGTGGATGTCGGGCATGGCCAGCGAGTGCCTGACGATCCCGGGCAGCGTGGCCACATTGGCCAGCTGCTCCAGGGCGCCGCTCTCCAGGTCCTTCCGGAGTGCCTCAGAGAGGAAAAACCGGGCCGGAACCCGCATCCCGGGACGGTAATCGACCGGGAGCTCCCACTCGTACTCCCCGATCCGCTTCACCTCGCCGGCCATGCCGCCCCCTCAGACGTC
>Ga0079037_100001538_pt1 | contig 12117 bp, 8 predicted proteins | sample Mud3Dept4metaG_FD_71479 | JGI IMG/M metagenome (GOLD analysis project Ga0079037, IMG submission 71479) | Freshwater wetland microbial communities from Ohio, USA, analyzing the effect of biotic and abiotic controls - Mud 3 Core 4 Depth 4 metaG | ecosystem: Environmental > Aquatic > Freshwater >... | reverse complement strand
CCGGACGTCTCCTACCACGGTGTGGTGTACACGGATGCCTTCGGCCCGGCCGCCTACATCGGCCGCGCGCGCGTGGTGCCGCTCAGGAACATGGGTGCCGCGATCTCGCCGTTCAACAGCTTCCTGATCCTGCAGGGCATCGAAACGCTCGCGCTGCGCATGGACCGCATCTGCGACAACTCGCTCGCCGTGGCGCGCTACCTGCAGAAGCATCCGAAGGTCCGCTGGGTGAATTACGCCGGGCTGCCGGACCACCCGAGCCACGTGCTGGCACAGAAGTACATGGGCGGCCGGGCCTCGGGCATCCTGACGTTCGGGATCGAGGGTGGCCGTGCCGCCGGCGCCCGCTTCCAGGACGCACTCAAGCTGTTCGTGCGGCTGGTGAACATCGGCGATGCGAAGTCGCTCGCCTGCCACCCGGCGAGCACGACGCACCGCCAGCTGAACCCCGCCGAACTCGAGAAGGCGGGCGTCAGTGAAGACATGGTGCGGCTGTCGGTCGGCATCGAGCACGTGGACGACCTGCTGGCCGACCTCGAGCAGGCCCTGGCGGCGACCTGACGGCCGGCCTGGCAGCGGGGCTGGGATACGTGTAGATCACAGCCCCGGCGGTGCGGCCGCTGCGCCAGAATGCGGCCGTTGCCGGCCAGGAGACCGCCCCGGCAGGGACACCATGCGCCGCACTCATCCCGACCCGGTCTTTGACTGGCTGGCCTATTACGCGGAGTTCGACCCCGGGCGACTCGCAGCGGTGGATCTCGCCACGCAGCGCTGGCTCACCTACGGCCAGTTCAACGAGCGCGCCACGCGGCTCGCGACGGCACTGCGCGAGCGCTTCGGCGTCGAGCACGGCGACCGCGTGGCGTTCCTGGCGCACAACAGCACCGACCACTTCGAGGCCCTGTTCGCATGCTGGAAGCTGGGCGCCATCTTCGTGCCGCTCAACTGGCGATTGTCGGCCCACGAGACGGCCGCCATCCTCGAGCACTGCGAGCCGCGCGTCGTGCTGCACGACGACGAGTTCGCGCCGCTGCTCGCGTTCGCGCAGCTGCCAACCGTCGGCCGCGTACCCGGCCACCCCGCCTGTGCCTATGAGCAACTGCTCGCGGCGCACGATCCGCGCGTGGAGATGGAGCACGTCGATTTCGACACGATCGACATGCTGCTCTACACGTCCGGCACGACCGGGCGACCCAAGGGCGTGATCTACACGCACCGCATGACCAGCAACATCGTGCAGCACGCCGCGCTGCACGCGCGCATCCGCGCCGGCACCCGCACCCTCACCTACTCGCCGCTGTTCCATGCCGCGGGTCTCAATGCGCTTGCGATGCCGTCGTTCCACTATGGCAGCGCGGTGCTGGTAATGCGCAACTTCGAGGCCGGCAGGTGCCTGGCGATGCTGACCGACCCGGCACTCGGCATCACGCACACCGTCGGCGTGCCGACCACCTACCAGCTGATGAGCCAGCGGCCGGAGTTCGCGACCGCCACGTTTCCCACGCTCGAGGTCGCGGCCGTGGGCGCGGCCCCGGTACCGCTGCACCTGCTCGAGGTGTGGGCGGACAAGGGCCTGGTCCTGTCCCAGTCGTTCGGCATGACGGAAGTGTTCAGCGTGTCGTTCACCCCGCCCGAGAAGGCGCGCGAGCAGATCGGCTCCGCGGGCCATCCACTGCTGCACGTGAAGGTGCAGATTGGCGACGACCACGGCCTCGAGCTGCCACGCAACCGGGTGGGCGAGATCCAGGTGCGCGGCCCCGGCGTCACGCCCGGCTACTGGCACGACCCCGAGGCGACCAAGGCAGCGTTCACGGCCAACGGCTGGTTCCGCACCGGCGACGCCGGACGCATGACCCCGGCGGGCGTGATCTACGTCGTGGACCGCATCAAGGACATGTACATCTCCGGCGGCGAGAACGTCTATCCGGCCGAGGTGGAGGACGCCATCGACGCGCTGGACGACGTGAGCCAGTGCGCCGTGATCGGCGTGCCGGACGCGAAGTGGGGCGAGGTCGGGCTCGCACTGGTCGTGCCACGGCCCGGGCGTGAGGTCGATCCCGAGCGCGTGCTCGAACACTGCCGCGAGCGACTCGCGCGCTTCAAGGTCCCGCGCAGGGTGCGGATCGTCGCGCAGCTGCCGCTCAGCCCGCAGGGCAAGGTCCTCAAGAAGGAACTGCACCGTCTTTACGTGGAGAACGGCGGCACACCGCCGTCGAAAGTCGCATGAAACCAGTCAAAGCTGTCGACGCCGCGTTCCTGCAGCTCGAAACCCGGGCAACGCCGATGCACGTCGGCGCGCTGTTCGTGCTCGACCCGGGCTCGCCCCAGGCGAGCCGCAGCTTCTTCCGGCGCTTCAAAGCGTTGGTCGGCGCGCGCCTGGGTCGCAGCGAGGTGTTCACTCGGCGCATCGCCGCGCTGCCGTTCAACGTCGCGAACCCGATGTGGATCGCGGGCGAGCCGGACCTCGACTATCACGTGCGGCGCACCGTGCTGCCCGACCCCGGCAGCCAGCATCAGCTCGAGGAGTGCGTGGCGGACCTGCACACGCCGCTCATGGACCGCGACCGGCCCCTGTGGGAGCTGCACGTCATCGAGGGACTCCAGGGCGGGCGCGTCGCGCTGTACGTCAAGACACACCACGCGGGGCTCGACGGCGCTTCGGCGCAGGTATTCCTGCAGTCTTTCGTGGACAACGAAGCGCGACCGCGACGACGTGGACCGCCGACCACGACGCCGGAGCCGGAGCAGGTGTCGGCGCGCGACCTGCTGCTCGCCGGCGCCAGGCACCAGGCCACCGGGCTACTCCGCTTGCCGCGGGCGGCGGCGAATCTCGTCCAGACCCTCAGTGGCGACATCGGCGAGCGCGTGCGCTCGGCGCGCACCGAATTGGCCGAGCTGGTGCAGAGGGGCCTGCCCGCCGCGCCCCGCACGCCGCTCAACGTGGCGATCAGCGGCGAGCGCAGCTTCGCGTCGGTGGAGTTCCCGCTGGAGCGCGTGAAGTCCGTGGCCCGCGCCCACGACGCAACCATCAACGACGTGATCCTGGCAGCCAGCGCGGGCGCGCTGCGTCGCTGGCTGCTGCTGCACGACGCGTTGCCGGCCGAGCCGCTCCGGACGGCAGTACCGTTCTCGACGCGCGACGCCGGCAACACCGATCACTCGATCCAGGTGTCGTTCATGTCGATCAACCTGCATACCGACGTGGCCGATGCCCATCAGCGACTGCGCGCCATCCACGACTCTGCGCTGGACGCGAAGGCCGCGTCATCGCTCATCAAGGCGCTGATGCCCGAGGACCTGCCGTCGGTCGGCCTGCCTTGGCTGCTCGGCTCGCTGGCACGTGTCATGGCGCGCAGCGAGGTGGTCGACCGGCTGCCACTGCCGACCAACGTCATCATCTCGAACGTCGCCGGCCCGCCGCTGCCGTTGTTCGTGGCGGGCGCCCGGGCCCTCACCTATTCACCCGTGTCCATCCCCTACCACGGCTGCGCGCTCAACGTGACGGTGTACAGCTACGACGGCAAGCTGTTCTTCGGGCTCACGGGCGCACGCAATGCGCTGCCCGACCTGCGTGACCTCGCCGATGCACTGACGGTCGAACTCGACACACTCGCGGCCCCGCGCCAGGCTCCGCGCGGCAGGCGGGCCCGCAAGGTCCCCGCCCGCAAGAGGTCCAGGCCCGGGCGATGAGCGCCCTGCCACGCCCGTTGCTCACGCTGCTCGAGGCCCGCGCCGGCTTCGAAATGGCGGAAATGATCGCGTGCCTGCCATGGCTGTCGCGCGCTCCGAAGGGCGACGGCCACCCGGTGCTGCTGCTGCCGGGGTTTGGCGCGAGCGACGTCTCGCTCGAGCCCCTGCGCGCGTTCCTGAAGAACCGTCGCTACCATGTCGAAACCTGGGGTCTGGGCCGCAACGTCGGCTTCAACCGCAAGTTCGCGCAAGTGGTCGAGCAGAAGGTGCGTTACATGCACCACCGCCACCGCCGCCGGGTGAGCCTGGTCGGCTGGAGCCTCGGCGGCGTGTTCGCCTTCTACGTCGCCCACGCGGCTCCTGAGTGCGTGCGCACCGCGATCTCGCTCGGCAGCCCGCTGCGCCTCGACCCCGACGCGAATCCTCCGCCGGGCGTCAAGGCGATGTACCGCGCGCTGTCGCACCCGATGGGACCCGTCACGCACCAGGCGCGCTCGCGCTCGCGGTCCATGCGCGCACCACCGCCGGTGCCCTCCACCTGCATCTATTCCGAGCACGACGGCTTCGTGCCGCCGTCACAGGCGACCCTCGAGGGCGACCCCTCGAACCACGAGAACATCAGGGTCGGCAGCAGCCACATGGGGCTTGGCTTCAACCGCCGCGTGCTGTGGATCGTGGCCGACCGTCTCGCCCAGCCGGAAGGCGACTGGCGACCCTACGCCGCCTAGGTTGCAGACGCGGCGTGCACGGGCGCGGCGGGCGCCTGTCGGCTAACATCCCGCCATGACGAACCCCAAGACCGAACTGTCCCTCGCCCGCGAGCTGAGCCCGCGCCGCAACACGACCGAGGCCGCCGACCTTGCCGGCCTGGTCGAGGAGCAGCTGCGGCACTTCGCCATCGATCCCGGCAGCGAATATGGCCGCCGGCTCGGCGCGCTCGCCGCCCAACTGTACGGGGCCAACGCGGCAGTCCACGAGCTGTGGCAGGTCACCGTGCGCGAGCTGGCGGGGCTCGACCAGCGCGACCGCGTGGCGCGCTTCAATGCGAAGCGCTTCCTGTGCTTCCAGCTGGCGAAGATCCTCGACACGCTGCAGAACCCGCTGCGCAAGTCGTACCAGTCGCTGCTCGACGCGCCGGCGCAGAGCGCGGTGAAAGGCCCCTACCCGCTGTTCGACAACGTCACGGCGTTGTTCAGCGCCACGCCGGTCATCACCCGTACGGCGACCTACATGTACGCGTGCACCGAGTGGGTGGAGGATGCCTTCCACGGCCGCGAGCCGCTGCACGAGATCTACTCGCGGCTGCTGAACCCGACCTCGATCAGCCTCGCCAACCACATCGTGGACCTCGAGGCCGGCCCGCTCGCGGGCGAGTACCTGGCGTGGAACTTCAATTCCGGCATGGCGGCCATCGATGCGACCCTCTCGAACCTCGTGGGCTACCAGGACGTGGTGCTCGCCAGCCGCAACGTCTACGGCGGCACTTACCAGCTGCTGCACGACTGGTACGGCAAGCAGAGCAACCTCGACGTCGCGGTGCGCTGGTTCGACGGCTTCACGGTGGAAGCTTTCACGGCGGCACTCGCCGAGACGCGGCGCGCCTGCGCAGACCGACTCGCCGCGGGCCGGAACGTCTATGTGTTCCTCGAGTCGCCCTGCAATCCGCACGGCTACGTGCTCGACGTGCCCGGAATCTGCCGGGCGGCGCACCAGGCCGGGCTCACGGTGATCTGCGACGCGACGGTCGGCACGCCGATCCTGCAGCCGGTGCTGCAACGTCCCGACCCGCTCGAGCGCCCGGACTTCGTCATTCACTCCTACACCAAGGATCTTGCCGGGTCGGGCACGACGACCGCCGGCGTGTGCATCGGCCGCAACGAGCTGATGTTCATCCCGAAGGGCGAAACCGTTACCGTGCCGGGCCCCGACGGCCGGCCGCGCACCCACCGCTGGGACGAGAGCCTGTTCTGGAACGTTTACTACGTGAAGGGCGCGTTCCTCGATGCCGACAAGGCGTTCGAGGTGATCACCGGCATGCGCACCGTCGAGCTGCGCATCCTCAACAAGTGCATCAACACGCTGGTCCTGGCCCGTGCGCTCGCACGCCATCCGGCCATCAACGTGTGCTGCTCGGCCGTCGAGGGCAACGAGAACCATGCGCTCGCATCACGGCTGATGTTCCTCGGATTGCCGGCGCCGCTGTTCACGATGGATCTCGAGACACCGCTCGGCGCCAGCGTCAGTCGCCGTGCGTTCCAGCGCCTGTTCGACAGCCTCGAACCCGCGTTCGGCCTGCAGGTGACGCTCGGGCAGGTGAATACGGTGGTGCTGTGCCCCGCGCTCACCAGTCATTCCGAATTGTCGGCCGAGGCGCTGCGACAGGCTGGCATCTCCCCCACCACGATCCGCGTATCGGTCGGCGAGGAGGACCCGCGCACACTGCTTGCGCATCTGATGCGCGCGGCCGAACTGGCGATTGAACCCGATTGCCCTGGTTTCCTGGCGCACTTCCCGGCGCCGGACGTGGTGGATCGCCTGTACCAGGAAACCTACGTGGACGTGCACCGGCGCTACGCCGCCAGCCGACCCTCGATGGCCCGGTTGCTGGACTGACCCCAGAGCGGTGCGCAGTGCCGCGTCGCGACCAGCACGGCACGTCCGACGAGCGACGCGTCCGGACAGCGATTACCAGTTATTTTTCAATATCTTGCGAGCTATATCGAATGTAATGTGTGCCGCCCTCGGGAGCGGCCGCAGCGGCCGTGGTGACTATCCCGGGACCCGCGAATATGCTCGATCTGCTCGCTCGAGCCCCCGTGCCGGACCAGGAGCCAAGCGCATGTCGTTGCCCAGCAACCGCCACAGGTTCAGGACGCTGGCGGCCCCTGCACTGCTGGTGGCGATCGCGGCCTGCGGTGGTGGTGGCGGTGGTGGCGACGGCGACAGCAGCGGCATACCGACGGCGTGCGCGGAACCTGCCCGCAAGCAGTTCGTGCTCAACGCCACGCGCGACTGGTACCTGTTCGACGACCTGCTGCCCGCGAGCGTCGACCCGGCAGACTTCGCCACCGCCGAGGCGTTGCTCGACCACCTCACCGCCACCGCGCGCGCGCAGGGCAAGGACCGCTACTTCAGCTATCTCACCACCCGCGCTGCCGAGCAATCGCTGCTCGGCGAGGGTGAATTCGTCGGCTTCGGCTTCCGCACGCGCACCGAGCCCGTGAATCGCCCGATGCTGCTCGACGTGTTCGAATCCAGCCCGGCCGCGGCAGGCGGGTTGCAGCGCGGCGACGAAATCGTCGCCGTGGACTCGGGCGGCGGCTACGTGCCGGTCTCCCAGCTGCTGGCCGACGGCAGCACGATCACCGACGCGCTTGGCCCCGCAGAGGAGGGTGTGCGACGCGGGCTGCGGTTGCTCAGGAACGGCGCCACGCGCGACGTGGTCCTGGTCAAGCGCACCGTCACCATCGATCCGGTACCGGACACCTATGGCGTGCAGGTCCTGCCGCAGTCCGGCACCGCCGGCGTGGGCTATCTGAGCCTGCGCAGCTACATCACCACCGCGGACGCCCAGCTCGTCGCGGCGTTCGAGCAATTCCACGCGCTCGGCCTGCGCGACTTCATCGTGGACCTGCGCTACAACGGAGGCGGGCTGCTCAGCACCGCAGAACTGGTCAACAACCTGCTCGGCGGCGCGCGCAGCACGTCTGACGTGCAGTTCCAACTGCTGCACAACGTCCGCAAGGCCGCCGAGAACACCGCCACCCGTTTCCGCCCGGCCGCGCAGGCCGTGCAACCGGTGCGCATCGCGTTCCTCACCACCGGCGCCACGGCCTCGGCCAGCGAGATCAATGTCAACTCGATGGCACCGTGGGTCGAGGTGGCGATCGTCGGGGACAACACGCTCGGCAAGCCGGTCGGCCAGTACGCGTTCGACCTGCAAGGTTGCGAGGACCGGCTGCGACTGGTGACCTTCAAGGCGGTCAACGCGCTCGGCCAGGGCGACTATTACGACGGCCTCGCCGGCCTGGTGCCATTCGCGTGTACCGCGAGCGACACGCTCGACCAGCCACTCGGCTCGCCTGCCGAGGGAATGGTGTCCGCGGCGCTCGAGTGGTTGCGGACGGGGGCGTGTCCCGCCGTGATGTCGAGCGAGCCGGGGCGCAGCAAGACCGCTGCGGCCGACGCCGCGGATCCGTTCCCGAGGCCGCGCCAGCCGTCGGCGGCGCACTGGTGGCTGCCCGGCATCCACTGACACCCACCGCTGTGGCTCTGTGATGGCGGGCCCCGGGAAGCTCACCGGTCAAGCGCGAGCAGCGCGAGTGCCTCGACGTGGTGGGTCAACGGAAAGAAGTCGTACGGGATGATGCCCGTGACGCGATAGCCGGCGGCGCCGAACAGCGCCAGGTCCCGGGACAGCGTGCCCGCACTGCAGGACAGGTACGCGAGGCGCCGTGGCTGCAGTTCGTCGGCGAGCGCCGCAACGACCTGCGCCTCGAGGCCGGAGCGAGGCGGATTCACGTACGCGACCCGCTCGCCTGGCTGGCGGGACCACCAGTCACGGATCTGCGGCAGTCGCTGGACGCACGTGCCGCGCAACACCGTCGCACGCGGTGCGTTCGCCACCGCCAGCTCGACGGCCTCGCCGGACAGCTCCACGCCGAGCGCTGCGCTGCCAGACAGCGTCCACTTGCGCAGGCTGGCACCGTGACCGCAGTACAGGTCGAGCACGCTGCTGCCCGATCCCGGCCGCAGGTGCGCTTGCGCACTCGCAAGTGCCGCCTCATGCAGTTCGGGCAAGGCCTGTGCGAACGCCGTCGGGCCGTGCAGCAGGCCGCATGCATCCCGTGACCGTTCCGTACCCCACAGCAGTTGCCAGCCGCTGCGCGCGAACAGGCGCCGACCAGCCGCCGGATGCAGGTGCAGCCAGCAACCTTCGAGCCCTGTCGCAACGAGCCCGTCCACCGTCGCGGCGAGCAGCCCCGTGCTCACGCGATGCGCCTTCACGATCAGCGTGGCCTGCGCGCCGCAGACGTGCAGGTACGCGAGCGGAATCTCGCCGGCCGGCGGCAGCCGGCTGGCGAGCAGATGCACCAGCGCGCGCACCCGCGCCGTGTGCACCGGGCAGTCGTGGATCGCGATCAGCTCGTCGCGGCGCACGAGGCCGAAGCGCCAGCCGCTGTCCGCAGCCCAGCGGGCGGTGAGCGTGACCCGGTCGCGGTAACCAAGCCGGCGCGCCGGAGATGGTCCGACGATGGCAGCGATGCGATCTGCCCAGGGCTGCAGCACGCGCGCCAGGTAGGCCGACTTCTGGGCGAGGCTGGCGGCCTCGTCGAGTCGCCGGTGCCGGCAGCCGTGGCAGGTGGGCTCGCAGCCGGCGGGCAGTGAATCGGGTACGCTCACTGCGTCATGGTGCGAGAAAGCGGGGATTGCCTCAATGGCTGCGAGCGAGGTCGGACGGCTGCCTGATTTCGACGACGTGCAGGCTGCAGCAGCGCGGCTGGCAGGTCATGCGCGTCGCACGCCCCTGCTGTCCGCGACGCCGCTCGATGAGCGTACCGGCGGGCGGATCCTGCTGAAGCTCGAGACGCTGCAGCACACCGGCTCGTTCAAGTTTCGGGGCGCCTACAATCGCCTGTCGCAACTCGACGCGGCGCAGCGCGCGGCAGGCGTGGTCGCATTCTCGTCGGGCAACCACGCGCAGGGCGTGGCCGCCGCCGCGCGGCTGCTCGGCATGCCGGCCATGATCGTGATGCCAGCCGACGCGCCGCACGTCAAGATGCAGAACACCCTGGCGCTCGGCGCGGAAGTCGTCACCTACGACCGTTTGCGCGAGAGCCGCGAGGTGATCGCGGCGCGGCTCGCCGCGGAGCGCGGCGCAGTGCTGGTGCCCTCCTTCGACGACCCCGACATCATCGCGGGCCAGGGCACGGTGGGCCTCGAGATCGCCGAGCAGGCGGCGGAGCTGGGCATGCCGCTCGACGACGTGATCGTGTGCACCAGCGGTGGCGGACTGGTGGCGGGCACGGCGCTGGCGATCCATGCGTTGTCGCCGGGAACGCGGGTGTGGACGGCGGAACCCGAGGGCCACGACGACCACCGCCGCTCGCTCGCGTCGGGTCGACGCGAGTCGAACGCGCCGGGCACGCGCTCCATCTGCGACGCCTTGCTGGCGCCGGAGCCGGGGCTCCTCACGTTCGAGATCAACCGGCGCCTGCTGGCGGGCGGCCTCGCCGTCAGCGATGCGGAGGTCCGCGACGCCATCGCCTATGCGGCGCGGACGCTGAAGCTCGTGGTCGAACCGGGCGGTGCCGTGGCACTCGCGTCGCTGCTGGCCGGACGCATCGAAGCGGACGGGCGCGCGATCGCCGTCGTGCTGTCGGGTGGCAACATCGACGATGAATTGTTGCGCGGAGTGCTGGCAGGGTAAGCGCCCTCGCCCAAGCCCGCTCCCTCGCTGCGGTACAGCCAGTGTAAGGTTCACCTCCGTCCTGCCACCTCGGAGATCAAGCGATGCCCGAACTCGGCCTGTGGCTGAACGCGTTGCCGGTGCTGCTCGCCGCAGCCGCCGTGACCTGGGTGGTGAGCGTCGTCAAGCGCAACGTCACCATCGTGGACACTTTGTGGTCGCTGCTGTTCGTGCTCGCGGCCGTCGTCTACGCGGGCTCGGTCGCGACACCCGGGCCGCGGGCGTGGCTGCTACTTGCACTGGTGAGCGTGTGGGGCGTGAGGTTGGCCGGGTATCTTGCATGGCGCAACCGCGGACAGGAGGAGGACCGCCGCTACCAGGCGATCCGCCGGCGCAACGAACCCAACTTCGCGCTGAAGAGCCTGTGGCTGATCTTCGGCTTCCAGGCCGTGCTCGCCTGGGTGATCTCCCTGCCGCTGGCCGGCGCCATCGCGGGCGAGGCACCGCTCGGCGCACTCGACGTGCTCGGCATCGTGCTGTGGGGCGTCGGCGTGTTTTTCGAGGCCGCGGGCGACTGGCAGCTCGCGCGTTTCAAGCGCGATCCCGCCAATGCCGGCCGTGTGATGGACCGCGGCCTGTGGCGGTATACGCGACACCCCAACTATTTCGGCGACTTCTGCGTCTGGTGGGGGTTCTACCTGATCGCGCTGTCAGCCGGGGCCGGGTGGACCATCGTCGGCCCGCTGATCATGAGCTTCCTGCTGCTGCGGTTCTCCGGCGTCCGGCTGCTCGAGCGCGACATCGGCGAGCGGCGTCCCGCCTACGCCGAGTATGTGCGGCGCACCAACGCGTTTTTCCCGGGCCCGCGAAAATAGAAAATAGGGGACATTCACCTATTTTCCGATCACCAGGCTGACGATGGTCGTGCCGCTGCCGCCGATGTTGAGCGTCGCGAAGTTGCGCGCGCCCTCGACCTGGTAGTCGCCGGCGCTGCCCGTCACCTGCCGGAAGCAATCGAGCGCCATCCGCACGCCCGTGGCGCCCACCGGGTGTCCGGCCCCGATCAGGCCCCCGCTCGGGTTGACCGGTATGCGCCCACCGATCTCGATGTCGCCTGCCTCGATCGCGCGCCAGCTCGCGCCGGGCGGCGTGATGCCGAAGTGGTCGATCGCCATGTACTCGGTGGTCGTGAAGCAGTCGTGGGTCTCGATGCCATCGACATCCTCGACCCCGCCGATTCCGGCGCGCCGGAACGCGTCGGTGATCGCGCGGCGCACTTCCGGGAACACGTACGGCTGGCCGGCACTGGCGCGCACCTTGGCCTCGTAGGTGATCGGTGCCGTGCGATGTCCCCAGCCACGGATGCGCGGCAGCTCGTCCAGCGACAGCCCGCGCGCCGCCGCGTACTCCGCCGCCCGCCGCGCGCTCGCCAGGAACACCACGGCCGCGCCGTCGGTGATCTGCCCGCAATCCTGCTTGCGGATGCGCCCCTCGATGACCGGGTTCGCCTCGTCGTCCGCAGCAAAGCTGCGCTCGCTGAACGTCCAGCGCCGCGTCTGCGCGTGCGGGTTGCGCCGCGCATTGCCGAAATTGACCTCGGCGATGCGTGCGAGGTGCTCGTTGCGCAACCCGTAGCGCCGCTCGTATTCGTCCCCGAGCCGGCTGAACACGTGCGGCCAGGGGAAGCGCACATCGAGGCACTCGTGACCCGACCACATGGCCGGGCCGCCGATGAACTGCGCGGCCTGCTCCCCGGGCACGTTGCGCATCTGCTCGATGCCGACCACCGCCGCCAGCTCGTAGCGGCCGGACTCGAGGTCGGCCATCGCGGCGAGCAGCGCGAGGCTGCCGGACGCACAGGCACCCTCGTGCCGCGCGGCGGGCACGCCGGCCAGGTCCGGATGCGTCGCGGCGAACAGGCCGCCGAGGTGTCCCTGGCGGCAGAACAGCTCGGCGACGAAATTGCCGACGTGTGCCACCTCGACGTCGCGCGCCTCGAGGCGCGCCTGCTCCAGGCC
>Ga0079037_100001537_pt1 | contig 12119 bp, 7 predicted proteins | sample Mud3Dept4metaG_FD_71479 | JGI IMG/M metagenome (GOLD analysis project Ga0079037, IMG submission 71479) | Freshwater wetland microbial communities from Ohio, USA, analyzing the effect of biotic and abiotic controls - Mud 3 Core 4 Depth 4 metaG | ecosystem: Environmental > Aquatic > Freshwater >... | reverse complement strand
CCTTTTTTTATTGGCCGGCTGCCGGGGACAAGAACAATGGGATTACGCACACCGCTCCATGACGTCCATGCCGCTGCCGGCGCCCGGATGGTCGATTTCGGCGGCTGGGACATGCCGGTCAATTATGGCTCGCAGATCGAGGAGCACCACGCGGTGCGCCGCGACGCCGGCATGTTCGACGTCTCGCACATGTGCGTCGTGGACCTGCGCGGCGCGCGCGTGCGCGACTACCTTCGCCGCCTGCTCGCCAACGACGTGGCCAAGCTCACGCAGCCCGGCAAGGCGCTCTATTCCTGCATGTTGCGCGACGACGGCGGCGTCATCGACGACCTGATCGTCTATTACCTCGACGACCAGTGGTACCGGATGGTCGTCAACGCCGGTACCCGCGACAAAGACCTCGAGTGGCTGCGCACCCAGGCGGGCGGCTTCGAGGTGTCGGTCGAGCCGCGCTTCGACCTCGCGATGATCGCCGTGCAGGGGCCGACTGCGCGTGAGCGCGCCGCTACGCTGCTCGACCCCGGCCTTGCCGCGCGCGCGCTCGAACTCGGGTACTTCTTCGGTGCCGCGGCCGACCACTGGTTCGTGGCGCGCACCGGCTACACCGGCGAGGACGGCTGGGAGATCATGTTGCCGGCCGACCGGGCGACGGACTTCTGGGCGCGCCTGCATGGAGCCGGTGTCCGCCCGTGCGGGCTCGGTGCGCGTGACACGCTGCGCCTCGAGGCCGGTATGAACCTCTACGGCAATGACATGGACGAGAGCACCTCGCCGCTCGAGTCGGGCCTCGGCTGGACCATCGCCTGGGACCCGCAGGACCGGGACTTCATCGGTCGCGCGGCGCTTGCGGCGCAGAAAGCGCATGGCGTGCCGCGCAAGCTCGTCGGCCTGGTGCTGGCGGACCGCGCGGTGCTGCGCTCCCACCAGAAGGTCATCGTGCCGGCAGTGGGCGAGGGCGAGGTCACCAGCGGCACGTTCTCGCCGACCCTCGAGCGGTCGATCGGCCTCGCGCGTGTCCCATCGCAGACGGCCGACCGCTGCGAGGTCGAGATCCGCGGCCGGCTGCTGCACGCGGCCGTGGTGCGGCCGCCTTTCGTCCGCCACGGCAAGATCGCCATCGCCCTTTGAACGACCAATCAACGGAACACTCTTTATCACGGAGCAGACCATGAGCAACGTTCCCGCCGACCTCAGATTCCTCAAGTCCCACGAATGGGCGCGCCTCGAGGCCGACGGCACCATCACGGTCGGAATCTCTGATCACGCGCAGCAGGCACTGGGGGACCTGGTGTTCGTCGAAGCACCCGAGGCCGGCCGTCGCGTCTCGGCAGGCGAGGGCTGCGCGGTGGTCGAATCCGTCAAGGCCGCTTCCGACGTATATAGCCCGGTGAGCGGTGAGGTGATCGCGGGTAACGCCGACCTCGGTGGCCAGCCCGAACTGATCAACCAGGATCCATACGGTGCAGGGTGGATCATGCGCATCCGTCCGGACGACAAGGCGCAGTTCGCCGCTCTGCTCGATGCGAAGGCTTACGAGGCGGCGCTCGCCGCGGAAACCCACTGATCAAGGACGGGCCCGACATGCCCTTCATCCCCCACACTGCGGACGACATCCGCGACATGCTCACGGCGATCGGCGCCCGGGACACCGAGGCGCTGTTCGACGAGATCCCGGCCGGGCTGCGCGCTCGCGCGCTCGATGCCATCCCGCCGGCGCTCTCCGAGATGGAGGTCGGTCGCCTGATGTCTGCGCGGGCCGGGGCGGACGGCCAGCCGCTCAACTTCATCGGCGCGGGCGCCTACGAGCATCACGTGCCAGCGGCGGTGTGGGCCATCGTGACGCGTGGCGAGTTCTACAGCGCCTACACGCCCTACCAGGCCGAGGCCAGCCAGGGCACGCTGCAGCTGCTGTACGAGTTCCAGTCGATGATGGCGAGCCTCACCGGCATGGCGGCGTCGAACGCCTCTCTGTACGACGGCGCCACCGCGCTCGGCGAAGCCTGCCTGATGGCGGTGCGGGCGCATCGCAAGTCGAAGTCACAGCGCATCCTCGTGCCGGCCGCCGTGAACCCGGCCTACCGCGACGTGCTGCAGGCCGTCGCCGGTGGCCAGAACCTCGCGTTCGAACTGCTGCCCTACGATCCGCGCGGCGGCACGACGACCACCGCGAGCCTCGAGAAGTACCGGGGCGAGGACATCACTGCGCTCGTCGTCCAGCAACCGAATTTCTTCGGCTCGCTCGAGGACGTGGACGCGCTCACTGACTGGGCCCACGAGGCGGGCATGCTCGTGATCGCCGTGGTCAATCCGGTCTCGCTGGCGGTGCTCAAGCCGCCGGGAGAGTGGGGCACGACGGGCGCCGACATCGTCTGCGGCGAGGGCCAGCCGCTCGGCGTGCCGCTGTCCTCCGGCGGACCGTACTTCGGCTTCATGACCACCCGCATGGAGCACGTCAGGCAGATGCCGGGGCGCATCGTCGGCCGCACCGTCGACCTCGACGGCAAGCCGGGATTCACGTTGACACTGCAGGCGCGCGAGCAGCACATCCGCCGCAGCAAGGCCACGTCGAACATCTGCACCAACCAGGGACTGCTGGTCACCGCCGCGACGATCTACATGTCGCTGGTCGGGCCGCGCGGCCTGGCGCAGGTGGCGTCGACCTGCGTGCAGCGCTCGGCCGTGCTGGTCGCTGCGCTCGCCAGGGTGCCCGGGGTACGCGTCGCCTTCGACGGGCCGCGCTTCCACGAAGCGGTGCTGCTGCTCGACCGGCCGGTACGCGGCGTGCTGGAGGCCCTTGCCGCACGCGGCATCGTGGGTGGTTGCGATATCTCCCGCGACTATCCATCGCTCGGCAATGCGCTGCTGGTCTGCGCCACCGAGACCCGCACCCTGCAGGACATCGAAACCTATGCGCGCGCGCTCACCGACGTGATGCAGAGCGCCGCCGCGGCCTGAGCCGCATCGAGGAACACCACATGCGCGAACAGTTGATCTTCGAACATTCGCGGGCCGGTCGCAGTGCCGAGGCGCAGTACCCGCTCGCCGCCGTCGCGGACGGCGTCCCCGAGCACCTGCGTCGTCGCAGCGCGCCCTTGCTGCCGGAGGTTTCCGAGCTGCAGGCCGTGCGCCATTTCACGCGCCTCTCGCAGCTCAACTTCTCGATCGACACGCACTTCTACCCGCTCGGGTCGTGCACGATGAAGTACAACCCGCGGGCGTGTAACCAGTACGCGATGCTGCCCGGGTTCCTCGGGCGGCATCCGCTGGCGCCGGAGTCCACCGGGCAGGGCATCCTGCAGTGCCTGCATGAGCTGCAGGAAATGCTCAAGGAGGTGACCGGCATGCGCGGCGTGTCGCTCACGCCGATGGCCGGTGCGCAGGGCGAGTTCGCCGGCGTGGCGATGATCCGCGCCTATCACCGCGCGCGCGGCGATTTGGCCCGCACCGTGATCATCGTCCCCGATGCCGCGCACGGCACCAACCCCGCCACCGCGACGATGTGCGGCTGCACGGTGAAAGAGATCCCGTCGCTCGCCAACGGCGACATCGATCTCGACGCGCTCAGGTCCGCGGTGGGACCGCAGACCGCCGGCATCATGCTCACCAATCCATCGACGCTCGGCGTGTTCGAGCGGCGCATCGGTGAAGTGGCGGAGATCGTCCACGACGCGGGCGGCCTGCTCTATTACGACGGTGCGAACCTGAATGCGATCCTCGGCAAGGTCCGCCCGGGCGACATGGGCTTCGACGTCATCCACATGAATTTGCACAAGACCTTCTCGACGCCGCACGGCGGCGGCGGGCCGGGTTCGGGTGCCGTCGGCGTCAGCGAGCGCCTGCTGCCCTTCATGCCGATGCCCATCGTCGGCTACGACGGCCAGGCGTACCGCTGGCTCGACGAGAACGACCTGCCGCAGACCATCGGCCGGCTTTCGGCATTCATGGGCAACACCGGCGTGCTGCTGCGCGCCTACGTGTACATGCGCATGCTCGGTCGGGAGGGCATGCACCGTGTCTCCGAGTTCGCGACGCTGAACGCGAATTACCTGATGACGAAGCTCGTCGAGGCCGGGTTCGAGCTGGCATACCCGGGCCGTCGCGCCGGCCACGAGTTCATCGTGACGCTGCGCCGCGAAGCGCGCGACTACGGCACGACCGCCATGGATTTCGCCAAGCGGCTGCTCGACTACGGCTTCCACGCGCCCACCACCTACTTCCCGCTGCTCGTGCCCGAGTGCCTGCTGATCGAGCCGACGGAGACCGAGTCGAAGGAGGAACTCGACGCCTTCGTCGCTGCGATGGTCGCGATCCGCGAGGAGGCGCAGACGGATCCGGCGAAGCTCAAGGGCGCGCCGTACACGCTGCCGGTGCGACGCCTCGACGACGTCCGCGCCGCGAAGCAGCTCGACATCGCCTGGAAAGCCGCGTGAGCGCACTCATCTGTGGCTCGATCGCGTTCGACTCGGTCATGGTCTTCCAGGGCCGGTTTCGCGACCACATCCTGCCCGACCGCATCCACCTGCTGAACGTCTCGTTCCTGGTGCCGAGCCTGCGACGCAATTTCGGCGGCTGCGCGGGCAACATCGCCTACAACCTGGCGCTGCTCGGCGGGTCGGGCGCGCCGATGGCGACGGTGGGCCACGACTTCGCGCCGTATGGCGCGTGGCTGCGCGAGCGGTCGGTGGACCTCACCCACGTGCGCGTGATCGAGGACGAGTACACGGCGCAGGCGTTCATCACCACCGACCTCGACGACAACCAGATCACCGCCTTCCACCCGGGCGCGATGGGGCATGCGCACGTCAACCGGGTAACGGAAGCGGCGGGCATCACGCTCGGGGTCGTGGCGCCGGACGGCCGCGACGGCATGGTGCAGCACGCCGCGCAGTTCGCCGAGGCGGGCGTGCCGCTGCTGTTCGATCCGGGGCAGGGCCTGCCGATGTTCGGCGGCCAGGAGCTGCTCGACTTCGTGGCCAAGTCGACCTGGATCGCGGTCAACGACTACGAGGGCCAGCTGCTGGTGGAGCGCACGGGATTCTCGCTGCGCGAGCTGGCGCAGCGCGTACGCGCGCTGATCGTCACGCGGGGCGCCGAGGGCAGCGTCATTCATGCCGATGGCCGCCAGATCGTGATCCCGGCCGTGCGTCCGGAGGCGATCGTCGATCCCACCGGCTGCGGCGACGCGTATCGCGCCGGGCTGATCTACGGGCTGCAGAACGGCCTCGACTGGGAGACCACCGGGCGCATCGCGTCGCTGATGGGCGCGATCAAGATCGCGCACGCCGGCACGCAGCATCACCGCTTCACGCGCGACGAGTTCGAGCAGCGTTTCCGCGCCGCGTTCGGCCGCGCGCTGTGATGAACGGTCGCGCTGCGCGCGTCCTGGGCCTGCTGGCCGGCCTGGTGGCGCTGCTGCCGGCCGCCGGCGGCGCGGAGACGCCCGCCTGGGAACAGACGCTGGCGCGCATCGCGCCGTCGGTGGTGACGATCGAGGTGGACCAGGCGCGGGCGTTCGATACCGAGTGGAACCAGTCCACGCAGGCAACGGGATTCATCGTTGATGCCGAGCAGGGCCTGATCCTCACCAACCGGCACGTGGTCACGCCCGGGCCGGTGGTCGCCACGGCGATCTTCCAGAATCGCGAGGAAGTCGAGCTGCGCGCCGTGTACCGCGATCCGGTGCACGATTTCGGCCTGTACCGTTACGACCCCGCCAGGCTGCGCTACGTGCAGCCGGCGGCGCTGCCGCTCTACCCGGAGGGTGCGCGCGTCGGCACCGAAGTGCGGGTGCTGGGCAACGACGCCGGCGAGCAGTTGTCCATCCTCGCCGGCACGCTCGCGCGACTCGACCGCGCCGCGCCCGAGTACGGCGTCGGCAAGTACAACGACTTCAACACCTTCTACATCCAGGCCGCCTCGGGAACGTCGGGCGGCTCCTCCGGGTCGCCGGTGATCGACATCCACGGCCGGGTGGTCGCCCTCAATGCGGGCGGCAGCACGGGCGCGGCCTCGAGTTTCTACCTGCCGCTCGGACGCGTGCAGCGGGCTCTCGAATTGCTGCGTGCGGGCCAGCCGATCACGCGCGGCACGCTGCAGGTCGTGTTCGCTTACACCCCGTACGACGAGCTCGAGCGGCTCGGGCTGCGTCCCGAGACCCAGGCTGCGGCGCGCCGCGCGGCACCGGACCTCACCGGCATGCTGGTCGTTCAGGACGTGCAACCGGGATCGCCGACCGAGGGCGCGCTGCTGCCGGGCGACATCCTGGTGCGGGTCAACGGCCGCCTGGTGACGACGTTCGAGCCCCTGGGCGAGACGCTCGACACGTCGGTGGGCCGCAGCATCGCCGTCGAGGTCGAGCGTGGCGGCGAACGCATCGAGCGTCGGCTCGAGGTGCAGGACCTGCACGCCATCACGCCGGCCGAATACCTCGAGTTCGGCGACGCGGTGGTGCACGCGCTGTCCTACCAGATGGCGCGCCATTTCAACATGCCGGTGCGCGGCGTGTTCGTCGCCAATCCGGGCTATGCGCTCGGTGCGGCCGGAGTGCCGCGCGGCGCGGTGATCGAGGCATTCGGTGGCCGGCCCATCGCCACGCTCGCCGAGTTCGAGGCACAGCTGGCGGGCCTGGCGGACGGCAGTCGCGCCACGTTGCGCTACCGCACGCTCGACGATCCCCAGGGGACGCAGACGCGGGTGATGCGCATGGATCGGCGCTGGTTTCCGGCACGGCACTGCCGGCGCGACGACGCGACTGGCTACTGGCCGTGCCGCGAGCTCGAGCCGCCACCGGCGGCCCAGCCGGCGACGCCGGCGGCCACCACCTTCGTCACCACCGGGGACGCGCTGGCCGATCGGCTGGCGCCGTCGCTGGTGCTGGTGAACTTCGACATGCCGTTCTCCGTCGCGGGAGTCACGGAACGCAATTACCACGGCACTGGCCTCATTGTGGACGCCGAGCGCGGGCTTGTCGCCGTGGACCGGAACACGGTGCCGGTGGCGGTCGGCGACGTGCGCATCACAGTCGCCGGGTCGGTCGAGATCCCGGCGCGCGTCGCCTACGTTCATCCGTTGCACAACCTGGCGCTGGTGTCCTTCGACCCGGCGCTGCTTGACGGCACGCCGATTCGCGCGGCCCGCCTGGACGAACGCGAACTGGTGGCCGGCGAGTCGGTGACGGTCGTGGGGCTGAGCGGCGGCTCGCGGGTGCGCTCCATTGCCACGACCGTCGCCTCGATCGAGGACGTGCGTTTCCCGCTGTCGCGAACCCTGCAGTTCCGCGACGCGAACCTCGAGGTAGCGAACCTCGTCAACGGCCCGACGGAGTTCGACGGCGTGATCGTGGGTCGCGACGGGCGGGTGCGGGCGCTCTGGTCGAGTTTCGCCACCGAGTCCGGTCGCGAGGTCGTGCAGGTCAACCGCGGCATGCCGATCGGCCTCGTCGCCGAGCTGGTGGAGGCGGCGCGCACGGGGCGCCCGCTGTATTCGCTCGAGGCCGAGTTCGAAGTGGTGCCGATCGCCGAGGCGCGTAAGCGCGGCCTCGATGACGCCTGGGTCGCCCGGCTCGAGTCGCTCAACGGCGGCCATCGCCAGGCGCTCGGCGTCACGCGGGTGGTCGCCGGTTCTCCGGCTGCCGGCGTGCTGCGCGAGGGTGACCTGCTGCTGGCGGTCGACGGCAAGGCGGTCAACCGGTTCCGCGACGTCGAGCGCGCGACCCGCGCATCGCGGGTGAGGGCAACGGTGCTGCGCGACGGCGAGGAGATCACGCTCGACGTCGCGACGGCCGCGCACGGCGGCGGCGACATCGACCGCCTGCTGCTGTGGGCGGGCGCCGTGCTCCATGCGCCGCATCGCGCCATGTCCGCGCAGCGCGGCATCCCTCCCGAAGGCGTGTTCGTCGCCTTCTTCTCCTATGGTTCGCCGGCGACGCGCCACAAGCTGTTTGCCGGACGCCGTATCGTCGAGGTGGATGGTCGTGCCACCCCGGACCTCGATGCGTTCATCGCCGCGGTTCAGGGGCGCGCCGACCGCAGTTCGGTCCGCCTGCGGACCATCACGTGGAACGGCTCGACCGAGGTCATCACCCTCAAGCTCGACCGCCATTACTGGCCCGCCTACGAGCTGCGCCGTCTGCCGGACGGCTGGCAGCGCCGCGCCGTGGACTGAGCCTGGTCCACCTGTAGCGTTGCCGCCACGGATGCCTTCGCTGCAGCGCACCACCGCTGCGACTCCCAATGCGCCCAAGGGGGGCGCGGTCCATGCCAATTGTCCGGACAAGCCGGCCGGCTGTCCGCGCCAGACGTTGGATCTTTGCGACAGCTTGGGTAGTATCGGCCCGTCGATCAGCTGATTAGGGGGCGTTGATCGCAGCGGGGCGGCCGGATGAATCACGATGGCACCGGCGGTTCGCACCTTCGACGCGTGAGTTCTTCCAAGCAAAAATACGGTGAGGTCAGCACGTATGTCCCGCTATTCACGCTCCGCGCTCCTGAGCTTCGCGGTAGCTGCCGCGCTCGGCCAGGTATCGACGTCGGCTTCGGCGCAGGGCCTCGAAGAGATCATCGTCACGGCACGCAAGACCGAGGAATCGCTGCAGAGCGCGCCGGTCGCGGTCTCGGCGTTCACTTCGGCAGCGATCGAGCAGAAGGGCATCACGAACCTCGACGAGCTCGCCAGGTTCACGCCGGGCCTGTCCTTCTCGCAGGCCTTCGGCCGGTCGAATGACCGGCCGGTGATCCGCGGCCAGGCCAACGTGCTTGCGGGCGTCCAGTTCGGCGTCGAATCGGGCACCGCGTACTTCGTGGACGGCGTCTACTGGCCCGGCGACATCCAGAGCATCGACTTGAACGCGATGGAGCGCGTCGAGGTCATCAAGGGACCGCAGAGCGCCCTGTACGGACGCAACACCTACGCGGGCGCGATCAACTTCATTACCAAGCTGCCGTCGCAGGATACAGAGGCCACCGTCCGGGCCTCAGTGGCCCAGTATGGCGAGCAGGACTTTTCCTTCACCGTCTCCGACAGCTTCTTCGACGACCGATTTGGCGCGCGTCTGTTCGCGCGCAGCTACGAGTACGACGGGGAGCACGTCAACCAGATCACCGGCCGGACGGTCGGAGACGAGTCCACCAAGTCCGTCGGCCTCAACCTCTACTGGCGTCCGATCGAAGACCTGAGGCTGATCGCCAGCGGCATCTACAAGGAGGACGACGACGGCCCGCTGGCGTTGTTCCTGCAGGGCTCCTCGGCCAACAATTGCAGGCCCGGTTTCATCGGCACGTTCTACCGCGACCCGCCGCCGACCGGCCCGGTGAACGGCAGCCGCGGCACGAACCCGAACCAGTACTACTGCGGCGTGATCAAGCCGGGCGCGGTGCGGCTGAACACCGACCCGATGAAGTACACGGACGGCGTGGTCCGCGACGGCACCATCTTCGACGGCGTGGAGGTCGAGGAATACTTCGGCACGCTGCGCGCCGACTGGGACATCATGGGATCCGGCTGGACGCTCACCTCGCTGTCGGGCTATCGCGACAACATGAACCGCTTCGGCACGGACAGCGACCACTCCGACGCGTTCGTCTTCTCCGGCAACTACAACCCGATCGCGAACCGCTCGGAGATCTACCCGGGCAAGGAAGCTTCGTTCGCCAACACGAATCGCAACGACATCCGCAGCCTCTCCACGGAACTGCGCCTCGCGAGCCCGCAGGACCGCCGCCTGCGCGGCATGGTGGGCTACTACTACTTCGACCAGGAGGACGACGGCAGCGACCTGTCGGTGTTCAGCCCGCTCGGCGGCATCGCGGAGTACACCGAGACCATCACCGACAACGCCTACTTCGGGCTGGTGGCCTTCGACATCACGGAGAGCCTGACGCTCACCGGCGAGATCCGCTACATGGAGGAAACCAAGGAGCGGTCCGAGTACTGCTCGACCTCCACGAGCAACTTCAATTTCTGGACCCAGACCTGCACAAACCGCAGCGCGACCATCGGGCCCAATGACCCGCGCTACTTCAGCCGCGACTACGGCTACGTCACGTACAACCAGGAGGGCGAGTACGACTCGACGACGCCGCGCATCACGCTCGACTGGCAGGTCAACGACCAGGTCATGGTCTATGGCGTCTACGCCAAGGGCGCCAAGCCGGGTGGACTGAACGGCACCGTGGGCCAGAGTGCGGGCCTGCCGACCTACGACCAGGAGGAGTCCGACAACTTCGAGATCGGCACCAAGCTCGACCTGTTCGAGAACCGCATGCGGCTCAACGTCGCCGGCTACTTCATCCAGGCGACCGACGTCCAGTTCACCCAGTCGGTGTCGAGCGGCTCGGGCGCCGTCACCTCGGTCGCCACCAATCAGGGGGAAGGCGAGATCATGGGTGCCGAGGTCGAGCTGCAGGCCGCGATCACGGAGGCCATTACGCTCTCCGCCGGGTACTCCTACACCGACACCGAGATCACGAAGGGCTGCGACGCCGACGAGTTCGCGCTCAACTCGGGCGGCGTCGTCTACGACCCGAAGCTCGGCACCGTGCCCGAGTGCGACATCTCCGGCCGGCGCTATCCGATGGGTCCGGAGGAGGCCGCGAGTTTCGCGCTCAACTACGACTCGCCTCTGGAGTGGGGAGAGGGACTCTCCCTGATCAGCAACTTCAACGTGACCTACGAGGGCAGCAAGTACATCCAGGTGCATAACCTCGCCGAAACTGGTGAATCCACGCTCGTCAACCTGCGCTTCGGCGTGCGCAGCGACAACGGCTGGTCCATCGTGGCGTTCGGGCGCAACCTGACGGACGTCGAGACGATCCCGCTCGCGACCCGCTGGTTCGACATCCGCACCGGGTCCGCCTACCCGGGCGCGCCGTTCGCGCCCTGCGTACCCGCGACGTCGCTGGTGCCGTGTGCCGCGGGCGCCACCTCGCCGACCGGCTACCCGGTCACGGCCGCGCCCAACAACCCGTTGACCGGAAGCCCGAACCCGGGCGGCGCGCAGACGACGTCGTTCACCGGCACCCGCGCCTTCTTCGGCGCGCTGCGCCAGGGTCGCACCTTCGGCGTCGAGTTCCGCTACGACTTCAAGCTCTAATAATAAAGATTGCTTCCACTCGCGGGGCCGCGCAAGCGGCCCCGTTTTTTTGCGGCTATCATTCGTCCATGCTCATGGCACGACTGCCCCAGGACGAAATCGACCGCGCGGTGGAGGCGTTGCGCGATGGCGAGGTCATCGCCTTCCCCACCGAGACGGTGTACGGGCTTGGCGCGGATGCGCAGAACCCCGAGGCGGTGCGCAAGGTGTTCGAGCTGAAGGGCCGGCCGGCGACGCACCCGCTGATCGTGCACCTCGATCATCCGCGGCTGCTCGATCGCTGGGCTCTCAACGTGCCGCCGGCCGCCGAGGCGCTGGCCGCGCGATTCTGGCCCGGGCCGCTGACGCTGGTCCTGCGCCGCGCGCCGGCGGTGGACCTCGCGATCACCGGCGGGCAGGACAGCGTCGCGGTGCGCGTGCCGGGCCATCCGGTCGCCCAGCAGCTGCTGCGCGCCTTCGGCAGCGGAATTGCCGCGCCGTCGGCGAACCGTTACGGCCGGGTGAGCCCGACCCGGGCGGAGCACGTGCGGGAGGAATTCGGCGACGCCGTGAAGATCGTGCTCGACGGTGGTGACTGCAAGATCGGTCTCGAGTCGACCATCGTCTCGTGCGTGGACGCCGTCCCGCGCGTGCTGCGGCCGGGGAGCATCACGCTCTCGCAGTTGCGCTCCGTCGTGCCCGGGCTCGCCGAGGGCGCTGCTGCCGCCGCGCCGCGCGTGCCCGGGTCGGATGCCAAGCACTATGCGCCCTCCACGCCGCTCAGCATCGTCAACAGCGGCAAGCTCGAGGAGGTTGTCGCCCAGCTCACCGCGGGACACGAGAAGGTCGCCGTGCTTGCTGCGCGCCCCCCGCGCCTGGCCAACAAGTTCATGACCTGGATCAACGCCGGTCGCCGCGCCGACGTCTACGCGCGCGAGCTGTACGTGAACCTGCGTGCTCTCGACAAGTCCGGCGCCCGGGAGATCCTGGTGGAGGAGGTGCCGGCCGGCGAGCAGTGGGATGCGGTCCGCGACCGCCTGCGGCGCGCAGC
>Ga0079037_100001533_pt1 | contig 12129 bp, 7 predicted proteins | sample Mud3Dept4metaG_FD_71479 | JGI IMG/M metagenome (GOLD analysis project Ga0079037, IMG submission 71479) | Freshwater wetland microbial communities from Ohio, USA, analyzing the effect of biotic and abiotic controls - Mud 3 Core 4 Depth 4 metaG | ecosystem: Environmental > Aquatic > Freshwater >... | reverse complement strand
CGCCAGCCGCTCCGGCCCGTCGCCCGGCTTCATCCGCTCCCAGATGCGCTTGTGGAAGAGCGGCTGCAGCGCCGGCAGGTCGGCCTGCCTGATCCCCGACGCCAACAGGTGCTCGAGGTATTCGCTGGCGTTCATCAGCGGCACCTCGCCCCAGGACGCGTTGCGGACGACTTCCTCGTACTTCGACGGGAACTCGTTCATCATCACGCCGCCGTTCTCGCCGTCCGCGATCTGCGTCACCAGCGGCGGCACCTGGCGGCCCGCCAGCTCCAGTCGTCCCAGGCCCTGCGCCTCGAACCACGGCTGCATCTGCGCCACCAGCTTGGTGTCCGAGCCCTGCGTCTTGACGATCGCGATGATCTCCGCGGTCTCGCCCGTGGAGCTGGTGCACACCAGGCGGTGCGGCAGGTGCGGGCGCCGCGGGTGCCAGCCGTCCTCCGGCTGCTCCACCGTGTGCTCCTGCACCAGAACCCACTGGAAGCCGCAGTCCAGCAGTGTCCGGACGAAGGCGTAGGCCAGGTCGGGATGGTTCGGCAGCGCCATCTCCGACGGCGAGAACCCCCGCACCCGCTCCAGCGCCGCGAAGCCGAATATCGCCCCGAAGTGCTGCTGCCACGCCTGCACGTGCCGCCGGTAGTCCTGCACGGGCGTGGAGGGCGCCACCGCGTGGCCCCAGGGCGCGCCGAGCCACTCGACGTTGCCCTGGTAGGCGGGGTCGCAGGTGATCGTCTTCATGCTATCGATGACGTCGTCGCGCCCCATGGTGCGCAGGCCGTGGAACAGGGTGCCGGAGTACTCCAGCATCACCCGCGGGTTCTTCCCCTCAGCGACCAGCCGCGGCACGATCTCGCCCATCCGCTTGTAGCAGTGCGCGAACACCGGGGCATTGTGGTTGTCGCCGATGTCGCGGTGCTCGTCCATGTACTGCAGATTGCCGATGATCGCCGCGGTGCGCAGGTCGCCGCCGCCCGCCGGTATCAGCGGCTGGTGCATGTGCAGGGCGATGGCGCAGGCGCTTCGAACCGCGCCGAAGTCGATACGCCCGGGCCCGCGGTAGAGCTCGCGGCCATGGCCGGCGCCCATCACCTGGGCAACCCGCGCCTCCGCCCCGCTGATGTTCGGCACGCCGTCGATGTATTCCGGTAGCTCGCTCATCCCCGCACTCCCTCAGGTGTTGTCACTTGTGGCGGACCCACTCGTAGACGCTGACGTAGTCATGGCCCGGCTGGCTCCAGGAATAGTCGTAGCCCATGCCCTGGCGCATCAGCTGCTGGAAATCGTCCGGGTGGTGGTTCCACAGGCCGATGGCGCGATGCATCGCCGATTCGAGGCCCGCGAAGTCCGCCTGATGGAAAACGTAACCGTTGCGCGCTTCGACCGGCTTGTTCGCATAGTCGCGGTCGAACACCGTGTCGACCAGCCCGCCCACCGCGCGCACGATCGGCACCGTGCCGTAGCGCAGCGCGATCATCTGTGTCAGGCCGCAGGGCTCGAACAGGCTCGGCACCACGATGAGATCGGCGCCGGCATAGATGAGATGAGCAAGCTCTTCGTCGTAGCCGATCTCGAGGTGGCAGTCCGGGTTCTCGTTCAGGTCGTGCTTGACGTGCCAGAACTCGTTGTTGATGCCGAGCTCCGGGCTCGAGCCGAGCAGCACGAACTGCGCCCCGTGCTGCAGGCTGTAGAACAGGGCGTGGCGGATGAGGTGGACGCCCTTCTGGGTGTCGAGCCGGCCGACGTAGGCGACGATCGGCTTGTAGGCGTCGACCAGCATCATGCGGTGGCGCAGCGCCCGCTTGTTCGTGTACTTGCGCTCGAGCGAATCGCGCGTGTAGTGGGCGGTGATGTACGGATCGATCTCCGGGTTCCACATCTCGTAGTCGAGCCCGTTCAGGATCCCGCCGAACTTCTCCTTGAAGCGGTGCAGGGTGTGGCCGAGGCCGTAGCCCTGATCGGTGTGCAGCGCCTCCCAGGCATGCTGCGGCGAGACGGTCGAGATGTAGTTGGCGTAGGTGATCGCGCCCTTGGTCAGGTTGAGGGCGGTCGGGTTGAAGTCGTCGCGCAGCCGGTCGACCGAGCAGTAATAGTCGGGACGCCCGAGGCCCGTGGACCACAGCACGTTCTCGCCAACGATGCCCTGGTGCTTGAAGTTGTGGATGGTGTGGACGGCGCGCACCCGGTCCATGCCGTGGTGGGCATAGACCTCGTACAGGAGCACCGGGATGATGGCCGTCTGCCAGTCGTGGGTATGGATCACGTCCGGCCGCTTGCCGGCCTTCAGCAGGAACTCCATCGCCGCCTTGCTGAAGAAGGTGAAACGCAGGTGCTCGTCGGGGAAGCCGTAATAGGTGCCGCGCTCGAAGAAGCGGTCGGCCGAGTGCGGCTCGATGAAGAAGCACTTGCGGCCGTGCACGAAGCCGAACCAGATGGTGCAGGGGATGATGCCGTTCAACCACGGCACCCGCAGGTCCTCCCAGACGACCTGCAGCCCCCAGATGTGGTCGTAGCGCATGCAGTCGTACTTCGGCAGAATGATCTCGACCGCATGGCCGCGGATCTCCAGCTCGCGGCTGAGCCCGAACACCACGTCGCCGAGTCCGCCGACCTTTGCGACCGGGACGCACTCCGAAGCAACCATCACGATGTACATAGGCGTCGTTCGCTCAGTTCATGCGTGCCGCCGCGCGCGGGGAACGCCCGGGCATGCTGGCGGCGACCGCGGGGCCGGCTCAGAAGCCCTCCCGCGCCCGCTGCAGCGCCTCCCTTGACCGGTCCAGGTCGGCATCGCAGCGCGGCACCCAGGTCTCTCCCCAGTAGATGTTGCAGCTGGTCTCGGCACGCAGCAGGTGCCACGTGGCGTCCTCGAGCGCGTCCCAGACGGCCGCGTTGCCGACGTGCTGCTCCCCTGCCTGCCAGCGCAGGGCGTGCACCTCGCGGCTGGTGTCGGCGATGCGGGCGAGCGCGTCGCGCTGCGCCTGCGAGCCGGTCCACTGGGTGAACTCGTGGCCGCTGTGCCAGCCGGTGTTCCAGGCGCCGGTGCGCACCGTCACCTCGCCCCAGACCCCGTGTCGGTCGAGGTAGTCCTCGATGAAGGTCGGGCGCACCGTCGCGTCATCCGCCCGCGCCTGCGCCATGTAGGCCGGCCAGAACTCGCCCCAGAAGCTGCCGCCGAGCGAGGTGTTGCGGAACCAGCCGCCGTTGTCGCCGTCGGTGGCGGTGGTGACGAGCGGGGGAAAGTCGCACCAGCGCGTCCGCTCCTCCACCTCGCGGCGGAACCACTCGAACTCCATGCCCGATTCCTGGGCGTCCGACAGCTCGCGGTCGCGCACCACCACCACGATCTCCTGGCCGTCGTAGCGCGCGACGTGGGGCCGGTAGCGCAGCTCGGGCCAGCTCATCGGCGTAACGGCCTCGACGTGGGCGCTGTCGACGAGGACATAGCGGTAGCCGAAGCGCCGGAGCAGCGGGATGAGCTCCATGCTGAAGCCCATCTCCGGCGGCCAGAAGCCCGCGAAGCGATCGCGCCAGAGCAGGTGGCGGGCGATGCCGCGCCAGCGGGCCAGTTGCTCCTCGCGGTCGGCGGCCGGGATCAGCGGCAGGACCGGGTGGTAGTAGCCGGTCCCGAGCACCCGGATGATGCGGTCGTTCTGCAGATGCCAGAGCAGCGCGCCACAGTCGACGACGCCGTAGACCCTGGCCTGGAAGCAGGGATCCGACAGGGTCTCGAGCAGCGTCCCGGACAGCGAAAGGTGGACCCGCCCGATGTCCTCGTCGCGCCACAGGGTCCGCGGGATGCGATCCATGGCGTAGAGGATCTGCTCCGCCTCCCAGGGCTCGTGGGCGAGCAGGTGATCGAGGTTGCCGGCGGGCTGATGAAGGTTGAGCACCAGCGCGTGATGGACAGGAGTCACGACGGGTCCCCTCCGTCTGCGAAAAAACCTATTTTAAAAGATGCTAATTTGCTGGCAATTCATATCTTCGTGGTGACGTTGTGGTAACGTCGCGATGCTGCACCGCAGCATGCGCAAGCGGTACAAGCGGTCGAATGCGGCCAGAAGCCGACGGCACAGTGTCGCACCGCGGATGCTTTCGACATAGCCAATTCGGCGGCAGTGGCCGCGTCACAGCGCGTTCCGTTCCCGCCTGAGCGGGGCTTCCCGGCCCGCCGCGCGCCGGTCACGGTCCTGTGCCTCGGGTTGGTCGCGTACGACCCCGATGCGGCAGCGCAGCATGCCCACCATGACTCGCCTTGGCAGTTGACCCAACGCAAGCGGGCGGCCGGCGGGCACCGGCCGCGGGCCTAGTATTTCCTCGAGAAGACCCCGAGCCGTCGCGGACGATGGTCCGGGAGGGGGAGTGTATCTCCCCATTCATCGCCGCTCGTGCATTCCGGAGGTACTCGGGATGGCAACCTACCTGTTCAGCGACTTGAGCAGCCGCAGCACACTGGCCTTCAACCCTGCGACCGACATCCTGCGTTTCGACAGCACCGCCATCTCCGCAGCCAATGTGGTTCTGGGCCTCAACGGCGGCAGTTCCGTGATCGAGGCGGCCGGCAAGAGGGTCACCCTCAGCGGGGTGGTGTGGGAGGAGCTGTCGGCGCTCAATCTGCGGTTCGCCAACGGAACCAAGCTGCTGGTCGGCGACAGGCTGGCGACGACGGCGCAGGACATCGCCGCCAACACCATCACCGGCAGCAGCGGCCACGACCAGCTGATCGGCCTCGGCGGCAACGACGTGCTCGTGGGTGGCGCCGGCATCGACGTCGCCTTGCTCCGGGGCACGAAAGCCGGCTTCGTCGTCGGCGACGCCACCAGCGCCAGCTTCACCGTCAGGGACATCGACCTCGCGGACGGCAACGAGGGCCGGGACACGCTCGCCGGCATCGAGAAGATGCGCTTCAGCGACGGCGACATCCAGGCGACGCTCGTCGGCGAGTTCCGCGCGAACACCTACGTCGAAGGCCACCAGGGCGAGCCCGCCATCGCGGGACTGGCCGACCGCGGGTTCGTGGTCACGTGGTTCTCCTACGACCAGCCGGGGGACGAGAAGTCTGGCGTCTACGGTCAGCGCTACGACTCGAACGGCGACGCGGTCGGCGGCGAGTTCCACGCCAACACCACCACGGCGGACGACCAGCGGTTCTGCGCGGTGGCTGGCCTGCAGGACGGCAAGTACGTGACGGTCTGGACGTCCGGGCTCGGCGGCACGGAGTTCGACGTATACGGCCAGATGTACGCGGCGAACGGCCAGCCGTCGGGCAGCGAGTTCCTGGTCAACACCACGACCTACGGCTATCAGTGGAAACCGCAGGTCATCGCGCTGGACGACAGCGGATTCGTCGCGGTCTGGATCTCGCAGGCCAACGGCATCGGCAACCTCGTTGGCCAGCGCTACGGCGCCAATGGAGCGAAGGTCGACGGTGAATTCCAGGTCAACCAGCAGTCATTCGACGACTTCCATTACGGACTCAGCCTCACCGGCCTCGCGAGCGGCGGCTTCGTCGTCGCCTGGGAGGCGGAACCGGACGGCTATTCGCACGACATTCACGCCCGGGTGTGCGGTACGGGCGGGATCTGGAGCGATGAGTTCCGCGTCCATGCCGATACGGCGAATTATCGAGACGCCCCTTCGGTCGCCGGCCTCACGGGCGGCGGATTTGTCGTGACCTGGACCTCGTACGGCGAGGACGAGTCAGGCACTGGCGGTATCTACGCCCAGCGCTACACGGCGGATGGCCTTGCGGTGGACGGTCAGTTCCGCGTCAACAGCACCGTGGCCGGCGACCAGTACGATTCCGCTGTTGCCGCGCTCACGGGCGGCGGCTTCGTCGTGACCTGGGTGTCCGACCAGGACGGAAGCGCAACGAGCATCCAGGGCCAGCGCTTCGCCGCCGACGGCAACAAGGTCGGCGGCGAGTTCCTGGTCAACACCTTCCCAACGGGCATGCAATGGTATCCGGCGGTCGCCGCGCTCGCCGACGGCGGCTTCGTGGTGAGCTGGCAATCGGACAGCCAGGACGACAGCACATACGACGACTACGGGGTCGGCGGCGTCTACTGGCAGCGCTACGACGCGAGCGGCAACGCGCTCGCCAAGCTGTACCTGTCCGGGTCGACTGGCACCTCGATCGGGGACATCCTGGTCGGCACGGCCGGCGCCGACACGCTGCTCGGGCTTGCCGGCAACGACACCCTGAAGGGCCTAAGCGGGGACGACTCGCTGATCGGCGGCGCCGGCAGCGACATCGCCGTCTATGCCGGGGCGATGGGTGACCACCTGTTCTCTCAGACGCTCGAGGACGCCTTCTTCGTCTCGGACGTCAACGCCGCCGACGGCGATGCCGGGACCGACAGCCTGAACGCGATCCAGACGGTGCGGTTCACGAACGGCGACGTGCAGGCGACCCAGGTTTGCGAGTTCCGCGTCAACCCAACCAGCGCGGAGTGGGGCCACTCCCCATCCGCGGCTGAGCTGTCCGGTGGCGGCTATGTGATCGCCTGGGAAGGCCCGGACCAGTCCGGCCACGGCATCTACGCCCAGCGCTACGCGCCCGACGGGACCACCCTCGGCGCGGCCTTCCACGTCAACACGACCTGGATGTATGAGCAGACCAGCCCGAGCGCCACGGGGCTGGCGGACGGCGGGTTCCTCGTGACCTGGGACTCTCAACAGGACGGCAGCGGGGAGGGAATCTATGGCCAGCGGTATGGCGCGACCGGCGCCCCGGTCGGCGTCGAGTTCCGGGTCAACACGTACACGCAGAGCGACCAGTTGCTGCCGGCCACGGCGCTGCTGACCGACGGTGGCTTCGTCGTCGTCTGGCACTCCCTCGACCAGGACGGCAACGCCTACGGCGTCTACGGGGAGCGTTACGCAGCCAGTGGCGCCAAGGTCGGTGGCGAGTTCCAGGTCAACACGTCGACCGCCGGCTCGGACGAGCTGCCTGCCGTCGCGGCGCTGGCCGGCGGCGGCTTCGTGGTGACGTGGCGGGCCTACTACGACCAGATCAATTACCAGGCCGACGTCCGCGCGCAGATCTACGGCGCCGACGGCAACAGGGTGGGCGGCGAATTCACGGTGCACACCCCCAACACCGAGGACCAGGGCTTCCCGGCCGTCACGGGTCTCAAGCTCGCCGACGGCGGCGGCTTCGTCGTCGCGTGGCATTCCCAGAACCAGGACGGGGACGGCTACGGGATCTACGCGCAGCGGTTTACCGCCGCCGGCGTCAAGGTCGGCAGCGAGTTCCGCGTCAATACCACCACGGCCGAGCCACAGTACTTCCCCGCGATCGCCACCCTCGCGGACGGCGACTTCGTGGTGACCTGGACCTCCGGCTACCTGCCACCGAATCAGGAATGCGAGACGGACATCTATGGTCAGCGCTTCCACGCGGACGGCACCAAGGTGGGCGGCGAGTTCCGCGTCAACGTCTACACGCCGACGATCCAGGAACACTCCTGCGTCACCGCCCTACCCGATGGCGGGTTTCTCGTCACGTGGCATTCGCAGGAAGGCAGCGAGGCGGGGGAAGGCGTCTACGGCAAGCGCTTCGACGCCGCCGGCAATCCCGTCAACGAGCTCTGGCTCAGGGGCGGTGCCGGCAACGACACCCTGCGCGTGGCCACGGGCGTGCAGGTGCTCAGGGGCGGACTCGGCAACGACACCTACGTGATCGACAGCGCACTCGACCGCGTCGTCGAGCTCGCCTCGCAGGGAACGGACACGATCCGCTCCCCGATCAGCTACACGCTGCCACCGAACGTCGAGAACCTCGTGCTCACGGGTGTGGCCACAACCAGCGGCACCGGCAACGAGCTGAGCAACGTCCTGACGGGCAACGACGCGGCGAACGTGCTGGATGGCGGCGGCGGCAACGACACGCTGATCGGCCTGGACGGGGACGACACCTACGTGGTGAACGTCGGCGACGTCGTGACCGAGGCGACCGACGGGGGAACGGATACGGTGTGGTCGAGTATCAGCTATGCCCTGACGGCCAACGTGGAATACCTGGTCCTGAGTGGTACCGCCGCGGTCAACGGCACCGGCAATGACCTCGCCAACACGATCACCGGCAATGCCGCCGAAAATGTCCTCGACGGCAAGGGCGGAGGCGACGTCCTGATCGGTGGGCTCGGCAACGATATCTATGTCGTGGACAGTCCGGATGACACGGTGATCGAGCTCGCCGATCAGGGCACGGACCGGGTCAGGAGCAGCATCAGCCATGCGCTGCAGGACCACTTCGAGAACCTGACGCTGACCGGTACTGCCTCCACCGATGGTATGGGCAACACGCTCAACAACAACCTCACCGGCAACGCCGCTAACAACGGACTGAACGGCCTCGCCGGCAACGACAGCCTCGCGGGCGGTGCCGGCAACGACACCCTTGCGGGCGGAACGGGCAACGATACGCTGACGGGCGGCGCGGGCCGGGATCTGTTTCAGTTCGACACCGGACTCGCTGCAACCACGAACCGCGACACCATCAGGGATTTCGTGGTGGCGGACGACACGATCGCCCTCCAGCAGGGGGTCTTCAGCGGGCTGGATGCTGGCGCGCTACCGAGGACGGCATTCTGGAAGTCGGCCTCGGCGACGGCCGCGCACGATCCGGACGATCGGATCATCTACAACTCGACGACCGGCGCCCTTTACTACGACGCTGACGGTACCGGCACCGAGGCCGCCCCGATCCGGTTCGCCACCCTGGCCGGCTCGCCGGACGGAGTGACCTATGCGGACTTCGTGGTGACGGTAACCCCATGAATTGACGGGCGTGCAGGGAGAGCCTGGCGACGGCCATCGACCATGCTGGCTCTTCCGGGAGGCGTGGGCCTTTCCGATCCGCTCCTGGCGCATTGGTCGAACGAGGACTCCTCATCGGGCCCCCGAACGGGCCGTACCTCTCACGATCGCTTGCGCAGCCAGATGCTACCGCTCCATCCCTTCTTCACGGCCAGCGGCAGGGCAGCCGCCAGCGCGTCGTGGTGAAACCTCTCCAGAAAGCTGTTGAAGACGACAATTTCAGACTTGTCGTTGTACTGGAGGAAAGCCCGTAGGAGGTAGCTCTCGTTCAGGTTCGCGCCACCGTAAACCCAGTTCTTGAGATATTCAAAGCCCGCGAAGACGTCGTGGAAGTGAATGTTGACGCCGGGGTTCAGGGAGGGGAGCACCTCGAAGATGATGTGGTTCACGTCGCTGCCGATCTTCGACACGTGTGACGAATCGACGAAGAGGATGTCGTTCTCCTGGAGGCTGCCGAACGTCTCCAGCGGGACGTCCTGGACCGGCTGCTGGTGCAGGACGGCGCCACCCTGATCTGCACTGCCGTCTGCAGGCTCGCGTCCGCTCCTGCCGAGCAGGCTGAGCAGCCTGGCGGGATGAGGCTCGATGAATTCCAGGCTAATGCGGCGATCGAAGAAGATCCTATTGACGTCCAGCATCAGCGCCGAAGACCAACCACTGCCGACCTCGATGATGCGGCGGGGGGCCAGGTGGCGCATCATGCAGTAAAGGAAGACGCCGTCGGAGTAAAAAAAGAAAGGGTTGTTCAGCTGATATAGGTTGTCTCCTCTTTCTTCCTCCGAGAACGGCATCTCCGCGTAGTAGTCAGCGAACTTCTCGAGCAGCGCGAGCTGCTTCTCCTCCTGAAGATCTATGCCCGGTAGTTCGCGCGGGATCGAGAAAATGGCTTCCTCGCGCGCTTTGACCTCATCGAGGTCGGGGATTGGCGAGTAGAAGTGTCCCGGCGACGCGCTCATCCGCGTGTTGCGTTTGACAGGGTGCAACTCTCCCGGGCCGGTGCTGTTCGTGAACCAGTCGCGTGGCTCGCCCGGCGACTGCCTCGTTGCGACTAGCTGACGGACGCGCGCACGTAGCGGCTCCGCCTCCGCGGACCGGCCGGCCCTGTCCAGCATCAGCGCGAGATTGTTGAGGGCGTCGAGATAGCCGGGCTCGATGGACAGGGCGCGGCGCAGCAGGGCAATGCCCGCTTCGCCGTCCAGCAGGATTGCCAGGTTGTTCATCGCCGCAACGTGCTTCGGGTCTTTCTGCAGCGCGGCGGAATAGAGCTGTCGCGCTTCGTGCAGGCGGCCTGCACGATGGTGAGCCATCGCCGCCGCGAAGCGGTCGATGTCCTTGCTCTTTCTTCTGGTCATCGAAGCAGCCTCGGCAACGGCCCCGAAGTCCTCTTGGAACCCCTCAAGTACTCACGTCTCTCTGGGTGCCGGCGACGATCTGCCGGCTGGCGTAACCATACTAGCCTTCCAGGTGTCTGAACCAGCCGGCAACGGCGGAGTCCCCGGATTGGCGATCGACGCGGGTTCGGGAATGTCAGGTCGGGGCCGGGCCTTGCCCTTCACCGGCAAGCCCCGGCGCAGTCAGCGTCGAGCCCTCAGGCCGCCCTCGGTCGGTCCACCGGCGGCGGCTCCCGCCGTGAGGCAAGGAACACGAACAACCACCCCAAGGCCAGCTCTGCCATCGCGTGCGAGGTGAGCATCAGCGCCGTCGGCTGCAGGCCGCTGTGAGCCGGAGCCGCCGATCCCATGGACCTCGCGGCGAAGGGGGAAGGCCAGCCAACAGCGGGCGTAGCGCCAAACACAGAAACCCCGGCGCTTGGCCGGGGTCGTTGGGTGCGTCGCAATGCAAGCCTTACAGCGAAAAGCGAGGCGGCGAAGCCAAGGCTATTCGGGGGTCACGGTACACGTCCTACGGCGCGTCTCCCTCCTCAGGCAAAGCATCATCTGGGCGGCATGGCTGGTTCTATTTCGAGACGGCCGTGATCTGTACCTTGCCGCTCTTCGCCGGGTCTTGCGTCAACTCGTAGGCACCACCCGGCCTCGGAACCAGATAATGGCATCTTGCCTCGGCCTTGCCCTCTAACGTCACGCACAACTGGCCGTTCTCATTGACACGCCACGTTCCGGTTTCCACGACGCCTCTGTATCTCGTGCCGGTGTGGGTATTTGTATACCGACCGTCCGCCCCATATTCAACGAGCGCGCTGCCATGCGTGCTCGGATCGGTGAAGCGCTGTGTCGCCTTGCTGCCAGAAAGCAGCGTGACCACCTCTGCCTTGCTGAGCGGGCCAGCAGCCATGGCACTGCCTAGCAGCCCGGCGAAGCCCACCTGGACGGCAAGTCGGAAAAGACGATGGGCGTTCATGACCATTTCCTCCCTTTGCCTCATCCCTGGGTACCACCAGGGGATCCTGGAGTAAGTCTGGTTCGCAGCGAGAAGGGAGTGATGACTCCGGTCAGCATTCTTGCTTACTCCGCCGATCGTGGACTTAGCGGAGCACGTCGCCGTCAGCCAGGAGCCCACAGCACTCCTCAACGCCCGGCTGGTCAACCGCTGGGTGGCGATGGTGGGGCTCGACCCGGCCGACTACGGCACCCACTCGCTGCGCCGCACCAAGGCGACCTTGATCTACCGCCGGACCAAGAACCTGCGGGCCGTCCAGCTGCTGCTCGGCCATCGCAAATTGGAGAGCACCGTCCGCTACCTTGGCGTCGAGGTCGAGGACGCGTTGGAGATCTCGGAGCAGACTGAGGTGTAGGCGGTCGCCGGGGCCGGGCGTGACGGGTTCAGCGATCCGCCACGCCCGGCCAGCGACTGTAAAAATTCTCGACACCCGCGAGCCGAAGCCATCGATCCCAGGGACGTCCCGGCGAAGGGGGAAAGCCGGCCATGAGCGGTCATTGAAGCTGCGGCACGTCGCGACTGCGGTCAAGTTCTAAGCGGACACTTCGCGGGGCAGCCGCCGACGCCGGCCTTGGCCCGAACGTGAAGGGCGGAGTGGTGCCAGTCGCAGGATTCGACACAGAAATGCACTTGTGAGTCTGTGTCGCGTGGGGCAACCGCCACCGTTCCATGACTACGTGCCCGACCAGTCTGCGATCATGCTGTGGATGATCGACGTGGAAGCCTTCTGGACTCCGGCTCTTCGCGCCGCACATGTTTACGGTCTTCGATGCGCGGCCTGGAATTCGCCCTGTCAGACCGCTGGCTTCGCTACGTTGGTCGGCATCGCCAGCGCCACGTCCCGTTCTGCTGGAAGCGCGAGTCGTAGCCCCCGCCGAAGTTCATGAAGCGGCGTCATCGCTCGCCCAGCCCGGC
>Ga0079037_100001532_pt1 | contig 12130 bp, 10 predicted proteins | sample Mud3Dept4metaG_FD_71479 | JGI IMG/M metagenome (GOLD analysis project Ga0079037, IMG submission 71479) | Freshwater wetland microbial communities from Ohio, USA, analyzing the effect of biotic and abiotic controls - Mud 3 Core 4 Depth 4 metaG | ecosystem: Environmental > Aquatic > Freshwater >... | reverse complement strand
TCGAGGGCATGGTCATCGGGGCCAAGGCGATCGGGGCGACGGCCGGGTTCGTCTACGTCCGGAATGAGTACCCGCTGGCCGTCGAGAGGGTGGAGACCGCCCTGAAGCAGGCCCGCGAGTACGGGCTCCTGGGGGCGGACATCTTGGGCTCGGGGTTCGATTTCGACATCCAGATCAAACGCGGCGCCGGCGCGTTTGTCTGCGGTGAGGAGACGGCGCTCATCGCTTCGATCGAAGGCCGGCTGGGCGAGCCGCGCCCGCGGCCGCCCTATCCGGCGCAGAGCGGCCTCTGGGGCCGGCCGACCTGCATCAACAACGTCGAAACATGGGCGAATGTGCCGGTGATCATCGACCGCGGCGGCGCCTGGTTTTCCGGAATCGGAACGAAGACGAGCAAGGGGACCAAGGTCTTTTCGCTCGTCGGCAAGATCAACAACACCGGACTGGTCGAAGTGCCCATGGGGATCACCCTCCGCGAGATCATCTATGATATCGGCGGGGGGATTCCGGGCGGCAAGGCCTTCAAGGCCGTCCAGACGGGCGGTCCGTCGGGCGGCTGCATAACCAAGGCCCAGATCGACCTACCCATCGATTACGAAAGCCTGACCGCCGCGGGATCGATGATGGGCTCGGGGGGCATGGTCATCATGGACGAGGACACGTGCATGGTCGATGTCGCCCGCTATTTCCTGTCCTTCACCCAGGACGAGTCGTGCGGGAAGTGCACGCCCTGCCGGGAGGGAACGAAGGCCATGCTCGACATCCTGACCCGCATCACCGAGGGCAAGGGAACTCCCGACGATATCGTCCTGCTGGGAGACCTGGCCCGGGTGATCAAGGACACCGCGTTGTGCGGTCTGGGGAAGACCGCTCCGAATCCTGTGCTGACCACCCTCGACTATTTCCGGGACGAATACGAGGCTCATATCCGGCATCGCCGCTGCCCGGCGCACGTCTGCCGGCAGCTGAATGTTTACAAGATCGACGCCCACAACTGCCTCGAGAAGGGCAAGGGATGCGACGTCTGCCGGCGCAATTGCTCTTCGGACGCCATCTCGGGAAGCAAGGGCCAGGCCCACGCCGTCCTCCAGGACAAGTGCACCAAGTGCGGCGTCTGCCACGACGTCTGCGTCTTCGGAGCCGTTCGGGTGGAGTGAGGAGGAGACAATGATCAACCTGAAAATCGACGGCAAGAACCTCGCGGTGGAGCCGGGGACGACGATCCTCAAGGCGGCGCGCAGCCTCGGCATCAATATCCCGACTTTGTGCTACCACCCCAACCTCGAACCCTATTCCGCTTGCCGGGTCTGCGTTGTCGAAGTCGTTCATAAAGGGAAGAGCGGCCTGTTCACTTCCTGCAACACCAAGGCCGAGGAAGGGATGGATGTCCGGACCGGGTCGGTGAGGGCCCTTCAGGCCCAGTGGCTCAACGTCGAGATGCTCCTGGCCCGCGCCCCGGCCGCGGAGCCGCTCCGCGAGATCGCCCGGGAGATCGGAATGGAAGTCACGCGGTTTCCGGTCAAGGACCCCGAGGAAAAATGCATCCTCTGCGGCATGTGCGTCCGGGCCTGCGAGACGATCGTCGGCGCCTCGGCCATCAGTTTCGTCGAGCGGGGGATGGAACGCCGCGTTTCCACGCCCTTCGGCGAGGAATCGGAAGCCTGCATCGGCTGCACCGCCTGCGCCTATTTCTGTCCGACCGGGGCGATCACGGTCGAAGACAAGTACGGCCGCAAGGTGATCCATGACGAGATGTTGCTCGGACCGACGACAGCCATCCGCGTGCCGATCCGCCAGGCCGTCCCCATGGTTCCGTTTATCGACGAAAAGGCCTGCATCCACTTCAAGACGGGCGCCTGCCAGGTGTGCGCCAAGGTCTGCGACCGCGAGGCCGTCAACCATAAGATGGAGGACGAGATCCGAGAGGTCGAGGCCGGCTCGATCATCGTGGCCTCGGGCTTTCAAACCTTCGACGCCCGCCGCATCCCGGCCTACGGCTACGGGCGATACCCCAATATCGTGACGGCCATGGAGTTCGAGCGGCTGGTCAACGCCTCGGGGCCGACGGGCGGCAAGGTCCTATTGACCAACGGCGAGGAGCCGGCGGCCGTCGGGATTATCCACTGCGTCGGCTCGCGCGACGAGCACTATCGCGAATACTGCTCCCGGGTCTGCTGCATGTATTCGCTGAAGTTCGCCCATCTCCTCAAGGAGAAGACCAAGGCCACGATCTACGATTTTTACATCGACATGCGCTGCTTCGGCAAGGGCTACGAGGAGTTTTATCATCGCCTCCTCAAGGAGGGAACTCATTTCATCCGCGGCCGCGTTTCCGAAATCTCGACCCTGGCCCTCACGGAAAAAGAGGAGGGAAGGCTCATCATCCGGGTCGAGGACACGATGTTGGGGGCTGTCCGGAGGATCCCCGTCGATATGGCCATCCTGGCCGTCGGCCTCGAACCGGACTCGAAGCACAACCAGCTGGCGAAAATCCTGAACATATCCTGCAGCCAGGATTCGTTCTTTCTGGAACGGCACCCGAAGCTCGCCCCCGTTTCCTCGTTCTCCGACGGCATCTTCCTCGCCGGGACCTGCCAGGGACCGAAGGACATACCGGACACGGTCGCCCAGGCCGGGGCAGCGGCGGCCGAAGCCCTGGCCCTGGCCGACCTGGGGAAGGTCGAGCTCGAACCCATAACCGCGGTTATCGACGACCAGCTCTGCTCGGGGTGCCAGGTCTGCGTCGGGCTATGCCCGTTTACAGCCATCACTTATGATAAGGAAAAGGGCATTTCCTGCATCACGGACGCGCTGTGCAAGGGATGCGGCACCTGTGTCGCCGCCTGTCCGAGCGGGGCGTCCTACCAGAAGCACTTCCGCGATGAACAAATCTTCGCTGAAATCGAGGGCATCCTCTTAACCTAGACCCAGGAGAAAACCCATGAGCCAAGAGTCCTTTGAACCGAGACTGGTCGGCTTTCTCTGCACCTGGTGCTCCTACACCGGAGCCGACCTGGCCGGCACGGCCCGGATGACCTATCCGTCGAACCTCCGGATCATCCGGGTTATGTGCAGCGGCCGGGTCGACCCCCAGTTCGTCCTCAAGGCCTTCGAGGAAGGCGCGGACGGAGTGCTCATCTCCGGCTGCCATCCCGGTGACTGCCATTATCAAGAAGGCAATATCAAGGCCCTCCGGCGGCACCGGCTCCTCAGCCGCGTCCTGGAGCAGATGGGCATCGAGAAGAAGCGCTTCCGGCTGGAATGGGTATCCGCTTCCGAAGGGATCAAGTTCCAGCAGGTCTGCCAGGAGTTCACGGAACAGGTCCGGGCCCTGGGGCCCCTCAATCTTAACGGGCACGGAGGGAATTCCCATGAGTGAGTCCAAGCCGAAGGTTGCCTTTTACTGGTGCTCGTCCTGTGGCGGCTGCGAGGAATCCATCGTCGACCTGGGCGCCGACATCCTCAAGGTGGTGGCCGCCGTGGACATCGTCTATTGGCCCGTCGCCCTGGACTTCAAGAAAAAGGACCTCGAGGCTATGCCGGACGGTTCGATCGCCGTCAGCTTTATCAACGGTGGGATCCGGATGTCCGAGCAGGAGGAGATGGCCCATCTCTTGCGGCGCAAGTCCGGGCTCATCGTCGCCCATGGAGCTTGCGCCCATCTTGGCGGGATACCCGGCTTGGCCAACTTCTGGAACAAATCGACGATTTTCCGGAAGGTCTACCACACGACGGTGTCCACGGACAACCCCGCGGGGACCGAGCCGGCCCTCAAATCCACGGTCGACGGCCACGAGCTGACGCTTCCCGAATTCTGGGATACGGTCCACCCGCTCGACGACATCATCGACGTGGATTACTACCTTCCGGGCTGCGCGCCGCACCGCGACCTGATCATCAATGCGGTCACCGCCATCCTGGAAGGGAAGCTCCCGCCCAAGGGCGCGGTGCTGGCCCCGAACAAGTCCTGCTGCGATGATTGCGACAGAAACGACACGAAGCCGGAAAAACTGACGATCAAGGAAATCAAGCGGCCGCACGAGGTCCTCCTCGACCCCAAGACGTGCTTCCTGGCCCAGGGGGTCATCTGCATGGGACCGGCGACGCGGGGCGGGTGCGGGGAACGCTGCATCCATGGGAACATGCCGTGCCGGGGCTGCATGGGGCCGTCCGACCAGGTACGTGACCAGGGGGCGAAGTTCCTCTCGGCCTTCGCTTCGCTTCTCGACGCCAGCGACGAGAAGGAAGTCGAGCGTCTGGTCGACTCCATCGTCGACCCGGCCGGTACGTTCTACCGGTTCAGTCTGCCTTCCTCGATACTCCGACGCAAAAAAATGGAGGCGATCCAATGACCCGACACATCACCATCGATCCCATCACCCGGCTCGAAGGCCACGGCAAGATCGAGATCTTCCTCGACGAGCACGGCGACGTCGAACGCGCTATCCTCCAGGTCCCGGAACTCCGGGGCTTCGAGAAGTTTGCCACGGGCCGTCCCGTGGAGGAGATGCCCCGGATCACCCCCCGGATCTGCGGGGTCTGCCCCACGGCCCATCACATGGCCGCGACCAAGGCCGTCGACGCCGTCTTCCATGTCGAGCCGACGGTGACCGGGCGCAAGCTCCGGGAGCTCATCTACAACGCCTTTTTCATGGAGGACCACACCCTTCACTTCTTCTTCCTCGGCGGTCCGGATTTCGTGGTTGGGCCGCAGGCCCCCGCCGCGGAGCGCAATATCCTGGGGGTCATCGGCAAGGTCGGCCTGGAGATCGGCGGCCAGGTCATCAAGATCCGGGAGGATGTCCGTGAGATCATGGCTTATCTCTGCGGCAAGGCCATTCACCCGGTCTGCGGCCTGCCCGGCGGCGTCTCCAAGGGGCTGGACGAGGAGCACCGGATCAAGTTCCTCGATACGGCCAAGAGGGCGGTCGGCTTCGCCGAGTTCGCTCTTCAGGTATTCGACGACGTTGTGCTCAAGAACCAGGCCTACGTGGATATCGTCGTCGGGGAGGCCTATAAGATCAAGACCTATTACATGGGCATGGTCGACGCCCGCAACCGGGTGGATTTCTATGACGGGGACCTGAGGGTCGTCGATCCCGAAGGGAAGGAATTCGCCAAGTTCAAGCCGGCCGATTATCTCGAGCACATCGCCGAACATGTCGAACCCTGGACCTATGTCAAGTTCCCCTTCCTCAAGAAGGTCGGCTGGAAGGGGTTCGTCGAGGGGAAAGACAGCGGTGTCTACCGGGTCGCGCCGCTCGCTCGGCTCAACGCCGCCGACGGTATGCAGACCCCCCGCGCCCAGGTCCATTACGACCGGATGTACGGCGTCCTCGGAGGAAAGCCCGTGCACAACACCCTGGCCTTCCACTGGGCCCGGCTCGTCGAGGCCCTTCAGGCCGCGGAAAGAATGGTCGAGCTTCTCGAGGACCCGGAGATCACCGGGACCGACATCCGCCGCCTCCCCACCGCGACGCCGACCGAGGGGGTCGGGGTCGTCGAGGCCCCCCGGGGAGTCCTCATCCATCATTACAAGACCGATGAGCGGGGCCTGGTCACGGATGCCAACCTGATCGTGGCCACGATCGGTAACGCCGCGGCGATCAACATGTCCATCGAGAAGGCCGCCAAGGCTTTCATTAAAGGCGGGGTGGTTTCGGAGGGGCTGCTCAACATGGCCGAGATGGCCTTCCGGCCCTACGACCCCTGCCACGGCTGCGGGACACACGCGCTTCCGGGAGGGCTTCCGCTCACGGTGAACATCTATCGTCCGGACGGGGTTTTGTGGAAGCGGCTGAAACGCTGACTCGAAAGCCCTTTCCCTGATATAATACTCCCTCGTGGGGAGAGTGCCGGCACCAATGAGAAGCGGTCATCTTTCGCTTCGGACAAAGCTCGGGTTGAGCTTCCTGGCCGTTGTCATACTCGGGAGCTTGCTCTGGCTTGTCTTCGGTTCCCGTCTGATCCGGAACACGCTCATCACCCAGGCCCAGGCCAAAATCCGGCACGACCTCAACTCCGCCCGCATGGTTTTCAACGAGAGGCTCCGCGCCATCGAGGCCGTCGTCCGGCTGACGGCGGCCCGGGAAAGCCTTCGGGACGCCTTGGTGACAAGCCAGACCGATATCCTGGGGCGGTACCTGGGACGCGTCCGTTCGGAAAACGGCCTGGACATCCTGAACCTCCTGGATTCGAGCGGCCGCGTCCTCGTGAGAACGAGGAACCCGGGCGTGACGGGAGACGACCAATCGGGAGACGTTCTCGTCCGCCGGGCGATCGAGCGGAAGACGGTGGCCGCGCCGCACATCATGCTCCGCGAGGCGCTGGCCGAGGAGAGTCCGGAAATGGCCGAGCAGGCGCTCATTGAATTCGTCCCCACTCCCATGGCCGCTCCCCGCGAGGGAGACAGCGAGACGAGCGGCCTGCTTCTCGAGGCCGCCTCCCCGGTCATCGCCGAGGACGGCGCGGTTCTTGGGGTCCTTACGGGCGGCGTCCTCCTCAACCGGAATTACGAGATCGTCGACCGGGTCAAGGAGATCGTCTTCAAGGACGAGCTCTACAAGGGGAGAGAGGCGGGGACGGCCACCATTTTCCTTGGAGACGTCCGCATCTCGACCAACGTCAAGAGGGCAGCGGGCGACCGGGCCATAGGTACCCGGCTGTCCGCGGCGGTTAAGCGAGCGGTCCTTGACGACGGGAAAACCTGGCTTGACCGGGCCTTTGTGGTGAATGACTGGTATATCACGGCCTATGAGCCCATCCTCGACATCGCCGGCCGGATCATCGGAATCCTCTATGTCGGCACGCTGGAAAAGCCCTACCTGGATACGGCCGCCCGGGTCACCCGGACTTTCGCCCTGATCGCCGCGCTTAGCGTTGCTTTCCTTTTCGTCCTTCTCTACCTGTCGACGACCCGGATCATCCGCCCCCTTCAGAGAATGGCTGTGGCCGCGGGCGAGATCTCCCGCGGCGACCTCTCTCACAAGGTCGAGGTGAGCTCGAACGACGAGATCGGCGAGCTGGCCGATTCCTTCAACCTGATGACCGATCATCTCCGCGAGGCCAACGCCAAGCTGGTCGACTGGGGCAGGACTCTCGAGAAGAAAGTCGAGGAGCGGACCCAGGAATTGCGCGAGATCCAGGCCCATCTCGTCCAATCCGAGAAGCTCGCCTCCATCGGCAAGCTCGCAGCCGGCATCGCCCACGAGATCAACAACCCCCTGGGCGGGATCCTCATTTACAGTCATCTCATCCTGGAGGACACTCCGGCTGGCCGGCCGCATCACGAGAACCTGAAAAAAATCGTCAAGGAAACGACCCGCTGCAAGGAAATCGTCAAAGGACTGCTCGATTTTGCCCGTCCCAAGGAGCCCGAGATGTCCCTGACCGATATCCCGGAAATCCTGGACAGGTCCCTGGCTTTCATGGAGCGCCAGGCCCTTTTTCAGAACATCCGGATCGAAAAATCCTATGCTCCGGTTCTGCCGCGCGTGATCGCCGACGGGGGCCAGCTCCAGCAGGTCTTCATGAATATCATCATCAACGCCGCCGAGTCCATGAACGGCCAGGGCACCCTGGGTCTTCGGGTGGGCCTTGACGCGGTCCGGGATGAGCTCAAAGTGGAGATCTCCGACACGGGGCACGGAATCAAGGAAGAGGACAAGGCGCGATTGTTTGAACCCTTTTTTACGACGAAAGAAGTCGGAAAAGGAACGGGCCTTGGCCTGGCCATTAGCTACGGAATCGTCCGGAAACACTGCGGCTCGATCGAGGTTCAGAGCGAAGCCGAAAAGGGAGCGACGTTCACCGTCCGGCTGCCCGTAAACCGGAGGGCGGCGTGACTCCCGGACTTCCCGTGCTCATTATCGACGATCAAGAGGCCCTCCGGGATTCCATGAGCCAGGTTCTGGCCAAGGAGGGCTACGCCGTCCGGAGCGCCGCCTGCGGCCGCGAGGGACTGGGTATTTTCGGGGGCGAGACCTTCGGGACCGTTTTCCTCGACCTCCGGCTGCCGGATACGGACGGAATGAGCGTCCTCAGCCAGATGAAAGAGGCCAGTCCGGAGGTTCCCGTCGTTATCATCACCGGCTACGGCTCGATCGAGTCCGCCGTCGAAGCCATCAAGAAGGGCGCGTTCGATTACCTGACCAAACCCTTCACTCCGGAAGAGCTGAGGGTCGTCACCCAGAGGGCCATGGCCACCCGGACGATGATCCTGGAAAACATCCTGCTCCGGCGCGAGCTGAGGCTCGCCCGGGATGATGACCAGATCATCGGCATCAGCAAGGCCGTCCGCCGCGTTTTGGACGTTGTCGCCCAGGCCGCTCCCTCCGACTCGGCCGTTCTCCTCACCGGGGAGAGCGGCACGGGCAAGGAGCTCGTCGCGCGGGAAATACACGCCCGGAGCCGCCGCCAGGCCGCCCCCTTTGTCACCCTGGATTGCAGCGCCCTGGCCGAGCCTTTCCTCGAAGCGGAGCTCCTGGGGCAGGCCAAAGGATCCCGTCCGGTAGCGCCCGAAGCCCGGCACGGCCGTCTCGAACTGGCCCAGGGCGGGACGCTTTTCCTGGACGAGATCTCACATCTCAGCCCCCGCCTGCAAAGCGAGCTGGTCCGCGTGATCGAGACACGCGAGGTCCGGCGCCTGGGCGGCGCACGGCCGCTGGCCGTTGACGTCCGCCTGGTGAGCGCGGCCAGCGTCAACCTCGCCCAGGCGGTAAGCCAGGGAGCTTTCCGGCAGGATCTTTTCTACCGGCTGAGCGTCGTCCCCATCCATCTGCCGCCGCTCCGGGAGCGCAAGGAAGACATCCCCCTTCTGGTTGATCATTTTATCAGGAAGTACAGCCGTAAGGCGGGCAAGGACATCTCCGCGGCGTCGACGCGGGCGATGCTCGCGCTCACCGAATACAATTGGCCCGGCAACATCCGGGAGCTGGACAACACGATCGAGCGGGCCGTCGTGCTCGCCCGGGGGCGCGACATCGAGATCGAGGACCTCATGAGTCACGGGATCAGCCTGGGCATCCCGGCGTTGGCCTGGGCCGGCGGGCAGTTCAAGGCGCTGGAATCGGTTGAGAAGGAGTATATCGCGGCCGTCCTGCGCGACCAGCACGGGAACAAGGGCCGGACCGCGACGATTCTGGGGATCGACCGCAAGACCCTCTGGGCAAAGATGAAAAAATTCAAGTTGGATGGGAGGAAAACACCATGACCGATGAGAAGGCCAAGATTCTGGTGATCGATGACGATCCGGATTTCCGCGATGCGGTGACGGCTATCTTGACCTCAGGAGGATACAGAGTCGTCCCGGCCACGGGCCCGGAAGACGGGAAGGCCAAGCTCCTGTCCGAACGGCCCGACCTGATCCTCCTCGACATTATGATGGACAGCCTGTTCGACGGCTACGTTTTGTGTCACGCCGTCAAGACGGCCCCGGAGTTCGAGAGCGTCCGGGCGACGCCCATCGTCTTCGTCTCCGCCGTCAAGGACATCGCCGGCGCCCGCTTCGGGTTCCAGGGGGGCGGCGAAGGCCTGAGCGAGCCGGACGACTACATCGATAAACCCGTCAAGCCGGCCGTTCTCCTGGCCCGGGTTCAGTCCCTCCTGGCGAAGAAATGACGGCTCCTGAGGAGGCGGCGCCGCATGGATAGCAGTCGAGTAATCCCAGTCCCTCTCGTCCTTGTTATTGACGACGAGGAATCCATGCGCGATTCCTGCTCCCAGATCATCGCCAAGCTCGGCTGCCGGGTGGAAACGGCCGAGGATGGGGCCATCGGCTTGGCGAAAATCCGGGAGCTCAAGCCGGACGCCATTATCGTCGACCTGAAGATGCCGGGCATCGGCGGGCTCGACGTCCTCAATGAGGTGCGGCTCATCGACCCGCAGATCGTGGCCATTGTTATAACGGGCTATGCCACCGTGGATGCCGCGGTGGAGGCCATGAAGAGGGGGGCCTATGATTTTCTGCCCAAGCCGTTCACACCGGACGAATTGCGGCTTATCCTGGCCCGTGCACTGGAGCGGCGTCGGCTCTCTATCGAGGCCGAGACGCTCCGACGCGAAAAAAAGCTGCTCCAGGACAACATCATCACGATGGTCTCCCACCAGCTCCGCAGCCCGCTGGTGGCCATTCAGCAGTATTTCGAGGTCCTTCTTTCGGGGATAGCCGGCGAACTGGAGGCCAAGCCCCGTGAGATGATCCGCAAAGCGAGCGACCGCCTGACCAGCCTGCTCGAGCTCGTCAACGACTGGCTCCAGCTTGCCAGGATCGACGGGGGCGGCCTCGTCGCCGCGTTCCGGCCGGTGGAACTGAGGCCGTTGTTGGATCGCCTCATCGATTTCCTGGCGCCGCTGGCGAGAGAGCATGATGTGACGCTGGAATGGGGCGCCCCGCCCGGATCCGGAATCGCCGCGTTCGGGGACGGCGCTTCGCTCGAACAGGTATTCACCAACCTGCTTCACAACGGCATCATCTACAACAAGAAGGGCGGCCGCGTCCAGGTTCGCCTCGGAGAAGATTCGGACGAGGTGACCGTCGAGGTCCGCGACACCGGGATCGGGATCGCGGCCGAGCATCTCCCGCTCATCTTCGACCAGTTCTACCGGGTCCACCGGTCCGAGGAAACGAAGGCCAAGGGGTCGGGATTGGGCTTGTCCATCGTCAAAAAGATCGTCGACGCCCATCACGGGCGGGTCGAGGTCTCGAGCGAGCCCGGTCTGGGCACGGTCTTTACGGTCCGGCTTCCGAAGGCCCCTCGGGAGGGATCGTCCGGTTGAAGATCCTGGTGCTCGGCCTGGGAAACGACTTATACGGCGACGACGGCGTCGGCCCCGAGGTTGTCCGGATTCTCCAGGAAAAAAGGGCCGCCCCGCGCGGCCCCATCGATGCGGATGTGGGTGTTGACTACGTGGCCTGCTCTCTTTCCGGCCTGGCCCTGCTGGACGTTGTCGTCGGCTATGACGCCCTCGTGATTGTCGATACGATCCTTCGTCCCGACCCGGTGATCGGGCGGCTCCATATCCTGGACATGTCGGATATCCGGGATGTCCCGGGGCCTTCTCCCCATTACATCTCCGTCCCGCAGACTCTGGCGCTGGGCCGGATCCTTGGGCTCAAGGTGCCGGGGACCGCAAAGGTCGTCGCCGTTGAAGCGAGGAACCTGCACCGCCTGGGCGAGGGGCTGAGCGACGCGATGCGCCGCCGGCTTCCGGATATCATCGCGGCCGCCAACGAGGCTCTAGAGGCGGCGGCCGGCGGGAAGCACTAGGGAATAGAAGACCTTTGGCCTGACTTTAGGCCCCAGACCGACCCAAGCGGCAACGCCCGTCTCGCTGTGGGAATGCCAGTCATCCCCGTAAGTAGACAGCTAATCGAATGATTCTCGTCTAAAGCCAATACCCGCGAAGACAGAAATCCTGGCTTGTTGTTTTGAGATCGCTAGTTCATCCCCAAGAAGTATCTTCTTACCTCGCCGAGTAGCTCCTTCTCGTTATAAGGTTTTGATAGATAACTGAATGTGTCGTTCTTGCTTTTGGTCTTTTTCCCACTCTCTGGGATGAGAACAGAGAGGAAGATTATCGGGACCTTCTCTGTCTTAGGATTGCTCCGAAGGAGGCTGGCGACGTCGATTCCGTCCTTTCCGGGCATCATGATGTCAAGGATGATTAAATTGGGGGGCTTTTTCAAGGCGGCCTTAATCCCCAAGTCCCCATTCGAAGCGACAACGACTGAATAGCCGGCCTTGGTCAGCGTGGATACCAACATCTTCTGGGTGATGATGTCATCGTCGATGACGAGGATGCTCCTGGCCATGGGTCCTTCGCCTCCTCAGAAAGTCCGAGAGGAAGAGTTTCCCTCTCTAATATATAACGCTCGAGGCCGGGCAAAATTCTCATTGTTCGGCAATTATTTGTTGGAGAAGCTCATATTTTCCTCCCTGCGGGGGGATGAAGGAGAGGGGGATTGCTTTTCAAAGCCATGCCAAGTGTTCCGTCCGTATTCCCTAGTGGCGCGTCTCGTAAGTAACTTGCATAAATGATCATCATTGAAAGACGCGCCACCGCGGGGGAGTTTGAGGGGGACGGCGTCGTTCCCCTCAGGGGGTCAGCGGAGCCTCTCTAAATTGCGGAG
>Ga0079037_100001529_pt1 | contig 12148 bp, 11 predicted proteins | sample Mud3Dept4metaG_FD_71479 | JGI IMG/M metagenome (GOLD analysis project Ga0079037, IMG submission 71479) | Freshwater wetland microbial communities from Ohio, USA, analyzing the effect of biotic and abiotic controls - Mud 3 Core 4 Depth 4 metaG | ecosystem: Environmental > Aquatic > Freshwater >... | reverse complement strand
TGACGGTGACGGCCTCCCCCTTCGAGGCGCGGAGGATCTTCAGGATCAGGTAGTCGGCGTAGGCCTTCGGGACGCGGAGGCCGCTCGCGTACGTGCGGGCGTTCTCGAACCGGACCGAGACCTCCTTCCCCTCGGCGAAGGCCTTCGGGATCGGCGCGCACCCCTCGGCCTGGACGGAGATCATCCGGGGGCGCTTCGGGCCGATCCAGCCGAGGACCTCCATCTCGTCGAAGGCCTTCCACATCCCGATCAGCCCCGTGCCGCCGCCGGTGGGGTAGACGATGACCTCGGGAAGAGTCCACCCCATCTGCTCGGCCAGCTCGTACCCCATCGTCTTCTTCCCCTCGACGCGGTACGGCTCCTTGAGCGTCGAGACGTCGAACCACCCCTCGGCGTCCTTCCGTTCCGCGACGAGGCGGCCGCAGTCGTCGATGAGGCCGTCCACGAGCGTCACCTTCGCCCCGTATGCCTCGCACTCGATCCGGAAGACCTTCGGCGTGTCCTTCGGCATGAAGACGTGGCATTCGAGCCCCGCCTTCGCCGCGTAAGCCGCGGCCGCTCCTCCCGCGTTTCCCGCCGTCGGCAGGGCGATCTTCTTCGCGCCGAGCGCCCGGGCCACGGTCACCGCCGCGGCAAGGCCGCGCGCCTTGAAGGAGCCGGTCGGGTTTCCCGCCTCCTCCTTGATCCAGACGTTCAGCATCCCGAGGCGAGCCCCGAGCCGCGCCGCGTGAAGGAGCGGCGTTCCCCCCTCGCCGAGCGTGACGATCTCCTCCTCGCGCCGGGCCGGCATCAGCTCGTGCCAGCGCCAGATGCTCCGCGGGCGCCCGGACGTGTCGTCGCGCTTCAGCGGGAGGAGCTGGTACTCGGCGAAGAGGCAGCCGCCACACCCCGGCTCGGGGCAGACATTGAGGAGCCGCGTCGCGTCGAGGGTCCGGCCGCATTTCGTGCACGCGAGGTGAGAGAGGTGCGAATACGGCATGCCGCGACCCTATCATCCGTCCGTGGCGGCGGCGAAGAGACGGAAGAGGAAGGACGCGGCGCACGCGGCTCCGGAAGCACCGAAGCCCCTCTCCCGGCGCGCCGCGGTCTTTCACGTCGCGGCGGCGTGCCTCCTTCTGGTGCTTTTCGCGTCGCACCGGTACGCGACCGTTCTCCTCGAGAAAGGGGGACGCCTCGAGGACCCCGACGCGATGTTCCACGCCCACCGCGCCGTCCGGGCGATCGAGGCGGGAACGTGGCTCCCTCCCCTCTTCGACCCGTACGAGAACTTCCCCGACGGCGGGCGCGCCCTCTGGCCGCCCCTCCACGACGCGACGCTCGCTCTTCTCGCGCGCCTCGGCGGCTCGACGCCGGCCGATCCGCGCCGCGGCCTTCCGGTCGCGGCGTCGCTTCCCGTGATCGAGCTGGTCCTCGGTCTTCTCGCCGCCGCCGCCCTCGCAAAGAAGATCGGCGGCTCGCCGGCCGCCGCCGCCGCCGCCTGGCTCTTCGCCCTGACCCCCTGCCTTCCCCGCCGCGGCGCCTTCGGAGACATCGACCACAACCTGACCGAGGTGCTGGGGGCGCTCCTGCTTCTCGCGGCCGCCGCCGCGATCGTCCGGAGCGAGGAGGAGCCCGGAAGGGGAATCTCCGATCCCCGCCTCTCCCCTCTCCTCTGGAGCGGGGCGGTCCTCCTCTCCCTCGGCTTCTACGCCGGGCTCGTCCTTTCGGCGGGGGTGGTCGCCGCCGCCGTCGCGGCCCGCGACCTTCTGGCGCCGGAGAGCCGGGCGCTCCCCCGGATCTCACTCGGCTTCGGCCTCGCCGCGCTCGTCCTCCCCTTCTTCGCCGGGCTCCGCGCACCGTCCGACCCGGCCGACCCCTGGCGCCTCGGCCCTCCTTACGTGCTCGTCCTCGCGATCGGCGCGGTCGGAACGGGGCTCTTCTCTCTCGCGGTCGCAGCCCGCCGCGGGTTCCGGAAGGAGCCCGATCTCTTCGCGGCCGCGGGGGTCGGGGCGGGGATCGTCGCGGCCTTCGTCACGCATCGGGCTGCATGGGGTGCGCTGGCCCGGGGCTTCGGTTTCCTCGGCGCGCGGGAGAAGTGGCTCGCGACGATCGACGAGTTCCAGCCCCTCTTCGGAACTCCCGACGCGCCCCTCGCCGCGCTTCCCGCGGTTCCGGTCGCCCTCGTGGCTGTCGGAGCCGTCCTCGCGATCGCATCGCTGCGGCGGCTCCCGCAGGTTCCTTCCCTCGTCCTTCTCGCCGTCCCGTTCGCCGCGTTCGCGGCGCTCGCCGTCGCGCAGAAGCGGTTCATGCCGGCCGCGGCGGCTTTCGCGGCCGCGGCCGGGGGCGCCGCGTGGGGCCTCGTCCACGAGCGGCGAGCGGCGCGGTGGATCCTCGGAGCCCTCTTCGCCGGGTCGGTCCTCGCCGCGACGAAAGCCTTTCTCCTCTACTACGCGAGTGTCGTCCTTCTCCGGGAGGCGACGCCCGTCGTCCTTCCCGTCGAGGAGGTCGCCGAGGCGGTCCGGTCGGTGACGCCGGAGGCCGGAAGCCCGCCCGCGTGGGGAGTCCTCGCCCCGTGGAGCGCGGGCCATGCCATCGTCTGGAAGGCGAACCGCGCCGTGGCGCTGAACAACTTCGGGAACATGCACCCGGGCTTCGCGCGGGCCGAAGGGCTCTGGCTGGAGACGTCGCCGGCGAGGGCCGTGGAGCTTCTGTCCCGCCTGAAGCTCCGGTTCGTCGTCGCCTCGTGGCCCCCCGAGGTCGGCCCGGCCGCAGCAGCGGCCCTCGGCCGTGATCCCGCCGACTACTTCGTCGGGGGCTGGGCGCCCGATCGCCCGGCCGAGTACCGCCCGACGCCGGCAGGCGAGCGGACGCTTCTCGTCCGGCTCCATCTCGCGAGCGGCACCCCGTACCCCGACGACGGGCCCGAGGATCGCGCCGCGCTGGCCCGTCTCCGGCTCGTCGGCGCCTCCGAGGAGAAGGGGCCCGGCCCCCGGGGAGAGACGCCTCTCCTGAAGGTCTTCGAGCTCCGACCGGAGGCCGCTCCTACCGCGTCTCGGTGACCTTCCGGAGGCCGCGCGGGGCGTCGGGATCGAGACCCCGCGCCCGCGCGGCGTGAAACGCGAGGAGCTGCCCCGGGACGACGGCCACGAGCGGAGAGAGAAGCTCCGGGAGGACGGGGAGCGGGATCGCTCCCTTCACCGGGAGGCCGATCGGAAGGACGGGGCTCCCCCTCTTCTCGAGCCGCCGGGCGAGGGCGAGGAGCTCGGCCTCCGGCTTCCCCCCGGGAGCCGAGACGAGGATCGCGGGGAGGTCCCGCTCGGCGAGGGCGATCGGGCCATGCTCGAAGTCGGCCGACGAGTAGGGCTCGGCGAGGATCAGGGCCAGCTCCTTCAGCTTCAGGGCGATCTCCCACGCCGTCGGGTAGTTGACGCCGCGGGCGAGGACGACCGCGCGCGAGGCGCGCGCGAGGCGGCGCGCCGTCCGGGCGGCCGCGTCCTCGGTCCCGAGGGCCTTCTCCATGGCGGCCGGGACCGAGGCGAGCTTCCGGAGGAGCGTTCGTTTCCCGGCGAGGGAGAGGGCGAGAAGGGCGACGGCCGCGAGCTGCGCCGTGTAGGTCTTCGTCGCCGCGACGCTCTTCTCCTCGCCCGCGTGGAGCGGAAGGACCTCGTCCGCCGCCCGAGCGAGCGGGCTCTCCGGGTCGTTGACGATCGCGAGCGTCGGCACGCCGGCCCGCCGCGCGGCGGCGACCGTCTCGACGATGTCCGGGGACCTCCCCGACTGCGAGATCCCGACGACGAGGCCGCCGCGCGCGTCGGGAGGGCGGCCGTAGAGCGTCGTCAGCGACGGCGCGGCGAGCGCGACGGGAAGGCCGTCGAGCGCGCCGAAGACGTACTGGGCGTAACGGGCCGCGTTGTCCGAGGTGCCGCGCGCCGCGATCAGGACGAAACGGATCCCCGCCCGGCGGAGCGGGACGGTGAGCCGGCCGACCCGGCCCGCCTCGCGCTCGAGGAAGCGGGCGACGACCTCGGGCTGCTCCGCGATCTCGCGCCGGAGCAGGGAAGACGGGCGTCTCGGGGGCACGCGCCGATGCTACCGTAGCGCCGTCCCGCCATGTCCCGAGTGCCGTCGCGTCTCCCGAGAGCCCCGAGGCTTCTGAAGCCGTTCCTCCGGCCGTCGGCCTACCGCGTCCTGCCGCGCGCACTTCGGGCGCGGCGCGTCGGCCGCCTCGCGGCTACCCTCCCCGGCGGCGTCCGCGACCCCGGTTTCGAGGTTCTCCTCCGCCGGATCGACGACGCTCCGCTCTTCCCCCTCGGCGACGCGACGCTCTTCTTCGACGGCTCGGAGGCGTTCGCCTCGATGCGCGAAGCGATCGCCTCGGCCCGCGAGGAGGTCCTCCTCGAGGCCTACATCCTGAAGGACGACACGACGGGGCGGGAGCTCCTTGCGGCGCTCGAGTCGGCCGCGCGCCGGGGGGTGACGGTGAGAGTCCTCGCCGACGCGTGGGGAAGCTCCGGGACGCGGTCCGCCTTCTGGAGCCGGATGCGGGACGCCGGAATGGAGGTTCGCCTCTTCCATCCGCTCTTCTCCGCCCTCTGGTACCAGCCCTACCGCGACCACCGGAAGATCCTCGTCGTGGACCGGCGGGTCGCCTTCACCGGGGGGATGAACGTGGCCGACGAGTACGGCGCGCCCCCCGGCGCCGCCCGGCCCTGGCGCGACACGCATGCGCGGCTCGAGGGGCCCGCCGCCTGGGAGATGGCCGTCGTCTTCTCGGAAGGGTGGGACCGGGCCGGCGGGGCGCGTTTCGGGATCCCGCCCTTGCCGTGGGAGCGGGGCGGCGCGGTCGGGGGTCCCTCGGTCCTCGTCCTCGACTCCAGCCCGGGGCGCGGCCACGCCGAATCGGCCTCGGCGCTCGCCGCGATCGTCGGGGCGGCCCGGCGGAACGTCTGGCTCACGAACGCCTACTTCGCTCCCGCACCGGCGTCGCTCGGCATCCTCGGAAACGCCGCAGCCCGCGGCGTGGACGTCCGTCTCCTCCTCCCGGGGCGGAGCGACGTCCCCATCGTCCGGCACGCCGGACACGGGTCCTTCGGCGGCCTCCTCCGGCGCGGCGTGAGGATCTTCGAGTACCAGCCGACCGTCCTCCACGCGAAGACCGTCGTGGCGGACGGCTACGTCTCGGTCGTCGGCTCCTCGAACATGGACTTCCGGTCGTTCCACTTCAACGCCGAGTGCAACCTCGTCCTCCTCGACGAGGGCGCGGCCGGCCGCCTCGAGGAGCAGTTCCGCCGCGACCTCGAGGAGTCCGCCGAGATCACGGAGCCCGCCTGGAGCGGGAGGCCCTGGCTCCACCGCGCCGGCGACCGCGCCGCCCGGATGTTGAGCCCGGTCCTCTGAAGCCCCGGGGCCTTCCGCCGTCAGGCGTTCTTCTTGGCCGCGTACCGGAGGATCTCGACCGTCTCGAGGGTCATCAGGACGCCGCACCCCGCCTCGGCGAGGAGCGGGTCGATCCGCTCGAGAAACGCCCGGACCTTCTCCTCGGCGTCGACGATCTCGACGACGACGGGAAGGTCCTCCGACAGCTCGACGAGACGCGAGCGGTGGACGACGCTCGAGGCGCCGTACGACTCGATGCCGCGGAGAACCGTCGCCCCCGCGAGCCCGGCGGCCCGCGCCTCGGCGACGAGTAGCTCGTAGAGCGGCTGGCGCCGCGCCCGGTCCGCCTCGCCGACGTGGATCCGGAGGAGCTTGGCCGTGGTCAGGTCCTTCATGTCGCGATCCTCCCGAGAAGCCGCCCGAGCCACGCGCCGAGGAGCCCGAGGAAGACGGAGAGCGCCACGTAGAGCGTCGCGCGGAGAACGTCGCGGACGGTGAGGAGCCCGAGCGTCTCCCACGCGAGCGAGGAGAACGTCGTGAAGCCGCCGAGGAGGCCGACCATCAGGAAGACGCGCGCCTCGGGCGAGATCGCCGCCCGCTCGAGCCCCAGCGCGCCGACGAGGCCGATCGCGAAGGAGCCGAGGAGGTTGACGGCGAAGGTCCCCGACGGGAACGGCCCCGGCATCTCCCGCTGGACGGCGGAGGCGAGGGCGTACCGGGCGACCGATCCGATGCCGCCGCCGAGAAAGACCAGCGCCACGAGCGAGGCGCGCACGCGGCTACGCTAGCAGATCGTCCCCCGCCTCCCGGCTAGAATCCCCCCCTCATGCGAACGCCCCTCTCCCGCGCGCGCCCCGTCCTTCTCCTCGCCGCCGCGCTGCTCGCTCCGGCGGCTCCGGCGGTCGAGCCCCCGGCCCACCGCCTCGAGGTGGACGAGCCGATCCTCCCGATCGACCTGATCGATCAGGACGGGAAGCCCTTCTCGCTCGAGAAGGGGCGCGCCGGCCGGCCGGTCCTCCTGACCTTCATCTTCACGGAGTGTCCCGGGCCCTGCCCCTTCGTCGTCGAGACGGCGCTCGCCGCGGCCCGCAAGGCCGCCGACCCGAAGGACCCGGAGTCGAAGCCGCTCGTCGTGGCCGTCTCCTTCGACCCGAAGACCGACACGCCGGAGGTCCTCCGGGCCTACATGAAGCAGCGAGGGTTCCGCCGCAGCGAGGCCGTCTTCCTGACGGGAGACCCGAAGACGATCGAGAAGCTCGTCCTCGACTACGGCGTCATGGTCGGACGGTCCCCCTCCGGGGACATTACCCACAGCTTCCAGACCGTCGTCATCAGCCGGACCGGCCGGATCATCGCGCGCTACTACGGCTTCAACATCGACGGGGACGCCCTCCTCGCCGACACGAAGCGGGCCGCTGCACCCCGGTCGGCCTTCTTCGACTTCACGATGAAGACGATCGACGGGAAGGACCAGCCGCTCTCGGCCTACCGGGGGCAGGCGCTCCTCGTGGTGAACACGGCGTCGAAATGCGGCTACACGCCGCAGTACGCCGGGCTCGAGGAGCTCTACCGGAAGTACCGGGCGAGGGGCTTCGCGGTCCTCGGCTTCCCGGCGAACAACTTTCTCTGGCAGGAGCCCGGGACCGACCCGGAGATCCGGCAGTTCTGCGCGTCGAAGTACGACGTGACGTTCCCGCTCTTCTCCAAGATCAGCGTGAAGGGGGGAGACATCCACCCGCTCTACCGCTGGCTCACCTCGCAGGAGGGCTTCAAGGGGGACGTCAAGTGGAACTTCAACAAGTTCCTCGTCTCCCCCGAGGGGAAGGTCGTGGCGCGCTTCGGATCGGGGGTGGAGCCCCTCTCTCCCGAGCTGACCGGGAAGCTCGAGGCGATCCTCCCGAAGAAGTAGCGGCCGGCTCCGCGGGCTAGACTCCCCGCCGGATGGCGGTGACGCGAGGGAGCGGGCGGACGGCGGGGCGGAGGAGGCCTTCCTCCCCCCCTGGCGAGACTCCCGAGCGTTTCGATCTCGTCGTCCTCGCTCCGGGTGACGCCCTTTCCGGCGCCCAGCTCGTCGCCTCGTACGCCGGCGCGACCGTGGTGACGCCCTTCGAGACGAGAGGGGGCGAGGCGGGCCAGCGGATGCGCCGGATCGTGGAGCTGGCCGAGCGGATCCGGCGGGCCCTCGACGGGCGGTCGCCGCTCGGGTCCCTTCCCCGCGAGCGGGAGATGCTCCGCTACGGCGCGGCCCTCTTCGAGACCCTCTTCCCGGGGGACGTCCGGCGCCTCTGGGACGCCGCCTGCGCGCGGGCCCAGGGGGCCCCCGTCGAGCTCGTCTTCACCTCGGCTCTCGACTGGATCGCCGACAAGCCGTGGGAGTTCGCGTGGGACCCGTCGCGGAAGGCCTTCCTCGCGACGGGCGCGGCCACCTTCGTCCGGAACGTCTTCTCGGCGGTCCCCGCCGAGGCGCCCCGCCCCCGGCGCGGACCGCTCCGGATCCTCTTCGCGACGGCCCGCCCGTCCGGGACGCCACCCCTCTCCGCGGAGAAGGAAGAGGAAGGGATCCGCCGCGCTTTCGAGCCGCATCTCACGTCGCGGAGGGCCGCGCTCGACGTCCTCCCGGGCGCGACCGTCGAGTCTCTCCACGCCCGGCTCCGCGGCGGGCGCTACGACGTCCTCCACTTCGTCGGGCACGGCGAGTACGACGAGACGGAGCGGAGCGGGGCGCTCCTCCTCGACGACGGGCACGGGAAGACGAAGCGCCTCTCCGCGGCCGCCCTCTCCCGGCTCGCGACCGGGCGGGGGCTTCTCCTCGCGTTCCTCAACGCCTGCGAGAGCGGGCGGGGCGGGCGATACGACTTCCTCAGGGGCGTCGCCCCCGCTCTCGCCCATGCGGGCCTTCCCGCCGTCGCGGCGAACCAGTTCCGCGTCTTCGACGACGCGGCCGCGGCCTTCGCCGCGTCGTTCTACGCCGCTCTCGCCGAGGGATTCCCCGTCGGCTCGGCGCTCCGCGAGGCGCGCGTGGGGCTGGGCGCGCGCCTCGGCGACGCCGCTCTCGACTGGGCCGTCCCCGTTCTCTTCGCCCGCGACCCCCGGGCCGTCCTCTGCCGCCCCGGCGCAAGCAGCTGAACCGGAAGGACTTCCGCCCGGCCGCCCGTCTCTCCGGTCTTTCTCCCCTCCACCTCGGGAGTTTCTCCCTCGCGATTCGGCAAAGGAACCTGCGAATTCCCGCTCTTCGACGGATGGTCCCGCCGGCGGACGGGGACTACCTTTCAACCGTGATCGAAAGAAGGAGGCACAACATGAGACAGCACGAAGGCGGAGAAAAGGTTCCCGGCGGTTTCTACTGGAAGCAGAACAACTGGGAGATCGAGGTCGTCAAGGGTGACGAGGGGACGCTTCCGGGCGACGCCGACACGACCTACGTGCGGATCCCGACGCTGGCGATGCTCGTGGGCGCGCCGGTGATGGGCGGCCTCTTCGTCGTGTTCCTCCCCTTCCTCGGGTTCGTCATGCTCGCGAACCACCTCGGCAAGAAGGCCGCGAAGGGACTGAAGCAGGCCGCCGACGAGGTGGGCGCGGCCGTCGGGCCGGCCTGGCAGCCGGGCGAGGCCCACTTCGCCGGGAAGAAGAAGGCGAAGAAGGGAAAGAAGGCCGCCGAGGCGAAGGACGAGAAGAAGGAGAAGCCCGAGGACGAGAAGCACTGAGCCTCCCCGCGCCCTCCGGGCGTGGCGCCGCTCCGCGCGTGCGGAGCGGCGTTTCCCTTTTCAGGCCTGGATGACCCCCTTCTTCAGGGCGAAGCGGATCAGGCCGGTCCGGTTGTGGACGCCGAGCTTCTCCATGACGTGCTCGCGGTGCGACATGGCGGTCTTCACCGAGATGCCCAGGAGCTCGGCGACCTCCTTGTTGCTCTTCCCCTCCGCGACGAGCTTGAGCACCTGCTTCTCGCGGTCCGTGAGCGACTCGTAGGTGTCCCCCTCCCCCCCGGCTGCGGGCTCGGGCTCGCGAAGGGCCTCGCGCGCCACCTGCGGGTCCAGCACGAGGCCGCCCCGGTGGACGCTCCGGATGGCCGACGCCAGCTCGGCGCCCGCCGTCTTCTTCAGGACGTACCCCGCCGCTCCCGCCTTCAGGAAGCGGCTGACGTACTCGCGGTCCTCGTACTGCGTCAGGACGAGGACTCTCGTGTCGGGGCACTCCTTCCGGATCTCGAGGGACGCCTCGAGGCCGCCGAGCCCCGGCATCGCGATGTCCATCAGGATGACGTCGGGCTTCAGCGCGCGGCACCGCGCGATCGCCTCGCGCCCGTCCGCCGCCTCGCCGACCACTTCGAGGTCGCTCTCGCGAGACAGGATGGCGCGCATCCCCTCGCGCAGGAGCGCGTGGTCGTCGGCGATGACGATCCGGATCTTCGCCACCTCACCCCTCCTTCGGGATCGGGACGGTCACGGCGACCCGCGTCCCCCGTCCCGGCGCCGACTCGATCGTCACCCGTCCCCCGAGCAGCTCGACTCTCTCACGGATGCCGAGGAGGCCCAATCCGCGCCCGGACGACTCGGGGGTCGAGACCGAGGCCGGGTCGAAGCCCGCTCCGTCGTCCTCGACCTCGATCGCGAGCTCGCCGTTCTCGCGCGCCATCTGGACGAGGACGGTCTCGGCCTTCGCGTGCCGGACGACGTTCGTGAGCGCTTCCTGCACGACGCGGAAGACGGCCGTCTCGACCTCGACCGGGAGCCGGTCTTCGAGCCCCTCGATCTCGCACCGAAAGCCGATCCCGAGGGGGGAGAGGTAGCGGTCTGCGTACCACCGGATCGCCGAGGCGAGGCCGAGATCGTCGAGGACCGAGGGACGGAGGTCGTAGATGACGCGGTGGAGCTCGGAGAGGGCGCGGGCCGCCAGCCCCTTGATCTCGCGGAGCCTCCCGCGCTCCGGGTCGGGGGGGAGGGCCAGCGCGGCGTCCGCGGCCACGGAGAGCGTCGCCACGGTCTGGCACGTCTCGTCGTGCAGCTCGCGGGCGATCCGCTTCCGCTCCTCCTCCTGCGCGTGAATGAACTTCCGGAGCAGCTCCGCCCGGCGCTCGTCCCGGTCCTTGAGCTCCCGCGTCAGGGTCAGGAGGTCGTGCGTCCGCGCGGCGACGCGCCGCTCGAGCTCCTCCTGCTCGCGCCGCTCGCGCTCGAAAGCCTCGGCGAGCTTTTCCCGCATCGTCTCGAGGGAGCGCCCGAGCCGGCCCACCTCGTCCTCGCCGAGAGGCGGAATCTCGCCGGCGAGCTCTCCCGATGCGATCCGCTCGGCCGCCGACGTCAGGACCTCGATCGGCTTCGTCAGGCTCCGCGCGGCGCCCCAGGCGAACAGGATGACGATCCCGAGAAGGATGGGCGTGGCGACGAGGACCCGGCGTTCCGCGGCGCGAAGCGGCGCGAGGAGCTCCGAGCGCTCCTGCCGGACGACGACCGACAGGGGAAGGACCGACAGGGGCGCCGAGGCGACGACCTCGGCCTCCCCGACGGCGATCGCCGGCTGGCCGGACGCCGCGGGCAGGGCGGCTGTCCGGCCGATCCGCTCCGGGTGCGACGACGCGAAGACCCGCCCCTCGGTATCGACGACGTCGACCGAGGCGCGCTCCCCCGCCCGTCCCGGCCCGAGAACGGCCGCGAGCGCGGGCCGGTTCGGATCGAGGACGGCCCCGGCGAACTCGGCGCCGCCGGCCCCCTTCGCCTGGAGCGGCACGACGATGAGGAGATTCGGGGCGCCGCGCTCCGTCGTCACGGTCCGGAAGGCGGCGCGCGACGTCCGCCCGGCTTCCGCGACGGTCGCGGCGATCGCCTCGGCCGGCGGAAGCGCGGCGTGCGTCGGCTCCTTCCACACGGCGGAGCCCGACGGGTCGGCCAGGAAGACCTTGTCGAGGAACGGTGAGCGGAGGAGGGACTCGTGGAGCCGCGCCCGCGCCGCCTCGTACGGGATCGCCCCCGACTGAAGCGCCCAGAGGTCGCCGAGAGACCAGTGGAGCGTCGTGTTGACGTGCCCCGAGAGGGCCGTGGCGAGGCGCTCGCGCTCGGCGAAGAGCTCCCGGGAGTATTCCCTCAGGGTGCGGGCTCCGGAGATCCCGAGCAGGACCGCCGGGACGACCAGCCCGATGACCATCAGGACGATCGCGCGCCCCTCCAGCCCGCGGCCCGTCCGGGGGATCGTCTCGCTCACCGCGGCGCTCCGCGCGGAAGGCTCCGGGCGACGAGAAGGGGCTTCTCGGGGTCGCCGCGGAACCGGAAGACGACGCGCCGCCCCGCTCTCAGGAACGACACGTCGTGAAAGGTCCCGTCAGGGGGGAGAAGGAGGACCGTCATTCGCGCGGGCGTGCCGTCGAGGTCGAAGTCCACGCGGTGGATCTCCTTCCCGGCCGGAAGGAGTCCTTCCGGCGGAAGGGCGTCGCCGTCGACCGTCTGGACGAAGAGAAGCGAATCGTCTCCTTCGCTCGAGGGGGTGAGGAGCAGCGCGGCCGCGCGGACGCCCCGGGTCGAGATCCTCACCGAGACCGGAGGCCACCGGTACGCCCGGGGGGCATCGGCCGGGACGAGGAGCGCCGCTCCGAGAGCGCTCTCGGCCTCGCCGATGCTCCGCTGGGTGACGATGCCGCGGACCGCGCCGGTCAGGAGCCACGGCACGGCGTCGAGGACGAGGAGCGACGCCGCCACGGCGGTCACGACGGCGACGTACCGGCCGAGGAGGCCGGGAAGCCCGGGGGCCGGAAGCGCGTCCGTCCCGCCCATCACGCCACCACGAAGAAGACGAGGAGCGCCACGCC
>Ga0079037_100001528_pt1 | contig 12149 bp, 12 predicted proteins | sample Mud3Dept4metaG_FD_71479 | JGI IMG/M metagenome (GOLD analysis project Ga0079037, IMG submission 71479) | Freshwater wetland microbial communities from Ohio, USA, analyzing the effect of biotic and abiotic controls - Mud 3 Core 4 Depth 4 metaG | ecosystem: Environmental > Aquatic > Freshwater >... | reverse complement strand
TTTTTATTATGAAAAATTCCATCTTTGCCCTCAGCGCCTTCGTTCTCCTAACACTGATCGGGTGTAGCACCGCAGCGCCGGCATCTCCAATCGCCCCGCCGACCGCTACACAGGCACCTCCATCGTCACCCGCCCCATTATCCCCAGCTACCAGAACGCCTGCTAACGAAAAGGGATTTTCAATCTATCTGCTCGCTCAGGATACACCTCCTCAACAGCTCGCTATGCTGAGCCATCTCGAGCTCGCACAGAATCCCCTCTTGTCGACCGATGACATCATCTCCTACAGGCAGGCGACACACGAAATTGAGCTGACCGTCACGGGCTATGACAAAATTGCCAGCTTATCTGTCCCGGTCAGCGGCAAAGCTTTCGCTGTTTGTGTAGACGGTCAGCCCATCTATACCGGCGCTTTCTGGGTCGGATACTCGTCACTGAGCTTTGATGGGGTCGTCATAGACACCCTCCGTGCTTCCAAGGAGCATCCTGTGCTTAAGATCCAGCTGGGTTATCCAGGTTCAGACTTCTTTCAAGGGAATGATCCCCGGTCTGACCCCAGAATATTACAGGCGCTGGAAGAAGCCGGCAAGCTGAGATGATGGCAACGGGCTGCCTGGTGAGCTAATTATCCCCCGGCATCTGCCCGTCTGGCGCTGGCAATCATCCAGGCATACACCCCCAGGGAGAGCAGGGTTACAGTCCACAGCACCCACATCACGCTGAGGGCGCCAAATGGCACGATGAGCTGCCCGATCAGCAAGGGGAAGCACATGCTCCCCACGCTGGCGCCGACAAAAAACAGGCTGGTTACCTTGCCGGTAATGATCATATGCTGGCCAGCGAAGGATAATATATTGGGAAAGATCGAAGCAATGGAAAGGCCCAATCCTATCGAGCCCAACCACAGGGCTGTGCGCGAGTCGTGCCAGATCAGGATCACTACCAGGCTGAGCAGGCAGCCGGTTAAATCAGCCAGGATTAACGTGCGCGGTTGAAAACGGATCGAGAGCGGAATGCCGATCAACCGCCCAATGGTAAAAGCGCCCCAATAGGCAGAAGTCAGGTAGGCGGCGGTCACCGCGTCGCCCAGGTTGAGCTGGCGGGCGTAGGTGTACACCCAGCCGCCAAAGCCACTCTCTAAACCGACCACCAGGAAGAAAAATATGCAGATCACCAGCACCAGGCTGACCTTGAGCGGGGCGAGAGAGCCATCTTCTGCCCGGCCAAGGCGCGCCGGGCTGGGTTGTAGATAGGTATAGAGGGCGACGGGCAAGGCCAACAACGCCAAAAGACGGTAGCCCCAGGCGATACCGCCGCTTAATAAAATTACCTGGGCAAAAATCAACGGCGAGAGAAACGCCCCGACGCCATAGAAAAAATGCAGGCCGTTCATAAACGGTCCGACTCTCCCGCGGTGCACCCAGACGATCAGAGTATTGGTGCCCACATCCAGGGCGCCTTCGCCGTTACCTAAAACAAATAGGATCACCGCCAGCAGCCAGAGCATTGGAATCCCGGGCACGAGCGCCAAAGCGCCAGCCATTACGAGCAGCATTACGGCCAACAGGCTCTGCCCCGGCAGGCGATCAAACAAGCGCCCACCCAAAAGGGAGCCCAACAGGACGCCCAGAGAACGGATGGCAAACAAGAAACTGATCTGGCTCAGCGAGCTACCGGTTTGCTCAGCCAGCCCGGGCAAGGTAGCACCGATGGCGGCGACCGAGAGGCCTATGATAACAAAAGCGACATAATAGCCGGCGGTCTTTGCCAGTCGGCCAGATTGATCTTCCAACATTGCCGTTTGCACGTAAATAAACCCTTAATTGAAAATCCCCCCAATCTTATCACGAACCGTAGGGTGGGTCAGTCTGCCCCGTTGGGGTGACCCACCATGTAGGATGGGTCTTGACCCACCATAATTAGGCAGCCATTTACATTTGGACCGATTGTGTCACCAGGTCCTCAATCTATTTCCTCGATTAAGTCAGCCAGGTCGCATTGCAGATAGATGATATCCATCAAGGCTGGTGCCTTTTTTGGCGAGCTTTTCCACGAGAAAAATAAATCAGAACCCTTCAATTGAATCGTCGAGAAATCCACGCTTCCCGGCTTATACCGAGTTGATCCGCTAATCAGTTCCTCAGCCATCCGCACAAACTCTTTCGGCGAGCCTTCGAAAAGCAACCTCTTTCCTTTCAATTTGTCGCTATATCCCCCCTTTTGAGAGGTGAGCGAGCGAAGGTTCGAATTCTTGACTGTCTGCGAAATTTCATATTGAACAGTGAGCGGCATATACACAGCACTGGTCCAATCCCCTTCGGATATGGTTTTTATGACCAGGGAGACAAAACGTCCACCATATTCGCCGTTAAATTTCCATTGGTGCGCATTCTGATCCCATCCACCACTCAACCCGGTTTCCCGAATCTTATCGATCCAATGCTTTTGCTCCTTAACTAGTTCACGTGTAACAAAAATACGGCTTAAAATAAAATATAAAATGATGACCACAATCACGAAAATAATTGGTATCCACTCCCTGGATATTCCACCCGTTTCTTCGAAGGGAAGGTTATAGAACCATTGGCTTAGAAACATGCGCTTTTAACCCATCTGTCTGAAGAATTAGACACCCCATTTCAAGGTGATATTTAGGACCGAAATTCAAGCAGGAGACACCTTGAAATAGTTTTACCACAGCCGCTAATATAACATGTTTATACTCACACTGATAAATTCATAATCTCTTTGTGCACTATTACCAATCTAAAGGCCATACTAGGGTGGGTCGGCCTGCCCTGAAGGGGTAACCCACCATTCCAGGTGACCCACCATCGAATAACGTATAACATCCAGCACCAGATTATTTAATCCCATTCGCGTTCATCTGTAAATTCCCGGCCTGCTGCCGGACAAGCCGCGCCCCATATAATCCGATAATTGAGATATAATTTATAAATATAAAGGAGCCCTACATGGCAAAAGTGATCCTGGGAACCACCATCTCACTCGACGGCTTCATCAACGATCGTAGCGGCAGCGTGCTTGCCCTTTATCCGGACCTCGCTGCGCTGCGCGAAACCGAACCCTTGCAGGAATCAATCCTGAACACCGGCGCGGTAGTCATGGGACGCAACTCGTTTGCTATGGCCGACGATCCGGACTCCATTGCCGATAATTATGAGTATCAAGTCCCCATCTTCGTTCTAACACACCATCCACCAATAAAGAAACCCAAAGAGAACGACCGCTTAACCTTCACCTTCGTCACGGATGGCATCCAAAGCGCCATCGCACAGGCAAAGGCCGCCGCAGGCGACAAAGATGTGACCGTCATTGGCGCCACAAATACTGCACGCCAATGCCTCGATGCAGGTCTCGCCGATGAGCTGCACATAGACATCATGCCCGTGCTGCTTGGCGGCGGCCTCCGGCTGTTCGAAGAATCCGGCATGCAGCCAATCCAATTGGAACGATTGCAGGTGATCGAGCTACCTGAGGGTAGAACGCATCTCCGCTTTTGCATCATAAAGTAGAAAGGAACGAAGGGTAAAAAATCCAAAAGTTAACCCATTACTTCACGACACTTCCATGTAGCACCATGGGTGGAGCGCTATAATTCAGATTCTTAATCGTCAGCGTTATCTTATCTGCCTCAAACTCAATCCGCGCCGTGCTTTCAATGAACTCACCCTTAATGATATATTGCAAAACGAAGGTATCAGGTGCATCCCAGTAACCTTTCAAACCTACCGGCCGGCTGCCGGGTGTCTCTGTCATCCGGTATTGATTGTCCAGGCCAATCTTGAGGGTTGGGGAACCGGTCATTTCCAGGGTGGCTACATCAGAATCGGGCTGGAAGGAAAAGGTCATGTCCTTCCAACCCAAAGGATTGCCATCCAATAAATAGCGTTTACCGGTAATGTCCAGCGCAGTCTGAGGCAAGGCAGGAACCGGTTGTTTCGACCCGGCAAATGATTCGATGAGCGCCTTCAGTTCGGAATCTGTTTGTGGGGCGGCTTGAAGTGAAGCCTCGGAGCGTGCCGCAAGGATGATGTAATCATTTACCAAGCGCAAAAGAGCGGCCTCTTTGCCCACCTCCAGAGAGCCTGTGAAAACGATCACCAGCTTCTTCTCCGGCACGATAAAAAGTTCCTGCCCCGCCATACCCAGGTACCCGTAAATCTTTTGCTCGGGAAAGATAGACCACAGGTAGCCAAAACGGCGGTCCAGCCCACCGACATAGTCGTCTTTGCCGATATAAGCCTGCTCGCCAGTGGACTCATCTACCCATCGCCTGGATACCACCTGGCGCCCATTCCAATCGCCTTTGTTAAGATAGAGAACTCCGTACTTCGCCACATCGCGCGGCGTCAGGTATAGACCAGCAATCCCATTTGTTACCCCTTGGGGATCGGTACTCCAATCCTGCTCCTTCACCTCTGGTATCCCTAGCGGCTCAAAAAGAGTGCTGTTGGCATAGGTCCTGGCGTCCATTCCGGTTGCCTTCTGAAGGATGGCAGAAAGCAGGTGCACCGCCCCGCTGCAGTAGATCCATCTCGTCCCGGGCAGGTCCGTGACTGGCAAATCCAGCAGATATTGAACCCAATCGCCCGCCTGGAACAACCCCTGGCCAGCTGAAGATAGGTCCTGGCAGTTCATCCCGGGTGTCATCGAAAGCAGGTTTTGCAGGGTGATGGCTTTCTTCTGGTCATCCAGGTTCTGAATTGGACGGTCGGGGAAAAAATCCAACATTTTCTGGTCAACGCCTTTGATCATTCCTTTGTCGATGGCGATGCCAACCAGGGAGCCGATCACGCTCTTTGTGATTGACTCGATGGAATGTTTATCGCCTAGGCCATAAGGAGCCCAGTAAGCCTCTGTTACCAGGTATCCATTGCGCACAATCAGCAGGCTGTGCAGGCGGATATCTTCTTTTTGAATGGTTTCAAACATCTGGACCAACAGGGACGAGTCCATGCCTTGCTCTTCTGGCGATGAGCTTCGAAAATCTCCAACAGGCCAATACTCCTGGCTGGTTTGTTGAGCGGGTGTCTGCGTGCACGCTGCGGCAAAATAAACAGTGAGCAAGCTGATCATGAACAAGTTCATCAGGCGCTTGTGGTTAATCATTTTCTATCCTATCTAATTTTGCAGTAGTAGGGTAGTTCGCTACTGTAAATGGACAATGTTTGCTGTGATGAGCCTGGCGTAGTCCGAGGAGAGAAACGCAATCACCTCGGCGACATCATCCGGCCCGGCGATGTGGATCAAGTCGGGTGTCTGCTTCACATGCTCGAGCACTGCCTCATTCACCCAACCTGTGTCTGTGAAAGGTGGGTAAACGATATTCGCCGAGATACCGAACGGCGCCAGCTCGAACGCGGCAGACATTGTGTGCAAAATGTTAGCATATTCCTGACATTTTGCACACATGAAGAACCACCAAACCATAATCAACTTTATGAGATCGCTGAAACTCAGGCTGGCTATTTCACGGCGAGGCAAGCTTATTCAGTAGGGTTCTCCAGGGAGAGCCTTTCTTATTACGTATCCACTGGCAGATTTATTCGCATTCAACATGGCATCTATCGCCTGGTTCAGTTTCCTTCATCTCCTTACGAAGACCTTTTTGTTGCCTGGCTAAGGGCAAGCCCTAACTCGGTCATTTCCCATGAGAGCGCCCTTTATGTATATGGGCTATAGGATGTGCTGCCAGGTAAGGTTCACGTTACCATACCTCGCATTGCCTCCCGTAGACGAAAAGATATTCGCCTCCACACAAACCAACTCTCCTCGAAAGATGTAACCAGGCGCGATGAAATCCTGTCCTCAGGTGTTACCCAACTCCCTAATAGAAATCTTAATACTTTACCCAAACCACCAGATTAACCTGCCCGTACACCGACCAATTGGTGACAGTCGGCTCTATAAGTGACTGTCACCTTGACTTTTCCAGAATATGGTATACTATATTCATGCGTCTGGGATGAGTCGCCAAGCGTCTCGTCTTGGGGCTACCAGCAGCCCTAAACCCAGTCGCTTTTTTTGTTAATTTTGAGAGGTTCATTATGTATTTATGTTATATGGACGAATCGGGCATATCGGACAGCCCGGGCAACACCTCGCACTTCGTCCTGGCTGGATTATCCATCCCCATCTGGCATTGGAAAGATTGCGATCGTGAGATCGAAGCCATCAAGAAGAAGTATGCCCTGGAGGGTTCTGAGATTCACGTCGCCTGGATGATGCGCCCCTACATCGAGCAAAGGCGCATCAAGGGTTTTGAAGGCATGGACTACGAGCAGCGCCGCTCGCAGGTGGAAACCTACCGTAAAGCGGAGCTATTGCGGCTGCAAAAGTCCAGGCGCCCCCGCCTGTACAAGCAGACCCGCAAGAACTACCGCGAGACGGAGAGCTTCATCCACCTGACCTACGCTGAAAGGCGCAGTTTTACCCTTGAAATTGGCAAATGCGTCTCAGAATGGGGCTTCGCCCGGCTCTTCGCCGAATGCATTGACAAAATCCACTTCGATCCAGTTCGCACCAAGAAGAGCGTCGATGAGCAATGCTTCGAGCAGATCGTCTCACGCTTCGAGCAATACCTGCAAATCATCGGCAAACCGGATACAGAGCAAAACTTCGGCTTGCTGATCCATGACAACAATCAGACCATCGCCAGGCGTTATACAGACCTGATGAAAAAATTCCACCAGCGGGGGACGCTGTGGACGAAGGTCAAGAACATCATTGAAACGCCCTTGTTCGTCGATAGCCAGCTCACCAGCATGGTTCAGATCGTGGATGTCTGCGCCTACGCCCTGCGCAGGTACCTTGAAAACGAAGAGGAAGAGCTATTCGAGCTGGTCTTTCAGCGCGCCGATCGCAAGGACAGCGCCGTGGTCGGCGTGCGCCACTTCACCAACCCCAATTGCTCCTGCAAGATCTGCAGCTCGCACAGAAAATCAAGCTAACAAGCGGCGCCAGCGCCTAGTGCACCCACCCCGCTTTCTCCCCGCGCGGCATCGCCACATTGCTGTTGGAGGATATGCACCGCCACTTGCGCCTTACCAGAAAGGATGCTGGGCGGCTATCCTTCGCCCAGCACCGCTGCTGGCTGGTCCAGGTAGCCCTTCAATTCACCATAGAACTTTCCGACGTGTACCCCATCCATGACCGCATGATGCCCTTGCACACTTAATGGCATCTTCAAGCATTTGCCTTCTTCAAAGGTCTTTCCCCACGCAAAGCGCGGAATAGAGTCCACGGGATGTACATGGAGCGGGTGCATAAAGCTGGTGAACGAAACCCAAGGGATGGCGGTCATAAACAACAGGTCGTCCTTGCCTGGTACGTTTTCCAGCTTCGGATGCGCTTTCACATAAGCAATCTGCTCCAACCCTCGCCTTGCAAACGTTGGGAAGTCTTCAACATAGTCAAATGTACAGAAGGTGAACAGGTCGCCTTCAATTAAGATCGTCGTCGACGGGTGTACCACCTCGTGCTCTACGACCATCCCTGGCCGGATGCGATAGCGGAACTCGGGAATCGCATTGGCGACTCTTGTTAATAAGTACACTACGGCTACGGTAAATGAGATGCCATGCTGCTTGATGAAGGGATAGAATGTTGTCAGGTCGATATTGGCGCACATGTTGAAGTGTGGGTGATCCCAGGCGCTATAAATGTTGAACTGCTCACGTCGCGGCCAGCTTTGGATATCAATCGTACGCATTGCTCACCTCCTAACGAATTTCGCAATTCCTCCCAGATAATCGAATAGTTGGGCCAGGTTACCCCCGTCGGCTCTTACGAGTCGAGCCTGCTTTCTCCACTCGCCTGACGAATTCCTCAACCCCCAGCGCAGCAATGCACTCGCCAATCAGCGCCAACGGCAGGTCGTCCAATGATCTGAAACGCACGCACGATTTGCCAACATCATACCTCTTCCCTGTTGCGCGGTAAGCCTCTTCAAACTTCTGTCGCGCCTCGTCATCCATATAGATACCGGTCAAATAAACTGCCATATGGCTCTTCTGTGAAGCCAGCCCTGCGTACATTAGCGGCTTCCCGTTGTAGGTGTCGGGATAAGTCGTCAAAGGCACTTGATAGGTGATCATTCCCCAATTGATCACTTCCTCGTAACCGTCAGGCAGATTTTCCAGGATAACCTGGCGAACCGTCTCGATTGCCTCCCGGCGGTTGGCGGGCAGCTCGGACAAATATTGAGAAACTGTTGAGGCAATGGATTGCATGAACCTATCTCCTTAGAGATATTATACCGAAGCCAGCCAGTTGAACCGATAGCTATCCTGCCCAGGGGCGCTATTATTATAATTTCACGGTTTTCTGCTAAGCTATTGACTTTATCCCAACCTGGTTTATCATAGGCAGAAGGAGGAAATTATGCGCTCTTTGCCTACCATCGCTTTTTGCTTACTCACCGTCCTTCTCCTCGTTGCGTGCCAGCCGTCAACACCCCAGCCAGTAGCTACCACGCAGTTATCCCTGTTTGAACCTACGTCTACCCCAGGCCCATCCCTCACTCCAACCCACACGCTCACTCCCACTCCCAGTCCGACCTCAACGCCAGTGCCGCCCACCCTGACGCCAACCCTGGAGCCTCTGGCGACGCTCACCGCGGTGTATGCCCAATGGTCAACCTACCGCAACGAAGATTTCCTGTTCGAGCTGAAGTACCCAGGCGGCAGCCGGCTGACTGAGCTGGATGAGACGCACGCCCGCATCGACCTGCCCTTCAACGCCGGCACCAACCTGACCGAGAAATACCTGGACATCGCCGTGCTGACAGCTCCAGAGATTTGTTCCAGCGAGCTGGCGCAGGCTGCCTCGCTTGCCGCCATCCAGAGCGATACCGTTTTCGTTAACGGCGTGCAATTCTTGCGAGAGAGGGGTAGCAACTCCGGGGCAGACAGCTTCTACGATTGGGAAGCCTACTCCTCCCAGAAGGACATCGCCTGCGTCAGCCTGAACTTCGTCTTGCACTCGACCAATCTGGAAAACTACCCTATCCCACCAACGCCGTTCGTGATTCAGGATGAATCAGCGATCCTTTCTGGCATCCTGGGCAACTTCCGCTGGCTGCCCGGCGAAGTTGTGGTTGCCGCTGCCCCCGAGACTCCCTTGGCCGCCGAAACTGCCACTCCGGGCGCAACCCAGGCTGCAGCCGTCGAGGTCACCACGCCCGAGCCGACACAAGCGGCGCAGATGGGCACCATCAGCGGCCAGCTTTGCTATCCCGCGGAAGGGATACCCTCGCTGACCGTCTACGCCCGCAACACGGACACGGGACAAACCTACTCTGTCCAGGTGGCGAACGACAATCAGTACCAGCTTCAGGTGCCAGCCGGAAGCAGATATCAGGTCTTCGCCTGGACAAACGCTGCTGAGCAGCGTTTGGGCGGCATTTATTCCTGCTTTGGAATTTTTACCGGGCAATTGGAATACAATAATCGTCAGGAATTGACCTGTGGCGACCGTGGAGATCACATTCCCCTGTCCGTCCTGGTTGAGCCCAATCAGGAGGTTACGGATATCTATATCTGCGACTTCTATGAGCAAAGCGCTGTGCCAGAGCCATAGTTAAACATCATGTGATACAATTTCTGATGATTAATTTCACAAAAAGTTGAGCGTGCTTTGCAGGCTACACAAAATGAGATTGCTCCCTTCGTGCCTCAGGACTAGTCGCAAGAAACGCTCGCAATGACTAAATAAGGAGTGCGTACATGAAAGGCAACGATAAACTTATCCAGGTACTTAACCAGCTGCTGGCAGATGAGCTGACCGCCATCAGCCAGTACATGCTACATGCTGAGATATGCGCGAGCTATGAAAAACTGCATGAAGCCATTGAGAAACAGGCTATTGATGAAATGCGCCATGCCGAGTGGCTGATCGCTCGCATCATCTTCTTCGAAGGCAAGCCCATTGTCTCCAAGCTAAACCCGATCCGGGTTGGCCAGGCAGTTCCCGAGATCATCGAGTACGATTACCAGGCCGAAGTGGCAGCTGTGGAAGCTTATAATGCGGCCATTAGCCTGGCGCAAGAAGTCGCCGACCATGCCTCAGCCGATCTGCTTATTAAAATTCTCAATGATGAAGAAAAGCATGCCGACTGGGGTGAAATTCAGCAAGAACAGATCGAACAAATGGGGCTTGGAAATTACCTGGCCACCCAGATTTCCGGCGCAGAGTAATTTATTTTAGATTTTAGACTAGATTTTTGATTGGCCGAATTCCCCCTAGTCTCCCATACAAGTGGGGATTGGAGGGGGGTTCGGCATTGCTTTAATGACCGAATTACCCGATCTCTTAGTATTTAATAAAGAATTCTCATATGGATTTATCCATCCCAAATCGAAAGCATAACGTGATCACCGGCAGCACGCGCGGCCTCGGCTTCTGCCTGGCGGATGCGTTCCTGGCTTTAGACTGCTTGGTCACCGTGAGCGGGCGGGCGCAAGCCAGCGTGAATCAAGCGGTAGATAAGCTGGCCCAAAAGTATGGCAGCGAGCGAGTGCATGGCTATCCTTGCGATGTGCGCGATCCGGAGCAGGTGCAAGCTCTGTGGCAGGCGGCTAAAGGCCGCTTCGGCAAGGTGGACATCTGGATCAATAACGCCGGCTATAGCGCCCCGCAGATGTCGCTCCAGGAGCTGCCTCCCAGCGAAGCGCAGGCGGTGATCGAGACCAACCTGCTGGGCACGGTCTATGGGGCGCGAGTCGCCATGCGTGGCATGCTGGAGCAGGGTTTCGGCGGCATCTACAACATGGAGGGCTTAGGCAGCGACGGTCGCAAGCAAGCCGGTTTAGCCCTGTATGGCACATCCAAATACAGCCTGCGCTATTTCACCGGATGCCTGGTGAACGAGACGAGTGGCACCCCGCTGGTGATCGGCGCATTGAGCCCGGGCATGGTGATCACCGAGATGATTACCGGTCAGTTCCAATACCGGCCCGAAGAGTGGGAGCGCTTCAAACGGGTTTTAAATCTGCTGGCTGAGCGCCCCGAGACAGTAGCCCCCTGGCTGGCGAAGCGCATCCTGGCTAACCGGAAGAGCGGTGTGCGCATCGCCTGGCTGACCAAACGGCGGTTGTTGGGGAGGATGCTATCCGAGCCGTTTAAGCGGCGGAACCTGTTTGACCAATAATCTTACATGCTATACTCACCCTGATATAATTGTTCGCCTTTGTCCGGCGAGGGCAGATCATGGATATCGATTTGCTAGTTTTCGACCCCGATAGCGCCTTGAACTTCACCTGCCAAATCTCTAAGCCGCGCCTGGTCGGAACAGAGCAGGAGAAGGCTGTCGGCAGCCAGGTTGCCGCATGGCTGGGAAGCTTTGGATACCAGGTTACGCGACAGGATTTCCAATTCGCCGATGCGCAAAGTATCTTCCTGACCTTCGAGATTCTGCTCAGCCAGGCGCTCGTCCTGCTCACCATCTGGCTGCAGAGTGCCGGCTCACCTGCCCGAACGGTCAGCGCCCTGTTCGTGCTCATCCTGATCGTCCTTACCAGCGCGGTCAACCGCGCCGTGCAAGAAGCATCGCTGAAGGGCGAGCCAGGCAAGCCCGCCGGTATTTTACGTTCGCTGTGCTGGCGCATCGGGAAACACTACAGCACCTGTAATTATTTTGCCAGCACGCCAGGCGCTGCAGACGATCCCAACCGCACGCACCTTCTGCTTGTCGCTCACTACGATTCGAAAAGCCAGCGCTACCCCCTCACCCTGCGCACCAGCATGTTCGCCATCGGGATTGGGGGCGGGGTTTTGTGCGCTGCACTGGTGTTGTTCTCACCGCTAATCCCTTCATTCGGGACGGCTGCGCTGGCTATCGGCGGCCTGTCTGTCCTGGCGAGCATTCCGTTGCTCTTTTTAGACCAGGGCAACCGCTCTCCCGGGGCAATCGACAACGCCTCCGGCACAGGAGTCGTTCTGCACCTGGCGGAAGTGTTGTCCCGCCAGCCCGAAATCAAAGGGCAAATCGACGTGTCCTTCCTGGTCACCAGCGCCGAGGAGTTCTCCACCCTTGGCGCCCTGGCTTTCGTTCACCAATATGAAGAGACATTGCGCTGCCAGGCGAATGCTGGCCGTTTGTACGTGCTCAACTTCGACGGCCCGGG
>Ga0079037_100001525_pt1 | contig 12163 bp, 11 predicted proteins | sample Mud3Dept4metaG_FD_71479 | JGI IMG/M metagenome (GOLD analysis project Ga0079037, IMG submission 71479) | Freshwater wetland microbial communities from Ohio, USA, analyzing the effect of biotic and abiotic controls - Mud 3 Core 4 Depth 4 metaG | ecosystem: Environmental > Aquatic > Freshwater >... | reverse complement strand
GGCCTCGGGATCGTGCTCGTCGGGGACGATCCGGCGAGCCGGGTCTACGTGCGCAACAAGATCAAGTCGGGCAGCGAGGTGGGGTTCTCCGTCGACCTGCGCGCACTTCCGGCCTCGGCCACGCTCGATGACGTGCTCGGCGAGGTACGGCGGCTGAACGCGAGCGACCGGCACGACGGCATCCTCGTGCAGTCGCCGCTGCCGCCCGCGCTTGGCGACGCCGCCGAGCGGATCGTGTTCGACACGATCGACCCCGCCAAGGACGTGGACGGGTTCAGCCCGGTCAACGTCGGCTACCTGGTGCAGAAGCGAGCGCGGCTCATGGCGTGCACGCCAGCGGGCATCATCGAGTTGCTCGATCGCGCGGGCCTCGCCATCTCGGGCCGGCACGCCGTCGTGATCGGCCGATCGGACATCGTGGGCAAGCCAATGGCGCTGATGCTGCTGCACCGGGACGCCACGGTGACGGTCTGCCACTCCCGCACCCGCGACCTGCCCGGCGTTGCCGTGCAGGCCGACATTCTCGTGGCCGCCATCGGCCGGGCCGGCTTCGTGACGCGTGCGTTCGTCAAGCCCGGCGCCACCGTGATCGACGTCGGGATGAACCGCGTGGACGACGCCGCCACGGCGGCGCGGCTGTTCACGCCAGGGTCCCCGCGCCGGGCGATGTTCGAGAAGACGGGGTCCGTGCTCGTCGGCGACGTCCACCCCGAGGTGGCCGAGGTGGCCGGCGCGCTCACCCCGGTGCCCGGCGGGGTCGGGCCGCTCACGATCGCGCTGCTGATGCAGAACACGTTGCGCGCGGCGGAGGACCGGCTCGGCGGCGTCTGACAGGGTGGCGGTCAGGCTCCAGCCGCTGACCCTCGGCCCTGAGGAGCCCAAGCCACGGCGTCTGAGCGATGTCACCCGTACCGGAGGTACAGCGCTTCAGCGCTGTGCTGCAGCGACGCCTGCACTCACCTTCCGTGCGCCGCCCGCGCCCGCAGCCAGTTGAGCGCGGCGTCCACCTGCGCATCGGTGTCGGCGAACGTCCCATCGGTTCGGACCACGAAGTCCGCCAGATCCACCTTGCGCTCGATGGGCCACTGCGCCGCCAGGCGCTCGGCCGCTTCCGGCGCGGTCAGCCCGTCGCGGGCGATCAGCCGTTCCCGCTGGCGCTCGGGGTGACAGGCGGCGACGATCACCGCGTCGAAGTCGCCTGCCCGGCCGGTTTCGTAGACGAGCGGAATGTCTGCGACCGCGAAGGGCGTGCCCGCCTGGGCCTGCCCGGCAAACCACGCGTCGATCGCCGTGTACACCGCGGGATGGACGATCGCCTCGAGGTCGGCCCGCGCGGCGGCGTTGCCAAACACGATCGCGGACAGTGCCTTGCGATCGAGCTGTCCGTTGGAGCCGAGCACGCCACGGCCGAACCGCACCGTGATGGCGGAGAGGCCCGCCGTGCCGGGCTCGACGACGCGGCGCGCGAGGGTGTCGGCATCGACGGTGGGGACACTCCGTGCAGCGAGCCGCTGCCGCACGTAGGACTTGCCGGTTGCGATGCCGCCCGTCAGAGCCACTTTCAACATCGGCGGGTTCCGGGTCGGTGACCCCCTCTCATCGTAGCTATCGGCCGTCCGCGCCCAGCCGTGAGGCTGGGCCGCCAGCGGCTCGCCGCGGGACGCTCGCCGCCGGCTGCCGGGCGCCTGGCCTCGATCAACGCCGTCAGTCCTGTCCGACCGGCCGCAACAGCCCCTCTTCGCGTGCCGGGGTCAGGCGCTCTTCGACGAACGAGTCCCACTCCCGGCAGTGGGGGCACTGCCACATCAGCTCCGTGGCACGGTAGTGGCAGCGGACACAGACGTGCGGGTCGCGGTAGAACACCGCGTCGCGGCTGATCTCGACGTAGCGTTCCACGAGTGCCGGGTCGAAGCCGAGCCGCGAGAGCAGGTGCCAGGCGTGCTGGTGGAGCAGCACTGCGTGCGGGTTCACGTGCAGCGCGTCGCACACCAGATCGAACGCCTCCACCGTCCGGTCGGCCGCGTCGAAGTGGCGCGCGAGCGCCAGCCGCGCACGCCAGTCTGCGGGGCTGCGTGCGATCAGCCCGCGGCAGAGTTCGGTGTAGCGCTCTGGCGTTCCCCTCATCGCGTACGCGTCGCGCAGTCGCGTGAAGGCCAGGTAGGCACGATCGGGCGCAGCCTCGAGCACGCGCTCCCAGGTGGCCACGGCGCCGGCGAGGTCGCCCTCTCTCGCCTGCAGGTCGCCGAGGTTGAGGTACGCCGGGACGGCGGGCGCGTGCTGATCGATGGCCGTGGCGAAGCAGCGCTTCGCCTCCGACCGTTCCCCGCGCTGCAGCGCCTGCATCCCCAGCTCGTTGCCGAGGAACGCCTGGATGGCCCGGTACCGCGCCTGCTGATCGGGTGCCGCCAGCGCCGTCAGCCGCTCGCGGATCCGGTACGCCTCGGCGAACTGGCGCTGGTCCTCGTGCAGCTTCTCGAGGTTCAGCAGCGCCGGTTGGTTCGCCGGGTCGATCTTCAGGACCTCGGTGAAGGCGTCGACGGCGCGATCGACGAAGCCCCCGTGTCGAAAGTCACGCCCCAGGCACAGCAGCACCGAGGCGTGCTCGTGACGGGTGAGGCGCGGGCGCTGCAGCAGCTGCTGGTGAATCTGGATGGCACGCCCCACCTGGCCCTTCTCGCGGTACAGGTTTCCGAGCACGATGTGCACGTCCACCATGTCCTCGTTCAGGACGGCGGCCCGGCCGAACTCCTCGATGGCCGGGTCGAGCGGGCTCGCCACGAGATAGTTGAGGCCCTGGAGGTAGTGAGGCGACGCCTGCAGCTTCCGGCGGTCCACGAGGGTGCCGTCCTGCAGCCGGTAGCGCTCCCACGCCTTGCCGGCCGCGAGGCCGACGAGCAACGCCACGAGCGGCACGAGCAGGTCGAGGGACTCGTGGGTCATGAGGCGGTGTGTTGGGTGCCACCGCGCGGCAACGACGGCGCGTTGCCCTCCAGGGTGGGGGTGGCCGCCACGGTGGAGGGTGCCCCGCCATCGCCCTGCGAGGCGGCTCGGGGCGGTCCCGAGCTCGTCGAAGGATGGGTGTCAGGTCCGGCGTAGTGCGCCACCAGGCGATCCCAGTGTCCCTGGGCCTTCAGCACGAGTTCGATCAGCTCGCGGACGGCGCCCTCGCCTCCGCGGCGTGCGCTCACCCAGTGCACGCGGGATCGCACCTCCGGGTCGGCGTCAGCCGGTGCGGCCGAGAGGCCCACGCGCACGAGCACGGGCAGGTCGAGCAGGTCGTCGCCCATGAACGCCACCTGCTCGTCGGTGAGGTCCAGCTCCTCGAGGACTGAGCGGTAGGCCGCGAGCTTGTCGAGCGCCCCCTGCCGGACCACGTCGAGCTTGAGCGCTTCGGCCCGAGCCACGGTGGCCGCCGAGGTGCGGCCCGTGATGATGCCGGTCTTCAGCCCGGCGAGGCGCGCCCACATGATCGCGGCGCCGTCGCGGGTGTGGAACGCCGCGGCGTCGCCACCGTCGTTCCCGATGAGGATCCGGCCGTCGGTCATCACGCCGTCCACGTCGAGCAGCAGGAGGCGCACACGGTCGGCCGCGAGTGGCGTGGACACGGGCAACGCCTCAGAACAGCTCGGTGCGCCAGAGGTCGTGGAGGTGCAGCACGCCGAGCGCGCGCCGCTCCGGGTCGGCGACGATGAGCGAGGTGATCTTGCGTCGCTCGAGGAGCGTGAGCGCCTCGGCGGCGAGGGTGTCGGGCGGCACGGTGACGGGGGAGTGCGTCATCACCTCCGACGCGCGACGATCGAGCAGCCCTGGCCCCTGTTCCATCTGCCGCCGGAGGTCACCGTCGGTGATGATGCCCTCCACGCGGCCAGCGGCGTCGGTCACGACCGCCATGCCAAGCCCCTTGCGCGAGATCTCGTAGATCACGTCGCGCATCGGCGTGTCCGGCCCCACGCGCGGCAGCAGGTCGCCGCCGTGCATCAGCTGATCGGCGCGCATCAGTCGCTTGCCGATGCGCCCGCCGGGGTGCAGGTTCGCGAAGTCCTCCATTCGGAACCCGCGCCGCACGAGCAGTGCCATCGCGAGCGCGTCGCCGAGGGCGAGGGCGGCCGTCGTGCTCGCCGTTGGCGCGAGGTTGAGCGGGCAGGCCTCCTCGTCCACGTGGCAGTCGAGCGTCACGTCGGCGGCGGCGCCGAGCGTCGATCGGGCCGCTCCCGTCATCGCGATGAGGCGCGCGCCGATGCGCCGGATGTACTCGAGCACCCGCACGATCTCGGCGGTCTCGCCGCTGTGGGAGAGCGCCACCACCACGTCGTCGGGCTGGATGACGCCCAAGTCGCCGTGCAGCGCCTCGGTCGGGTGCAGGAAGAACGCCGGCGTGCCGGTGCTCGACAGCGTGGCCGCGATCTTCTTGCAGATGATCCCGGACTTTCCGACGCCGGTCACGATCACGCGCCCGCGGCACTGCTGGAGCAGCGTCACGGCGCGCGTGAAGCTGCCGTCGAGCCGATCGACGAGGGCCAGGATGGCCGCGGCCTCGGTACGCAGGACGTTGCGCGCCAGCTCCAGCGCGCCGGCGTCGTCTTCGGCGCGCGCGGCTGCCGCGGGCGGCGGGCCGGTGCGGACGTCGGTCATCGTGCGATCGGGGCCGGCAGGCATGGGCTCAGTGCGCCGCCGAGGGCAAAGCCTCGGCCGCGATCGCGTGCACGCGGGCGAGGCGATCGAGCAGGGCCGGCAGCAGGTCGAGGCGCAGCGCGTTCTGCGCGTCGCTGCGTGCCTCCTCCGGCCGCTCGTGCACCTCGAGGAACACGCCGTCCACCCCGGCGGCCACGCCGGCCGCGGCGAGCGTGGGAATGTACTCCGCCTGCCCGGCGGTGACGCCGTCGCCGGCGCCGGGCAGTTGCAGGCTGTGCGTGACGTCGAACACCACGGGGTGACCGAGCGCGCGCAGCGCCGGAAAGGCGCGCATGTCCACCACGAGGTTGTGGTAGCCGAAGCTCGTCCCGCGCTCCGTGACGAACACCGCCGGGTTGCCGCTCTCGACGACCTTCGTCACCGCGTGCCGCATGTCGGCGGGCGCGAGGAACTGCCCCTTCTTGATGTTCACGGCGCGACCGGTGCGGGCCGCCGCCACGAGCAGGTCCGTCTGCCGGCACAAGAAGGCCGGAATCTGCAGGACGTCGGCGACGGCCGCCGCGGGTTCTGCCTGCCAGGGCTCGTGGATGTCGGTGACCACGGGCACACCCGTCTGGCGCTTCACCTCCCCGAGGATCCGCAGCCCCTCCTCGAGACCGGGCCCGCGATACGACCGCAGGGAGGTGCGATTCGCCTTGTCGAACGACGCCTTGAAGACGAACGGAACGGCGGCCGCCCGCGCCATGTCGCGCAGCGCCCGCGCTAGGCCGATCGCGTGGGTCTCGCCCTCGATCACGCAGGGGCCGGCAATCAGGACGAGCGGACCCTCACCGAGCCGGACGGGGCCAATCTGCAGGGCGGACACGAGCACGATTATCCCCCGAACCGGCCAAAACACCGCGCCTGCGGGTTCGCGGTTCCTGGTTCCGGGCTCGAGAGAGAAACGAACCGACGTCCGGGTCCGCGTTCCTGGCGGGTCACCCGGCGATCTCTGCGGCTTCGCGCTGTCCGGCGCGGGCGAGCTTGTGCGCATGGCTCGCCTGGACGAACCCCGCAAACAGCGGATGCGGCGTCAGCGGCTTCGACTTGAACTCGGGGTGGAACTGCACCGCCACGTGCCACGGATGGTCGGGCAGCTCGATCATCTCGACGAACTTCCCGTCGAGCGAGCGGCCGACGATCTCCAGCCCCTGATCGGTCAGGACCTGCTCGAAGAGCGAATTGAACTCGTAGCGGTGGCGGTGCCGCTCGTGGATCACCTCGGCGCCGTACGCCTCGTGGCTGCGCGAGCCCGGCTTCAGCCGGCAGGCGTACGACCCGAGCCGCATCGTGCCGCCGAGGTCGTCCACGCCCAGCAGGTCGCGCAGCTTGTAGATCACCTTCTGTGCCGTATCCGGTGACACCTCCGTCGAGTCGGCCTCCTCGAGGCGGCACACGTTCCGGGCGAACTCCACGACGGCCCACTGGAAGCCGTAGCAGATGCCGAAGAACGGGATGCGTTGCTCCCGGGCCACCTGGGCAGCGCGCATCATGCCGCGGGTTCCGCGATCGCCGAAGCCGCCGGGCACGAGGATGCCGTCGGCTCCGTCGAGCAGGCGCTCGCCCCCCGGCGCCTCGAGCGCTTCGGCCTCCACCCAGTGGATCCGCACGCGCAGCCGGTGCTTGAAGCCACCGTGCGCGAGCGCCTCGTTCAGGCTCTTGTAGGAGTCCTCGAGGCCCGTGTACTTCCCGACGACGTGGATCCGGACCTCGTCGGTGGGATTCTTCAGCCGATCCATGAGATCTTCCCAGGCCGACATCTGTCGCTCGGTGGCGGGGAGATTCAGCTGCTTGAGCACGATCTGGTCGAGTCCCTCCTCGGCCAGCGCGAGCGGCACCTCGTACACGCTCCCCACGTCGCGGGCGGTCACCACCGCATGCTCGTCCACGTCGCAAAAGAGCGCGATCTTCCGCTTGATGTCCACCGGGAGTTGCCGGTCGGTGCGGCAGAGCAGGATGTCGGGCTGGATGCCGATCGATCGCAGGTCGCGCACGCTGTGCTGGGTCGGCTTGGTCTTGAGTTCGCCTGCCGTGCCGATGTAGGGCACGAGCGTGAGGTGCATGTAGATCGCGTTCTCGCGCCCCACGTCCTGGCGGAACTGTCGGATGGCCTCGAGGAAGGGCAGGCTCTCGATGTCGCCCACCGTCCCACCGATCTCGACGATGACGACGTCGTGGTGGTCGGCGACGGCCCGCACCGCGTCCTTGATCGCGTTGGTGATGTGCGGGATCACCTGCACGGTGGCTCCCAGATAGTCGCCGCGGCGCTCGCGTTGGATCACCGAGAGGTAGATCTTCCCGGTGGTCCACGAGTGATTGTGCGTTGCCGTCGTCTGCGTGAACCGCTCGTAGTGCCCGACGTCGAGGTCCGTCTCGGCCCCATCGTCGGTGACGTAGACCTCCCCGTGCTGGTAGGGGCTCATCGTGCCCGGGTCCACGTTGATGTAGGGGTCGAACTTCTGCAGCGTCACGCGGTAGCCGTGCCCTTCGAGCAGGCAGCCGAGCGAGGCGGCCGCGAGCCCCTTGCCGAGGGCGGACACCACGCCGCCGGTGACGAAGATGTACTTGACGGGTCGGTTCGCGTTGGTGGGCATGGGCGTCATCGAGCGGGAGATCCGGCGAGCAGGCGCCGGACGTGGTCGAGATCGGCGGGCGTGTCGACGCCGATGGCGTCGTGCCGCGCCTCGACGGTGCCGATGGGGTCGCCGTGCTCGAGTGCGCGCAGCTGCTCGAGTGATTCGGCGAGTTCGAGCGGCGAGGGCGGCCGCGCGGCGAGCGCGAGCAGCGCTTCGCGGCGATACACGTACACGCCGATGTGCTTGAACGTGAGGCCGGGCGCGGGCGCGCCCGCGTGCCCCCGCCAGTGGGGAATGGGGGCGCGCGAGAAGTAGAGCGCCCGGCCCCGACGGCTGACGGCCACCTTGACGACGTGCGGGCTGGCCAGCTCGGCGGCATCGCGGATCGGGTACCGCAGGGTGGCGATCGCCAGCTCCGGGTCGGCCGACAGCGCCGCCACGGCCGCGCTGACGTCAGCGGCATCCACCAGCGGTTCGTCCCCCTGCACGTTCACCACGATGTCGCAGTCCAGCCCGGCCGCCACCTCGGCGAGGCGGTCGGTGCCGCTGCGGTGATCGGCTCGGGTCATCCGCGCCTCACCGCCGAAGGCGCGCACCGCCGCGGCCACGCGCTCGTCGTCGGTGGCCACGATGACGCGCGCGGCGCCTTCGATCGCCCGGGCCCGGTCGTACACGTGCGCGATCATCGGGCGCCCGGCGATTTCCGCCAATGGCTTGCCGGGGAGACGGGTCGACTGGTAGCGAGACGGGATGACGACGGCGATGGTGGGAGCGGGGCGGAAGTGCGCTCGGTCGCCGGTACCGACAGGGTGCACGGCGAATCCTAGCACGAAACGCGCCGCCGGGCGGCGTCGGTGTTACGATGTCCTTCGGAACGCACGATGCCCGCCGTCCGCGACATTGCCCTCGCGGTTGCCACCGGGTCGCTGGCGCTGTGGTTGGTGTCGGTGGCCTTCACCGACGCGCCCCTGCCGCGGCACGACACGGCGGGCGAGGCGCACCAGGACCACCCGACGCGGCTGTTCGACCTCGACGCGCAGACCGCGCGGCTGCGCGACGCCGCAGTGCCCGCACCGAGCGGCGGTCGCAACCCCTTCCATTTCGGCCCGCCGAGCCGCACCGTCGAGCTCGGTGCCGCTGCCCGGCGCGCACCGCGCGCGCCGTCTGCCTTCGTCTCCGACGAGGCGGCTCCGCCGGCGCCCGTCGTTCCGCTGGCGCTGATCGGCGTGGCCGAGCAAGCCGGCCAAGGCGAGCCTCGGCGGACCGCCGTCCTGTCGGGCCTCGGCCAGGTGTTCCTCGTCGGCGCCGGCGACCCGATCGGGTCCCGCTACCGGGTCGTGTCGGTCGGCTCCGACGCCATCGAACTGCGTGACGAGCAGGCCGGCCGCACCCACACGCTGGCGCTCCGCCGCTGACTGGGGTCAGCCGTCGGCCCGATCGTCACACTGGAGGAAGTACGAGCAGCCCCGCCGCGCGCGTCCGAGGCGCGGGGAGTATAATGCCCCCGTTTTCGGGCGGCCGCTGCGGGTCCCGCCACGCACCACGATGGTGCAAACCGCTCGGCGCTCCGGCGCTGACGCGGTGAATTTCCCCGACCTGCAGGTTTTTGCACAGCTTTTTCCACAGAAGCTGTGAACGCGCGGTAACGGCGCCGGGGGGAGTGACCTAAAACTCAGCCCTCCTTCTTCCCTCGAGGCCTATGCCGCAGTTCACGCACCTCACGCCGCCCACCGAAGGTACGCCCATCACCCGCAAGGAGGGACAGCTCGTCGTACCCCACAACCCGATCGTTCCCTACATCGAGGGCGACGGTACCGGCCCCGACATCTGGCGCGCGTCGGTGCGCGTGTTCGACGCCGCCGTGGCCAAGGCGTTCGGCGGCGCGCGCCGCGTGGTCTGGTTCGAGGTGCCCGCCGGCGAGAAGGCCAAGGAGACGACGGGCGAGTGGCTGCCCAACGACACGATCGAGGCCGTCAAGGCCTACCGCATCGCGATCAAGGGGCCGCTCACGACGCCCGTTGGCGGCGGCATCCGCAGCCTCAACGTCACGTTGCGCCAGGTGCTGGACCTCTATGCCTGCGTACGCCCGGTGCGGTACTTCAGTGGCACGCCCTCGCCGGTGACGCATCCCGAGAAGATGAACGTCGTGATCTTCCGGGAGAACACCGAGGACGTGTACGCCGGCATCGAGTGGGCGAAGGGTACGCCGCAGGCCGAGAAGCTCATCGACTTCCTCTCGCGGGAGCTCGGCAAGCGCATCCGGCCCGACTCGGGCATCGGCATCAAGCCGATCTCGGAGTTCGGCACCAAGCGCCTCGTCCGGATGGCGCTGCAGTACGCGATCGATCACAAGCGCAGGACCGTCACCCTGGTGCACAAGGGCAACATCATGAAGTTCACCGAGGGGGCGTTCCGCGATTGGGGCTACGAGGTGGCCAAGGCGGAGTTCCGCGACCACATCGTCACCGAGGAGGAGACGTGGGCCGGGGCGAGCCGCGAGGGCAAGGTGCTCGTCAACGACCGCATCGCCGACAGCGTGTTCCAGCAGATCCTCACGCGCACCGACGAGTACGACGTGTTCGCCACGCCGAACCTCAACGGCGACTACCTGTCCGACGCCTGCGCGGCGCAGGTGGGCGGCCTCGGGATGGCGCCGGGCGCCAACATCGGCGACGAGATCGCGTTCTTCGAGGCGACGCACGGCACGGCGCCGAAGTACGCGGGCAAGGACGTCATCAACCCGAGCTCGGTGATCCTCTCGGGCGTGATGATGTTCCGCTACATGGGCTGGGGCACCGTGGCGGACCTGATCGAGAAGGGCATCGAGCGCGCCATCGGCACCAAGCAGGTGACCTATGACCTGGCCCGCCAGATGACCGGCGCGACCGAGCTGAAGACGTCGCAGTTCGCCGACGTCATCATCGCCAGCATGTAGCAGGTTCGGAGGGCCGGCCTCCCGGCCGGCCTGGACGCGAGGCGGTTCTTCCTATCGACAGCGAGGCACTCATGAATCGCAAAGTCACGGTTGTGGGCGGCGCCGGCAACGTTGGCGCCACGGTAGTACGGTCGATCGCCAACCGCGAGCTGGCTGACGTGGTCTCCATCGACATCGCCGACCAGAAGGCGGCGGGCGTGGCGCTCGATATCGCACAGGCCTGCCCGGTCGAAGGGTCGGACGCGCGTGTGGTGGGCGGCGGCGACTACGCCCTGAGCGCGGGCTCCGACATCGTCGTCATCACCTCCGGCGTGCCGCGCAAGCCCGGCATGAGCCGCGACGACCTGCTGAACGTGAACTACAAGATCATGCAGGACGTCACGGCCAACGTGGTGAAGCACTCGCCGGACTGCATCATCATCGTCGTGGCCAACCCGCTCGACGCGATGGCGCAGGCCGTCTACAAGCTGAGCGGCTTCCCGCGCGAGCGCGTCATCGGCATGGCCGGCGTACTCGACTCCGCGCGCATGCGCACGTTCATCGCGATGGAGCTGAACGTGTCGGTGGACAACATCCACGCCTTCGTGCTCGGGGGCCACGGCGACACGATGGTGCCGCTGCCGCGCTACTCGACCGTGGCGGGCATCCCGATTACGGAGTTGCTGCCGGCCGACCGGATCGCGGCGATCTGCAAGCGCACGGCCGACGGCGGTGCCGAGATCACGAAGCTCGTGGGGACGAGCGCGTGGTACGCGCCGGGCCTCTCCGCCGTGGAGATGGTCGAGGCGATCCTGAAGGACACGAAGAAGATCCTCCCGTGCTCGGTCTACCTGCAGGGCGAGTACGGCGTGAAGGACCAGTTCCTCGGCGTGCCGGTGAAGCTCGGCGCGACGGGCGTCGAGCAGGTCGTCGAGATCACGCTCACCGACGAGGAGCGCGCGGCGCTCATGAAGTCGGCCGGGGCGGTCAAGGAGTTGGTCACGGTGATCGGGGTGTAACTCAGCCCAGCGCCCAGCGCCCAGCGGCGAGCGCCCGCCGGCGAGCGCCCCGCGGCGAGCGCAGAGCGCCTGGCGCCTGGGATCACCAACGCGACGGATCGGTCGTGGCCCAGCCCTGGGCTGGGCGACCCGGTGCCGCAGGCGCGGCGCCCTCTGGAGCGACCCTCTGGAGGGCGCCGTCCCGCCTTCTGCTCAGTCCGGGGCCGCGTCGAGGTACTTCACGAAGACGACCTCGTTGCGCTTCTCGTTGTGGATGAGTTCGTCGACGAGCGCACGCGCGACCATGAGTCCGAGGCCGCCGGGGCGGAGGCCGTGCTGCTCGCGCACCATCGCGTGTTCGAGCGGGCGGTCGTCGGGATTGCAGACCGCGGCGTGCGTGATCCGTTCGATGTCGAAGCCCTCGCCCGGGTCGGCGATGCGGTGGAGCCGTGCTCGCCGTTTGCCCGCCGCGTCTACCCTCCGAAGCCGCCGGCGGTCGACTCCGGCCGGCGGGTGAGCGTCGCCTTCAGGTAGTCGCGGTTCATGCGCGCGATGGCGGTGATCTTGATCTCCTTCGGGCACACCGCCTCGCACTCTCCCTCGTTCGAGCAGCTGCCGAAGCCCTCGGCATCCATCTGCTGGACCATCTTCGCCACGCGCCGGTAGCGCTCGGGCTGGCCCTGCGGGAGCAGTGCGAGGTGACTCACCTTGGCCGAGGTGAAGAGCGCCGCCGAGGCGTTCTTGCAGGCCGCGACGCACGCGCCGCAGCTGATGCACTGCGCCACGTCCATGGCCTGCTCGGCAAGGTCGCGCGGGATGGGGATGGCGTTGCCGTCGGGCGCCGAGCCGACGTTCTCCGAGATGTAGCCGCCGGCCCGGATGACCCGGTCGAAGGCGGTGCGGTCCACGATCAGATCCTTGAGGATCGGGAACGCGCGGGCGCGCCACGGCTCGACCGTGATCGTCTCGCCGTCCCGGAAGCGGCGCATGTGCAGCTGGCACAC
>Ga0079037_100001524_pt1 | contig 12166 bp, 12 predicted proteins | sample Mud3Dept4metaG_FD_71479 | JGI IMG/M metagenome (GOLD analysis project Ga0079037, IMG submission 71479) | Freshwater wetland microbial communities from Ohio, USA, analyzing the effect of biotic and abiotic controls - Mud 3 Core 4 Depth 4 metaG | ecosystem: Environmental > Aquatic > Freshwater >... | reverse complement strand
CAGTCGAGCAGCGCCTCGCACGGAATCAGCAGCAAACTGCTGTCCGCAAGCGTCTGTGCCGTGACGGTTTCCGGTGCGCCGAGCACTGCTGCGGCGAGCCCGATGTGCCCGCCGGGGCCGATGAGCTCGATCACTTTGCTGGCGTCGCGCGGCGCGCCGATGCTGAGCATGACGCGGCCATTCACCAGCAGGTAGAGGCCGGGACAGCGCTCGCCGCTGCGGCATAGCTGTTTGCCGCGCGGCAGATTGATCGCAGTCGCGTTCAACGCGAGGCGCGCCAGTGCCGCGGGCGCCAGGGCGCGAAACAAGGGAGCGCGTTTCAACGCTGCAGTCGTATCGTTTTCGCGTTTGGCCATATCGCCGGTTACCGCTTCAGCCGCTGCGTGAGAGCGTCGCATAATGCGCGCGCGCCGGCGGCGGGATCGCCGCGGACATCGGCCTCGACCGCGAGGCCGAGCTCGTCCGCCGTGAGTGCCTCGTGGGTCGCGATCTGAGTTTCGAGCACGGCGAGTTCCGCTTCCGATGCATCGCTGCCCTGTGCCGCGCGGGCCGCAACGCGTGCGCGCAGCACCTCGGGCGGGGCGGTGAAGCTCGCGATCATGAAGGGCACTTCAAGTTCCTGCGCCAGGGCACGGAATGCGGCGCGCTGCGCGTGTTTGAGGAAGGTCGCGTCGACGATCACGGGGTAGCCGGCGCCGGCGATGCTGCGCGCGTGTTGGGCCAGTCGCGCGTAGGTCCGCGCGGTCGCGGCCGGTGAGTAGATGCCGGCGCCGGGTTGAGACTCCGTGTGCGCAGCCGCATCAAGGCCGTATAGCCGCTTGCGTTCGATATCCGAGCGTATGCGCACCGTGCCGAGCGCGGCGAGCAACGCCTGGGTGAGCGTGGTCTTACCCGATCCGGACAGGCCGTGCGTGATAATGACTGCGCCGCGCCGGAATCCGGCATATGAGCGAGCGAGCGCGAGATAGTGCGAGTAGTCGTGCAGCGCGCGCTGATCGCGTTGGCCTGCCGTGCCGTGTTGCGCAGCGCGTATCAAGCCGATTTTGGCGCGCACCACGGCGCGATAAACGAGATAAAACGGCAGCACTGCCACGCCGGCGTAATCGCCGCTCGCTTCGAGGTAGCTGTTGAGGAACACGTACGCAAGATCGCGGCGGCCATGCGCTTCCAGATCCATCAACAGGAAAGCCGCTTCGCTGATGACGTCCATCCAGCGCAAAGCCGGATTGAATTCGATGCAATCGAACGGCATCGCCGCGCCGCCGAGCAACGCGATATTGCCGAGGTGAAGGTCGCCGTGGCATTCGCGCACGCGGCCGGCTGGACCGCGCTCTCCAAATTGGAGGCTGCGGGCCTGATGCTCGCGCTGCGTCCAGTCGCGCACGGCGTTGAGCGCGGCGATGTCGGCAGGCGCATCGAGTAACGGCAGCATCTTCCGGAAGTTGTCGAGTGCGGGCGCCAGAGCCGCAGCCGCCGCAGCGTCGGCTGTCATCGCTGCCGGCGTCAGCGCAGCATGGAATGTGGCGATCCGGTGCGCCAGCGCCTGGATCGTCGTCACGCTGACTTCGCCGCGTGCCAGCGCGCTATCGAGCAATGCGGACTGCGGAAACTCGCGCATTTTTACTGCGTACTCGATCCCAGGTCCGCTGCCGCCGATGACCGGCTGCTGCGGCGAGCCGGTGATTGCGATCGTTTCAAGGTAGATGTCCGGCGCGAGCCGGCGATTGAGCCTCAGTTCTTCGTCGCAGTAATGGCGGCGTGCCGCGAGCGAGGTGAAATCGAGAAAGCCGAGATTCACCGGTTTCTTGATCTTGTAGGCGTAGCTGCCAGTGAGTATCACCCACGAGATGTGGGTCTCGAGCCGGGTGACGCGCGCGACCGGATGCGGGTAGCACCGCGGGTTGCGCAGCGCCTCCAGCATTCGTTCAGCGTCATTTCCCGTGCCCACGGGCAGGTCGTTGCGGGCGTTCATGGCGGCCACCCCATGCGGTTGATGCAGCGGCAAGTAGACCGCGGATTGCGCCAGCGCGACTTGATGTAGGTCAATCTACCCGCAGCGAGCAGTACTCGGCGCAATTTGATGTAGATCAAAAGCAACCGGGGCGCGAGCCTTTAACATTCTCGCACGCGATTCGAGGGAGAACCGGTGATGAGCGACCGGGACACGTACAACTACAAGGTCGTGCGGCAGTTCGCGATCATGAGCGTGGCGTGGGGCATCGTCGGCATGCTGGTCGGCGTCCTCATCGCCGCGCAGTTGATCTGGCCTGAGCTCAATCTTGCGCCGTGGCTTTCGTACGGCCGTTTGCGCCCTCTCCACACCAATGCCGTGGTTTTCGCGTTCGGCGGCTCGGTGCTGTTCGCCACTTCGTATTATGTCGTGCAGCGCACCTGCCACGCGCGGCTCTACAGCGACGCGCTTGCCGCATTCACGTTCTGGGGCTGGCAGGCGGTGATCGTGCTGGCCGCGGTCACGCTGCCGCTCGGCTACACCACGTCCAAGGAATACGCCGAGCTCGAATGGCCGATCGATGTCCTGATCACGCTGGTGTGGGTCGCCTATGCGGTCGTGTTCTTCGGCACCATCGCGCGCCGCCGCATCGGGCACATCTACGTCGCGAACTGGTTTTTCGGCGCGTTCATCCTGACCATCGCGCTGCTGCACGTCGTCAACAGCGCGGCGATCCCGGTCACTTTCTGGAAATCGTACTCGGCATACGCCGGCGTGCAGGACGCGATGGTGCAATGGTGGTACGGCCACAATGCGGTCGGTTTTTTCCTGACCGCGGGCTTCCTTGGCATCATGTATTACTTCATCCCGAAACAGGCCGGGCGGCCGGTGTATTCCTACCGCCTGTCGGTGGTGCACTTCTGGGCGCTGATTTTCACGTATATGTGGGCGGGACCGCACCACCTGCATTACACCGCGCTGCCGGACTGGGCGCAGAGCCTGGGGATGCTGTTCTCGCTGATCCTGCTCGCGCCGTCGTGGGGAGGCATGATCAACGGCATCATGACACTGTCGGGAGCGTGGCACAAACTGCGCACCGATCCGATCCTCAAGTTCCTGATTACATCGCTGTCGTTCTACGGCATGTCGACGTTCGAGGGACCGATGATGTCGATCAAGACCGTCAATGCGCTGTCGCATTACACCGACTGGACGATCGGCCACGTCCACTCCGGGGCACTCGGCTGGGTCGCGATGGTTTCGATCGGCGCGCTCTATTACATGATTCCACGCCTGTTCGGCCGGAACGAGATGCACAGCGTCAAGCTCATCGATCTGCATTTCTGGGTGTCGACAGTCGGGGTGGTGCTGTATATCTCGGCGATGTGGATCGCCGGCGTGATGCAGGGCCTGATGTGGCGCGCGGTCAACCCGGACGGCACGCTCACCTACAGCTTTGCCGAGGTGGTGAAGGCGACGTATCCGTATTACACGGTGCGGCTGCTCGGCGGCGTGTTGTTCCTCGGCGGCATGCTGATCATGGCCTGGAACGTGTGGAAGACGGTCGCCGGGCAGCGTGCGGTCGATGACGCAAGGATTCCGGCCGTCGCGCTCGCGCACGCCTGAAGCCGGAGCGCGTCCATGAGCAATCGACACGACATCATCGAACAGAACATCGGGCTGCTGATCGCGCTGATCATCGCGGTGGTCGCGGTCGGCGGCCTGGTCGAGATCGTGCCGCTGTATTTCCAGAGATCGACAACCGAGCCCGTAGCGGGATTGAAACCTTACACGGCGCTGCAGCTTGCGGGCCGCGACATCTACATCCGCGAGGGCTGCGTCGGCTGCCACTCGCAGATGATCCGGCCGTTTCGCGCCGAGACCGAACGCTACGGTCATTATTCGGTCGCCGGCGAGTTCGTCTACGATCACCCGTTTCTGTGGGGCTCGAAGCGCACCGGTCCGGATCTGCATCGCGTCGGCGGCCGCTATTCCGACGAGTGGCATCGCGTCCATCTCGAAAATCCACGCGACGTGGTGCCGGAATCGAACATGCCGGCCTATCCGTGGCTCGCGCGCACGCCGCTCGGCGCGGATGATCTGCCGGCGAAGATGCGCGCACTCAGGATAATCGGCGTGCCGTACCGCGATGAGGACGTCGCCGGCGCGTTGGAAGCGGTGAAGGGCAAGACCGAGCAGGACGCGGTGGTCGCGTATCTGCAGGGACTCGGCACGCTGCTGCGCAACGTGAGGTAAGCGGTGGATTACGCTTTCTTGAGCAGCGTGATGACGGTGGTGATGCTGGTGGTGTTTCTCGGCATCGTCTGGTGGGCATGGAGTGCGAAGCGGCAGGCGGCGTTCGAGGCTGCGGCACGCACGCCGCTCGAGGACGAGCCGGGCAGGGAAGCGGAAAAATGAGCGATTTCACGAGCGATTTCTGGGCGGTTTATATCGCGCTGATCACGGTGCTCAGCATCATCGCCTGCGCGGTGCTGCTGTATGCTTGCAGCACCAGGGGCGCGGTCAAGGGCGAGCAGGCGGGCACCACCGGGCATACCTGGGACGAGGATTTGCACGAATGGAACAATCCGCTGCCGCGCTGGTGGATGTGGCTGTTCTACCTCACGATCGTGTTCAGCCTGGTTTATCTCGCGCTTTACCCGGGGCTTGGCACCTATCGCGGCGTGTTCGGCTGGAGTTCCCAGCAACAATATGACGACGAGCAGCAGCAGGCGTCGCTGCGGTATGGACCGATTTTCGACAAATATCTGAAGCAGGAGGTCGCGGCGGTCGCCGCGGATCCCGAAGCGCGCGCGATCGGCCAGCGCCTGTTTCTCAACTATTGCGCGCAGTGCCACGGCTCGGATGCCGGGGGCGGCAAGGGGTTCCCGAACCTGCGCGACACCGACTGGCTCTACGGTGGCGACCCGGCAACGATCAGGGAGTCGATCGCGAATGGCCGCCTGGGATCGATGCCGCCGATGGGTGCCGCGGTCGGCAGCGCCGAGGAAATCAAGGATGTTGCGAACTACGTGCGCTCGCTATCAGGGCTGACTCACGATACGCTGCGCTTGCCGCGCGGGCGGCAGAAATTCGCCGCGATTTGCGCCGCCTGCCATGGGGCGGATGCGAAGGGCAACCCGCAGCTCCATGCTCCCAACCTGACCGACAAGGTTTGGCTCTACGGCGGCTCGGAAGCGACAATCATCGAGACCATTACCAAGGGCCGCGCGGGACAGATGCCGGCGCACAAGGGCTTTCTCGACGACGGCAAGATCCACCTGCTCACCGCCTACGTCTATTCGCTGTCGCGCGAACCGCAGAAGTGAAAAGCACGGCCAGGGACGGCACGGAGAACTCATTACCGCAGCCCGGGCTGGCGCAGGCCGGTTCGCCGGCCGAGGCCGAACTCTACGAAGTACAGCGCACGATTTATCCGCGCGCGGTGCACGGCTGGTTCGCGAGCTGGCGCGTGGCGGTGGTGCTCGCGACGCAGCTCGTGTACTACGGCGGACCGTGGCTCACCTGGAACGGGCGCCAGGCGGTGCTGTTCGATCTGGCGGCGCGCAAGTTCTATATCTTCGGCGTCGTGTTCTGGCCGCAGGATTTCATCCTGCTGACGGCGCTGCTGGTGATTTCGGCGCTCGCACTGTTCCTGTTCACCGCGATCGCGGGACGGCTGTGGTGCGGTTTTGCGTGCCCGCAAACGGTTTATACCGAGATCTTCATGTGGATCGAGCGCAAGCTCGAAGGCGACCACCTGGCGCGCATGAAGCTCGACCGGCAGGGACTGTCCGTGCGCAAAGTCGTGCTCAAGGCGGCCAAGCATGGAACGTGGATTGCGTTGTCGCTGTGGACCGGTTTTACGTTCGTCGGTTATTTCACGCCGATCAGGACGCTGGTGGCGGAAATCGCGAGCGTGGGCCTCGGGCCGTGGGAGCTGTTCTGGATTCTGTTCTACGGCCTTGCGACTTACGGCAACGCCGGCTGGATGCGCGAGCAGGTGTGCAAGTACATGTGCCCGTACGCGCGCTTCCAGAGCGTGATGTTCGATTCCGATACGCTGGTGATCACGTACGACGGGGCGCGCGGCGAGCCGCGCGGTTCGCGCCGCCGATCCGCGGATTACCGGACGGCCGGCCTGGGCGCCTGCGTCGACTGCGGCATCTGCGTGCAGGTGTGCCCGACGGGAATCGATATCCGCAACGGCCTGCAGTACGAATGCATCGGCTGCGCAGCCTGCATCGATGGCTGCGACCAGGTCATGGACAAGATGGGATACGCGCGCGGATTGATACGCTATTCGACCGAGAATGCCCTGCGTGGCAAGTACCCCGAGCGGCAGATCGCGCGTCAGGCGCTGCGCCCGCGCACGCTCATCTACAGCGCAGTACTGCTCGCGGTCGTGACCGCGTTTGGTGCGGCGCTTTATCTGCGCGTGCCGCTCAAGGTCAACGTGATCCGCGACCGCGCCGTACTCATGCGCGAGACGAGCGGCGGGCTGCTCGAGAACGTCTACCGGCTGCAGGTCATCAATACCACCGAGCAGTCACGCCGGTTCGTCGTCACGGCGAGCGGCATGGATGGTCTGCAGCTGATCGCGCAGCAGCCGGTGACGGTGCCGGCGGCAGGCGCGCTTACGCTGCCGGTCGCGCTGCGCATCGATCCCGCTGCCACCTCGCCGGGTTCGCACGCGGTGCTCTTTCATATCGAGGACAGCGCAGATGCGCGCGTCCGCGCCGATGAAAAGTCGGTATTCCACGTGCGTTGATCCACCTTGAACCACGGGCCACGATCATGAGCGTATCGAGCGAAAAGCCCTCGGCCAGACCCTGGTACCGCGAACCGTGGCCGTGGATCCTGATGGCCGGACCATTTACCGTGGTGGTCGCAGGCATGGCCACATTGTGGCTCGCGCTTGAGTCGAGTGACGGCATGGTCGCCGACGATTACTATAAACGCGGGCTGGCGATCAATCAGACGCTCGCGCGCGAGCGTCTCGCGCTTGCACGCCGCTACCGCGCACAAGTCATTTTCAGCACCGATGCGCGGCGCGTGCGCGTGTTGCTGTCGGGTGACGGCGAACTGCCGGCCGCCATGCAGCTGCAACTTGCGCATCCGACCCGCGCGGGCATGGACGAGCGCGTGGCACTGCACGCGTTGGCGCCGGGCTGGTTCGAGGCGCAGCTTGCGGCGCCGGTGCGGGGACGGCGCCTGATCGTGCTCGAGGACGCGGCCCGCAGCTGGCGCCTGAGCGCCGAGGCGGGCGTCGTCGCGGGCGGCGCAATCGAGCTCTCAGGTGACGGACGATAGGAGGCGAACATGCAACGCATGATCTGGGTACTGTGGCCGTCCTTTATCGTGGGCGGCATTGCCGAGGCGGTGTTTTTCACCTTGTTCGACCCGATGGATCTGCATCTGTTCGGCGAGCCGCTCAGTCTGAGCCGGACCGCGATTTACACCATAGGTTTCTTCGCATTCTGGTTGTTCGCGGCGGGATCGAGTGCGTTGACCTGTTTCCTGCAGCGGCCTGCATCCGATATCAATCGCCTCTGTCCGCTCGAGCCACGGGAGCGCCCGGCCGGCTGCCCGAAGCGCGAAACTCGCGATGGCGCGGGCGATTGAAACATGCCCATCCAGGGAAATTAATTTGTTACTGGAGGCCGTCTCCGGCTTGAAACCTGCCGGGGCAGGCTCTCACGCGCCCGCATGATGGCTATCTGACTGGATCAGGGCGTCCCTGACAGTGGCGATATGTGATCTTCGTCAATACGACGAAAAGCGGCGCTGTCATAATTTTAAAGTTGGCGGCGATGTTTCCCGCGCCGCCATCAATTGAAGGTGGACCCCTTGAATACGCACATGTGCATTAACGGTTTTGTCACAGCTACAGGAGGGAACATCGTGACACGTCATAACATCGTTGGCCGTTTTACCGCGATAGCGGCTCTCTCTTTAGGGTTATTGGTCGGATCCGGCACCGCTTTCGCGCATTGCGACACGCTCGATGGCCCCGTGGTCGCGGCCGCGCGCAGGGCGCTCGACGGCGCCAACGTCAACCTGGTTCTGGTCTGGGTACAGAAAAAGGACGAAGGCGAGATTCGCAATATGTTCCAGAAGACGGTCGCTGTCCGCAAGGCGGGCGGGCAGGCGAAGGATCTCGCGGACATGTATTTCTTCGAGACCCTGGTGCGCATCCACCGCGCGGGCGAAGGCGCCGGTTACACCGGGCTGAAACCGGCGGGCAAGATCGAACCGCCGATCGCGGCCGCCGACAAGTCGCTCGAGACCGGCAAGCTCCAGGACGTGGCGCAACTGATCTCGAAGCGGATGGAGCAGGGTCTGCACCGCAACTTCGAGGACATGATGAAGAAGAAAAAATACAATCCGGATGATGTCGCCGCCGGACGCGCCTTCGCGAGCGCCTACGTCGAGTACACGCACTATGTCGAGCGTTTGTTTAACGCGGCCGAAACGCTGGCGCCGGGCCACGTGCAGAAAGAGGCGCCGGCCCTCGCTCACACTCATTAACGATGCGCAAGCGCAACCGGCGGTATGTCGCGATCGGCCTGATCTAGGGGTTGCTGGGCGGGTTACTGGCGATCGTCAGACTGATCGATCCGGCGCTGGTTCCGGGCAACACGCCGCTCGCGCACGACCATCGAGAGCGCAATCGGCAGAGGGAGCTATGCTCCGGCCGGCCCTGACTATCGTTTGGTTCGGCCCACCGCCCACACGGCTGCCTCCAGGCGGGAGCGAAACCCAAGCTTCTTGAGCAGGTTCTTGACGTGTACTTTGACCGTGGCTTCCGTGATCTTGAGGTCGCGTGCGATCAGCTTGTTGGAGAGGCCCTGCGCCAGGTCATGCAGTATTTCATGTTCGCGTTCGGTAAGCGTGGCCGTGTCGCGCTGCTTCGCAGTTGCCTCCTCGCGAATGGCGCGGGCCAGCAGTCCGTTCAGCCGTTCGCCGATCACGGTACGGCCGTTCAGGGCCTCGTCGATCGCGGCGAGCAGGTCCTCGGGCTCCATGTCCTTGAGCAGGTAGCCGTCGGCGCCGCTGCGGATCGCCGCGACCAGGTCATCGGCGTTGTCAGACACAGTGAGGATCATGACTCGGCACTCGAGGTCCGCATCCCGGATCGCCTTGAGCGTCTCGATGCCGCCCATGCCCGTCATGTGCAGGTCGAGCAGTATCAAGTCCGGATCGAGTTCCTTCGCCTTCGCGAGGCCCTGTTCGCCGCTGGAGGCCTCCGCCACGACTTCGAGGTGGGGGGCCATGGCGATCAACTGGGCGACGCCTTTGCGGAACAAAGGGTGGTCGTCTATGATGAGAATGCGGTTGCCATGGCTCATGTCGCCGCCTCGTTCAGCTGCGCGGCGCCGGCCTGGAACGGCCCGCGAGGCGCAAAATCCAACTCGACCCGGGTGCCGCCGCCGGGACGCCCGGAAATTCGCAGCGTTCCTCCAAGGGTCGCAGCGCGGTCATGCATGATCGCCATGCCATAGTGGTGCGTCGGCGGCTCGCCATCCTTGATGCCCACGCCGTCGTCCTCCACTGTTACGCGGACCCGCCCCTGCTCGATTGCGAGGCGTACGTCGGCGCGCTTCGCGTGCGCGTGATGCTCAACATTGGTCAGCGCCTCGCGCACCACCTGCAGCACGTGAATTTGCTGGTTCGAGTCGATTTCGTGGCCGCGCAGGTGGTCGTGCAGTTGAAAGTCCACCCCCGTGCGCCGTGAGAATTCGCCAACGGTATCCTGCAGCGCGTCGGAGAGCCCGCGCCCATCCATGCGCAGACGGAACGTCGTGAGCAGTTCCCGGAGCTGACGGTAGGCATTGTTGAGGCCCACCTTGAGATCCTCGAGGACATCGGCAGTCTGCGTGCGCGTGCTGTTGCCGTCCAGGTGCGATTTGAGACGGGTCACCTGGATCTTGAGGTAGGACAGAGACTGGGCGAGGGAGTCATGCAGCTCGCGTGCAATCACCGAACGCTCTTCCATGAGTGCGATGCGGCGCCGTTCGTCGCTACGCTTGGCGGTGGCCAGCGCGGCGCCGATATGGTGGCCGATGGATTCGAGCAGCTTCAGCTTCCAGTCCTCGACCTCCAAGCCGGGCGGCAGCCGCAGCAGCATGACGCCGTAGGGCTTGCCCCCTTCGACCAGGGGCACGGAGAGCATCCGGTCCGCGCCGCGGCCGACGGTGCGCACCCGGATCTCGCCTTCCTCGAAACATTCTCGGCAGCGCTCCTGCTCGCACCAGGGAATGGTTTGCCCGCCTTCGGCTCCGTCGGTCCTGAGAACGATGGGAAAGCCGCGCTGGTCGCTTTGCTCGCGGGCGCAGATTGCGCTTGCCTTGAGGCCGATCACGCGCTCGATGTCGCGCATCACCACGTCGAGCGTCGCCTGAGTGAGCGGATTCTCGGCCAGCGTGCGGGTGGTATTGTAGAGGATCTCCAGCGAAACGTTGCTGCGTGCAAGCTGCTCGGTCTTCTCTTCGACTCTTGCCTCGAGCGTGGCATAGCTTCGCGACAGATCGGCCACCATGTAGTTAAACGACTGGCCAAGCTGGCCCAGTTCGTCTTCGCCCGAATGCTCCGCACGGACCGAAAAATCGCCGGCGCGCACGCGGCGCGCACACTGCAGCAGGTCGGCGAGCGGCACGATAACCTGTGCGTGCATGAGATACAGCGAGACGAACATCACCACGATGATCGCAAACAGCGCCGCCCCCTGGAACATTCTCTGCGTCTGGATCCGGCGCTCCAGATCGTGCTCGAGCAGGTACACCAGCCGGTCGACATCGAGCACATAGGCTGTCATCCGCGATACGAACGCATCGTGTGCCGGCGCGCCTTCGGCCACCGCCCGCGCAATCGCGGGCTTGAGCGCGTTCGACCAGACGGACGACACGCGGTCATAGGCGCGCCGCGTCGCATTGTCGGCATCGGCGGGCACGCCGCCCATGAGTTGCGGGCTGTTGAGCCGCGACTCGAACTCGGTCACCGACTGCCGCAGTTCGGCGGGCGCGCGGCCGATGTCGCTGGAACGTAGCGCCTGTACCGTGATCCAGTACGACTGCATCCGGAGGCTGCCGGCCACGTTGATCGCCGCGGCCTTGCCGGTGGACAATTCGGCGAACACGGTCGCACTGATTGTGGCGGCGAGAGCGAGCGCGACGATGGCTCCGAGCGCGATTCCCAGCCTCACGACCAGCGACTCGGCGAAAAAGTGTTTGTCGATTTTCATGACGCGAACTCCTGGACGGCGCGGCGCAGTGCATGCGCCCACACAAGCAGTTTTCCATTTTGCCTGTTATTTCACCGCATGCGGCACGTTTGTGGCGCACCATGTTTGATCCAGGTCAAATGCATCACCCGGCCAATGCGTACAAATACTAATATCCCCAACAAAAGAAGGAGCACGTTATGACTTCCTTCAAGCTAAATGTTGCGGTTCTGGGTAGCGCTCTCGCTATGCTCGGCGTCGGCGCGGGCAGCGTGATCGGTCAGCAGGCGCAGGGGGCCGACAAATCGGCGGCTGCCGCGAGTACGATTCTGAAGGCGCCCGAGCGTGAGCTCATTCCCGGCGCGGACCGGATGACCAGCGCCGAGCGCGACACTTATCGGCGCCGCATGGCGGAAGCGGCCACGCCGGAAGAGAAAGCGAAAATCCGTGCCGAGTATGCCAAAGCGGCGGATGCGAAGGTGTATACCAATGCCGCGGATACGCCTGTGCCGGCACCCAAGCTGGTCGGAGACCCGGCAAGAGGCGCCACGTTGCACCAGGGATGTTTTGGCTGCCACGGCATCGAGCGCTATGTGGCGCCGGTCACCTACGTCCTCGCGACCTTCACCGACTCGGTACTGAGGGCCAGCGGGCTTTCCGACCTGCCGCCCGTCGAACCCAAGCGGTTCAAGGGCAAGGCCACGTCGCTCGCCGCGCTGCGGGAAGGCGTGACCCGGCGCAACGAGTTCCTCAACCCCAAGATGACGCCCCAGGAAATCGAGGACGTCGTGGCCTATCTGAACGCTACCTACTACAGGTTTCCGCAGTAATCAGCGTTTGCCCGCCGCTGCTGACTGCATTGCGTCGAACTCGGCTCGGGAGATCAGGCGATGCGCAAGGGGGAAGACTACGTTGTCCTCGCGAAAGACATGAAGACGCAGCAACTCGACCAGATTCTTGCCCTGTTCGAGCGCGGCATCGAGCACGATCAT
>Ga0079037_100001522_pt1 | contig 12172 bp, 8 predicted proteins | sample Mud3Dept4metaG_FD_71479 | JGI IMG/M metagenome (GOLD analysis project Ga0079037, IMG submission 71479) | Freshwater wetland microbial communities from Ohio, USA, analyzing the effect of biotic and abiotic controls - Mud 3 Core 4 Depth 4 metaG | ecosystem: Environmental > Aquatic > Freshwater >... | reverse complement strand
GCAGCCGTTTTTGATTGGGCCAGGCAGCGCGGCTTGCAGCGCATGATCGGCCCGAAAGGCTTGCTCAGCTCGGATGCAACCGGTGTTCTGGTCAAGGGATTTGAGCACCGACCCGCCCTCAATATACCTTATAACCTGCCTTATTACGACGACCTCATTCAAGCCAGCGGTTTTGAAAAGGACACCGACACTTTCTCCGGTTACCTTGATAGGAGCCACGAAATGCCTCCCCGCCTGCTCGAGCTGGCAGAGAAGGTTAAAACCCGGCGCGGTTTTCATATCAAAACCTTTTCGTCAAAAGCAGAGATGCGCCAGGTGGTTAGCCAGGTGGCAAAAGTCCAGCAAGAGGCCTTTGCCATCTTCCCCACCTACATCCCTTTCACCGACCAGGAAGTGGCTAAAGCTGCGGATACGCTGATTGCCATTGCCGATCCTCGCTTAATCAAGCTGGTCATGAAAGAGGATAACGTCATTGGCTTTGTCTTCGCTTATCCTGATATCTCGGCCGCCCTGCAAAAATGCCGCGGTCGCTTATGGCCTTTTGGCTGGTTAACAATCCTCCAGGAACGAAAACGCACCCGCTGGGTTAATATCAATGGCATCGGTTTGCTCCCCGAATACCAGGGACTCGGCGCTAACGTGATGCTTTACATGGAGCTGGTCAAGACCTTGCTCGATTCTCAATTCTTATACGCGGACATCGTCCAGGTGGACGAAACCAACTACAAGAGCCGTTCAGATATGGAAGCCATGGGTGTGCAGTGGTACAAAGCTCACCGCAACTATAAACGCCATCTCCCATGAATGAAAACGGATCACCTAGCCAAAAATTATCCCGTAAAACCAAGATTCTCTATGGTGTGGGTGATACCGGTTTCAGCCTGACCGATACCACCCGGGCGGTGCTTTTCGCCATTTTCCTGACCGATGTGGTTGGTTTGCGACCGAGCCTGGCGGCAGGAGTTATCTTCTTCGGGCTCTCCTGGGATTACATTAACGACCCGCTCTTTGGGTACATCTCAGACCGTACGCGCACCCGTTGGGGGCGTCGTCGGCCGTTCCTGCTTTTCGGTTTCATACCGTTCGGCCTTTCCTTTGCCGCCCTCTGGTGGCTGCCCCCCATATCCTCTCAAATTGGCCTGGCAATCTACTATAGCCTGGCTTTTCTTTTCTATGAAGCAGCCGCCACCTTCGTCTACATGCCTTTCTATGCTCTGACCCCGGAATTAACCCAGGATTATGACGAGCGCACCTCGTTATCCGCCTATCGCATGGCTTTTTCCCTGGCTGCTGGCTTGGTTGCCTTCACCTTACCGCTCGCCATAATTGGCAGCATGCAGCCGGAGAATGCTGATAAAGTATTTCTGATGGGTATCTTGTTCGGCATTGCCAGCGCCTTACCTTTATTGCTCACATTTTTCGGCACTCGCGAGCGGCTGGAATACCAATCCCAACCCAAACCGAAATTAAAAGAATCCTTGCGCGCCGTCGCCCGCAATCGTCCATTTATCTTCTCGGCGGGTATTTTCCTCTTCACCTGGGCAGCCATTGAGATCATCCAGAATATGATGCTTTATTTTCTCAAGTACCGCATGAACCTGGAGCCCATCGCCGAATACATCCTGGGCACGATTTTTATCGTCGCCTTGATTACCATTCCCTTTTGGGATTGGGCGTCTCGCCGCCTGGATAAGCGCCTGACTTATATCGCAGGTATGATTTTTCTGTCTTCAGTGATGATCGTTCTGAGCTTCATCAATCCCAATTGGGGGCTTGCAGTCGTCTTCGCGCTTGCCGCGCTTGCAGGTATCGGTGTGGGAGGCGTGCATGTGCTCACCTGGGCGATAGTCCCGGATGCCATCGAGTGGGACGAATTGCATTCCGGGCAGCGCCACGAAGGGATATTCTATAGCCTGATCAGCCTGCTGCGAAAAATCTCCGCTTCGTTTGTCGGGCCGATGGCCCTGCTCGTCCTGGGATGGAGTGGATTCGTACCAAATGCTGCGCAACAAAGCGAGAGTGCCGTGCGCGCCATCCAATTCCTGTTTGGCGTCGTACCCAGCATCTCTTTTTGCCTGGGCATCGCCTTCGCTATAGCCTATCCTATCTCCCGCCAAAGCCACACGCAACTGCGCCAGGAACTGGAGTCTCGCCGCCAGTCGCGAACCTCCCTGACAGATGGATAAAAGGATAATATAATCCAATCGATGGCTGCACAATCCTCACTGACGGATTATGTGATTGCCGCTGATACACCGCCGCCAGCGAATTACCCCTTTGAGGGGATAACGGATTCTTATTCCACAACACCCTTTCAGCCTACGTATGACGCCCGTCGTAAGGCATGGCTGGAATTCATCCTGCGCAACCCGGCTCCCACCACCCCCGAAGCTCCCTTCTTTGAGCTGGCGCGCCTGGCGGCTGGCGGCACGCCCTACGAGGGCATCTTCCGTGCGGCGCTGGATTACATCGACAACCGGTTGGATGGTGGAGATCACCCGCTACATTGCATGTTGCGGTTGGTCTACCAGTTTGCCGAGCACCCCAGGCTCACTCCTGACCTGATCCGGCGCACCCGTGTAAGCCTGCTGGACTTTAAGTATTGGCCGGATGAGCCTGGCGTGGATCACATGTGCACCTGGACAGAGTCGCATTACATTTTATTCACTTCAGCCGCTTATTTGGCCGGTCAGCTCTATCCGACAGAGATTTTTGAGAACTCGAGCCAAACCGGCGAGCAGATGATGGCAACTCACCGCCTGCGCATCCTGCGCTGGATGAATCTGCGCTTCTTCACCGGTTTCAGCGAATGGCTTTCAAATGTCTATTACGACGAGGATTTGACCGCATTGCTCAGCCTGGTGGATTTCTGTGAAGATGAAGATATCCGCACCCGGGCTACCATCCTGGTAGATCTGATCCTGCTTGATATGGCGTTGAATAACTTCAAAGGTGTCTTCGCCAGCACACACGGTCGCAGTTATGAGAATTGCCTCAAATGGGCTGAGCAGGAGCCCACCAGTCCCACCCAAAAATTGCTCTTCGGTAGCGGGGTCTTCTCTGCCCAGGATAATATGAGCGCGGTTGCCTTTGCCCTCAGCACTGGCTATCGTATGCCGCAAGTCTTATTCGAGATTGCTAACGACCAGGAACGGGCGGAAATGGTAAACCTGCAACGCATTGGATTACTCATGGAAAGAGCATCCTGGTGGAATCTAAATGCCAAGAATTTTGAAGACGGCATGCTTTTCTTGAACATGGGAGCCGCCATGCACCCTCGCACAGCGAATCTATTCGTGCGTATGTTGGATGCTTTCTCCTGGTGGAACAATCCAGCTTTTGAGCCATATCATAAGCATCGCAGGCGGATCAGATCTCTCAAAATGACTGGTTTACTGCCATTCGCGGTCAGTAGAGTTGCTAAGGACGTGAATCGCGGCCTGTTGGAAGAGGTTAACACCTACACTTATCGCACTCCAGACTATATATTAAACTCTGCACAAGACTATCACAAAGGCTGGGGCGGCGACCAACAACATATCTGGCAGGCAACCTTAGGGCCTGGTGTGGTATGCTTCACCACCCATCCCGCGCGCCTCGCTGGTCCACCTCCCAGCTATTGGACCGGTTCTGGCAGCCTGCCACGCGTTGCACAGATAAAGAATGTCGTGATCGTTATTTATCGTGTTGAGAGTAATCCAGCCTGGATTCTGCATGACCAACTGCCTTTCACTCACGCCTGGCTGCCGCGCGACCAATTCGATGAGGTGACCGAACACGATGGATGGATCTTCGCCCGCTGCGCGGATGGCTACCTGGCTCTGCGCTCCCAGCATCCCTACATCTGGCAGCCGCATCCAGGGGAAGATCAAGACCGGGAGATCATCGTCCGTGGTCATCGTAATACATGGCTATGCGAACTGGGTAGAGCTCAAACCCATGGCGATTTCTCCTCCTTTGTCGATAACATTCGCCAGGCTAAGCTGCGTTTTTCGGGCTCGAAAGTGCTTTATTATTCACCCTCCCAGGGTCGTCTTGAATTTGGCTGGAACAGCCCTCTGCTCCAGGATGGTCGCCCAGTTCCTCTCGACGAATATCCGCGTTACCAAAACCCCTATGTCCAGGCCCCATTCCCGCCTGAAGAGATCTCTGTATCACTCGGCGAGCATTCTCTAAACCTCAATTGGGTGAACGGTACCCGGGGATTCAACACTTCAGTCTGAACGCCTCAGGGAATCAAGCGACGATTCTTAATAGGTAGCTCCAGGAAATGTCTCCACGCCCGCGTGTCGTCCAATTTGTTTCACCATTCGTAATCCATTCCAACGTTGGTCAATGGCTTCCAAGATACCATCCTGAATTGCCCAAGCTCTGCCGCGCACAGTGTGCCAATGCTGCTCTCTTCGGAAAGGGGTCGAGCCATCCAATAAAGTGTGAAGTACCCCGTCAGGTTGCATTCCTCTTTGGATATCATCCATGAGCTTGTGCCCTCGTACATAGGTAAATCCTTTACGTTCAAAAACCCAGGCGGAAGCATAGGTTAATGGCTCCAAGAAATAAGCGCGATGCCCTAACGCTGTTAAAAAGGTTTCCAGTTGGTTCAAGACCAAACCCAGATATCCCGAACTTTTCCGCACCTGTCCAGGTGCAAGCCCAGCCTTCATCGCCTTCTCTTCTTCTTCCAGATTTCTCCGAACCGTGCCAAGCAAAGTCGGATTTCCTTTCGCATCGATGTCGGTGTTGAAGCGAGGTGAAAACGGGTCATTCAAAATAAGCATATCTAAGTCAATGCCATTGAAACCGTTATCTGCAATTTCAAGGCAATAAAATTCGCCTCTATTTTCGCAACTGAGCCGCGCCGAGATTTTCACCACACTGCTTCCAGATTCAGCTTTCAAATTAACACAATTCGTTCCGTCCGGATTCCTCCAGGTAACTGGATCGATTTTCAAATTGGTGAGCATCGTGGCAGGAATCAGGCTTCGATATAATCGTTGTTTTGTATTATTGGGTAAGCTGTTCAATTGTCGCAGCGTGATCGGAACACTTCCATCGTTAGCCAGTTGTTCAAACGAGATACTCCCGACATCGTGTACGATTTTCTCCGGTTGCTTTTTTACTTGCAGGTAACGAAACACAAGATCCTCACTTGTTTATGAAATTATCAAATACACAATAAAAACGATAAATAATTTAAAGGGATAGTTACCCCTCAATCCAAACTACAAATTTGGATTATAACATATATATAATATTTTAGGTCTTAATTAGCGTATTTATCAGATTAACATTGCAGTAATGAGATTTATCTTGTTCAAAGTTTTTTCAGTCCAGTTATAATCTATCCAATAAAATCACAATAGACTATGCTAAGCATCTCGCACGTTTTGGGTCACGCAAGATAATCTAAAGAAAATTATTTTGTGCACTTGGCGACTTTGCGAGAGACCAATTAAGCGAGGGAATAATGCAAAAAACAAATAAATTGAACGATTTCTTCCAGAATAATCTCCCCCATTACCTGGAGTTACACCGCCAGATGGTGAGCATAAACAGCTTTACGGAAAATGCTGCCGGGGTTAACGAACTTGGCTTGCTAACCGCCAAAATATTTGCTGCCTTGAACTTTGAGGCAGAATTCGTACAGGCTAACAATCCCAAATTCGGCAGACATCTGAGCTTGAAACGAAACGCTCACCAGGCCAACCGCGCTGAAAATCCCCCCACGATTGCCATGATTTCTCACCTGGATACAGTATTCCCGCCCGAGGAGGAAATCGCCAACGACTTTGTCTGGCGACAGGAGGGCGATCGCCTTTATGGCCCTGGCACCGTGGATATTAAGGGTGGTACCGTGATGATTTACATGGTTTTGGATGCCTTGCAGAACTTCTACCCCGAGGTTCTCAATAACACAAACTGGTTGGTTTTGCTTGATGCAAGTGAGGAAAGATTATCAGTAGATTTTGGCGAATTTTGCTTGCAACGCCTTCCCCAAAACACCCTCGCCTGCCTGGTCTTCGAGGGTGGCACACACCCCAATGGGGACTTCTACCTGGTAGTAGCTCGCAAAGGGCGGGCAACCTTCCGGGTACATGTCGAAGGGCGCTCAGCCCACGCCGGAAACAATCACGCACAAGGCGCCAATGCTATCCTCCAAATGGCGTACACCGTCCAGAAAATTGCTGGCTTCACAGATTACGATAAAGAGATTACTTTCAATGTTGGCGTAATACATGGCGGGAGTGTAGTCAATCGCGTTCCACACACGGCTGACGCTGAAATCGAAATGCGCGCCTTCTCCCCGCAAGTCTTTGCCGAAGGTGTGGATAAGATGTTATCCCTAAATGGCGTCTCACAGGTTTCCAGCGCTGATGGTTATCCTTGCAGCGTTTCGATAAGAATGGAAGAGCAAACAGCTCCCTGGCCCCGCAACGATGCTACTGAAAAGCTCTACCAACTATGGGAAAAAACTGGCAACCAGCTCGGTTTCCAGGTCAGACGCGAAGAGCGCGGTGGGCTGAGTGATGGCAACTGGCTTTGGAATCATTTTCCCACCTTTGATGGTCTCGGACCGAGTGGAGCAAATGGACATTGTTCTGAACGAACTCCTGATGGCAGCAAAGATCAGGAATACGCCCAGATTTCGTCATTCATTCCAAAAGCTCTGCTCAACACCATGGCGATTGTTAATCTGGTCCAGAACAATCCGTGAACAATCTGGGTTTAATTGACTTCCAGCGCATCTTCATTGACAAACGCTCACCTTAATGATAAATTAACCTCCGTTCGTAATTTAATAGCAAGGTAAAGGTGCACCAGTAGCCCGGATGCGTGGTGCACAATGGGGAAAGCCGGTGATCCTTTCTGAGGTAGTCCGGCGCTGTCCCGCAACGGTAACACAATGATTGTGGAGCCCGACCACCCGCCTTTGCCTCGCTCGTTTACTCCTTCGTGGCAAGGGAGGCCGAGCTCGTTGAGCGACACCTTCTCCCTTAGCTCTACACGCAAGCCTCCCGCCCGAATTTGGGCGGGTTTTTTATTCCGCGCTCTCCCACGCCGGAGGAAGATATTCTTATTAAGGTTAAATTTATGCGTAAAGTCTTATTATTTTTCCCGGTCTCTATTGCCTTCGTTCTCCTTGCTAGTATCTTCATATTCTTGAGGAGCAGCACTCCCGTATTCGCTGCTCGTCTGAGCGCTCCTGTTACTGGTGAGGATCAGGCACATATCGTGGTGAAATTCGCACCCGGCGAGAACGTGGTCCGCCCTATCATATTCACTGCCCCTATCTCAGGTTATGCAGCGCTAAGGTTAACCGGCCTGGAAGTAATTACCCATGAATATGCATGGGGTTTTGCTATTTGTAGCATTGCTGGTGTGGGTTGCCCGGAAAGCGACTGTTTTTGCAATCCGAATAAGTTCTGGAATTATAAATACTGGGACGGTCAGGCCTGGCAAGGCTATCCAGTGGGTTCCTCCGAATCAACCTTGCTAAACGGCGCCACGGATGGCTGGCAATGGGGTGAATTCACGGATGCAGATCCTCTTCCCGCTCCATTGGCCCAAAGCGCCGCATCCGCCTTGCAGTGGCTGCAGTCAAAACAATCTCTGATAAATGGCGGCTACACCAACGATTCCGGTTCCGCTGAGACGTTGCTAGCTATTGCCGCTAACAACCATAACGCCATTGACTGGCGAATCCAGGCGAACAGCCCTTCATTACATGACTACTGGGCAAGCCACGGCGCCAGGTATAGTGCAAGAGGCGCTGCTGAAGCAGGTAAACTCGCTGTTGGCCTGGCTGCCTCGGATATCTGCTGGCCAGCTCTGGCTATGCGTCCAACCCAATATTTCAGCCCCACTTCAGGCGCATATGATCCTGAAACTGGTTTCCACACCTGGGGGATGCTCGGCTCTCTTGCTTTAGACCAGCCGGTGGATGCGGCTGCCAGCCAGTATTTAAAAAGCATGATCCGGCCAGATGGGGGCTGGGAATGGAACACCGGCTTTGGCAGCGACTCCAATACCACCAGTCTGGCAATCCAGGCTCTCATCGCCGCCGGCGAGCCACTCACTATCACTGAGATCATCAGCGGTTTTATCTTTCTTAAGAGCGCCCAGAACAGCGATGGGGGCTTCACATACCAGCCCGGCTCGCCTTATGGCACAGACAGCGATGCCAATTCCACCGCTTACGCAGTGCAGGCGATTTATGCTGCTAAGCAGGATCCCATGGGAGCGGCATGGACGGTTGGCAGTGCAAATCCCCTGGTGTATCTGCTCAGTCTGCAACTTCCCAATGGCAGTTTTTCATACCAAGCAGGTGGTAACGAGAACCTGTATGCCACCACTCAGGCGATACCTGCCTTGCTAGGCAAGGCATTTCCATTCAAGATTAACGATCTGCCCGCATGCCCTACAGTTTATATATCATTTATAAGGAATTGACGTCGTGAAGCGTCTGGTCTCTTTGCTCTTTTTGCTTTCCCTGCTTGTTTTCCTGGACGTGCTGCCCAAAGGTCAGGCGCAGACTGCCAACCGCGCCGCACTGGTGATCCAATTTGACAATGCGCGTGTGCTCACATTTTGTATCAGTTTTTCTGAGCCATCCATATCCGGTCATGAGCTTCTACAACGATCTGGCCTCCCGGTCGTGTCCGCTATCGATCCCCTGGGATATGCGGTGTGTAAAATTGACCAGTTAGGCTGCCCTGAGGAGAATTGTTTCTGCCAGTCTCCTCCAAATTATTGGTCTTACTGGCATCTCAATCAAAACACTTGGGTCTATTCCGCAGCAGGTTCAAGCTCCTACACCATCCAAAGCGGTGTAGTAGATGGCTGGGTGTGGGGATCCGGTCCTGGTTTCCCACCTCCAGCTCTTACATTCGACCAGGTCTGTAATCCCACCCCCACTCCCAGCAATACCCCAACAGCTACATCTACAGCCAGTCAAACAGCGACAGCTACAACTCAACCCTCTCCGACATCTTCACCTACCCATGCACCTGCTTCAGCCACTACCAAACCAACAAGAGTGCCTCATAAAGCTACCTCGTTTCTGCCATCCACCCCAACGACGCCAGTCCCACAAAACTCGCCAGCTCCGACCGCCTCAAGTACTTCTATCACGCTAGCTACCTCTACGTTGCCACCAACGATTACACCCCTGAGTAGCGACCAGATGCAGGCTTCAACCATTTCTACCCCAATCCAGCCAACAGTTACTACTCGATCCGTAGAAAAATCGAAAAAGAAAAGCCAAAAAGTCAGCCCGGTCGAGGCGGAAGAGATAAAACTCCCTGCCAAGGCGACCCAATCGATTTCATCATCTGTCAAACAATCTCTTGTAAATAATCCAACTTCAATCCCTATCACGAATTCATTTCCCGTTCAAAGGTTTGGCACCATATTAAGCTACTCGATCTTCGGCTTGTTGGTTCTCAGTCTTTGTGTAGGTTTGGGTGTTCTTCTGTTGATAAGCCGGCGATGAACCTTCGAGCCCAAACCTCCAGCTTTACTAGCCTCATCGTTTACACTTTGACAACAGGTCTGGGGCTTTTATCCCTCTTTTATCCCTTTTTCTATCTGCCCGTTATCCACCCAGCCTACGGTTCTCAGCCTCGCCTTGGAGAAATGCCGCTCATGCTCACACTCGTGCTGGGTCTTTGCCTGCTTGTGCTTATCTACGAAGTTCAAGGGCAGGCATCTAACGCAAAACTCATCGCTCTGCTGGGTATCCTGGTGGCAATCAACTCCATCCTGCGATTTGCGGAGGTGGCTTTCCCGGGTCCAGGGGGCTTCACCCCAATTTTCTTCCTCATTACGTTGACTGGATATGTCTTTGGCGGTCGCTTCGGCTTCTTGATGGGGGCGATGACGCTCTTCGTCTCTGCCCTGATCACTGGCGGAGTGGGTCCCTGGTTACCCAGCCAGATGTTTACTGCCGGGTGGGTAGGGATGAGTGCTCCACTCACCCGAATTTTAATTCGCCCAGCGAAGCGCGGAACGAGGCTTGAAATAATCGTATTGGCAGCTTTTAGCGCCATATGGGGAATCCTTTACGGGGCAATCATGAACTTGTGGACCTGGCCTTTCTTGACCGGTCCGGCGCAGTTGTACTGGTCTCCGGAGGCGGGCGCCCTCGTAGCATTTCAGCGTTATCTGGCTTATTACCTGGTCACCTCGCTTGTCTGGGACCTGGCTGGTGCAATCGGTAATATTGCGTTGATGTTATTTTTCGGATCGCCCACCTTGCGCACTTTGCGGCGCTTTCAAAATCGCTTCACCTTTCACTATCAGCTTTCCGACTCTGACCATAGCCGCCCACCTATGTCCAGCCCAGTGCAAATGGAATAAATTCAAATGTTTAACACCTGGACCTGGATCTCCTGGTTAGTAGCCTCACTGATCGCTGTATCTACAACACGCAATCCTGCTTATTTAATCTTGATCTTCCTGTGCATTTCACTGGTCAACCAGGACCAGCGCCGCAAAGCCAAATTGGGAGTGGACGAAAGCTTGCGAATTTTCCCCATCGATCCATTCCGCTTATCCCTTTTCATCATACTTATTTCATCCTTAGTCAATGCAACCTTGTCCCATTTCGGCGAAACGGTCTTGTTCTACCTCCCTATCTGGATCCCTTACATCGGTGGAGCGATCACTCTTGAGGCGATTGTCTATGGCGCTATTAACGGGCTGATCCTGTCATGTATCTTCTCCGCTTTTATCACCATAAACCAGGCATTGCCAGTCAGCAATCTGATCCGACTCATTCCACGCGCCTTCCACCCCGTAGCCTTGGTAACTTCCATTGCAGTGACATTCGTACCGGTATCGTTACGCCAATTCAACCAGATCCGTGAGGCTCAGGCGGTGCGCGGCCACCAAGTTCGTGGTCTATCCAGCTGGCTGCCCCTACTCCTCCCTCTTCTCATCGGCGGTCTGGAACGAGCCTTCTCCCTGGCCGAAGCGATGACCGCGCGTGGTTTCGTCTCGGGCCAGCCCGTTGTAAGTGAGTTGTACACTCGACTGGCGCTTGCTGGAGGTCTTTTCTTCACATTCGCTGGCTGGCTGCTCCACCTCTCCGGTAGAGGATTTGTATGGGGCAGCGTTTTAATGATCATAGGATTGGTTGCCATCCTGGGAACGCTATGGATAGTGAGCCGCCAATCACTTCGCACAACATATACCAGGGTATCATGGTCGAAACGCGATCTATTCGTCACTGGTCTTTCCATGATGGTTGCAGCTGCCTTCCTGCTTCCTATCCCAGGAATTGAAACGAACACGCTGAGATATAATCCCTATCCTTCTCTTAGTCTGCCGCCCTTTGATCCGCTAATAGGCATCTTGATCTTAGGTTTATTAGCGCCGTTATTAAACCCGCGCCCTTCCGACCAGGTTACGCAGCTATGATCCAGTTCAAGAACGTAACCTTTTTCTATCCATCATCCACGCAACCCGCCTTGAAAGATGTCAGTCTGCAGCTCCCGGCCGGCAAAGTTACCCTGGTTTCAGGAGCATCCGGGTGTGGAAAATCTACTTTTTTACGTTGTATCAACGGTCTTGTGCCACATTTTTCAGGCGGCAGCTTGCAAGGCACAATCCGTGTCGGCGAGCTCGATCCCATTCAGCTGGCACCACAGAAAATGAGCCGCCATATCGGTTTCATTTTTCAAGATCCAGAGGCGCAATTCGTTGTGGATCGCGTTGAAGATGAAATCGCCTTTGCCTTGGAAAATGCAGCCATTCCTCCTCAGGTGATGCAAGAGCGCATTGCAGCTATCCTGGAGCTGCTCAATTTGACCAGTTTGCGGCAGAGAAACCTGGACACGCTCTCTGGTGGTGAGCGCCAGCGAGTTGCTATTGCCGCTGCCCTTGTCTTCCAACCCGAAGTATTGTTGCTCGATGAGCCAACCTCTCAGCTTGACCCTGCTTCTGCTGAAGATGTCCTGAACGCCATCCATCTTTTAAATCTTCAATACGGCCTGACGATTGTCCTCGCTGAACATCGCCTCGAGCGCGTTTTACCTTTTACCGATTGGATGGTCTATCTCTCCTCCGGTCTGCCTGGTGGACTGCAGGGAACCCCATCCCAGGTGCTGGAACAAATAGATCTCCAGCCTCCAGTGGTCAGGTTAGCCAAGGCTCTCGATTGGCGCCCTCT
>Ga0079037_100001520_pt1 | contig 12190 bp, 11 predicted proteins | sample Mud3Dept4metaG_FD_71479 | JGI IMG/M metagenome (GOLD analysis project Ga0079037, IMG submission 71479) | Freshwater wetland microbial communities from Ohio, USA, analyzing the effect of biotic and abiotic controls - Mud 3 Core 4 Depth 4 metaG | ecosystem: Environmental > Aquatic > Freshwater >... | reverse complement strand
CGGCGCGATCGTGATCGCGGGCAGCGGCATGTGCACCGGTGGGCGCATCGTGCATCACCTGAAGCACAACCTGTCGCGCAGCGAGTGCCACGTCGTCTTCACGGGATTCCAGGCGGCGGGCACACTCGGCCGCGCAATCGTGGACGGCCGCGACGAAGTCCACATCCACGGCGCGCCGGTCCGGGTCGAGGCGCGTGTGCACACGCTCGGCGGATTCTCGGCCCACGGCGACCAGGCGGATCTCCTGCGCTGGTACTCGGGAATCGCGGGCCAGCCGCCGGTCTGGCTGGTACACGGCGAACGCGAGTCGTCCGGCGTCCTGCGCGAGGTGCTCGAGCGGAAGGGCGTGCGCGCGGGCATCGCGGAGCCCGGCGTGCGGCTGGATCTCGGCAGCCTGCCGGCAGTCGCGGCGCGCTGAGGCCAGGCACCCCGCAGGCCCGTGTCCGGGCGCGCCGCGCCCCGGCTGCCGCCGATCGCGAGGGGCGCGCGGCCGGGCTCAGCCGTCGACGTCGAATCGCAGGGTGACGGTCGAGCGGTGCGCCACCGGCTGGCCGTTCGCGAGCCTCGGCTTGAACCGCCACGCTCCCAGCGCCTCGCTCGCCGCGGACTCGAAGACGCCGCGCGGTTCCGCGTCCACGACCTCGATGTCGCGCACGGCGCCCGTCTCGGTGATCGTGAACATGAGTTCCACCCAGCCCTCGACGTGCTCGCGCAGCGCCGCAGGCGGGTACACGGGATCGACGGAGTGAACGCGGCCGATTTCGTCGGCCGGCATCGCAAGCGCGGCTGCCGTGGCCGGGTCGATGCCCGTCGCAGTCCTCTCCGGCGGCGGCTCGGGCTGGCGGGCCCTGACGTAGCCCGCGGTCGGAAGCCCGCTGGAAATCGGCGCACCGAAGCTCCGCGCGGCGCGCCTGCCGCTGCCTGAATGCTGCGACCGGGCTCGCAGCTCCTCGGCGTTCGCCACCCCCGGCGTGAGCGGATCGGGACGCACGATCGGCGGAGCTGCAGCAACGGGAGGCTGGTCGGGGACGCGCGTCGCCCGCAGCGACGCGGCAGCCGGTGAGCCCTTCGACACGGGCTGCGTGCCTGCGAGCGGGACTTGCGTACCTGCGACCAGCGGGCCAGCGACGGACGGTTCCGCTCGGGAAGGCTCGGCCGCAAGGGCCGCGGCGGTGCCGGGCACGGTCGCTGGCGGAGATCGAGGCGGAGGCGCGAGGTAGGCTGCCAGCCGCCGCACCGCCAGGTTCGAGGCATCCGCCGACACCACGCGGGAAAGCAGCCGTCGTGCCTCCGCGTGCTCCCCGTCGGCCTCTGCGAGGCGCGCGAGACTGACGATCTGGTCGATCGTGCGGTCGAGGCCGGCCCGGGCCTCGGCCTGGTCCGGCCTGGCCAGCAGCACCGCCGAGTACAGGTCGAGCGCGTTCCGACCCGCCGGCGCCTCGTAGCGGCCGGCGGCGAACGCGGCGCGCGCGCGTGACAGAACGGGGTCCGCCAGCGGCGGCGAGGCGGGGGCGTCGGCCGGGGGTGCCATGGCGGACGGCGCTTTCACGACGCGGCTCGGGCCGCTGCCGACGAGCAGCCAGAGGACCGCGAGGAAGATGACGAGGCCTGCCGCGACGACTAGCCACTTCCGCAGGTCGAAGCGATCGGGCCCGAAGCGGCCGGGGAGGACCGTGGCGAGCGGCAGCAGTGGCCGCATGGCGCGTGACTCGCGCTGCTCGACATGGCGACGGATCGCCGCGTGCAGGAACATGCCGGCACGCTTCGCCGTGAGCGGCTTGTGCATGAACCGGTAGACGAGCCCGTCGCGGATCAGTTGCCCGAGGAGCGCCTCGTCCTCGCGCCGGCCCGCGACCACGACCACTACGTCCGGGAACTGCTCGACGATCTGCGCGATCAGCGTGGCCGGGGTCGTCGAGACGGCAGCCATGTCGACGAGCAGTACGCCACACCGCCCAGTGAGCAGCAGGTCCACGGACTCCTCGGCCGACCGGGCGCGCCAGACCGGGTTGCGTTCGCCGATGGCACCGCGGATCGCGTCGAACAGCAGCAGGTCCCCGGACAGCACGAGCACGTCGACGAGAATCGCGGCATCGCGCGACTCAGCGTGGGCCTGGGGCTGGCGCAGTGAGACAGGGTTCGGCACCCTCGGCATTCCGCAGGACCGGGGCCTAAACGTCCACCTTTCGCATACAGAAACCTGAGGCAATTCAAAGTTCAGCGAAGCCCGGCGGGAAGGACTGGACCAAGTCCAGAAGATCGTCTCTGCGCGGCAGGAAGACCGGCGGCCCGGCCCCCTCGACACGGGCCGGCGGCACGAGCATGATCGCCGACCATCACCTGCAGAAGACCGCTGCACCGGTCCAGTTGGAGCATGAGGACGCCGGTCAAATACACGTCGCGGATTGCGGCTCTGCATCGCTCTTCGCTCGAGCGGCTGCTCTTCTTCAATGGTTGCCAGAATCGCGTTGCCCAGGGGATCGTGGACGCGATCGACAAGTACGGGCCGCCCGAGATCCATGCCGACGCAGACTGGCTCCGCGTCAAGGTTGCCGGCCTGCCCGACGTGCAGTCGCTGTTCGTGGTGGACGAGGCGACCGGCGAGCCCCTGGGCGTGGCCATCTACACACGCCCGGACCTCGAGCATGTCACGGTGCTGCACATCGGACTCGGCGAGGAATACTGCGCCGGCGGCGAGCGGGAGGGCATGAACCTGCTCCTGCGACTCATGCAGGAAATCCGGCGCTCGGCGAAGCGAGTCAAGGGTGTTCGTCGCCTGAGCGTGCACTATGGCACGCAGCGACCCCGCGAGCAGGCCTGAGCGCGCGGCGAGCCGGACGGGCTCGTTGGTCCTCGGCGCACTGCCTGCCGCCCTCGGCGCCGCGACGGCGTTCGCGCTGGTGGCCCCGCTCGGCTGGCCCTTCGAACTCTTCGTGCACTTCCGCGTGCAGTACGCCGCGGCTGGCCTCGTGCTCGCGGTCCTGCTGTACGCGGCGGGCCGTCCGCGCGCTGCGCTGCTCGCGACCGTGCTCGCGACGTTCAATGCCCTCCCGATCCTGCAGCGCGCCCAGGCCGAGCCCTCGCCAGCTGCCTGCGCGGGCCCTGAATTCACGGTCGTGAACGCGAACGTCCGGTACGGCAACCGCGACCGCCGCCGCTTCCTCGACTGGCTCGCCTCTCACCCGGCCGATCTCGTGGTCGTGCAGGAAGTGACTGCAGCCTGGGCGCGCGACCTCGGCCGGCTGCCGGCCTATCCCCATCGCGTGCTGCTCGCGCGCGAGGATCCGTACGGCATCGGCGTCCTGAGCCGCTGGCCGCTGGATCCCGTCGGGCCCGAGGACTTCGCAGGGGACGGACTTCCGTCGATCGCCGGCCGGGTCGAGCTCGCCGGCCGGCCGCTCCGCGTCCTGGCGCTGCATACGCGCTGGCCCGTCACGCCCAGCCTGGCGCGCGCGCGCGATCGGTCGCTGGCCGCTGCAGCGGCGTCGGTTGCATCGGCGACCGGTCCTGCGCTGGTGCTCGGGGACCTGAACGCGACGCCGTACTCGCCCGCATACGCCGAATTCCTGAGGACCTCCGGGATGCGTGACGCGGCCGATGGAACGCGCTGGCAGCCGACGTGGATGGCTGGTTTCTGGCCGCTTGCGCTCCGGATCGACCACGTGCTCGTGTCGCCCGGGCTGTGCGTCGAGAGCGCCGGAGTCGGACCGGCGATCGGGTCGGATCACAGGCCGGTGGTCGCGCGCCTCCGGTTCGCGAACTGATCACTCCGCCGGGAGCGTTTCCCCGGTCGGGGGCGGGAACTCGCGGCAGCACTCGATGATCCATGCCCGGAAGCGCACGACCTTGGGCAGCGAGAAGCTCTCCGGCGGCGCAACGAGGTGCCAGGCGTTGTGCTGCTGCACGCTCGGCATCATCGGCCGCACCAGGCGGCCGGCCGCGAGGTCCGCCGCCACCAGCGACCAGCGCGCGAGCGCCACGCCCTTGCCCTGCTCGACTGCGGACAGCGTCGCCGCCGCGTCCTCCGCCATGGGCACGGTTTCGGCCCGCGTCGTGTCCCCACCGACCCGGCGCAGCCACGCCACCCAGGGTTCCGAGCGGCTGTGCACGAGCGGGTAGCGCGCGAAGTCGTTCAGGGTCTCGATGGGACCGAGCTTCGCGAGCAGCGCCGGGCTGCAGACCGGGAACACCCACTCGTCGAGCAGGCGTTCTGACTTGAGGCCCGGCCACGTGCCCGAGCCGTACAGGATGGCCGCGTGGAAGTCGTCGCGGCTGAAGTCGAGCAGCGCCCGTGCCGGGCCGAAGCGCACCTCGATCTCGGGGTGCCGGCGCGTGAACTCGCCGAGGCGCGGCAGCAGCCAGCGCTGGAGGAATTCGCTGGGCACGCTCAGGTTCAGCATGCCGCCCACCCGCTCGCGACGGATCCGGTCCACGCTTCGGCGCAGCTCTTCCAGGCCCCGACGTACGCCGGGCAGAAGCTCGGCCCCTTCCTGGGTCAGCGCCACCGCGCGCGTGTGGCGACGGAAAAGCGGCACGCCGATGTCGGCCTCGAGCGACTTCACCTGGGCGCTGACCGCGGCGGTCGTGACGCCCAGTTCCTTCGCCGCAGCGGTGAAGCTGAGGTGAGTCGCGACGGCCTCGAAGACCCGCAGCGCGTTCAATGGGAGCCGGCCGGATTCCGCTGCCATGGTCGCAGCCTCGAGTAAACTATTGGTTGACAATACTTGTTACCCCTGCTGATCGCAAGCCACTCCTGTATTGTCTGTCCAATGAATCTGAAGAAAGGGGTCGCCATGAGCGCACGCGTGAACTACTCGACCGGGACGCCCTGGGAGCCCGTGGTCGGCTACTCCCGTGCCGTGCGCGTGGGGTCGCTCGTGTGGGTGGCCGGCACGACCGCGACCGGGCCGGACGGCCGCATCGTCGCCCCGGGCGACGCGGCGGGGCAGACCCGGCAGGTCCTCGAGAACATCCGCAGCGCGCTCGAGCACGCGGGCGCGAGGCTCGAGCACGTGGTCCGCTCGCGGATGTACGTGCGCGACATTCGTGACTGGGAGGCGATCGGCCGGATACACGGCGAGTATTTCGGGACGATCCGCCCGGCCGCTACCATGGTCGAGGTCAGCGGCCTCGTGGATCCGGACATGCTGGTCGAAATCGAAGTGGAGGCGTGCGTGACGGACTGACCGGCCGAGCGCCCGCAAGCACCAGGGAGACGAACATGCAGCGCAGGACACTCTTCGGACTGATCGGTCTCGTCGCGGTGGGCACCGCGCTCGCCCAGGCGCCGCCGCTCGCGCAGGTATCACAGCAGGCGCTGCTCGAGATGCAGGCGAGTCAGGATCCCTCGCTGCTCCTGCTCGACGTGCGCACGCCGGAGGAATTCGCGGCCGGGCACATCCCCGGCGCGGTCAACATTCCGTACGACCAGGTCGCCGGTCGCCTCGCCGAGATCCCCAAGGACGACGAGGTCGTGCTGTATTGCCGCTCGGGCCGTCGCGCCGGGCTCGCGGCCGAGGTGCTCGCGGCCAGCGGCTACACGAGACTCGCGCATCTCGAAGGCGACATGCAGGGCTGGCAGAGCGCCGGCCGCCCGGTCGAGGCCGTGACCGCGCCCGCCGTCGTGAAGTAGTAGAACCCGCCGCAGGGCGCAGCTTGCCCGCTGCGGCGCGGCGGGCCGCCTGCGCCGGTCCCGGCGTCAGGCGCCGAGGCCCAGCGCCTGCTCCAGGTCGGCGATCAGGTCCGAGGTGTTCTCGAGGCCAACCGAGAGCCGAATCAGGTTCTGGGGTGTGACGCTCAGCGGCCCCTCCATCGAGGCCCGGTGCTCGATCAGGCTCTCGACGCCGCCCAGGCTGGTCGCACGCGTGAACAGCTTCGCGCGCGCCGCGACCGCCATCGCCTGCCGGGCGTCGCCCGGCACCTGGAAGGAAACGACCGAGCCGAACCCGTCCGGCATCTGCCTTGCGGCGAGCGCGTGGCCCGGGTGGCTCTCGAGCCCGGGGTAGTGCACGCGTTCGACGCGGCGGTCGGCGTCGAGGAAGCGCGCAACCGCGTCTGCGCTGGTCGCCTGCGCGCGGACCCGCAGCGGCAGGGTCGCGAGGCTCCGCAGGACCATCCAGCAGTCGAAGGGCGAGGGCACGCCGCCCGTCGTGCCCTGGAAATCACGCAGCCGATCGAGCGCCGGGCCGGGCTGCCGCACGACCAGCACGCCGCCGAGCACGTCGCTGTGGCCTCCGAGGTACTTCGTCGTGCTGTGCATGACGAGGTCCGCGCCGAAGTCGAACGGCCGCTGCAGCACCGGGCTCGCGAAGGTGCTGTCGCAGGCGAGCAGCGCGCCGCGCTCGTGGGCCAGGTGGGCGAGCGCGGCGATGTCGCTCACCTTGAGCAGCGGGTTCGACGGAGTCTCGACCCACAGGAGTGATGCCGGCGTCTCGAGCGCGCGGGCGACGGCCGCCGTGTCGGAGGTGTCCACGAAGTCCGCGCCGACCCCGAAGTCCGAGAGCGGTCCGCGCAGCTGCTTCGCGGTGCCGTGGTAGCAGTCCGCCGAGCAGACGATCCGGCCGCCGGGGGCGGCGAGCGAGAATGCCGCTAACGTGGCCGCGGAGCCCGAGGCGAAGGCGACCGCTTCGGCGCCGCCCTCCAGCGCGGCGAGGGCGCGCTCGAGCGAGCCACGGTTGGGGTTGCCGGTACGCGTGTAGTTGTGGCCGTGCGGGTAGCTGCCGTCGGCCGCGCGCTCGAACGTGGTCGAAAGGTGGATCGGTTCGCGCAGCGCGCCGGTCGCGGGATCCGGCTCACGCCCCGCGTGGACGGCGAGTGTCTCGATCTTCACGGCGCGCTCAGTCGTGGGTCAGCAGGTAGCTGCGGCCGTTGTACTCGATGACGACGCCCGACGGGGTGATCTGCCGGACCGTGGGCCCTTCCTGCATCGTGTCGCCCTCGCGATACTTGTGCGAATTGATGAACACGAGCCGCTCCTCGGGCCTGGTCGCGTACACGTGCAGGTCGAGGTTGAGGCCGGGCACGCCCGATGCGGCCAGCTCGTCCGCCGAGGGCAGCCCCGACCCGGACCCCGCACCGGCGGACGGGCGGCCCGTGCGGACCTGTGGCGAGTATTGCTGTGCGCCGAGCGTCGCCGACTCCGGCAGGGACTCGTAGACCACCGAGCCGCGCGATGCGGGCGCGCGCGTCACCGCCGGCGGCCCGGGAGGCGCCGCCGCGGCCTGCGCCGCCATCCCCGGATCGAGCATCGGCGGGCCGCCGATCGCTTCGTCCTCGAGCGGGTTGCGCACCTCGCTCACGGCTGCCGGTGTCGGTTCGGCGGGCTGCAACGCAGGCCGTGTGACGGGAGGTGACAGGGATGGCGAGGCGGGCGCCACAGCCGCGCTGCCGGGCGCGATGGCGGGCACCGGGGCTGGCGCGCCTCCGACCGATGCCGGTGCCGTGTATACGACCGCAGCTGCTGCCGCTGGCGCAGCCGCCGGCTCGCGCATCGACTTGCGGATCAGCAGCACGCCGACTACCAGCAGATTCACGAGCAGCAGCGCGATCGCGATCGGCGCCCAGACGTTGGCGCGTGTCTTCGGCGTCGCAACCGGCACTTCGGCGAGCGCCGGGCCGGTCTGCCGCTGGCGCTCGTGCTCGGACTTGCGCAGGGCGTCGAGAATGAACGACATGGCTCAGCTCCCCGCGGCCTGCGACACGATCGTGGGCGAGCCGGTGGCGCGAATGGCCGTGTCGAGCACGATCTGCGTCTGCACCCCGGCGACGCCGTCGACGACGAGGCGGTGCTGGCGCTGGAAGTCCTGCACGAGGCGGGTGAGTTCGGCGTCGTAGGCGTCCCCGCCCGGCGCGGCCGGCAGGCCCTGCGCCGCAAGCAGGCTTTCGCGCAGCCACTTCACGTCCTCGCCGCGCATGCCGGGCGCCAGCGACTTGGCGACGGCCATCGGCGGCCGCCACAGCAGCAGGAAATCACCGAACCAGTAGCGCGACGCCTCGGCGATGGGAACCGCCCGCGCCTGCCCGCCGAACTCGAAGGTCGCCGTCTCGTCGCTCAGGCCCTTCAATACGACCTGGTGCGTGCGGCCGGCGTCGTCGGTGAGCGTGAGGATCGCAGGGCGGTTCAGCGTGCGGAGCTGCGCCCAGGAGCCTTTCTGGAACAGGCATTCGAGCCCCTGGCTCGCCGCCTGGTCGCAGCCCCGGCCCTTGGCCGAGTCGTAGCTCGCGCCCCAGAGCGTGAAGAGCTGCGCGAGCGCCGCCTCGGTCGTCGTGTCGCTGGCGTGGCTCGTGAGCAGGTCCTCGAGTTGCGCGGGCGCGGGGCGCGCGCCCGCGACGCCAGGCGCTGCAGCGGGTGCGGTGGCAGCCGGCCGCGAGGCCTGCGCCGTGGCCGCCGCGGGCCCCGGGGCATCGCGTTTCGCGGACCACAGGCTCACGAGCCCCACGGCCACGAGCGCGACGGCGACCGCGATCGCTCCCGCCGTGGCCCACTTGAGCCAGGGCGCGGGAATCGGGCGGCCGTAGACCTCGGAGGCCGCCTGCCGGACGAGCGCCGCACCGGCCCGGTGCTCCTCGCGCGTGAATGCGCCGAGGAGCGCGCGATCGCTCACCACGTTGATGACGCGCGGCACGCCATGGCTCAGCCGGTGGATCTCGCGCAGGGCGGACGGCGTGAAGATTTCGGCGGTCGCGCCCGCGATGCGCATGCGGTGGCGCACGTAGCCCGCCGACTCGTCGACCGACAGCGGGTCGAGGTGATACCGGCCAGTGATGCGCTGCGCGAGCTGCCGCAATTCCGGGCGGTCGAGCAGGTCGCGGAGCTCGGGCTGCCCGATCAGGATGATCTGCAGGAGCTTCGTGGTCGCGGTCTCGAGATTGGTGAGGAGGCGCACCTGCTCGAGCGTCTCGGTGCTCAGGTTCTGCGCCTCGTCCACGATCAGCACGACGCGGCGGCCGCGCGCGTGGGTGTCGAGCAGGTGCCGACCGAGCAGGTCCATCAGCGTCTTGGTGCTGCCGCGGCCCGACTCCGGCACCGCGACGTGCAGTTCTTCGCAGATCGTGAGCAGGAACTCGGCTGGCGTGACGCGCGGATTCAGGATCAGCGCGACGTCCGCGTGACCGGGCAGCTGCTCGAGCAGGCTGCGGATCACCGTAGTCTTGCCGGTTCCGACTTCGCCCGTGAGCTGGATGAAACCGCCGGCCTCGTTGATGCCGTAGAGCAGGTGCGCGAGGGCCTCGGCGTGCCGCGCGCTCAGGTACAGGTAGCGCGGGTCGGGCGTGATCGCGAACGGCTTTTCCTGAAGTCCGAAAAAGCTCGTGTACATGCGGGGTTAGCTTCGACTAGGCCCATGGGTCGGGTCGCCAATGATGCCTGCCCGGGACGGGCGTGGCTAGCAGGGCGCGCCGTGGCCGCCGGTTCGGTCGCTGCGCCGCGACGCCAGCTGTTACCTTACGGTCCCGGGTCGACGGGGGGATTCGGATGTTGTGGTATCGACCGTTGCTGCTTCTGGCCGTCATTCCCGTGTCCGGGATTGCGGCCCCGGAGCCGTCGCTGCCGCGCCAGCGGCCGCTGACCGACGTCCGGTTCGAGTCGAGTGCGGCACGGGTCGAGCGCGGCGCGTATCTCACGGAGCACCTGCTGCAGTGCTTCATCTGCCATTCCGAGCGCGACTGGAGCCAGCCGGGAGCGCCGCCCATCCCATCGCGCAAGGGAGCAGGCGCGATCCTGAGCGAGCACGGTGAGCGGCGCGTCGTGGCGCCCAATATCACCCCCGACGCCGGGACGGGCGCTGGCTCCTGGACCGACGACATGCTGGCGCGCGCCATCCGCGAGGGCATCGGGCACGACGGCCGCGGCCTGTACTGGGGCATGTGGTACCAGTCGTTCAGGAACCTTTCGGACGAGGACGTCGCCTCGGTCGTCGTCTACCTGCGCACGATTCCCCCGGTGAGGAACGCGCTGCCTCCAACCCGGCTGCCGGCCGGCGAGATCGCCGAGAACGCCGCCTATCCGAAGCCGATCACGGCACCGGTCGCAGGGCCGCCGCCCGGCGACCGGCTTGCACGAGGCCGCTACCTGGTCGACCTTGCGGATTGCCTGGGCTGCCACACGTCCTGGTACTCGCCACGCAATCCGGGCCTCTTCGCCGGAGGCAACCTCATCGAGCGCGGCAGCCGCAGCGCGTTCAGCAGCAACATCACGCCGCACCCTTCCGGAACGGGCTATCCGACCGACACGTTCATCACGATCATGCGCACCGGCAAGGGCGGGTCGCTGAGCCCGGTCATGCCCTGGGTCGTGTTCCGCGGGCTGACCGACGACGACCTCGCGGCCATCCACGAAGCGCTCGGCCACGCGCACCCGGTTGCGCACTACATCGGTAACGTCGGGGCGCCCAGGCACTGCGCGGTGTGCGGGCAGGAACACCCTCTCGGAGAATTCAATCGGCTGGAAATTCCGGCGGGCGTGCCGGTGGCGCCCGAACGTCTCGACAGGCTCGTCGGGCGTTACCATTCGGCCGACGTCGAAATCACCCTGACGATTCGGCGCGAGGGCGGCCAGCTGTACGGACGCGAGAACGACGCTGCGGAGTTCGAGCTGATCCCGCAGTCAGACACGCGATTCCTGGCCCCGGGCTGGCTCGCGCCGATCGAGTTCGTCGTTGGAAGCGACGGGCACGTGAACCGGCTGAACTCGATGGAAATCGAGCCGCTGGCGTTCGATCGGGTGCCCTGATATCCGGTCCGTTCCTCTTCAACGGTCCCGTTTGCGCGGTTGCCCGCCCGCGGATTCGCTGGACGCGTCCGCCCGCGGCTTCGATTCGAGCGAACTCGCGCGCGTGAGCGCCACTTTGCCGAACTTCTCGCGGATCTGGTCCACGGCGGCGTCGAGCTGCCGGTTGCGTCCCGTCTCCGCGGCCGTGAACAGATCCATCTGCACGGCGGGCTTCAGGTCGCTGACCCCGACGCCGAGCAGACGCAGCGCGGCGCGCGGCTGCTCTCCAAGCCACTCACGCAGGAGATCGAGCGCGATCGCCGTGACGACGCGGGTCTCCTGGGTCGGCGGCTCGAAGTGTCGCTGGCGCGTGAAGGTCGTGAAGTCGCCCCGCCGGATCTTCACGGTCACGCAGCCCGCCGCGAGCTCCTTCGCCCGCAGTCGCCCGCAGGTCCGGTCCGCCAGCCGCACGATCTCGGACGCGAGCTGGGCGTGGTCGCCGATATCGGCCTCGAAGGTCTCTTCGGCGCTGATCTGCTGCTCCTCGACGTCGGGCGTCACCGGCCGGTCGTCGATGCCGGCGGCGCGCTCGAGCACGCGCTCGGCGTAGCGGCCGAAGACCGGCCGGAGTCGCGCCGGGCTCGCGCGCCGGAGTTCGCCGAGCGTGCGGATGCCGAGCGCCTCGACCCTGGGCGCGGTCTTCGCGCCTAGCCCGAAGAGACGGCGGATCGGCAGCGGGTCGAGCAGCGCCTCGACCTCGTGCGGCTGCACGACCACGAGCCCGTCGGGCTTGCGGAGATCCGAGGCGATCTTCGCCACGAGCTTGTTCGGTGCGACGCCCACCGATGCCGTGAGCCCGGTTCGCTCGCGGATCCGTCGCTTGATCTCGCGCGCGATCCGCTCGGCCGGCCCGAAGGCGGCGATGCTCGCGGTCACGTCGAGGAAGGCCTCGTCCAGGGACAGGCCCTGCACCAGCGGCGTGAACTCGTGGAAGACGGCGAAGATCTTGCGCGACTCGGCGGCATAGTGGGAGATGCGCGGCGGCACGCAGATCGCGTCCGGGCAGCGGCGCATCGCCTCGCGCACCGGCATCGCCGAGTGCACGCCGAACTTCCGCACCTCGTAGCTCGCGGCCGCGACGACCCCGCGGCCGCCGGTCCCGCCCACGATCACGGGCTTGCCGCGCAGCGCCGGGTCGTCGCGCTGCTCGACCGACGCGTAGAACGCGTCCATGTCGACGTGCAGGATGAAGCGCGCGTCGCTCATGCGCGCAGGGGGCCGCGGCCGCTCAGAGCGTGAGCGCCGTGTAGAAGAGCAGGCCCAGGGCCGTGATCACCAGGCAGAACAGGTACGCGATGCCGAGCACGGAGTACTTTGCGAAGGTGACGAAGCGCCCCTGGCCGTAGACTCGCCGCATGGCCACGTACAGGTAGACGGGCGCGTAAATCACCAGGGCCGCGGTGAGGACGCCGCCAGCGACTT
>Ga0079037_100001519_pt1 | contig 12194 bp, 10 predicted proteins | sample Mud3Dept4metaG_FD_71479 | JGI IMG/M metagenome (GOLD analysis project Ga0079037, IMG submission 71479) | Freshwater wetland microbial communities from Ohio, USA, analyzing the effect of biotic and abiotic controls - Mud 3 Core 4 Depth 4 metaG | ecosystem: Environmental > Aquatic > Freshwater >... | reverse complement strand
GATCTTCTCGCCGCCCGAGTTGATCGACACCGAGCCACGGCCGAGCACGATGATCGTTCCGTCCGCTTCGATGCGGGCGTGATCACCCGGAACAGCGTAGCGCCGGCCGCTGATGACCGGGAACGTCTTCACGGTCTTCTCCGCATCCTTGAAGTAGCCGAGCGGCACGTGGCCCGTTCGCGCCAGCCATCCGCTCTCCGGGCTCCCTGGCGGCAGCACGCCGCTCAGGTCTTCCTTGAGCACGAGGGTCTGATCGTTCATGCGGAAGTTGCCGGTGGTTGCCTTTGCCCCCGCCATCGTGACCTGCGAGCCGTGGCCACCCGTTTCCGACGCGCCGAAGCCATCGATCAGCATCAGATGCGGGATCTTCTCCAGGAACGCGTCCTTCATGGCCGGCGTGAGAATCGCCCCGCCGGAGAGCAGCACGCGGAACTCGGAGAGGTCGTACTGCTTCTGGTTCAACTGGTCGAGCAGGGGCCGGCCGAAGGCGTCGCCGACGATGGTGAGGAACGTGACTTTCTCGCGCTCGATCGTCGACCAGATGTCGTCCGGGTCGAGCCGCTCCGTCTGGTCCTGAATGACGATGGTGCCACCCTGGTGCATGCAGGTGAAGGCCATCCAGTGCGAGGCCCCGTGCATGAAAGGTGGCGCCGGAAGGGCGCGCAGGTTGCCGAACTTGGCCATCTCGACGACCGCCTCCACGCTCGGGAACTTCTCCCCACCCAAGGGATGGCCGCCGAGGGCGCCGAAGAAAATGTCTTCCTGCCGCCAGAGAACGCCTTTCGGCATGCCCGTGGTGCCGCCGGTGTACAGGATGTACAGGTCGTCGGGCGACCACGCCACCGGCGGCCTCTCGGGCGATGATTGCAGTAGCGCATCCTCATAGTTGACGGCGCCCGGGAGCAACGCGTGGCCGGAATCATCGGCCACCTGAATCAGCACGTCCAGATTGGGCAGCTGATCGCGGATGCGCGCCACGTTTGGCGCGAAGCGCGCATGGTAGATCAGCCCGCGGGCGTCGGCATCGTTGAGCAGGTAGATGAGTTCGTCGTCGACGTAGCGGTAGTTCACGTTGAACGGCGCGACACGGGCCTTGTAGCCCCCGACCATGCCTTCCAGGTACTCGTTCCCGTTGTAGAGGTAGAGGCCGACGTGGTCCTGGCCTGACTCGAAGTTCTGCAGCTCCGCCCGTTCTTGATGGCAGCCCAGGCCGCGGCTGAGCAGATAGTTGCCGAGGCGCCGGGTGCGCGTGTTGAAGTCCGTCCAGGTGAAGCGGCGGTCGCGAAAGACAATGCTCTCGCGCGCGGGAATGGCTGCCGCAATGGCTTCGCTGATTTCGGCCACGTTGAATTCCATGGGTTCCTTTTCCTCCGGTCAAGTCGAACTATCCGGTCCCCGGTCCACCGCGTCAAGCGCAGCTGACGGCCGAAAGCTGGACGAGGCGCTTGACCCGCCTCCGAGCCGGCCGTATGTACCTGTCCGTCATGCCGTCCGGCACACCCCTCGCGTTTGCATTGGTTCGAGTCCGTCGCGGGGAACCGCGGCCCTCCGAGGAGGTCTTGCGGCGCGCCCTTGCCGAGGATCGCGAACGGTTGGGACTGCCACGGGCGAACGGGGCGGCGGAGATGGTGGTTGCGGGGCCCTACGCCGTCCTCGTCGACGGCACCGAGTTGGACGAGTACGTCGTCTGGGACCGGTAGGGGCGTCCGCGCCGCCCGGGGTGTTCAGGTCGCGGTAGGACCCCGTGCAGGCTGACACGGCGAAGCGGGGACACTGAGGGTTGCCCCGCCGATCGGCCCGCCAGTCGATGCGTCGCTGGGCCCTCATGTGACCTTCGGCGTGCTCGCGGGCGGCGTTCGCACCCGACTGCGCTCCCAGGCGCCATAGGCTTCGCGGTCCCACAGCGTCACCACGGTTCCGCCGAGGCGGCGCGGCTTGGATGGCTCCTCATGCCAGACGAAGCGGATCGAGTAGAGGCTCTTATCGTCCTTCCACCCGTAAGTCTCGTGCAGACGGCCGTCGCGGTCGCGTTCCGTGAGGCCGCTCAGCGACGGCTTTCCATGCCGCTTGGTCAGGGACTCCAGATGACTCAACACGTCCGCCGGCGCCGGAATCTCGTATGCCAGCGACACCACTTCGCCGTGGACGAAGAAGAGCTCGAGTGTCGACTCGCCGCGGTTGGGATCAGTCGCCCGGCACACCTCGAAGCCGTCCGGGCTGTCATGGCACGTGAGCGGACCCAGAGCGCCCTCCACGGCGGTGCGTGACATGCGGAGACCGACGGCGCCGACCGTTCGCGGCAGCGCCTCGGTGGCGGGCATCGGCGTAGGCAGGGTCTGTGCGCCGACGGTTGGCTGAGCCGCCGCCGTTGAGGTCGCTGAGACGGATGCCGGCTCGGTGTTTCCGCACGCCGGGAAGCCACAAACGACACCGACCGACGCGGCGATCACGAGCGGCAAAGCGCCGAGTGGCCGCTTGCCGAGTCGCCGCGTCGCCGTGCCGCCGCGTCTGCGGGTCTGCTCGCGGCCGCCTCCGTCCAGTGTGATCGTTGCGGCGGAAGGTTGACGCCACCGCGTCACGCACCGCCTCACGGGCGCAGCCGCTCGAGCATGCGCGGGAAGGGGATCGTCTCGCGAACATGCGTCAGGCCGCAGAGCCAGGCCACGACGCGCTCGATGCCCATACCGAAGCCGGCATGCGGAACCGACCCGTAGCGGCGGAGGTCCAGATACCACTCGAAAGCCGTTGGCGGCAGCCCGTGCGCCTGGATCTTCTGCTGCAGCGCCTCCAGGTCGTCTTCCCGCTGTCCGCCGCCGATGATTTCCCCGTATCCTTCCGGCGCCAGCATGTCGACGCACAGCGCAACGCGCGGATTCTCTGGGTCGGCCTTCATGTAAAACGCCTTGCACTCGACCGGGTAGCGGTGCACCAGCACTGGCCGGTCGAATGCGGTCGAGATCGCCGTCTCCTCGTCGCCGCCAAAATCGCCGCCCCACTCGACGGGCATGCCCTTGTCCTTGAGGAGCGCGATGGCCTCACTGTACGTCAACCGAGGAAAGGGCTTGCGGACGCGCTCGAGCAGGGCCGGATCCCGCTCGAGCGTCTCCAGCTCACGCCGCCGGTTGGCGACGACGCGCTGAGCGACGTACTCGACGAAGTCTTCCGCGAGGTCCATGTCCCCGGCAAGGTCGAGGTAGGCAACTTCCGGTTCCACCATCCAGAACTCCATGAGATGTCGCCGCGTCTTCGATTTCTCGGCGCGGAAGGTGGGCCCGAAGCAGTAGACCTTGCCGAAGGCCATGGCCCCGGCCTCGGCATAGAGCTGGCCGCTCTGGGTCAGGAAGGCGCGCTCGTCGAAGTACGGAGTCTCGAACAGCGTCGTCGTGCCCTCGCACGCCGACGGCGTCAGAATGGGGGCGTCGAACAGCACGAAGCCGCGCTGGTCGAAGTAATCACGGCAGGCGCGTACCACTTCGGCGCGGACGCGCAGGACCGCGTGCTGGCGGGCCGAGCGCAGCCAGAGATGGCGCTGGTCGAGGAGAAAGCCGACGCCATGCTCCTTGGGCGTGATGGGATACTCAGCGGCGCGGTGTACCGGCTCGAGATGGCGGACCGACACCTCGTATCCCAGCGGCGCGCGCGCATCGGCGCGGACCATGCCGGTCACGATCAGCGACGATTCCTGCGTCAGGTGGTCGGCCAGCGCGAACTCCTCGGCGGGGACGTCGCCCTTGAACACGACGCACTGGAGAATCCCCGTCCCGTCGCGGACCTGCAGGAAGTGCAGCTTGCCGCTCGAGCGTTTGTTGTACAGCCACCCCTTGAGGGTGACTTCCTTGCCCTCGTGCTTGGCGATGTCCTCGATGTACACCCAGCTCACGCGCCTACTCCCGGACGGTTCCTATAGCACGGCGGACGGCCAGCGCTGAGCCCGGGAGCAACCGAGCGACGAATGAGAGTCCGCGGGGCGCCCCCGCGAAGCCGCACGATGGGCAAGAAACACGCCGCGAAAACTCTTGACACACTGCGGCAATTCACATACTGAACGTTCAGTATGGTTGCGACGGTGCGGCCCGCACGCGCGGAGAATGGGCGGCGGGACCTCATGGACATCGCCATCGATTGCTTTGCCCGCTACGGGTACCAGGGGACGTCGATCGATCGGATCGCCAAGGCGGCGGGCGTCACCAAGGGCGCGATCTACCACCACTTCAAGGACAAGGAAGAGCTGCTGTTCGACGCGGTCAAGACCCGCGTCGGTCAGTTCGAGCGCCGTGTCGCCAGCGACCTGACGCCGGTCGATGACGCCGCCCAGGCCCTGCAGGAGGTGACGCGGGTCTGTCTCGAACACGCCACGCGCAGCAACCACCGGCGCTTCATCGTCACGCTCATGGTCGAGGCGCTGGACACCAACGCCCGCCTGTCGGCCGAGTTTCGCGACATGATGATCCGCTTCCGGGCGTTCCTGCGCAGCATCATCGAGCTCGGGCAGAAGCGCGGAGCGTTCCGTGGCGACGTGAACGCGGCCACCGCCGCGGGCGTCTACGCCGCGGCCGTCATGGGCGCGGAGATCCAGTACTATCAGGATCCGGAGACGATCGATCTGGAAGAGAGCCTCGGGATGTTTGTCGAGCAATTTCTGATGTGGCTGCGCCGGCCGTCGCCGCGCGCCGCCAGGAGGAAGTAGTATGTTCAATCTCGAACCCGGCGAGGAACAGCAACTCATCCGCGACATGGTGGCGACCTTCGCCCGCGAGCAGGTGCGGCCGCTCGCGCGCGAGGCCGACGAGACGGGTCAAATCCCGGAGACCCTGGTGCAGCAGGCCTGGGAGCTGGGGCTGGTGCAGAGCGCCATCCCGGAGGCGTTCGGTGGCGCCGGCGATACCCGCTCCGCCGTGACCAGCGCTCTCGTGCTGGAGGAGCTCGGCTGGGCCGATCTGTCGATCGCCCTGCACTTGCTGGCGCCGCGGCTGGTAACGTATCCGGTGATCGAGCTGGGCACCGAGGAGCAGCAGCGGCAGGTGCTCCCCGCCTACGTCGGCGATACGTTCACCGCGGGCACCGCGGCCCTCATGGAGCCGTCGTTCCAGTTCGATGTCAACGAACTCGCGACCACGGCCACCCGCCAGAACGGTCAGTTCGTCCTCAACGGGAGCAAGTGTTACGTCCCCCTCGGGGCGACGGCGGAGCATCTGCTCGTCTATGCCCGCGGCGAGCAGGGGCCGACGGCGTTCATCGTCCCGCGCAACAGCACCGGGCTGAGCGTCGCCGAGCGCGAGAAGAACATGGGCCTGAAGGCGCTCGCCACCTACGAGCTCACGCTGAATGACTGCCGCGTGCCCGCGTCGGCTCAGCTCGCTGGCGATCTGAAACCACTGCTCAATCGCTCGCGTGTGGCGCTGGCGGCGTTGGCCGTCGGCGTGGCGCGGGCGGCGTTCGAGTATGCGCGCGACTACGCGAAGGAGCGCCGCGCCTTCGGCGTCTTCATTGCCCAGAAGCAGGCGATCGCCTTCATGCTGGCCGAAATGGCGATCGAGATCGATGCCACGCGGCTCCTGACCTGGGAAGCGGCGTGGAAGATCGATCGCGGCGAGGAGGCGACGCGCGAGGCGTGCCTGGCGAAGACCTACGCGGCCAACATGATCCTCAAGGTCACCGACAACGCCGTGCAGGTCCTCGGTGGCTACGGCTACATCCGCGACCATCTGGTCGAACTCTTCCTGCGCAATGGTCGCGGATTCGCGATGTTCGAAGGGCTGGCAATGGCGTGAGAGGAGAGGGATCAAGGGACGGAGGGATCAAGGGTTCGTGGACTTGATCTCTCGATCCCTCGATCGCTTTGCTCGATGGATTCCACAGTGATCGCGAGCGCAACAGCGGCAAGACGGAACGGAGGTCACAAATGATCGACTTCGAACTTTCCCCGGAGATCGAGAACACCCGGCAGATGATTCACATGATGGCCGAGTCGACGATGCGGCCGATCTCGCGCGAGTACGACGAGCGCGAGCACGAGGACCCCACCGAATGGCATCAAATGATGTGGGCGGTGTCGCAGAGCAGCCCGGTCAGCTTTGGCGGCGATGGTGATGGCAAGAAGGAAGGGAAGGAAGGGAAGCCCTCGACGCGTCACCTGACAAGCGCCGTGAGCATCGAAGAGCTGTCGTGGGGTGACGCGGGGCTCTACCTCAGCGTTCCCAACCCCGGGCTGGGCGGTGCCGCCGTGGCTGCGGCCGGTACCCCTGAGCAACGCAAGCGCTTTCTGGCCCGTTTTCGCGGTGGCGCACCAAAGTGGGCGGCCATGGCGATTACCGAGCCGGGTTGCGGATCGGACTCTGCCGCGATCACGACCACCGCGGTGCGCGACGGCGATCACTGGGTGCTGAACGGCGAGAAGATTTTCTGCACCAGCGGCCATCGCGCGCTCGACCAGTCGGAAGGCTTCGTCGTCGTCTGGGCGACGGTGGACAGGTCCGCCGGCCGCGCCGGCATCAAGGCGTTCGTCGTCGAGGCCGGCACGCCCGGCGTGACGGTCCCCAAGGTCGAGGACAAGCTGGGCATCCGGGCCTCGGACACCGCATCGATCCTGCTCGACAACTGCCGCATCCCGCTCGACAACATCCTTGGCAGCCCCGAGGTGAAGACGGAGTCCACCGAGGGCTTCAAGGGGGTGATGGCCACCTTCGATGCCACCCGGCCCGCCGTGGCGGCCAGCGCCATCGGCATCGGCCGGGCGGCGGTGGAGTTCGTGCGCGAGGCCTTCGCCAAAGCGGGGATCCCCGTTCGTTATGATGCCCCGCGGCACAAGCTCACCGCGGCCGAGCGCGACTTCATGGAGATGGAAGCGCACCTGCAAGCCGCGCGCCTGCTCACCTGGCGGGCGTCGTGGATGATGGACCGGGGCATGCGCAACAATCTCGAGGCGTCCATGGCCAAGGCGAAGGCTGGTCTGGCCGTGACCCAGGTGACGCAGAAGGCCGTGGAGCTGCTCGGTCCCCTCGGTTACTCGCGCAAGCTCCTGCTCGAGAAGTGGATGCGGGACGCGAAGATCAACGACATCTTCGAGGGCACGGGTCAGATCAACCTGATGATCGTCGCCCGCCGGATCCTCGACTACTCCAGCAAGGAACTCCAGTAGGGACGCAGCGCGGGCTGTGCCCGCAACCCAAAAGTCAAGAGCATGCCCTGAGCGACTACTATCTCGAAAAGTCGTCGCATGGTGGCAAGAATTGCGGATTGCGGATTTCAGATTGCGGATTCTGCAATCCGCAATCCGCAATGGGTTGCGGGCGCAGCCCGTGGTAGGCAAAGGCGAAGGGGCAAAACGCAAAAGTCTAGGGGCCGGTCTGTCTGGTGGTGCTCCGACGGTCGCGCGGCTTGGTTGTTCTGCCGTTCGACGTCGTGCTAGACAGCCTCAACCATGGCCCGTTATTGGATTGGCACGTCGGGTTACAGCTACAAGGAATGGCGGGGAACGTTCTACCCTGACGGCACGCCAGACAGCGGGTTGCTGCGCTACTACGCGGCGCGTTTCGTAACTGTTGAGATCAATTACACTTTCTACCGCATGCCGAGCGTGCGCCTGCTGCACGGATGGGCAAAGGAAACGCCCGACACGTTTGCCTTCACGCTCAAGGCACCGCGCCGCATCACCCACGACCTGCGGCTGCGTGACGCGGCCGACATTCTGAGCGATTTCTGCGACACGGCCGGCGCCTTGAAGCACAAGCTCGGCGCCCTGCTCTTCCAGTTGCCGCCATTCTTGAAGCGCGATGTCCCACGCCTGGAGGACTTCCTGCACCAGCTCACACCCGGGTTGAAGGTGGCCTTCGAGTTCCGCAACCAGAGCTGGTTCGTCGACGAAGTCTACGAATGCCTGAGCCGTTTCGGCGTGGCACTCTGCGTGGTCGAGAGCGCCGAGCGCGAGGTGCCGCTCGAGTGCACTGCCGACTTCGGCTACTTCCGCCTACGCAAGCCGGACTACGGCGACGCGGAGCTTGCTGCTTGCGCGCAGCGGATCGAAGCGGCGGCACGCCGCTGGCAGGACGTTTTCGTCTACTTCAAACACGAGGCGGAGGGCCGGGGTCCGGTTTTCGCCACGAAACTGCGCTCGCTTCTGGAAGGTCAGAGCGAGGCCAAGGCAGCGGAGGCGTGATCGCAAGGGATCGAGGGGTCAAGGGATCCAGGGGAAGACGGACTGGAATGCGATCATCCTCCCACCCATGATCCCTCGAACTCCGGATCCCTCGATCCCTTCCCCTGGCCATGCGCCTCGAGCCGCGCCAGTTCGATGACGGCCGCGGCGGCCGGGTCTCGGCGGTGGTCGCCGTGCCCGACGGGTTCACCCCCGGCCGCGATCCGGTGGTGATCCTCGCCCACGGCGCCGGCAACGACATGACCAACCCGCTGCTGGTTGCGGTGCACGAAGGCATCGGCCGGCGTGGCTACGCGAGCGTCCGCTTCAACTTCCCATATAAGGAGCGTGGCGGACGCGCGCCGGACCCGGCGGCCGTGATCGAGAGCTGCTACCGCCGCGTCGTGGCGCAGGTGCGTGCGTCCACCCTTCGTCCGGCGCGGCTGATCATTGGCGGCAAATCACTCGGTGGCCGCATCGCCTCCCAGATTGCGGCCCAAGGCGAGACGGTCGACGCGCTCGTCTTCCTCGGCTACCCGCTCCATCCGGCGGGAAGACCCGATCAACTGCGGACGGCTCACCTACCGCGTATCACTGTGCCCATGTTGTTCTTCGCCGGCACGCGCGATTCGCTCTGCACACTTCCCCTGTTGCGCGAGACACTGCAGACCCTGACCGCACCGGCCACGCTTCATGTCATCGAGGGCGCCGACCACTCCTTCGCCGTGCCCAAGCGGACAGGACGCGGCGGGGAAGCGGTTTACGCGGAGATTGTGGATGCGACGGTCGCGTGGCTCGGGGCACTCCCGCAGCGGCTCGAGCAGAAAAGTTCGAGCAGAAAAGTTCTTGACAAGCTGGTTAGCGGCTGTGTTAGGCTTGAAACCTATACAAACAGACAAGGCTCGGAAGGGGGGCCTTGACTCCAGAAGGAGGGGGTTCAATGGGTCACTGTGGCTCGATGGTCGGGGTCAGGACGGGAACGTTCTTGTCGATCGCCGCATTGGCCGTCTTGCTTGCGGCGGCACCCTCGGCAGCCCAGATCTCGGGCGCGAGCGTGACCACGAGCGGGAGCAGTGGCAGCGGCAACAACGCGGATGGATCGACGACTTGGGGAGCCGCCGTCCAGATCAACAACGGCACGACGCTGAAGACCCGCTACGAGTTCAACGTGAACTCCGATATCGGCATTCTCAGCACCCGCGACCAGAGCGGCAGCGCCCAGCACAACATCGCGTTCAACGTGACCTCGCCCGTCAGCTATCAGCTGTCGGTGGCCCAGCAATTCAAGGGCGACATGAACCGGATCAGTGATGCCGTCGGCTGCGACGGCTCAGCGAATATCAGCGGCGTCACCGGCAGCCAGACCGGCGGTACGCTCGCCAGCGGAAGCCTCTCCATCGCCGACCCGGGCTCGCTCGGCAACGGCGGCAGCACAACCAGCACCCCCTTCGATGTCGGTGCAACGGCGACGATCAGTGGAACCAGCAACGGTGTGGCCAAGCCGCACACCTTGACGTTCACCTGGAACGCTCAGACCCGGAGCAACTCCTGCGAGGCGGCGGTCCGGCTGGGGGCGCAGAACGGGACCACGACCGGCTGCGACGCTTGTGTCTACCCCGGCAGCCCCGCCCGCACGCAAACCGCCGACGGCCATTTCGTTACCGTTACCTATACGTCCCTCTGCGGAAACGGGATATTGGACCCCGGCGAGGTGTGCGACCTCGGTCCGCAGAACGGCGCCTCCACTTCGTGCTGTACGTCCAGTTGCCAGTACCGGACGGCTGGGTTGACCTGCCGCGCGGCGGTGGACGTCTGCGATGCCCCGGAAACCTGTACCGGGAGCAGCGCGACCTGCCCGACCAACGTGTACCTGCCGGTGGGCATCGAGTGTCGCGGCGTGAGCAGCGGCGACTTCTGCGACGAGGCCGAGCAGTGCACGGGCACCAGCCCCAACTGCCCGGTCGATGCGGTGAAGCCGAACGGGACGATCTGCCGCAGCGCCGTGGGCGAGTGCGATGAGACCGACTTCTGCGATGGGAGCAGCAAGCAGTGTCCCGCTGACTCCAAAGCTCCGAACGGGACCCCCTGCACCTCGGACGGCAACGTGTGCACGCTCGACCAGTGCAATGGCACGAGCAGTCTCTGCCAGCACCCGGCCGGCAACTCCGGGACGGTCTGCCGCGCCTCGGCGGGCGAGTGCGATCCACAAGAGGTCTGTAACGGCACCAGTACGAGCTGTCCTGCCGATGCCAAGACTCCGAATGGCACCGCCTGTACCGACGACGGCAACGTCTGCACCCTGGATCAGTGCAACGGCAGCAGTGCGCTCTGCCAGCATCCGGCGGGCCACGCCGGTACCGTCTGTCGCACATCGACAGGCGAATGCGACCCTCAGGAGGCCTGCACCGGGACCAGCACAACCTGCCCGGCAGACGCGAAGAGACCGAACGGCTTCGCGTGCACGTCGGACGGGAACCCGTGCACGCTGGACCAGTGTAACGGGAGCAGCAGCGCGTGTCAGCATCCGGCGGGCAACGCCGGATCGACCTGCCGCGCCGCCAGCGGCGACTGCGACCTGGCGGAAACCTGCGACGGGTCGTCGGCCACCTGCCCGGCCGACGTCTACAAGCCGGCGAACGACCCGTGCACGGATGACGGCGAGACCTGCACCATCGACGTGTGCGATGGCAACAACGTTTGCACGCACCCGGCCGGCAACGCCGGTGTGACCTGTCGGGCAGTGACCGCGGGAGAAGCCTGCGACGAGGCCGAGGTCTGCGACGGCAGCACCCCGAGCTGCCCGGCGGATCAGGTCAAATCGGCGGGGACTCAATGTCGCGCCGCGGCGGGCGAGTGTGACGCCGCCGACTCCTGCGACGGAAGCTCCAAGGTGTGTCCGCCAGACGGCTTCGAGCCGGCGGGAACACCCTGCACCTCGGACGGCAACGTTTGCACGCTGGATCAGTGCAACGGCAGCAGTGCGCTCTGCCAGCACCCGGCCGGCAACCCCGGGACGCTGTGCCGGCCGGCGGCCGGCGCGTGTGACGTGGCTGAGACCTGCAACGGCGCCAGCACCAGCTGTCCGACGAACGGCTTTGTTGCCACGGGCACGCCGTGCGGGGACCCCAGCAACACCCAGTGCGACAACCCCGACACGTGCAACGGCGCAGGGACTTGCCAGGTCAACCACGAGCCGGCGGGCACGCCGTGCGACGACGGCAACGTGTGCACGCAGAGCGAGAACTGCGACGGCACCGGGGCCTGCGGCGGCGGCATTCACGACTGTCCGCTGGATCACTACAAGTGCTACCAGGGTCGGGACCTGAGGAATCCGAAGTTCCAGAAAACCACGGCGCAGCTCTCGGACCAGATCATCAACAACGAGTCCGTAGAGCTGAAGAAGGTGAAGTTTGTCTGCACTCCGGTGGACAAGAACGGCGAGGGGATCAACGATCCAACGGCGCACCTGACCTGCTACCAGATCAAGGCGCCCAACCTCTCGGTGCGGCCGAGCCTGGCGGTGAGCACGCAGTTCCAGAGCAGCAAGTTCCAGGCGAAGAAGGGCAAGCTGCTCTGCGTGCCGTCGACCAAAACGGTCATTCCGTAGGGTTTTCTGTCTCCCTCCTGAGACTGCCCGGGTTGAGTGGCGGTGGGGTTCCGTGCCCGCCGCCACTCAACGTCAATCCCCTTTTCCCGCCGCACCCCAGTGGTCAGGGGTATGAGCACGGCAACGTATTTCGCTCGTCCTCAGGCTCTCGAAGGACGAGCACTCACCCTTCGAGAACCTGAGGGTGAGCGGGGTCCGGTGCGCTGCAATAATTTTGTCCGCAGGTGCTAAGGTTCTTGCGGGACGCTACAGTGGAGATCCCATCGGGGTCGGCTTCCGCGATGGGTGCGGGCGTCATTCCCGCTCCTCGCGCAGCGACTCCAGCAGGGCCCGCGCGTTCGTATCGCCGGGCCGCAGGCGCAGCGCTTCGGCAAGATGGCTGCGCGCCTCGTCGGCCCGGCCCAACGCCGCGAGCGCCATCGCCAGGCTCACGTGCGCGTCGGCGTAGTCGGG
>Ga0079037_100001518_pt1 | contig 12204 bp, 10 predicted proteins | sample Mud3Dept4metaG_FD_71479 | JGI IMG/M metagenome (GOLD analysis project Ga0079037, IMG submission 71479) | Freshwater wetland microbial communities from Ohio, USA, analyzing the effect of biotic and abiotic controls - Mud 3 Core 4 Depth 4 metaG | ecosystem: Environmental > Aquatic > Freshwater >... | reverse complement strand
TGGAGGTGGTGGACCGGATCTCGCGGGGCGACATGATCCGGCGCGTGCGGGTGTGGGACGGGGAACGCTGGACGGAGGGCCCCGCCGATCGCTGAGCGCCCGAGGCGCGCGGGCGGCACAAAAAAAGAACGCGCGGAGGGTCAACACCGCGCGTACAAGGTAAAGGGGGCGAAAACCCACGCCCCCTTTCGGCGAAGGCGAGCGCGCTTAGCGCTTCTTGGCCGTCTTCTTGGTCGCCTTCTTCGCCGCCGGCTTCTTGGCTGCTGCCTTCTTCGCCATGGTCCGTATCCCCCCCTTCAGTGGGCGTTGCTACATCGGGCGTCCCGCCGCACCCTCGCCTGCGCCGTTGCCGCCGTGGCAGATCGGCGCCGGGGCCGGCGCGCCCGATCCATCGTGGGGGCCCGCACGGCTGCGGACTCCACACCAAAAAAACGGGGGTGAGCGTCTCACCCCCGTCACTTGGGAACCGGGCCTACCGCTTCTTCGCGGTCTTCTTCGCGGTCTTCTTCTTGGCGCCGGCCTTCGCAGTCTTCTTCGCCATGTCTCCTCCTCAGGAGTAGCGGGCCGCCTGGCCCGCTTGAGACCCGGCTTACCGGGTCACAAGAGGTGGGCTGAGCGCTCCACCTACATACAAGATGTAGATTATCGATGAGAATTTCCCACTGTCAAGCACAAATTCGTGCTGTTTGTCAAAAAATCCGCGCGTCGTCTCGCGTCGTGCGTCGCAGCTGAGAACCACATCGTTCATCTTTGTCAAATCTGGCATCCGACACGACGGCGGGCGCCGTCTGGGCGTCCCGTTTCGCGCCTGCGGGCCCTGGTCCGGCGTCGCCGATCGCCCCGCCGCGCGCGCCGATCGCGCGTGGTGCTGCGTCGGTGATCACCGTTTCGGCGGTACCGACGCGCCGCTTTAGGCGCGCATCGATCGATCGCGCGATCCATCACCGGCGCGAGGTGATCGATCGCGCGATCGAATCACGCGATCGATCGGTGAACCGGTCGTGCGCGGGAGCCGATGGGCCCGATCAGAACGCCGAGGTCCGCAGCTGTTGCTTCTCGGCGTGGCGCTCGAGCGCGAGGGCGATCAGGCGGTCGAGCAGCTCGGGGTAGGTGAGGCCGGTGGCTTCCCACAGCTTCGCGAACATGCTGATCGTGGTGAAGCCGGGGATGGTGTTGATCTCGCTGACGAAGAGCGCGCCCGTGCCGCCGTCGAGCAGGAAGTCCACGCGCGCCATGCCCGCGGCGTCCACCGCGCGGAACGCCGCGACGGCGAGCGCGCGGCAGCGATCGGCGAGGTCGGGCTCGAGGCCGGCGGGGATCACCGTGCGCGAGCGCCCGTCGAGGTACTTCGACTCGTAGTCGTAGAACTCCCCGGCCGGCACGATCTCCCCCGGCACCGAGGCCGCGGGTTCGTCGTTGCCGATCACGCCGACCTCGATCTCCCGCGCGTTGGGGACGGCGGCCTCGACGATCAGCTTGCGGTCGAACTCGGCGGCGAGGTCGAGCGCGTGCCGCAGTCCCTCGCGGTCGCGGGCCTTCGAGATCCCCACGCTCGAACCGAGGTTGGCTGGTTTGACGAACACCGGCAGCGTGAAGCGCTCCGTGAGCTGCGCGAGCACGGTCTCGGCCGACGCCAGCCACGTGCGGCGCAGCACCACCTCGAAGGCGGGGACCGGCAGCCCCTGCGCGGCAAACACCACCTTCATCACCGCCTTGTCCATGCCGACGGCGGAGGCGAGCACGCCGGCGCCGACGTACGGCACGTTTGCGAGCTCGAGCAGGCCTTGGACGGTGCCGTCCTCCCCGTAGGGGCCGTGGAGCACCGGGAAGAGCACGTCGAGGCCGAGCCGGGTGACGCGGGCGGTGTCGAGATCGGCGGCGGCGGGCGCGTGCCGCGGGGGCACGGTCGGATCCAGGGCGACGATGGTGTCCTCGCCGGGGCGGGGCAGCAGGTGCACCTCGCGGACGGGCCGTAGCTGCCGCGCGCTCTCCACGCGGGCTTGCTCGATCGCCTCGGCGGCGATGGCGGCGGCGGGCGGCCGGTCTGGCAGCGTCCACCGGCCGTCGCGCTCGATGCGGATCGCGACCGGTTCGTACCGCGCGCGATCGAGGTTCGCGATGACGGCCGCCGCCGAGGCCAGCGACACTTCGTGCTCGCCCGAGCGGCCGCCGTAGATCACACCGACACGGAGTCGTTTCACGGGAGGGAATCCTGGCGCGCGATCGCGCGCACGTCCGCCACAGGTGAGCCGGACGGTAGTATAGCCGAATGGCGGAAGGCTTCGCCTTCGAGATCACGCACCGCGACGGACCCGCGCGTTGCGGTCGCATGACGACGCCGCACGGCGCCGTCGAGACGCCGGCGTTCATGCCCGTCGGCACGCGCGGTGCCGTCAAGGCGCTGACCATGCGCGACGTGCAGGGGCTCGGCGCGGCGATCATCCTCGGCAACACCTACCACCTGTTTCTGCGGCCCGGCGACGAGCTCATCGCCCGGCGTGGCGGCCTGCACCGCTTCATCGGCTGGCCTGCTGCCCTGCTCACCGACAGCGGCGGCTACCAGGTGTTCAGCCTCGGGGACCTGCGCACGGTCACCGAGGAGGGGGTGCGCTTTCGCTCGCACCTCGATGGCGCCGCGCACCTGCTCACGCCGGAGCGCGCCGTGGACATCCAGGCGCGGCTCGGCTCCGACATCGCCATGGTGCTCGACGAGTGTCCGCCCTGGCCTGCCGCGCCGGATGTCGTGCGGGGCGCGATGACCCGCTCGCTCCGGTGGGCGCGCCGCGGCCGGGCGCGGTTCGAAATGGTGCGGCACGGGGTACCGGGGACCGCCCCGGTCAACCCGGGGCAGGTGCAGTTCGGGATCGTGCAGGGCGGCACCGACCTCGACCTGCGTGCCGAGAGCGCCGAGGCCACGGTGGCGATCGGCTTCGAGGCGTACGCCATCGGCGGGCTCAGCGTCGGCGAGCCGCCCGACCTCATGTACTCGGTCGCGGCGCACACTGCCGCCCGGCTGCCGGCCGACCGCCCACGATACCTGATGGGCGTGGGGATGCCCGACGACCTCGTGGAGGGGGTCGCGGCGGGCATCGACCTCTTCGACTGCGTGCTGCCCACGCGCAACGCGCGCAACGGCCAACTGCTCACGAGCACCGGACCGATCAACATCCGCAACGCGCGCTACGCCGAGGACGACCGCCCGCCCGACGAGGCCTGCGGGTGTTACACCTGCCGCACCTGTTCCCGCGCCTACCTGCGGCACCTCGCGACGACGGGCGAGATGACGGGGGCCACGCTGAACACCGTGCACAATCTGAGCTTTTACCTTGACACCATGCGGCGGATCAGGGAGGCTATTGCGTTTGGGTCGTTCGAAACATTCAGGGAAGCGTTCCACCGCGCCTTCTCCCGCCGACCCCGCGCCACGACATGAGTCTGTCACCGCCTGATTCGCTGGCTCCCCTGCTCGCGATGGGAGCGCCGCCCGAGGGCTCGCCGAGCCTGCTCGTGCAGCTGATCCCCTTCGCGTTCATCCTCGGCATCTTCTACTTCATCATCCTGCTGCCCATGAAGCGGCGGCAGAAGAAGATCGCCGACTTCCAGGCCGCCCTCAAGGTGGGTGACAGCGTCGTCACCACCTCCGGCATCTACGGGCAGGTGGCCAAGATCGACGACGAGACCGTGCACCTGCAGATCGCCGACAAGGTCCGGATCCGGGTGTCCCGCGCCGCCGTCGGCGGCTACCAGGGCAAGGAACCGGTCGTTCCCGAGGGCGGCCAGCTGTAAGCCTCACGCGCCATGACAAAGAACCTCCAGTGGAAGCTCCTCATCATCCTCGGGGTGATTGCGCTCGCGGTGTTCTCGTTCTACCCGCCGCGGGAGAAGGTCCGCCTCGGCCTCGACCTCAAGGGTGGCGTGCACCTCGTGCTCCGGGTGCAGACCGACGACGCCCTGCGGCTCGAGACCGACATGGGAGCCGAGCGCCTGCGCGAGGCGCTCGCGCAGCGGAACATCGTGCCCGGCAACGTCGCCGTCGAGTCGCCGATGCGGTTCCTCGTCTCGGGGGTGCCAGACGGCCAGGACGCGCAGTTCCGCACGATCGCCGACGAGCAGGTGGGGGCGGTCTTCAACCGCGTGTCGGGTGCCGGCGGATCCTACACCTTCGACATCAAGCCCAACGTGGCGATCACGCTGCGGGACGAGGCGGTGCGGCAGGCGCTGCAGACGATCGAGCGGCGCGTGAACGAGTTCGGCGTGGCCGAGCCAATCGTGGCGCCGCACGGCACCTCGAACGACCAGATCCTGGTGCAGCTGCCGGGCGTCACCGACGTGGGGCGCGCCAAGGAGCTGATCCGCTCGACGGCGTTGCTCGAGCTGAAGCTCGTCGAGCAGGGCCCGGCACCCACGCGTGAGGCGCTGCTGCAGGCTACCAACGGCGTCGTGCCACCCAACATGGAGGTGCTCTCCGGGGTGGACGACCGGGGCGTGTTTGGCCAGACCGGGGCGACCGTCTATTACCTCGTGCGCAAGACCGCGCTGGTGACCGGTCGGGACCTCCGCAGCGCACGGCAGTCGCTCGACGAGAACAGCCGGCCGGCGATCGAGTTCTCCCTCACCAACGAGGGCGCCCGGAAGTTCGGGACGGCAACCGGCGAGAACGTGGGCCGGCTGCTCGCGACGGTCCTGGACGGCCGCGTGCAGTTGGCGGCGACCATTCAGAGTCGCATCACCGACGAAGGGCGAATCACGGGCAACTTCACCCAGCAGGAGGCGGCCGACCAGGCGCTCCTGCTGCGCTCGGGCGCGCTCCCGGCCTCGCTCACCTACCTCGAGGAGCGCACCGTCGGGCCGACGCTCGGGGCCGACTCGGTGCGGGCGGGCGTCATGGCGAGCGCCACGGGCCTCGCGCTCGTCGCGCTCTTCATGCTCGTCTACTACAAGCTGTCGGGCATCAACGCGATCGCCTCGGTGCTCCTGAACCTGCTCATCCTGCTGGGGTTCATGGCCTACGTCGACGCGACGATGACCCTGCCGGGCATCGCGGGATTCATCCTGACGATCGGCATGGGCGTCGACAGCAACGTGCTCATCTTCGAGCGCATCAAGGAGGAGCTCGCCGCCGGCAAGGGCGTGAAGGCGGCGGTCGCCGCCGGCTTCGACCGCGTGTGGTGGACGATCGTGGACACCCACGTGGCCTCGCTCATCGCCGCGGCCTTCCTCTTCCAGTTCGGCACGGGCCCCATCCGCGGGTTCGCCACGACGCTCTTCTTCGGCTTGTTGTCCAACGTCTTCACCGCCGTGTTCGTCTCCCGCACGCTCTTCGAGTTCGTCCTGAGCCGGCGTCAGACGGCCACCACGCTCAGCATCTAGCGGCACGCGGGACCGGGGCTCATGGATATCTTCAAGAACACCACCTTCGACTTCCTCCGCTGGCGCTGGCACGCGCTGGCCCTGTCGGTCGTCATCGTCCTCGCCGGCATCGGCTACATGGCCACGCGCGGGGGCCTGCCGCTCGGCATCGACTTCTCGGGCGGCACGATCGTCGTGCTGAAGTTCGACCGGCCGGTCACCGAGGAGGCGGTGCGGAACGCCGTCGCCAGCCTGCCCGGCGAGAAGGTCGTGCAGCGCTACGGCCAGGCGGGCGAGAACGAGGTTCTGGTGCGGCTGCCCCAGACGGGTGCGGAGCAGGGCTTCAGCCTCGAGGAGGGCAGCAAGGCGATTCTCGCGGCGGTCGAGAAGGCGAACCTCGGGACGTTCGAGGTGCTGAGCACCGAGGTCGTGGGCCCCGTCATCGGGAAGGACCTGCAGCGGAAGGGGATCTACGCCACGCTCGCGTCGATCCTCGGCATCGCGATTTACATCGCCGTGCGGTTCAGGCCGTCGTTCGCCATCGGCGCGATCGTGGCCACCTTCCACGACATCTTCGTCACCCTCGCGTTCCTGGCCTTCTTCGGGTACGAGCTGTCGCTGAACGTGGTGGCGGCGATCCTCACGATCGCGGGCTACTCGGTCAACGACACGATCGTGGTCTTCGACCGGGTCCGCGAGAACCTGAAGCTGACGCGGCGCGAGCCGCTCGACCGGGTGGTGAACAAGAGCGTGAACCAGACGCTCGCGCGCACGGTGATCACGGCCGGCACGACGTTCCTGGCGGTGTTCGCCCTGTACATCTTCGGGGGCGACGTGTTGCGGGGCTTCGCCTTCACGATGCTCGTGGGCATCGTGAGCGGCACCTACTCGACGGTGTTCATCGCCTCGGCGATCGCGATCGTCCTCAGCCAGCGGAAGGCGGCCCGCGCCGGGACGGCCGACACGCCGGCGGCGAGGAAGGCCACGGCCAAGCCGGCCGCCGAGAAGCCGGCGCGCAAGCCGGCACGCAAGGGCGCGTAGCGGGTCGGGTGTGACGCTCCTCCAGGCGATTGTCCTGGGTGTGCTCCAGGGGATCACCGAGTTCCTGCCGATCTCGAGCTCTGCGCACCTGATCCTGGCGCGGGCCTTCTTCGGCTGGGACGCGGCCGTGTTCGGCTTGGCGTTCGACGTGGCCTGCCACGTCGGCACGCTGATCGCCGTCGTGGCCTACTTCTGGCGCGACCTGACGGGCATTGCCCGGGCGCTGCCGCGGCCGTTCTCGCCGGATCGGTCCGCGCGCCTGCTGCGGCTGATCCTGCTCGGGACGCTCCCGGTGGTCGTCGTCGCCGTGCTCTTCAACGACTTCCTCGAGAACACCGTGCGGACGCCGGCCGCCACGGCCGTGACGCTGACGCTCGGCGCCCTCGGCCTGCTCGTCGCCGAGCGCGTTCGCGCGACGACGCGCGCGGAGGAGACGATCGGGCCGGCCGAGGCTGTCGGCTTCGGGTTCGCGCAGTCGGCCGCGCTCATCCCCGGGATCTCGCGGTCGGGGGCGACGATCACCTTCGGCATGCTGATGGGGCTGCGGCGCGACGCGGCCGCGCGCTTCTCGTTCCTGCTGGGGGTACCGGCGATCCTCGCGGCGGCCGCCAAGGAAGGGCTGCCGCTCCTGCGTGGCGGCCTGAGCCCGGGCGATGGCGCGGTGTTCGCCGCCGGGATGCTCAGCTCGGCCGTCGTCGGCTACCTGACGATCAAGTACTTCCTGCGCTATCTGGCGCATCACCGGCTCGACGTCTTCGCCTACTACCGGCTGGCGCTCGCGCTGGCCGTCGTGGTGTTCCTGCTCCTGCGCTGAGGTCTGGCCGTGTCGTTCGGGGCGTGGGTCCGTCGCAGCTTCCTGACCGGCTTCTTCGTGACGGTGCCGCTCGCCGTCAGCGTCCTCACCTTCGTCTGGATGTTCCGCCTCGTGGACGGCTGGCTGGGGCCGGCATTCGTGCGCTGGACCGGGCGCCAGATCCCCGGCCTGGGCCTGCTCGCCACGGCGGCGATCGTGTTGGCCGTCGGGGCGGTCGCCTCCAACGTGATCGGCCGGCGGCTGCTGCAGCGCGCGGAGCACTACCTCCTCAAGGTGCCGGTGTTCCGCACCGTCTACGCGCCGGTGAAACAACTGCTGACCGCCTTCGCGCCCGACAACAAGTACGGGTTCAAGCGGGTCGTGCTCGTCGAGGAGCCGGGCTCGGGGTTCGTGCTCGGGTTCCTGACGCGGGAGTTCGTGCTCGACCGCGGCCGCGGGCCCGAGCCGCTCATCGCGGTGTACGTGCCGACCAACCACCTCTACCTGGGTGACGTGCGGGTGTTCCCGGCCGGGGCGGTGGCATACCCGGACCTGTCGGTGGAGGACGGCATCAGCCTGTTCCTGACCGGCGGGATGTCGCTCGGCAGCCGCCTCCGGGCGGGCGCTCCCGCCGGCGCGCCGCCTCCCCGGGACGGGCCGGATGGGACATTCCCCGGCGTGTCTTGACACGGTTTCGAGCCGCTGAGTACGATGCAACGCTTTTTTGCGGCGGAGACCCCTCCTCGAGGTCACATCCTATGAAACCACCGCGTTTTCGGGCCCCTGGGTCCGTGGGCACGTGGCTCGCGGTACTCGTGCTGGCAGGCTGCGCCTGGCTCCTGCCGTCCCTCGCGAGCGCGCAGGCGACGCACGGCACCGACGCCGCGCTCGTGCCGCACGCGGCCGGCGCGCCCGCCCACACGCCGGGCGGCGAGGTGAACATCAAGCTGCCCGACCTCCGGCAAGGGCAGTTCCTCGGCCTGGACGGGCACCAGATCCTGCTCGGCGGCCTCGTGGTGTGCGTGCTCGGCCTCCTCTTCGGGCTGCACACCTACCGCCGTGTGCGGGACCTCCCCGTGCACCGATCGATGTCCGAGGTCTCCGAACTGATCTACGAGACCTGCAAGACCTACCTGCTCCAGCAGGGCAAGTTCCTGCTGCTGCTCGAGGTGTTCATCGGCACGGTCATCGTCGCGTACTTCTGGATGATCGGGTTCGCTCCCGCGAAGATCCTCGTGATCCTGCTGTTCAGCCTGATCGGGATGGGCGGCAGCTACGGCGTGGCGTGGTACGGGATCCGGATCAACACGCTGGCCAACTCGCGCACGTCCTTCGCGAGCCTGTCGGGCCGGCCGTTCCCCGTCTACGACATCCCGCTCAACGCGGGCATGAGCGTCGGCATGATGCTCATCAGCGTCGAGCTGCTCTTCATGCTCGCGATCCTGCTGTTCATCCCCGGCGACTACGCGGGCGCCTGCTTCCTCGGGTTCGCCATCGGCGAGTCGCTGGGCGCGGCGGCCCTCCGCATCGCGGGCGGCATCTTCACGAAGATCGCCGACATCGGCAGCGACCTGATGAAGATCGTCTTCAACATCAAGGAGGACGATGCCCGGAACCCAGGGGTGATCGCCGACTGCACGGGCGACAACGCGGGCGACTCGGTGGGGCCGACGGCCGACGGCTTCGAGACGTATGGCGTGACGGGCGTGGCGCTCATCACCTTCATCACGCTCGCCGTGCCCGAGCCCCTCGTCCAGGTCAAGCTGCTCGTCTGGATCTTCCTGATGCGCGTGATGATGGTGCTCGCCTCGGCGTTCTCCTACGAGACGAGCAACCGCGTGACGAAGGCGCGCTACGGTACAGCCGCGACGATGCACTTCGAGGCGCCGCTGACGCAGCTGGTGTGGCTCACCTCGATTGTCTCGGTCGTGCTCACCTACATCGTGTCGTGGCTGGTGATTCCCGACCTCGGGGACGGCACTCTCTGGTGGAAGCTCTCGACGATCATCACCTGCGGCACGCTCGCGGGTGCGATCATCCCCGAGCTGGTGAAGGTCTTCACCTCGACGACCTCGGCCCACGTCAAGGAAGTGGTGACGTCCTCGCGGGAGGGCGGCGCCTCGCTCAACATCCTGTCGGGGCTGGTGGCAGGCAACTTCAGCGGCTACTGGCTGGGACTGGCCATCATGGGCCTGATGTCGGTGTCCTACTACGTGAGCCTGTACGGGCTCGCGGAGCTGATGAAGGCGCCGGCGGTGTTCGCCTTCGGGCTCGTGGCCTTCGGGTTCCTCGGGATGGGCCCGGTGACCATCGCGGTGGACTCCTACGGGCCGGTCACCGACAACGCGCAGTCGGTGTTCGAGCTGTCGATGATCGAGTCGCTCCCCGGCATCGACCGCGAGCTGAAGAAGGACTTCGGCTTCGACGTGGACTTCCAACGGGCCAAGGATCTCCTCGAGGAGAACGACGGCGCCGGCAACACGTTCAAGGCCACGGCCAAACCCGTGCTCATCGGAACGGCGGTCGTCGGTGCCACCACGATGATCTTCTCGATCATCGTGGCGCTGACGAGCGGGCTGACGGCCAACCTCGAGCGGCTCTCGGTGTTGCACCCGCCGTTCCTGCTCGGGTTGATCACCGGCGGCGCCGTGATCTACTGGTTCACGGGCGCCTCGATCCAGGCGGTGACGACGGGCGCCTACCGGGCGGTGGAGTTCATCAAGAAGAACATCCGCCTCGAGAGCGCCGAGAAGGCGTCGGTGAAGGACAGCAAGGAAGTGGTGGGGATCTGCACGCAGTACGCGCAGAAGGGGATGTTCAACATCTTCCTCGGCGTGTTCTTCTCCACCCTGGCCTTCGCCTTCGTCGAGCCGTTCTTCTTCATCGGCTACCTGATCTCGATCGCGCTCTTCGGGCTCTATCAGGCCATCTTCATGGCCAACGCCGGCGGGGCCTGGGACAACGCGAAGAAGATCGTCGAAACCGAGCTGAAGCTGAAGGGGACGCCGTTGCACGCCGCGACGGTGGTCGGCGACACGGTGGGCGACCCGTTCAAGGACACCTCGTCGGTCGCGATGAACCCGGTCATCAAGTTCACCACGCTGTTCGGGCTGCTCGCCGTCGAGCTCGGCGTCTGGCTGGCGAGCCCGGAGCACGCCGGGCCGGGATTCACCCACGCCTTGGCGGTGGCGTGCTTCCTCGTGGGCGTGTTCTTCGTCTGGCGGTCGTTCTACGGCATGCGGATTGAGGTGGGCGGGCGGTGAGATGGCCGGTGCCGCGCCAAACGCGGGAAACCGGTGTCTAAATCTACCAATACCGGGGTTCGTTGACCCCCGGTTGCGGGCAACCTATAATCGCTCGCCTCGAAGGGGCTGGCGAGCCGGGAACGGCGGGAGGGCATTCCGTGCCACGTGACATGTTCGGCGACGTGGTCGATCCGTCCATCAAGGTCGGGTCGCAGAAGTGGTATACGGTTCCGCTTTCGATTCTCCTGCACGTCCTGCTGATCGGGGCGATCATCATCATTCCCCTGATGGCGGCCGACGTCCTGCCCACGCCGCCGGCCATGATGGCGTTCGTGGCCGCGCCGCCGCCACCGCCGCCGCCGCCGCCACCACCGCCGCCGCCCGCCGCCGCGGCGCCGCAGGTGCCGCAGGTGATGACGAATCCCAACGCGGCCCCCGTCGAGGCCCCGAAGGAGATTCTGCCCGAGACCGGCATCACCGGCGGGGGAGAGGGCGTCCCGGGGGGCGTCGAAGGTGGCGTGCCCGGCGGTGTCGTCGGCGGTGTGGTGGGTGGCCTGCCCGATGCCCCGCCGCCTCCGCCCCCGCCGCCGCAGCAACCGGTGCGGGTCGGCGGCAACATCAAGCCGCCGCAGAAGATCAAGAACGTCGCCCCGGTCTACCCGCCGATCGCCCAGTCGGCCCGTGTGCAGGGCGTGGTCATCATCGAGGCCACGATCGGCCCCAACGGGCGGGTGACCGACGCGCGCGTCCTCCGCTCGATCCCGCTGCTCGACCAGGCGGCGCTCGACGCGGTCCGTCAGTGGGAATTCACGCCGACGCTGCTCAACGGCGTGCCGGTGCCGGTCATCATGACCGTCACGGTCAACTTCACGCTGCAATAGCGGCGTCGAAGGGGCAGTTCTCGCCGGCGGGGTCACGCTGACGAGTCGTCAACGTCGCAGCAGAGACACTTCAACGCTCCTGGAGGATGGTCCGATGCACGGTGGTATGAATCTCATCGAAATGTGGAACCAGATGGGCTGGGTGGCGAAGGGCGTGGCCTTCGTGCTGTTCATCATGTCGTTCTGGTCGGTCGGCGTCGCCGTGGAGCGTATCTACACGTACCTCCAGGCCCGGAAGCAGTCGAAGCTCTACGCGCCCCAGGTCGCCAAGCTCCTGAAGGAGAACCGGCTGAAGGACGCCATCGCGCTGTCGCGCTCCAACCAGTTCCGCTACAGCCACCTGGCCAAGGTGGTGCTCGCCGGCCTCGAGGAATACCAATTCCAGCACGACAGCGGCGCGAACCTGACCCGCGACGATCAGGTCGACAGCGTGCGGCGCGCCATCCAGCGCGCCTCGGCCCTCACCTCCAACGACCTGAAGAAGGGCGTCTCCTCGCTCGCCACCATCGGATCCACGGCCCCGTTCGTCGGCCTGCTCGGCACGGTCGTGGGCGTCATCTCCGCCTTCCAGGGCATCGCGGCCACCGGGTCGGGCGGCATCGGCGCCGTGTCGGCCGGTATCGCCGAGGCCCTCGTCGAGACCGCGCTCGGCCTCGTGGTGGCCATCCCGGCGGTGTGGTTCTACAACTACCTCACCAACAAGATGGAGTACTTCAACGTCGAGATGGACAACTCGTCCTCGGAGCTCGTGGACTACTTCATCCGCAAGGAAGCGTAGTCACCGAGCAAGGAGAGTCGAACCATGTCAATGGACGTTGGCGGCGCCAAAGGCGGAGTCAAGGCCGATATCAACGTCACGCCCCTGGTGGACGTGATGCTGGTGCTGCTGATCATC
>Ga0079037_100001517_pt1 | contig 12204 bp, 9 predicted proteins | sample Mud3Dept4metaG_FD_71479 | JGI IMG/M metagenome (GOLD analysis project Ga0079037, IMG submission 71479) | Freshwater wetland microbial communities from Ohio, USA, analyzing the effect of biotic and abiotic controls - Mud 3 Core 4 Depth 4 metaG | ecosystem: Environmental > Aquatic > Freshwater >... | reverse complement strand
TCAGATTATTGCTGATAAAAAGGATCTATCCGATCTGACTTTCATAATACCAGTGAGAATTGAATCGCAGTCAAGGATAGATAATATTGAAACTGTTGTGCAGTACCTTTTTTTACATTTCGTTACGAAAATTATTATCATCGAATGTGGTTCCTCCAGAAATTATTTTCCTGCAGTTGATCACCCGGATCTCAATTATGAATTTATAGATACAAACATCGCCTCACCTCAAAGTTGCTGGTCTGTATCTGATATAGTATATTATGCTGATACACCTCTTGTCGCGATCTGGAATCCTGATGTCATTGTTTCTCAGATGCAGTTAGTAACGGCAGCAGAGGAAATTAAAAAAAGCAATATTTCAGTTTGTATACCCTTTAACGGAAAGGTATATTCCATCGAAAAAAACCTTCTTGAACTGTTCAGGTTGACACTGAAAATTGAGAATATAATAAATTCTCCTTTGCAGGGATTAATGAATTGCAGGTATTCCATCAGAGGTCCGTTTTTGATTAACAAGGCAAAATACATGACTGTTGATACTAATCATGAAGAACAGTTTTGCTGGGGTTTTGATGAGAATGAATGCCTATTAAGAAAAGATTTCTCAGATTTCAGGGTGCATTACCTGGAGGGTCCCCTGTATCATATGGCCCATCCTCCCGGAATGAAAAATGAGCCAGCTGATCATGAAATTGAAAAAAGGAGTATCAGAGAATTTTTACAAACTTATAACTGAAGGTTTAAATGTAACTAATTTGTCTATTTATGAAAAAATCTCGGGAAGACAATACCGTTTCTGTAATTCAGAGAGCAATTAAATCCTACGGAATAAGGGTAACCAAGAATTCCGTAAAAGAGACCCTGAAATCACATGCTCATTACCCTACTTTAATAAGTATCTGTGATGCTTTCACTGAATGGAACATTGAGCATTATCCCCTGAAATATAACAAGGATGAGTTAAAAGATCTTAAAGCTCCTTATATTACTCATTTTAATAACGAAGGCGGACAAATAGCATTCTTAGCTGAAAGCGATAAGTCCGGCGCTACGTATTATGATTCTTTTAGTAATAAGAAGAAAGTTGGCTGGGACGATTATTTGAAAAGTTGCTCCGGTGCAGTAATATTGCTTAACCCGGATGAACGATCGGGCGAAGAGGATTATCAGACCAAAATAAAGAACGAACTGATAAATAAATCAATATTGCCACTGGCTTTAACTGCTGCTTTGATTTTTATCATTTATTTGTTTTACAATCATCTTGTCCCGGGAGAGAGTACTTACATCAAGGTTATCCTGCCCCTGGTTTTTACAAAGATTGCCGGCATTGTACTTTCTGTCCTGCTGATCCTGCACGAATTTGAAGTTCATCTTTCGATTACGGACAAGCTCTGTCATCTGAACAAGGCAACCAACTGCAATACGGTTCTTCATGATAAAGCATCAAAAGTATTCGGTTGGTTTGGCTGGGCCGACGTCGGATTCATATACTTTACAGGCAGTTTTCTCTTTCTTCTGCAGTCTCCCGTGGGAGAAGGACTTTCTTTGATGGCAATACTTGCCGCCCTTTCAGTACCATATCCCATCTTCTCGATATATTACCAGGGGGTTGTTCTGAAGAAGTGGTGTCCCATGTGCCTTGGAGTTCAGCTTATACTGATTACAGAATTCATTTTATTGCTGCCTCAGTTGTCACAGCTTACCTTTTCTTATGATTCTGTTACAAGACTTGTACTTACTTTGCTTGTAATATCAATAGTATATACCCTGTATATATTATTCCGGAGAGAGCAAATGTCGGGTGAAATGCATTACTATAAATATCTCGGTTTTAAGAAGAATCCTGATATTCTCAGGATGCTTCTGATGAATCAGCCTCACTCTGAAATTCCTTTATCGGAGAGCAGCCTGATTTTCGGTAACAGGAATGCTTCAATCAGGATAACAGCATTTCTCAGTCTGAACTGTTCGCATTGTGCAAGAGCTTTTGAGAAGATCCGGAACATGCTCAACAATAAGGAAGATATACTTTTAAACCTTATGCTGATTACATCTGACTATAAGGTGCTGAACATCTTGTATAATTATAACAGGCAAGGTAATAGCGCCGGTTCATTGAAATTACTTGAGCAATGGTTTAGCGCTGATACTTATTCCAGAACTAAGATCACAGACGGCCTTTGTATACCTGAGGACAGTGATCTTTCCAGGGAAGTAAATGAAGAGAGCACGAGGCTTTTCAAGGAATATAATGTCATGAGGACCCCGACTTTTTTCATAAATGGTTACAAACTCCCGGCCCAATATGAAATTGATGATTTAAGGTATTTCAGGGAGATTTTTGAGGGAATAGAGGAAGTAAGTATTAAATCAGACACTGCTAATTAATTAACAATAGATCAATCTATTAGAATCCATGAACTCAATTAGTATAAATTTGAAAGAGAAGGGCAGGGGTTTTTCCCTGTGCTCTGCCTCGCCCACCGGAACCTTAGTGAAGGTGGGAGCTCTGTGCCCTGAGCCACCAGCCCCTGCCCGGACCTTTCCTTAACAGAAAGGAGGTGTACATTTGCAAAGATAACATTTTTCCGCAGTTTGGATTGCGGCCTGTGAAAGGATAAATCAGGGGGAAATATATAATAAATAACTTAAAATTATGTATATCATGAAGAAAATTAATAAATTACAGGTCAATCCTGAAAGATTGATGAAGAATGAGGAGTTGATGACATTGAGAGGAGGATATGGCTCTTACAAATGCTTTATGAATAGTGCTGGCTTGGGATGTGAAGATTTTAGAGGATACATAAACACAGCCTCTTGCCATATGGCGTATGACCTATGCTGGGAGCTTTATGGTGGTGGATGTGTTTGTGGTGGGGAATGTGTCTTATGTTAAAGTACTAGGCTTATAGTCTTTGGGTATCCTATGAAATATTTGGTAATAATATAAATATATCTCATTGGATACCCAATTATAAAATATCTGTTTGCTTGTTGACTCTTGTTCTGGAATAAAGATGAATAAATCTAATCTATAAATTATGATTATAAAACTATTAACCTTTCTTTTAATCATTTTCTTTTCCTGTAGCAGAATAAGTAATAAGAATACAGGTGATGATGACTCAATTATAGAAATCGACCTACTTTCAGAACCCGGATTCAAAGTGACTAAACTTTCGGAGATTGCCGTAAATACTGAGTATATACCTTTACAGACATTGGAGGATTGTTTATTTGGTCCCGTTACACAAAAAATCATAAATATTGATAACAGAATCTATATTCAAAACGGTGGTAAAATCCTATGCTTTGATGCAGATGGTAAATTTCTTTTTAAGATTGAAAATAGAGGAAGAGGACCGGAAGAATACACATTTATCAGCGACTTTGATGTAAGTTTTGATAATAAAATTCTGACAATACTGTCAAGCTCAATCAATAAATTATTGGTATATCGCCTTGCAGATACTAGTTTTACTTTTCAAAGGTCTGTAAAACTTAAGGCTCCAGCCCCATATAGGGTCAGTATGGTTCCTAATACAGACAAAGCATTTTTAGCAATACCACCTTGGAAAGGAAATGAGCCAACTTTAAGTTTATTGATAAATATAGTTGGTGATACAATTCATTTTAAACCAAATTGTTATAAATACAAGCTGGTTGGAAATAGAAATTACCTTGCATCAAATGAAATGCTAGTATATTCCATTGGAAATACGATCTGCTTTAAGGAAGAATTCAGCGATACTGTTTTTTTTGTTGACACAAAAGACAATTTTTTTAAGCCACGGATGATTTTTGATACACATGGTACACTACTAACACCGGAGATAAGAGGCAATCCGGAAATACCAAATGAGCATATAAGCTTTATTGGTTCAATATTTGAAACATCAAGGTACGTTTTCTTTTCATATGGTTCAAAAGAAACACGAAATAGTGATCATCCAATAGTAAACGTATTCTTCGATAAGAGGACAAAGAAAAAGTATAAACTAGACGTCGGATTTATCTTTGAAACTATTATTGATAATACTGTTAAGACACCTGTGAACAAGCTAAAAGATGATTTGAGTGGCGGACCGGATTTCACTGTGAGAATAGATCTGTGGGATAGATATTGCAGCGGTGGCAGGTTGTTTTCATTTATGGATGCTATGACACTTAAGAAATATGTTATCAGCGAAGACTTCGAAAATGCACTGGTAAAGGATCCAAAAAAGAAAAGTGAGCTCAAAAAACTTGCTGACTCTCTTAATGAAACTGATAATCCTGTATTAATAATTGTTACTCCAAAGGAATAATAATCAGGGTCTTTCATACAGGATAGTATTTAATGAATTGCATAATGAGAAGAGTTATTTATTTTGCATTAACAGTCTTCATTGGCTCCTGTGGAGGGAATCCTGAGATAAAACAAATTGAGCAGGAAAACCTTATTAAAACGATACCTATTGTTTCGAAACCTGATTCAATTCTTACAAAAATCTCTGACATAGCTTCTGATATTGAATATATTCATCTTCAACCTTCAGGCAATTTCCAAGTTCAATGGATTGACAAAATTGTCCAACACAATGATAAGTTATACATCAATTCAATACGTAATATATTATGTTTCGATGATAAAGGACACTTTCTATATGAATCGTATGGAAATAAAAAAGAGAAGAATGAGAATGTTGTAGCTATATATGATTTTGATATAAATGCGCGTGATTCCTCCCTACATGTACTTTATGGTAATAAAATATTACGATTTAAAATTACTGGATCAGGATTTGAATATTTAAAAACTTTAAAGCTGGGAAAGCTTTCTCCGTCAAAATTAGACTTTGTTCCCAGATGCGATAAAATTTTACTTTCATCAACCAAAGTCGAGGGATTCGAACTGACTCTTCATATGCTGATAAATTTAAGCGGTGAAACTCTTTCTTATAAACGAAATTATTTTGCAAGATTCAATCCTTCAAAAAACGGAATCTGGGATGAGATTATCCATTACCAGTTTGACAATAAAATATATTTTAGAGAAAGATTCAATGATACCATATTTTCAATTGATCCTGCAACAAACTACTTTACAGCAGAACTAATCCTAAGTTCCAAAATTTCAAGCACAAATTCAGAAAATATAAATGACCCGGAGTACTATAAGATCCTTCCAAATGTAACCAATATTTTTGAAACAGAATTATTTCTATACTACTCGTATTCATTTGGCGAATCTGACTACAAAATATTTTATGCCAAGGATGAAAACCGTAAGTTCGAAATCGACCAGGAGAAAGGTGTTCTTAAAGATGATATTGGAGGAGGTCCGGACTTTGATCCTAAGTTTTGTAGCGATGACAAAATGTACTCTTGGATTAGTGCTCGGGATTTTATTAAATACACAGGTAGTGAAGATTTTACAGAGGCTCAGGTGCAGAACACCAAACAGCATGTGGTGCTTAAGAAACTGGCAAACAGTCTAAAAGAAACAGATAATCCGGTTCTTGTACTTGTAAGTTTGAAAAAGTAGCAGTTATGCCTGAGTTTCCACTTTTCAAGCAGCTAGACTCCATGGACTGCGGCCCCACCTGCCTGCAGATGGTGGCGAAGCATTATAATAAAACTTATTCATTACAATCGCTCCGTTCCAAATCATTCATAACAAAATCTGGGGTCTCAATGCTTGGCATCAGTGATGCAGCCGAGAGCATTGGCTTTCGTACCCGCGGATATCGCCTTACCTGGGAACAGCTCCGCGATGAAGTGCCGCTACCATGTATAGTGCATTGGAATCAGAGACATTTTGTGGTAGTATATAAGATTAAGAAGCGGAGAAAAAAAGGTCATGCAAGTCGTGCAGGTCTTGCAAGTCGTGCAAGTCAGGAAAGGCATGCAAGCTACGTATCCGACGAAAGGAGGAGACGTAGTCCCGAAAGCGAAGCGACTCGGGATCATGCAAGTCCTGCAAGTCAAGAGCCGGACCTGCAAGACCTGCAGGACCTGCACGACTTGCAAGACAGATCCATAGTATATGTCGCTGATCCGGCGGCCGGCCTCCTCCGCTATACCAAGGACGAATTTTTGAGATGCTGGTTCAGTACAAAAAGCGACGGGGTGGATGAGGGAACTGCTTTACTACTGGAACCAACTCCGGAATTCTATAAGCAGGAGGATGAGGAAAAACAAAAGCTAAGCTTCCTGTACCTGCTTGGCTATATACGTCCTTATACGAAGTACATCCTGCAGCTTATGCTGGGCATGCTCACTGCCAGCATAATAAGCCTGATCTTCCCTTTTCTCACACAGTCGCTTGTCGATACCGGTATAGGAAACAGTAATATTTCATTTGTTGTAATGGTACTGGTTGCCCAACTTATACTCACCCTCAGTCAGACTGCCAACGGACTCCTTCGTAACTGGATAAGCCTTCATATCACTAGCAGGGTAAGCATATCGCTTATCTCGGATTTCCTTATAAAGCTAATGAAACTCCCGATCTCATTCTTTGATGTGAAGCTTGTCGGAGATATAATGCAGAGAATAGGAGATCATAACAGGATCAGGACTTTTCTTACTGATTCCCTGATAAGCATAATTTTCGCTGTTATTACCCTTGTTATGTACACAATAATAATGGCAACATATAACCTGGGTATTCTTGGCATTTTCATGCTGGGAAGTGCGATGTACATCGGCTGGGTGGTGCTTTTCCTTAAGCGAAGGAGAGAGCTCGACTACAAACGTTTCCAGCAGAGCGCCGCAAACCAGAGCAATATAGTCCAGCTGGTAACGGGGATGCAGGAGATAAAGCTCAACAGCTGCGAGAAACAAAAGAGGTGGGAGTGGGAGAGGATTCAGATAAAATTATTCAAGGTCAGCCTTAAAAGCATGATGCTTAACCAGAACCAGCAGCTCGGCGCGGCCCTTATCAACCAGGCAAAAGATATTTTTATCTCATTTCTTTCTGCAAAGGCCGTAATTGATGGTCAGATGACACTCGGCATGATGATGGCAATTCAATACATAATCGGCCAGCTCAATGCGCCAATCCAGCAATTTATCGGTTTCACCCAGGCTGCACAGGATGCAAGGATTAGTCTCGAAAGACTTGGTGAGATACATAACAAGGAGGATGAAGAGAAACCCGAGGACAATAAGATAAGAGAGATACCTGCAGATAAAGATATCGAGATCAAAAACCTGCTTTTTCAGTATGAAGGACCGCATTCGGAGAAAGTTCTCAATAATGTTTCGCTAATTATATCAGCAAAAAAAGTTACTGCCATAGTAGGCATCAGCGGAAGCGGAAAAACAACATTGATAAAGCTTATGCTGGGATTTTATCCCCCGGTTAAAGGGGAGATCTCCCTCAATGGTACGCCTTTGAACAGGTTCAGCCAGTCGGAATGGCGAAAGAGATGCGGCGTTGTAATGCAGGAGGGATATATCTTTTCAGATTCGATTGTGGGGAATATCGGCCTTATAGATGATATCCCCAATAAGGAGAAGATTGACAAGGCAACAGAAACGGCAAATATTAAAGAGTATATAGAAAGCCTGCCATTGGGATATAATACAAGGATAGGCAATGATGGTCATGGTCTGAGCACAGGTCAAAAGCAACGGTTGCTTATTGCCAGGGCAGTATACAAAGAACCTGATTTTATCTTTTTCGATGAAGCCACGAATGCCCTGGATGCGACAAATGAAAAAACAATTATGGACAACCTCGGCACCTTTTTTAAAGGTAAGACTGTGGTAATAGTGGCTCACCGGTTGAGTACTGTAAAAAACGCCGATAAGATAGTTGTGCTCGAAAAAGGCGAAATAGTTGAGAAGGGAACACATAAAGAGCTTATTGAAAGGAGAGGAGCATACTATAATCTGGTAAAGGATCAGTTGGAACTGGGGAATTAAAAGCGCAGGGCTCAGGGCTCAGAGCACAGAGCACAGAGCGTAGAGTTCAGAGGAAGAAGCTCAGGGCTCAGAGCTCAGAGCTCAGAGGAAGATACTGATAATTAATTATATAGGCATTATGGAAGATTTTAGATTTGAACAGCTGGATATTTGGAAGGAATCCATTGAAGTATCTGATAAGCTATTTGATTATGCAGATGAAGCAGATAAAAAGAGATATTTTAAGTTTGCAGAGCAGTTAAGAGCTGCCGGAATGAGTATCTCGAATAATATTGCAGAAGGATCAGGATCGTTTTCAGAAAAAGAATTCGCCAGTTTCCTAAACATTGCCCGACGTTCTGTTTTTGAATGCGCAAATATTATTCACATTTTCTGCAGAAGGAAAATTATCACCTCTGAAGAAAAAGACCAGTTGTATTTAAAACTGATTTCATTAAGCAAAAAAATCACAAATTTCAGAAAATCACTAAAATGAATTGCTCTTCGCCCTGCGCTCTACGCCCTGTACCCTGAGCCCTGTGCTCTGAGCCCTGTGCCCTGCGCCCTGCGCTCTGAGCCCTGAGCAAAAAAATAAAGATTATGCCTGAGATAAATAAGCACGAAATCCGCAGCCCTGAACTTCAGGAAGTAATGTCCGGGATCCCGGGAAGCTTCCTTAAATGGGGATTATTCCTGTTTTTTGCTATCATCCTGGCTATCCTGGGCGTGACCTGGTTTATCAATTACCCGAATATTGTTACAGCTCCGGTTACTATTACAACTTATAATTCTCCGGCATCGCTGATTGCAAAGGCGGGAGGAAAAATTGAAAAGCTGATTGTCAATAATGGTGATAATGTAAGTTCTAAACAACCTGTGGCATTAATCGAAAACACGGCTCGCTTTGAAGATGTCCGGTTACTTGAAACGTTTCTTGATACTCTTAAGAAGAATCCTGACTGGCAACAAAATGTGCTGAAGAATGATCTACCGGCAAGCCTGTCGGTCGGAGAAATACAGACCGGTTACTCCCGCTTTGTAACAGTATTTCAACAGTTTAAGGACTACCTGAACCAATCATATATTCCTTCGAAGCTCAGGCTTCTGGAAGAGCAGATCAGGAAACAGGAAGAATACACTGCTGAACTTCTGAACCAGAAAAGGTTGTCGGAAGAAGATCTCAGGCTCGTCACCAACAGCTTTGAACGCGACTCCATGTTGTATATCAGCAACCTTCATTCTGTAACTCTGAGTGAATTTGAAAGATCAAAGCAGGCATTGATCCAGAAACAATCGTCACACAGTTCACTTAAAGCTTCAATAAAGAACAATGAATCTTCAACATTAAGGATGAAAGAAACCCGTCTCGATCTGCAGGTTCAGCTTGAAAAAGAGCTGCATCAGTACAGTCTGGATCTAGAAGAGGCTTTTCAGATGCTTTATTTGGCTGTCGGGCAATGGGAGGAGAAATACCTGATCGAAAGTCCTGTTAAAGGCAGAATAACTTTCACGAGTTTCTGGAATGAGAACCAGGTAATTAAGGCTGGTGAAATACTGGCAACAGTGATTCCTGAGGACCGGAGCAGGATCATTGTAAGGGCAAATGTTCCGGTATCAGGATTGGGAAGAGTAAGAGTCGGACAGGAAGTAAATATAAAACTCTCTGGATTCCCGTATATGGAGTTCGGAGTTATAAAGGGAAGGATCAGATCGCTGTCGCTTGTACCGGCCAACGATGTTTACATTGCAGAGATTGATCTTGTCAATGGGATGAAATCGACTTACAACATCGAATTAAATTTTATCAGCGAAATGACCGGAACAGCAGATATTATAACTGACAACAGCAGGCTGATATTCAGGTTGATAAAGCCGCTGAAAGCATTAGTAAACAAATAATTATAAATTCATTTCCTCTGTGTCCCTCTGTGTTTTCTCAGTGTCCCTCTGTGCAAGTTTTTCATTTTTTATTGTTACACTGAGATTCACAGAGGAGACACAGAGATCCACAGAGAAAAATAATGTTGGACCAATGAGTTGCTTAACGAAGATCATAGTTATTTTTCTTCTTCTTTTGAAAAATGTTTCCTAAATTTAAAAGTCTTTAATACAAACTTTGTTATAAGCCTTTATAACGATGAAAGTCACTTATCAAATTACCCTGCTGATTATCATTGCGTTGTTTTTTTCCTGCAAACCCAAAACCACAGAAAACCTCGAGGAGATGGCCCGCCGCTCCTCCCGTCCCGAAGCGGTGTTGGTAAAGACTGTTAAGCTCGAACCTTCAACATTCTACCATGAACTTATAAGCAACGGAAAAGCATACTCTTCTGAAAAAGCAGTAATTCCATTCAAGGTAAACGGCGTAATAAGAGAGCTTAACATCCGCAATGGGCAGAAAGTTAAAACCGGTGAATTGCTTGCTGTCATAGAAGACTTTGAATATAAATCACAGCTTGAAACTGCCAGACAAAATCTTGAAAAAGCCCAGATAAACTTTAAGGATGATATATACAGTAAATACCTGACTTTCGATACGACAAGTCTTGCTCCTGATAAAATCAAAACATCGCGCACCCGCAGTGGTCTCGATGATGCAATAACAGCTCTGAACCTGGCTGAATATAATTTCAGCAATACCCGGATTCATTCACCTATAAGCGGTGTGGTGGCCAATCTTGAGGCATTGCAATGGAATCCAAGCCAGAACTACAAAAGCCTCTGCACTATTATTCAGGATCAAACCATGGAGGTTGAGTTTCCTGTTATCGAATCAGAATTTGGCTTTATAAGCAAAGGAATGCCGGTTGGGATTATCCCATTTATTAACGACAGCACTCTGATAAACGGAAGAATTTCACAGATAAACCCCCAGGTCGATGAAACAGGCATGGTAAAGGTCAGGGCAGAATTCCGGAATAACGGCAGGCTAATAGACGGAATGAACGTTAGGGTGGTAATACGAAAACCTGTTCCAAACCAGCTTGTGGTCCCCAAGGAAGCTCTTGTTATAAGACAGGGCAAGGATGTGATCTTTGTCCGCCAGGACTCTCTGGCTATCTGGAAATATGTAACAATCGAGTTTGAGAACAGTACCTCGGTTTCGGTTAAAGAGGGTCTGGAACCAGGCGACCTTGTAATAGTGACCGGCAATGTCAACCTTGCACATGAAACAATAGTTCGGGAGGAATGAATAAGGAACCTCATTACAGTTCATTCTTTTCCACATTCACTGTCAACATACTTTTCGTTATGCTGATCATTGTCGGTGCGGCAATGATCCCTTTGCTCTCGCTTCAGCTGAATCCTACAAGATACCTTCCTTCACTGACTATCTTCTGGATATGGCCCGAAGCGCCTGTACGTGTAGTTGAACAGGAGGTTACAACAACACTCGAAGGTGTCCTTACGACGGTGACAGGCATAAAGAAAATTTCATCGTACACTTACGCCGAAGGAGGTAACATCACAGTTGAGTTTGATAAAAATATTGACCTGAGGGCTAAGCGTTTTGAGGTTGCTTCGCTGCTCAGGGAGTCGCGGAAAAGGCTGCCTGAAAGGGTTTCCTACCCTGAAATAAGCATGAATATGCCATCGAACCAGTCGGGTTCAACAATACTGAGCTTCCAGCTTAACGGCAATGCCAGTCCTTCATATATCTATACTATTGCCGATGAAGTAATTAAACCGGCTATCGCTGTTGTGGAGGGTGTTTACAGCGTCAGCGTTTATGGCTCCACACCAAGAGAATGGGAACTCATCTATGATCAGCAGAAACTTGCTGAGATCGGGATTAGTTCATCTGCAATAAGCGCTGCGATAAATAATTACCTCCTCGAAATGGAACTTGGCGGAGCATCTGAATCCATGGCAGGAGGAACTGAAAAAAGAACTTATCTTATTCTCGAAGGCAATAACAAAAGAACATTCAGATGGGACGATATTCCGGTTGCCAAAGCATCGGGTCGTATCATCCATCTTACCGACGTTGCACAGGTTAAACTGAAGGATCAGCGTCCGCAAGGCTATTTCAGGATAAACGGCCTTAATACAATAAACATCAATGTCAGCGCCGCTAAAAATGTGAACAATATAAAAGTTGCCGACGGCGTAAAAGAGGTGATTGAGAGGCTTAAGAGCGAGCTTCCTCCGGGCTATAGCATAAGAACATCAGCCGACAGTACAATCTACCTGAAAGAGGAGATATCAAAAAATATATTCCGTACAATCCTTTCCGTCGTCCTTCTCCTTCTGTTTGTGCTTGCGATCAGCCGCGAGTTCAAATATCTTCTTATAATAACA
>Ga0079037_100001516_pt1 | contig 12208 bp, 11 predicted proteins | sample Mud3Dept4metaG_FD_71479 | JGI IMG/M metagenome (GOLD analysis project Ga0079037, IMG submission 71479) | Freshwater wetland microbial communities from Ohio, USA, analyzing the effect of biotic and abiotic controls - Mud 3 Core 4 Depth 4 metaG | ecosystem: Environmental > Aquatic > Freshwater >... | reverse complement strand
ATGATGGCAATGACTGGGAACCTCATGTGTCATGGAATGGACTAGCTGTTGGAGAATGGTATAATATCATAGCAACTTATGGTTATGGTCAAACACTGCGCCTTTATATAAATGGAGACTTAAAGGCTGAGACAGTTAATGCATTAGCAGCATCATATGATGATGAATTAGAGATTGGTCAAGCACATGCATGGGGTCAATATTTCTCTGGGAAAATTGATGAAGTAAGAATCTACCAGACTGAGCTTGATGCAGATGAAGCATTATCAACATATAGGAAGGGTCCATATGAGAACATGAAGGTTTCTGCTCACATGATAGGTGACTTCAGTGGAGCTACAATAGAGAATCTACAAGTAATTACTGGGGTAAACATGAACTTTGACAATGCCACTATAACTAACTTAGACATTAATGGCGGAACAATACTTAATGCAAACTTTGGGCAAGTGGAGAACCTTAACATAGTGGATTCTTCAATATCAACCCTAGTCATAGGAACATTAGCTTCTAATGGAGTTATTGGTCCTGGCAACCTTATAGCTGGTGCTATTCAAGCTCAGCATATACTGGCTGATGTTATACAGAGTACTCACCTTACTTCTGAATGGATAACTGCTAAGAGCTTCAGGACTGCTGGTAGTGGGGCAAGAATAGAGTTTAATGCTAGTTATCTTAGGGGATTAAATAGTTCTGGAGTAGCACAATTCTCTCTTAGCGCTGTCACTGGTAAAGCATATTGCGGTGGTACTAATGTTGTATTCAGCAGTGATGGTATAGGAGTAAATGCAAACAATTGTATAGCTTGGTTTGGTGGTGGACAGGCAGTTGGATACATTAATGCCAATTCTTCTTCAGAGTTTAGAATAACTGGTGCATCAGCTGGAAAGTATATTTCTATGTATTCTTATGGACCAATATTCATGAGTGCAAATGGTGGAGCTGCTACTGTTTCTATTAGTGCTGATGCTGTTATACCAAATGATTCTGCAATTACAGATTTAGGATTAAGTGATCGCTACTGGAACTATGTTCATGCAAGTTCATTTGTTGATCATTCTCCATTAATTAATGTGGAGAGACCACTAGATAGTTTAATGCAGATAAGGAAGAGCTCAAATGGTAAATTAGATAAGAGATCTTTGCATCAAGATCTACTTGTCAATATGGAGTCAACTATAGAAGCAGAGGTTGGAGTTAACATTGGTAATTGCATTCAATTCTTAATGGAAACATCACAGGAGCTATATAGGGATAACCAATTGTTATCTAATGATGTAAGTAGCTTAAGATTGGAATTAGCCAATAAAGGAGTGCTATAGCAATGGGAACATTAACTCTTGATACAGTAACAGTTAACACACTTAATATCAGTACAATAACTGGCGGAGAAGTTGTTGGGGCATTTGATGTTATAGTTGGAACAAGCACATTCAGCAATAGTGTGGAATTGGCTGGTGGGTCTGGAGTATCATTAACTGTTTCTGGATACACAGTTACATTCAGTACAGAAGCTACTGTTGGAGTAAATAGAATTGTAGTTGATGGTTCATCAATTGGCGGTAATGTTGTATTTGCTGCTAATGACTACTCTAGTGTTAGCCTTAATGGTTCAACTGTAATTATAGGGTCAACTATACCTTTACTGCAGAATCTTAGTGGAACAATAACTCAGCCATCACATGGGTCAATACCAAATGGTGATCCTCATGGGCAATACCTTCTTGAATCTAGCTTCACTGCAACTTCAATAGTTAACCAAGTAATAGTGCCAAATGGCACCTTATACAATACTATAACATTAGTTCAGGGAAACAATGTAACTATAAATGCTAATGGAAACAGCATTACCTTCTCTGCTGTTGGATCTGAAGGCACTGTTCCTAATTACCTGTCTGAATTAACTATTGATGCAAATAAGGATTGGCAAGGCTATACTATAACAAATATGGGAGCAGTTGTTATTGGTTCAGATGCTACTCTATCACGCTCTGGAATTGAACAGTTATGGACAAATGCTAACTTCATTACTGAAGGATGGATGTGGAATAAGGATGGGCAATTATGGTTTGGGGAAGCATCAGATACAGCATTATGGAGATATGGAATTAGTACTCTAGGAACTGACAATTTGTATGTTAGTGGCAACTTGATTGTTGGGGGAACAATGACTGGTTCTGATATGGATGCAGTAATAGTTGGTGGAAGCACTCTTGATGGCACTATAACACTTGTTGCTGGTTCAAACATGACTATAACTGTGTCTAGTGACACTATAACATTCAGTTCTGGCGGTACTGGCGGTGGAGTTGGTTCATTATCAGCATTAACTATTGACAGTAACAAGAACTGGCAAGGTTATACTATAGGGAATCTTGGTGGCTTAACTATTACTGGGGAAAGTAGCAAGTTAATATTCAGTAATTATGCTGCTGCAGCACAACTAACATTTCCACTGGTGTTTCCATTCACATTCACTGGAACATCTGATTATGTGGAGATTTATGCATCTGAAAGTTCATTAATAGTTCATGAAGATCTGTATGTTGAAGATGAAATTCATGCAGTTGGTAACATAAGTGGAAATGCTTTGTACATGAATCAAGCATCAAGCTATTTATTTGGTGTAAATGCTAATGCTGAAGTGTACTGGGGAAACTCTGTGAATGCATGGGACTTTCATCTTGGCAGAGAGGGACTTCACACTTTAAGGTTATATGATAGTGCTGACTTCCACATAACTGGTGGATTAAAGGTAGATGGTAATGGTGGTAGTGTAATTACTGCTTTAGCATTTGCCTATGTTGGAACATTAACCACTGGAACTAGTGTATCTCCTTTACTTGTGACTCCATGCAGTCTAGATATAGTCAATGTTAAAGCTATAGTTAAGACAGCATGTGGTTCTGGATCAATAATTGTTGATGTTAACAAAGATGGCACTACAGTATTTAGCACCCAAGCTAATAGACCAACATTACCATCTGGGTCTTTAATTGTTACTTCATCAGCTCCAGATGTAACTTCATTACCAGAGGGAAGTGTTATAGCTATAGATATTGACAGTGTTGGAAACTCCATTGGAGCAGATCTTAGTGTAATAGTTAAGTGCAGACAGAAGGTTGTGTATTCCTAATGAGGATACAGCTTAATGCACCAAGATCTTCAGGTAGGTCAACACCTTGGAGTTATATATGCCCTAAATGCCTAGGACTAGTTAATAGTGACAGTTACAAGTGTGTTCACTGTGGAGAAGAATACTTTGGTCCAATCAAGATTCCATCTCCAATACTTAAGAATCCATCTAGAATAGCTGATTATGTTCACAAAGTAATATTTCCAACATTAACTCCTGAACAACTAGAGTATCTTACTCAGTACTTCACAACATACTTTGAGGAAGACTGGGAGAATAATGATTTTGATTTGTGGACTGGCACAGTTGGTACTCCAGTGATACAGGGAACATATGTTCATGATGGAATTTATGCATTGAAATGTGATACAAATAGGTATGGATGTTACTACATTGCTAACATGGGCACTACAACATATTATAGATTCTATTTTATGTGTAGAACATTGCCAGAATGGGATAAAGTAACTATTGCTGAAATGTGGGATACACCTAACTATAATCAATATGTATTTATTCTACTTAATCCCTCTGGAGTTATTTACCTTAACATCTTAGGTACTGAATATAGTTCTGGTACCACTTTATCTACTGATACTTGGTATTGTATTGAAGTGCAAAGGACAACTGGGTCTGGAAGTGGCATAGTTAAATTATGGATTAATGATGCAATTAAGATTGATAGAACCGCTGAGACAATATCAGATTCAACTGATGAAGTTGATATAGGGCTAACAGATTATGATGGTGATGATTGCGAATGCTATTTTGATGGTATCAAGGTGGCAGATGCAAGGATTTATTCTGATAATCCGCCATCAGCAGTAAGTCAGGGTATACTGGTACAAATAATATAAGCAAGGGGGAATAGATATTAAAATGGATGTATTAAATATAAATGGAGGATATAAAATATGCCTTTAGTTCATGAAAACTCAGAACCTTCTGGAGGTACTCTTACATATCTAGAGTGGAATGGTGCTCATAGTATATCAGCTGGATCATTTGATGTTGGGTCTAGCACTATATACTTTACAGACTGTAATCTCTATAGGTATGCTGCAAATACTATTGGAACAAATGATAGTGTTTATATAGCTGGAAACTTAGTGGTTGCTGGAACTATGACTGGTACTTCTGGTGGTGGATTTAATGCTGTTGGCGGAGCTACAATATTGCCAGGCAGTCTTTATACAGCAATAACTCATGGGTATGGTGGTACACCAGATATGGTTGTTCTTACTGCTTTAACTGATACTGGCGGTAAGAGAATATGGGTAAATAAGACAAGTACTCAGTTTACTATAACAATAGATTCTGCATATAGCTCCACTATAATATGGGATTGGGGAACTGCTTAATGCCAAAGTATGGTCTGTTCTGTAATACTGATGTGGATACCTATGCAGATACAGCATGGATTAACAGTATGGACGCTGCAGGATTCAATGTGTTTCTTCCTAGATGGGCACAATGGGATGATCATGGTGGATACTTGCTTAGGACTCCATCACAAATAAATTCTTTCATAGATAATGTTAGTGCTATAATACCAGATGCAGAGTTTTACTGCTGGATTGGAAGTGGCAATGGACAAGTGTATATAGATAATGCAGATGCAAGAGCTAGTTTAGTAGCTTGCTTGAATACTTTATCAACGGTTGCTGCTTGGAATGGCATTCTTGATGACTTAGAAATAGGTGATTGTATACCAAATGATAATGTTGGTTACTTACTTGATTATTTAAGTACCTGTGCAGTAACAATGCAAGCTAACCATCCAACTTTACTGTATTATCCTTGGCTATACTATAGTTGGGTGGATGATATTCAAGATCACATTAAGTTTGCAGCAGTTGGAATGTACAATAATCACACTTATGATGAAGATCCATATCCACATATTGAAGGGACCAGTTGGAAGGGTGCTCTAGAAACTATAGATGCATCCACTGTTACTGCATACTTGTTAACTGTTATTAGTGAAGACTGGACAGGGCAGACTCTTTATCCAACAGTGGATATTCAATTACAATACTTCAATGAGGTTGGTGGATTTGCTTCTTACCCTAGATGTAGCATCTTTACTTTCTATTGGGATTTTTCTATTTATCAAGATGTAAGGGACTATACTGCATGGTATAACTGGTATAATTCTTTGTCTCCATCTAGTATTGCAGATGGATTCTGGGAGCCAGCTAAAAGGAATAGTGACCCATCAACTGTTGGATGGGGCGTTAATCAGTCTGGAAGGCTATGGTTTAATAGTAGTTCTGGCAAGTTAAAGTACTGGAATGGATCATTAATTAAAACTGTGGTGTCATAGGGGATAAAGATATGGGAGACTTAAAACTTATATCTGGTGCAGCATTATGGGATTGGGGTAACAATGAACCAACTTCTCTAGCTGTAAGATTCGCTAATAATCATAGTGACTATGGAGAACCGCAATGGCTTTGCCTAAGTAATTTAATTGACCTATATACTGGCATTGGAGAGCAAAATACATTTAATGAAGATTTAATTGATTACTTACATAATTATGGAATAAAATGCTTAATATGGTTACATAGTATGTGGACAAACTTCTCTCAGGCTACATGTCAAAGGCAAATAGATAGTCAAATGGGATGGGGAGCTAATATTGATTGCATACACTTTGATGAAGCATATGAAGGTGGGGGAGCAAGTGATATTCAATACTACCAAGATTTGCATGATTATGTGCATGACACATATGGTCCAGATTATTACTTTAGCTTGAATTGTGCTGGGCGTGATTGCAGTGATAACTTTGCTGCAGTGCCAGACTTCATGTGTATGGAACAGCATTATTACCAATTCAGTAAGGTTGGAGGCAGAGGAACAACAGACATGTACACTCATGATCCAGATGACCCATTACTTGATAAGTACCCAGATAAGTTCTGGGCTTGCACTGCAGACTGGTATGTATGGGATGGGTGCTTCTATTATAATGGTGGGAGCGGAGGAGGAGGATATGCTGGTAACTGGTGCTATTCAACTATGATAAGGGACTTTATTGGTTATGGTACATATAATACTGATTATTACCCTTATGCTTCTGGTATGAATGCTACTCAATATGAGCAGTTCTGGATTGATTTAACTAATGAAGCATGGAATAATGGAATATACAGCATGTGCCCAGTGTTTGAGCCTGATATAGATGGCGGTAATCCATATAATAACACTCCTATATTGCAAAGATGGGCTGCGCCAGTTCCACCTCAGACAGAAGGAACAATGCATCCAGGTGGATCAATGGTTGGATATGTTCTTCCAGAATGGTGGGAAGATTATTTATCAAAGATTACTGGTGGATTTGTATCTGATACTGATACATACTTTGAACCAGCTAAGAGAAATGCTGATCCATCTACCATTGGATGGGGAGCACTGCAGTCTGGCAGGTTATGGTTTAATTCAGGAATTAATAAATTAAGGTATTGGAATGGTTCATTGGTTAAAACTATAATTTAGGAGGAAATAAATATGGTATTATTTGAAAGTGGATTTGAGCCTTCTGGTGGATATGCAGATTGGACATCTAAGGAAGGACTTGATTCATTAACTATTATAACCACAGACCCTCATCATGGGTATTATCATGCTAGTGCATATTGTAATGGTGGAAATGAAGGAGAGCAAGCTTACCTATACAAGACATTTACTTCATCTACAACTGTTTATGTTAGGGCATACTTTAAGTTTAAGACTAGAGTGCCTTCAGCTGGTAAAAGCTATAACATGCTCAACATTGGTAATGGGTTTAATGATATAGCTGCAGCTAGGATTTACAGTGATAATGGAACAACTGCTGCATTCCAGATGAGATATCTCAATGGAGATGATACATATGGATATGAAACTTATGCTTACATTTCAGTTCAACTTAACACATGGTACTGTGTTGAAATAAAAGTTGTTGTATCTGGTAGTGCTGGGGAAGCTAGGATTTATGTAGATGGCAACCTCATCATGAGTGCCATTTCATTAAATAATGATTACTTTGGCAATGCAAATTCAATTATGGCTGGAGAAAACTATTCATCTGGAACTGATGATCATACAATATATTTTGACTGTGTAAAAGTTGATACATCATATATCGGTCTTGATTTAGTGGAGCCTGAAGGGGATGAAACATTCTTTGAGCCAGCAAAGCTTGATAGTGATCCATCTACAGCTGGATGGGGAGAACCAGAGGCTGGTATATTGTGGTATAATAAGACAGAGGGTGTATTCAGGTATTGGAGTGGGGGAACAATAAAGACCTGGAGCACTGAGTAGTATGACAAATGTAAACTTAGGACTTATGCCTAGTAGCTGGAGTCCATATGAGTATGGCTCTGGATCACAAATTACTCATCTAGAAACTAACACTATTTATTGGCATAGTGGAACTAACTCAATACGCATTAATGTGCATGGTGGAAGTAGTTGCCCTAGCACATTATGTACAGATGTAAATCATGAGAGAGAGCTTGATATGCCGCAGATGGAAGATATTGCAGTTGGAGATCACATTATAATGAAAGGGTGGATTAAGACATCTCCAAGTGCAAGTACATTTGATGGCAATCCAGAGTATGGCGGAAGACTAGGAGCTGATTTTTATGGTGCTGGAAGCATATGGACTGGCAGTGAATGGGTTGGTACCACTGGGCTTATTGATGGAATCTCTGGTCCTTATGGGCATCTTCCTCAATCATATACTGAAATGACAATGAACATTGTACCTTGGAATGAAGACTGGACATTTAAACAAATAGAATGTTATGCACCATCAAGCATACCAGTACTCTATGAGGGAGTTACACGCTATTTCTATCCAATGTCATGGTATGCAATACTTCCCTGGCTACAAGCTATGCCTTGGTGGGATGGAGGTACTGTATGGTTTGCAGACTATGAATATTACATTAACCCAGAGGAATTTCCATCAGTATCTTATAGGTATCAACCAGAAGTTAGGACATTAGATCCAAGTGTTGATAATTGGGGACCAACCCAGAAGGGAAGGTTATGGTACAGCTCAACATCTGATGTGTATAAGTTATGGGATGGTTATGCACTTAAAACTTTAATACCTGTTTAATTGATAGTACAGTGAGGTAATAATATGGTGACTCCAGGTTATCAGCCAGAAAAGAGAAGTATTGATCCAATTGTAAGCTCATGGAATAATAGTACTCATAAGGGCAGATTATGGTATGACATGTCCACCTATAAATGGAAGTACTGGAATGGGCAAAGTATAATTCCTATAACTGCAACTGATGTTCAAGGTGAATCATACAGTGCATCTAACATATTGCCCATACCTTCTGGCACTGTAGATCCAGAGTTTTCAACTGTTCTAGATTCAATTACCACTTGGGGTGACTATTACACTAGTGGAAGTATATCTAATGTTGATGCTCCACCTAACATTAGTGGCATTGAATGGAGCATAGTGCATGATACTGCACCAGGCATAAGGCATGGAGATGGAACTATATCAAGAGATAACCAGTTATGCCATGTTATTAATTACTGGATACACTTACACCCTGGTGACCGCTTAGTTTATACAGGTTGGATAAAGACAGATCCAGATGTGGTGGGTGGACCTGGAGCTATATTTGGAATAGACTTGTATGGTCCTAATACTCCTTGGAGATTATGGGAAGTATGCCCTCAGGCTAGTGGTAATGATGAGGATAACTTTGACTGTTTATATGGTAATCCTAAGACATATGACTATGAGTATGTCCCATTTAATGCTGGATGGACATCTCTAAAGCTTGATGTTACTGTTCCAACTTGGCAATTTACCATTGATGATTATGGAACAACATTCCCAGCACAATACTGTAATGGAGGCATTCCCTGGGTTGGAGCTAGCTGGAATAATGGTGAATCTGCTTCAACATGGTTCTCAGATATAATATTCAATGTATGCCGTGGTACTGCATGGTTCTAAATAATCTAAATATAGAAGTAACCAATCAAGTATTGTTGGAGTGATATATAATGCCAATTAGACATGCAAATACAGAACCAACTGAAGGAACATTAACTTATACTGAATGGAATGCATCTCATGAGATAACAGATGGTTCTCTTGATGTTGGAGGTAGCACCCTTTACTTTACTGATGTTACACTATACAGGTCTGGAGCAGGCACATTAAAGGCAAGTAATAATTTTACTGTTGGGGGATACATCTCTGGAGATATATTGGTACCTCAATCTTTACCTTCTACTCCATACTCTAGTGGATTAAAGATGTTAGTTACTGCTGGAGAGAACATGGGTATTGGAAGTGCAGTGTACATGAGGTCAACTGGTAAGTGCTGGAGAGCAAAGGCTGATGCAGAGACAAGTAGCCCAGCAATAGGACTGTCAACTTCATCTATAACTGCTGATGCTACTGGAACTATTCTTCTATATGGCAATTACCGCTATGATGTATGGTCATTTAATACCATTGGAAACTTAGTGTATCTTTCAACTGTTACTGCTGGTGGATTAACAACAACAATTCCAGCTAACTCAGGTCATGTAGTGCAAGTTGTTGGTGTAGCATCTGGAACTAACTCTGTATTATTAATGCCAAACCTTGGAATAGTAACTTTAGCGTGATGAAAAATGACTACAATATCAAATATCTATAAGAGAAGTAGAGATCTAATAAGTAAATTCTATCTAACTCCACTTGGTAGTATAAGTGAAATATATCATGCAACCTGTAATATTGCAGGAACCTTATTCAGTTGTTCTGGAAATTCATATCCTATTCAAGGATGGGATAATGGATATGCTCCATGCACTGTTATACCAGTAACTAATGTTTATCATAGCAGCAATAATCAATACAGTAAATATCTTGTAAAGGGAATTGATGACTTTGACAATTCCACTCATGAAAGCAATCAGAATTGGACTCTGCTAAACTTTGGAGATACAGTACATATCAGTGTATGGTTCAAAGCTGAGAATTATGAACAGGTTGAAACAACTAGTAATGGCATGGCGGTTGGATGTGATGTGTATGGTGCACACTGCCGCATATGGGAGATACATGAATGTATCAGTGGAGATGATAATGACTCATTTGATTATCCAGATCCTGCACCTATGGACTGGAAGAAACTTAGCATAAGTACTTGGCAGAAGAGCGAAGTGGTATTTACTATTCCACCAACAAACTTTGCTCATGATGATTATGGTCACTACTTTAATGATACTATATACTTTGAGGGTGGTCCTTATGAGAACCAGCATGTTGATGGATGTGTCCCTTGGATTGGAGTGAACTGGCGCAATAGCAGTTATGGAGAGAGCTGTCCAGCTGACATTTGGTATACAGACTTCTGCATGAGGATTAATCCTTAATTGAGGTGAATGATAAATGAGCTTTCCATATGTGTTCCCAATAATATTAGAGAATGGAGGTGCAAATGCAGTGAATATAAAGTTTGATGTATTAGCCAAGGAGGAAGTAACTCAGGATCCAGTTGAAGGAGCAAATGGGTCTATAACCATAACTAAACCAGACTTGACTACTGAAGTATTTACAGTGGTTACTGATGCTAATGGAATCTATACTAAAGATGTTGTATATACTGTTCCTGGTGACTATTTTGCTGTTGCTCATCTAGAGAAGAGTGGATTTGACCCAGCTGATTCTAATGCAGTGTCATTTACAGTTACAGTAGCTAATAAAAAGATGGTTGTGACATTGAATGTTTCAGTTACTTGAGTGGCTTAAGATACTGATAGAATGGATTAAATCACTATTTGCCAAGAAAAAGATGAAGGTAGTATTGTCTATTACAGAGGAATAGTTGGGGAATCTATTATCTCCCAGTCATATACTGCTTCATCACTTTCTTTACTTCCCCAGCAAGCTAATTGTAATGCATCTACTCTGTCATCATGAACCTTAGTTGTCCAATTATACTTTCTGAGTTCTGTCACAAGCTCATTATATATCTCTGGAATCTTTATTTTCTTTTGATGAAATATAACTTTAAGGTGTGACTGCATCTGCACCTTGAATTTGTTGAATACTATTGGGTTAACTATGAACCCTTGGTCTGATAGCCTCTGGTTCTCACCTATGTTCTCATTGTCAGTGTATACATTCCATACTCCAAAGTCCTTTAGTGTAACACCAAGTTTCTTCTGTATATCCTCATACTCCTCTCTTCTCCAAGCATCCACATACATTACTCTGTAGATGCCATCTTTACCTCTCTGTATGATAACTACTGCTGTATAGTGTTCATATCCCCAGTCTACTCCAGCTATTAATGGGGCATTAGGGTCTGGAGTGAATTGTTGTATGTCCTTAACTGCTTCTCTAAGTTCTTCTGGTGGAATCATAACTCCCATTCCAGCATATGCCTTGCCTTCCCAGAATATACTGAATAGATCTTCTGGTAAAGATTTTCTTGCTTCTTCATACTTGTTCTTTGTGGCTGGACAATCCATAGCATCCCATTTGAACCTAGTCCATTCAGTATATTTGTCTACATTCTCTGCTAACTCAACAAACTTAGTGCCAAATATCATTGGTGTACCAGATAGAATGATTAAATCCATATTGGATGAGCCTATGATTCTGTAAGTGTCATTAATAACAAAGTCTCCAGCTAATGCTCCCTCATCCACTATTGCGCAGTCAGTGTGTTTACCCTGTATAGCCTTCTGAGAGTTAGGTGAAGCTAAGATAACTGACCTATCTCTAAAGTGAACTACTGATTGAAGTGGGTCACCTTCTACTTCGCTGTTTATTATTGGGCTATCAGCTATAGCATACTTAGAGTGAGCATACAAGCTTCTAGATTGATCTTCGCTTCCAGAGATAATTATGACTGAGTATGGTCTTCCAATAAACTTAGGCACTACAACAGTAAGCCATAATGCTATACAAGCAAGCAGTTTAGACTTGCCTGTTCCACCAGCAGCCTCAAGCAATATTCTCTTGGCTCTGTCAAATGTAGTGGAATTAATCTTAGTTAGGTACCTAAGGACTTCAGCTTGATAGTAGTATGGTTC
>Ga0079037_100001514_pt1 | contig 12209 bp, 17 predicted proteins | sample Mud3Dept4metaG_FD_71479 | JGI IMG/M metagenome (GOLD analysis project Ga0079037, IMG submission 71479) | Freshwater wetland microbial communities from Ohio, USA, analyzing the effect of biotic and abiotic controls - Mud 3 Core 4 Depth 4 metaG | ecosystem: Environmental > Aquatic > Freshwater >... | reverse complement strand
CGGGATAAACTCCGGCCGGAGTCCAGTGATATCAAAGGATTCTGGATTCCTGCTTTCGCAGGAATGACATTTTTAGAGGTAGCCTTAAGTCTTAACCTTCTTAACGTGTAAGAACATTCGGATATTCTCAGGATCCTTTATCCTTCTCCATAGGAAGGTACTTATATTTGTCACGGATGTCAACGACTTTTTTCGCTTTTTGTTTGTTTTCAGACGGATGGGGGTGTCTTATACAATGTTGATTACGGTTTGAAGTATTGCATTGTGCGGGGAAATTGAAAAATAAGGACTACAGGAGGGAACTCTTCAAGAAAAAGAACAACATTGGAAGGATAGACAAAAAGTACTTCCTCCAGAGGATAGGCAATCTTCGGGTTGTTTACAATACTTGCACAAAGATATTCTTCCTGGACAACGATCTCGCTCTTTCAGGAGATGGATACATCGCTGGCTCCCGAATGAAATATCGAATCCGAGGCGTTTGCCATAAACCTTCATTTTGAGGAGGGCAAGACCTTTTCCCCCTGCCCCGAAATCATAGGGTCCTTTGGAAGCATATAGCTCCGTGTCCAGCATATGGAAAAGGCCGTCAAAAAGATATCGCTGATCTTCCTTTGTGATTCCGATCCCAAAATCCTGGACCTTGAGTTGAATCCACTGGCCTTTCTGTTCTAAAACAACCCTCACCAAACCCTCATCAGGGGTATGTTCAATAGAATTTTTTAAGAGTCCTATTAAAATATCCTCAAGGACCTCAGAGTCCATATTCAAACTGAGATCGTTAGTTCCGTCGAGTTGAATACGGAGATCCCGATGGGCGGCTTTCTGCTTAACTTTATTAAGAATTTGTTCTGTAAACGGGTAGAGAGAGATCGTTTCCATAGAGAACGTTTCTTTCGAATGAATTGTCTTAGGTGACGATGTCCCTTCTAATTTCTGGTAGGACCGGATGATCATGTCTGATTCGTGTTGGATACCGGAGATACGATTCAGGTTTCTCTCCAGAGAATCAAAGACCCTTTCCTTTACAATGGGCCATGCCTGAGCCTGGACCCTCTGTTTTAAGAGGAGAATATTTCCTTGAATCACTGAGAGTGGGGTCCTGAGTTCGTGGGAGAGATGGTCAAGGGCTTTACTCTTAACTCTGCTCAGTCTCTCATGCTCGTTGCGAGATTGTTCAAGTGCGTCGATTCGAGCCTTCTGAAGCCGGGACATCTCCCGTTCTAAGGAACGAATATGAAGGGCAATCGCGATAGTTAGAAAGGCGGAAAGCCACAAGGAGGCAAGCCACAATTGGTGATCCCTCGATAAAGTAACAATTCCGGCTACCAGCAGAGAGTCATGGACCGCTCCTAAGAGCCAGATAAATAGACCGATTGCAAAAGGCAATAAGTATGAAAGTTCTTGTTTTTTGGAACGCCACATTCTTAACACAACGAACGAGATATAAAAAATGCAGGCCGCTAAGCAGAACAATTGAATCAAGGGCTTGAGAAGTAATGACTGGGGGCGTAATATGTCCGGGGCAATTGGGTCTGGTTCAAGAGGAAGGCCGAAGAACAACGGCCCTCTGCCGAATAGTGCCAAAAACGCAAGAGCGAGGCTTAATCCAGTTACAGCCCAAGTTAAACGTACCGGCTTTTGTTTAAAGAAAGATATGTAGAACCAAAACCAAGTAGATGGCAAGAGTGCTATCGATGCATAAAGTATTCTGTTCCCTAAGAGAATAGATTGGGGCGATTTCTGAAGCCCATAAATCACCCATCCCAAAAAAGCCAATGCTAAGAAGATGTAAAAAACCGTGAGGAAGCAGAGAGGCCTATAACGCTGATAAAGAGCAAAAATAACCACGCAAAGAATAGCAAGCATCCCGTTAGCAATTAGTCCACAGAGAGGGCCTATGCTAAAGTGAGGAATCGAATCAGGAAACATTGCATCTGATTCCTTAATCTCATCGAGAATACGGTTATCTCATAATGATTACTGATTCGAATCTACATATTTTATGAATATTGGTCAAGTAAAAGTTTGTAAAAGTTTCATGCTCCCCACAGAGAATAATTTCCAGTCTTCTCCCCAGGCTTCTGAATCAGAAAAAATAGCAAGTCCGATAATTGTAAGGATCATTGACTTACTCAATGATAATTTCATTCGACCACCCTCAACATTTCTGAACAAAGGCTAAGTACATGATTCCATAAATACACTAACGTGTTATACATGACGATAAATTGGTCCTGTGTAGTTTGTCATTCCGGGCTTGACCCGAAATCCAGTGTTTTCCTGGATTCCTGCTTTCGCAGAAATGACATTTTTAGAGGTAGCCTGAAAACAAGGCATTCAGCATGTTGGTCCCATCATCCCACAAATTGCTAAGTCAAAAAGGGTTATTATGAAAGGATTTTTCTTCCAATCCACAAAGAGGTGTGGAATAGCTGTGGAATCCGACTCTGTTCCTCTTGAGGGAAGCCATCTCCACCGCTTTGCCCAAAAAATAGGCACTGCTAACCTTGTGGAAATTGTCTTGTCTCTTTAATAAGTTAGCGTTCTCGAGTAGCGCGTGCCATTTGGGTCGACTTGCCAGTTTTTTGGTTAATGTGGGAATTAATTTTTGGCATGGATGTTGACAAATCCTACAGAGATGAGTGAGGATGTCAATCTTGAGGAACTAAACCTTTACCCTTTTTGTTTTTGAATAAATCCGAAAAATTTTAGTATGTTGAAAGTGATGTTAATAGTATAATGTCCATGTCATCCAGCTTCATCGGAGATGATGAGCGGAGCGAATGAGAAAATGAAAGTTCGGTCACTGGTTGAGAAGGATAGGGCGAGGCTGCTTTCGATGCTGATCAGGACGCGGGCCTTCACTTCCGCAGAAATCGACGTGGCGATGGAATTGATCGAAAGTGTGCTAAAGGATCCGATGCAAAAGGATTACCAGATTTATTGCCTAGTGGACGATCAGGATCTGGTCATCGGGTATCTCTGCTGTGGTCCTACTCCCATGACCGAGGGGACCTTCGACCTCTACTGGATTGCTGTAGATCCCAATTTCCAAGAAAAGGGGGCGGGTTCAAGACTTTTAAGCTTTTTGGAAGAGGTCGTCAAAGCAAAAGGAGGCCGGCTGATTCTTGCGGACACCTCGACAGTGCCTCAGTATGAAAAGACTCAGAGATTCTACCTGAAAAATGGATTCGAAGAGGTAGCGAGAGTTCCGGATTATTATCATCCTGGTAATGATCGGGTGACCTTCTGTAAGAAGTTGGACGATAAAGGCTAAGGAGGAAAGAGAGAAAAGAGGATGGAAAAGAGAAGAATCGGCGTTCTCACTGGGGGAGGGGATTGTGCTGGATTGAATCCTGCGATCAAGTGGGTAGTCAAAACGGCTTTAGATGACCGACTTCAAAAAGAGAGGAAGATCCAATATGAGATGGTAGGGATCCGTGATGGTTGGAAGGGCCTGATTTGGCCTGATGGGGATGAAGATGCTCCGGCTCCGAGGATTTGCACCTTGACCGAGGAGATGGTCAGGACTTGGGATCGATATGGAGGGACCAACCTGGGGACTTCCAGAACTAACCCCTATGATCCCAAGAATGATCGGTCTAAGATTGTCCTCGGAAATATCGAACGATATCAGATCGACTACTTGGTGGCGATCGGAGGAGAAGATACCCTTGGAGTGGCCAACAAACTTTCTCTGAAAGGCGTCAATGTGGTAGGCATTCCTAAGACCATCGACAAAGACCTCTCCGGTACGGATTACACGCTGGGATTTGAAACCGCCGTGAGCGTCATCACTGAGGAAATCGATCGTCTCAGGACGACGGCAGGTTCTCATCGAAGAATTTTTGTCGTGGAGACCATGGGAAGACACGCAGGCTGGCTGGCGCTGGAAGGAGGGGAGTCGAGCGGGGCCTACATCATTCTCATTCCAGAGTATGATTTTAAGATTGAGCAAGTGAGCGAACTGGTTGCGGAGGGAAGGAGAAAAGGAGCCCGGTATGAAATCATCGTTGTGGCAGAAGGCGCGAAGGCGGCTGGATATGCGAAGGTGGTCAAAGAGGAGGGCATCGATAGTTTCGGGCATAAGATATTAGGAGGGATCGGAGAATTTCTGGCGAAATGGATCTCCCAGTTGACGGAAATCGAGACACGAAGCATTACGCTCAGCCACTTGCAGCGCGGAGGGGTTCCTTGCGCGTATGACCGCCGGATGGGGAGGTATTTCGGGATAGCAGCCGTCGACCTGATCGTGAAAGAAGATTTTGGAAAAATGGTGAGCTACCGAAATGGACGGATCACTTCTGTTTCGTTAGGGGAAGCTATTGGAAAGTTGAATGTTGTGGATGTCCGGACCCAGTATGATACGGAACGGTATAATGGAAGAAGAAGCATTTTGGGTTCATGAATGTCAAATTTCAAAATTCGAATGTCAAAGGAATGTCAAAGTTCAAATATCAAATTCAATTCAAAATGCCTAATGCGGATCTTCTGAATACGGGTCCTTTCATTTGAACTTTGAACTTAGACATTTGTCATTGATTCATCAATTTTTGGTGTTCCTTCTTCATGCAACGATCCATGACCACTTTTAGCCCCGCCTTCTCGGCTTTTTCCCCTGCCTCTTTATGAATGATTCCCTCCTGCATCCAGACTGCCTTGGCTCCTCGCTGGATGGCCTCATCCACGATCGGCGGGACATCTTCTGATTTGCGGAAGATGTCGACGACCTCCACGTTGATCTCTTTTGGAATTTCAGTGAGGCTGTGGTAGACCTTTTCTCCCAGAATCTGTTCCCCGTCGGGTCGAACCGGGATGATTTGATATCCCTTCGACTTGAGATAAGATGCCACGATGTAGCTGGGACGATCCTCGTTCGGAGAAATTCCCACCACGGCAACCGTCTTGGAGTTTGACAGAATCTTCTTGATATCTTCTTCTCTCATTCTTCTCCTCCTTGGTCTTTTTCGCGGTAGGGCGCTCAGGCGATCTTCTTCGCTAACGGCCGGGTGAAGCAGCAAGGTCTCCAGGGGAGCTCCCACGGAGCGGTGCCTCTGACGATGGGCTTTCTTTCTCGTGCCCCTCCTTCTCCTCCCGGGAGATAGAACTGTCAATAAAAGCCTCGAGGATCGTTCCAGAAGAATCCCCATTGCTGGGAAGTCCGGTTTCGATATTCACCCTGACGAATTTAATCCCACTGGGAGGCTTAGGCGTTTCGACAGAAGTATTCTTTAAAGCCTGATTCATGAAGGAAATCCAAATGGGGAGTGCCGCCCGGGCGCCGGTCTCATTCTTTCCGAGTGAAGTCTTGTCATCAAAGCCCACCCAGGCTCCTGCGAGGACCGAGGGAGTGTATCCGATAAACCATGCATCGGAGTAATCGCTGGAGGTCCCTGTTTTCCCGGCTACCGGTCTTCCAAGAACTTTTGCCCTCTGGCCTGTCCCGTGTTGAACCACTCCCTCAAGAAGATGGGTCATGATAAAAGCATTCTGTGGTGAAATTGCCCTTTCCTTCAAAACGGAAGCAGGTGTCTCAGACGTTTCACTTTCTTCCTCTTTTTCCTCCATACCCGTTTCCGTGTAAGGAGTGTTTTCTTCAAGAACTTCACCCTTCATCGTGACAATCTTTTTGATGAAAACGGGTTTTATCTTCTCCCCTCCGTTTGCAAAGACGGCAAAGGCAGATGTCAATTCCAGCATGGAAACCCCCGAGGTGCCCAGGGCAATGGAGAGGTCCCTTTTGATGGGGGATTCGATCCCGAGCCGTTTGATGAATTTGAGTGCAAAGCCCACCCCGATGTCTTCGAGGATCTTGACGGTCACGACATTTCTGGAATGAGCCAAGGCATTCCGAAAAGTGATGGGCCCCATGAAGCCCTTATCGTAATTTTTTGGCGCCCAATAAGTCTCTCCATCGGGGTCGGAATACTCGATCGGAGAATCCATGAGAATCGTGGAAGGTGTATAGCCTTTCTCCAGAGCCGCCGCATAGATAACGGGCTTAAAGGCCGAACCAGGTTGCCTTCGAGATGAGATTGCCCGGTTGAATTGGCTCTCGCTGAAATCACGGCCCCCCACCATGGCTCTGATATATCCGGTTTTGGGATCCAGGCAAAGCAAAGCCCCCTGAGCGAGAGGTTCTTGCTCAAGAGTAAGTAAAGGAGGGAGATCTTTCTTGGCTTCTCTCGTGCGAACGTAAAGGACATCTCCAGGATGGAGAAGGTCGGCAGGGGTTTTCACTCTTTGTGGTTTATAGCTGACGGAGGGTTTGACGTTGAGGGCCCAGGACATTTCGGAGAAGGGAAGAATGCCTTTTCGGTCTTCGACCCAGACGTTGTAAAACTTCTTTGAATCGTCTTTGGAGAGGATCACTCCTTCCAAAATCTCGTTCTGGGGGAGCGGAGTCAATGGCCCCTTCTTCTTGCTGAGAAGTCCTTTCACCTCGTTGGAAGAGAGGGTTCGGAGAGGACCTCGGAATCCCTGTCTCTTATCCAGCTCTCTCAATCCGGTGTCCACCGATCTTTGAGCTGCTCGCTGAAGAGATAGGTCAAGAGAGGTGTAAATCCTCAGTCCTTCCTCATACAGTTTTTCCTTTCCATATTTTCTCTCCACCTGGTGCCGAATAAATTCAGTGAAGTAGGGCGCCTTGCTAAAATAGGCGCTTTGCCTCGGTTGGATTTTTAAGGGGGTCCCTTGAGCTTTTTCTTTCTGCTCCTGGGAGATGAAGCCTAATTCTGTCATGCGCGTGAGAACATAGGCTTGGCGGTCTTTGGCTTTCCTTAAATTGCTGACTGGCGAATAATGGCTGGGAGCCTTCACCAGACCGGCCATCATGGCGCTCTCTGCCAGGTTAAGCTGCTCAACCCTTTTGTTGAAATAACTCTCGGCAGCAGCCTCCACCCCATACGCCCCATTTCCCAAATAAATATTATTGAGATAAAGGGTGAGGATTTCCTCTTTGGTTAAATCCCGCTCCAGACCGAAGGCATAGGCGACTTCTTTCAATTTTCGAAGCAAACTTTTCTTGGGGGTTAGAAAAAAAGTCTTGGTGACCTGTTGAGTGATGGTACTCCCTCCCTGCACGATCCTTCCGGCGAGAAAGTTCTTAAACATCGCGCGGAGGATTCCCTTGTAGTCGACCCCCTTGTGGTAGAAAAATTCTGCATCCTCCGCAGCAACAAAGGCGTTTACCAGCTGTTTGGGGATTTGTCCGTATGGGATGGGGATTCGATTGTCCATCAAAAATTTTCCGACGACTTCGTCTTCTTCAGAGTAAACGATAGAGTAAGTATTGAGGTTTCGTTCCTTGAGTGGAGCAAAATCAGGAAGACGATGGGAGTAATAGAAAAAGAGCACGCCTCCAAAGAGAAGAAATAAAAGTAGGGAGAGGATAAAGGCGTAGATGATATAAAAGGGCAGCCCCTTTTTTTCCCTTTTTTTGGAACGGTTTCGTTTGTTCATGACGGAAGGAATCAACCAAAAAAGGGAAAACCCCTCGGAAGCCGGGGTCTTCCCTTTTTTGCGAGGTGATCATCTCGGGGCTATTTTTTCTTTTTCGCCATTTGAGCTTTTAAATCTTCCACCTGCTTTTTCAAAGCCTCGTTCTCCGCAGTGAGAGTGGTGATGGTCGCATCCTTTTCAGATGCCTTCTGGACCTCTTCCTTCAGCTTCTGTATTTCCAGTTTTAATTTGTCGGTGTCCGACTTGAGGTTGGTGTTTTCGGCTTTCAATTTCTCATTCTCAGCCTTGATATCGGCTCCACACCCCACCATCGCGGTCAGAAACGTAACAATTAAAAGCAACGACAAGATAACACAGGTGCTTCTCTTCATCTCCTTATCACCTCCTTTTTAAAAGTTGGATGAGTCCGTTTCGTCATCCAAATTATAGATACCCGCCATGGAAAAATCAAATAATTTTTTTGTCTTTGTCTTCCCCACCTACTTTGGGATGTCCTAAATTTATCCTTTGGGTTACAATGAATTCATTATATAATGAATCCGATGGAAGCCACGGGCCAATGGGTGAAGGCGGGCACGGTTGAGAATCGATTCGAGGGAGACAGGATTTCCCAGGTTCTTCAGGAAGCTGGGATTCCATTTCTCATCAAGTCCTTTCTCGACACGGCCTATGATGGGCTCTACATTCCTCAAAAGGGATGGGGAGTTGTCTTGGTTTCTGAGAAAGATAGGGAAGAGGCGGAAAAACTTATCGGTGAGGTCAAAAAAACTTTTGTGAAGGAGGAAGATGATGAAACTGGACAGCTTGGATGAGATTTTGAGGTTTGCGATTCGGAAAGAGGCGGATGCAGCGGCTTTTTACAAAATGGCGGCAGAACGTTCTAACCCTGGTGTCAAAAAGACATTCAAAGAATTAGCCAAAATGGAGGAGGGGCACAAGAAAAAGCTTGAAAAATTTGATCTGAAAAAGATGGGCCAGATGGAATTGAAGAAAACCAAGGGACTGGGCATCAGTGAGATGGTGGAGGATGTCCCTTTTAGCTCGGATATGAGTTATGCTGATCTTCTCCGGATGGCGATCAAGCAAGAAGAAAAATCCCAGAAGCTTTATACCTCCACGGCAAAGATTTGTCCGGAACCAAATCTGAAGAAGTTGCTTTTGGTCCTCGCCCAGGAAGAATCGACCCATAAGGAGAAACTCGAGAAGATTTATGATGAAGAAGTTCTGGAATGGTTCTGATCGCTCACTACAAACCTGTGTCCCATGGAGAAAGGGAGAGCGTCATGGTACCCGGATTAACCGGAAAATCTGAGATGGTGGTGAAGGAAGAAGACCTCGTCAGCAAACTGGGAGATGTTTGTGTAGCCGTCCTCTCCACACCAAGACTGATCCAACTCTTGGAGGCAGCCGCCGTTGACGCGATCTGCGACTTTATTCCATCGGATCAAGTGAGTCTCGGAACAGAAGTGAAGATGAGGCACCTATCCGCCACCCCCCTCGGCATGAAGGTCACTGCCAATGCGCTTCTTAAGAGCGTGGGGGAAAATAGGCTTCTTTTCTTGGTGGACGCCTATGACGAGAAGGAAAAGGTGGCGGAAGGGGAACACGAACGGGTCCTCGTGTCCAAGGAAAGGTTTCTTCAAAGGGTGGAAAAGAAGAGGGCTGGATGATTCCAATTTCATTCTGGTGGAATGCTCGAAAAAGATCAGTTTCATCAAAGCTGGATGGAGTTTTCTCCGCAGAATGGAAAAACGGGAAGTTGACGACGAAAATTCTCGGGATAGCCATTCCTCTTTCTTTGATAAAGCATAAGACCCGATTCTCCGGTATTCCACCTGTGAGATGGCTTTATCTGAAAGGAATTTTTTCCTTTCTCACAGAATGGAAGATGAAAAGGGTTGAAGGAACTCTTTCTTTTCCAGACCCGATGGTGAATGGAATACTCTATGGATGGATGAGTGCTGCTCGGACAGCATGGGACAAAGATGGAAAGATCGATGTCACAGTCAACTTTTTAGGGGAGAATTGGCTGAAAGGCAAATTCGCCTTTTCTCTCAAGACGTTGATCCATCATTTTAGAAACTGGATCTATCCCCTGATCCGGGAAATGAGGGGGGAAAAAGTATCCAGAGGAGGTGAATGATGATGGAAGCTACTGATTTGATCAAAACACTTTTGGAAGGGTTTAAAGCTGTAGCCAAGACAGAGACTATTGTTGGGGAAGGTATTAAAGCAGGAGAATTCACTGTCCTACCTGTCTCCAAAATCTCTTTGGGCGTCGGTGCAGGCGCTGGAACAGAACAAATCAAGACGTCTGGTGGAAGCGGTGGTGCAGGAGGTGGAGGGATCTGCGTGGAACCCATCGCCTTTCTCGTGATCAAAGGTGGGGAGGTCTCGATTCTTAATCTGAGAAGAATGCCGGCAATGGTGGAGGCCTTTTTTGGAAAGATTCCTGACATGGTAGAAAAGGCGGTCAATATTGTGAAAGGAAAGAAGGCAGAACCGACGGGTGCATGATCCGACGAAAAAAGATTGAAGCAAGAATGAAGCGCTTTGAGATCCTGGATCACACTGCGGACATCGGTATCATCGTTTACGGGGAAGATCTCAAGGCGCTTTTTGAAAATGCGGGTAAGGCCTTCTTCCATCTCATCACCGATTTGAGAAAGGTGAGGCGCCGGACGGAGAGAAAAATTGTTGTTAAGGGGGAGAGTCTGGATCGCCTGATGGTGGATTGGTTGAGTGAACTGCTCTACCTTCACGATGTGGAGAATCTTCTCTTCAAAGAATTTAAGGTCGTGTCCGTTGGGGAGGATGGTTTAAAGGCGATCGCGAAAGGGGAGCCTTTTCAGGAAGGAGTCCACGCGATCAAAACAGGGGTGAAAGCCGTGACCTATCATTGGCTTGAAGTCCGAAAAAAGAATGGAGGCTGGAGAGCCCAGGTCATTTTCGACCTCTAATAACGAATTGTGCGAATGACAGCGAATTTTACGAATATTAATGAATAGGAGTTTCTTAAAGAGTCGTCATTCCCGTGAAAACGGGAATCCAGGATATTTGATTCGTTAAAAAGAGCTGGATTCCTGCTTGCGCAGGAATGACATTTCTGAAAAGAGGTATTTGCAATGGCTGACGAGAAGATCAAGGTTCAGAAAATAGACGATTACCGGTGGAGGATTCCTCGAGAGGGAAAGATGAGGACCGATGGAATCGTCTATGCCGATGAGCGTCTGTTCGGTGATATTCGAAAAGACCAGAGCCTGGCCCAGGTGGCCAATGTCGCATGGCTTCCGGGCATTGTGGGCCATTCCTTGGCGATGCCAGATATCCATTGGGGATATGGTTTTCCCATTGGGGGAGTGGCTGGCTTCGACATGGATGAGGGTGTTGTCTCTCCTGGAGGAGTGGGTTACGACATCAACTGAGGTGTCCGATTGATGCGCTCAGGTTTGAGCCGCACGGATATTCAAGAAAGGATCAGGGAATTAGTGGAGATCCTTTTCGTCAACATCCCCTCCGGAGTAGGATCTCACCGGAAAGATCTCAAGTTGAACCGGGAGGAGGAAAGGAGGGTTTTAAAAAAAGGGGCCAGATGGGCTGTGGAGAAGGGTTTTGGCTCAGCAGAAGATATTGAACACATTGAGGAGCACGGATGCATCGAAGGGGGCGATCCGGACCGTGTCTCTGAAAAGGCGATGGAAAGAGGACGGGCCCAATTGGGGACCTTGGGCTCGGGAAATCATTTTGTTGAGGTGGGGTACGTGGCCGAGGTTTTTGACGAGACCATTGCTCGAACGTTGGGACTATGGAAGGATCAAGCCACGGTGATCGTTCATACCGGTTCAAGAGGCTTGGGGCATCAGGTCTGTGACGATTATATCCGCGTCATGCTGGATGCCGCCAGAAAATATAAAATCGAACTACCGGATCCTCAACTCTGTTGCGCGCCTGTCTCTTCTCCGGAAGGAGGGCGATATCTCGAGGCAATGGCATGTGCCGCCAATTTTGCTTTCGCCAATCGGCAGATGATTACGCATTGGGTGAGAGAGACCTTTGAGCAGGTTTTTAAAAAGGGGCCTAAAGATTTGAAGCTGGATCTAATCTACGATGTCTGCCACAATATTGCGAAGATCGAAACCCATACAGTGAATGAGAAGAAAAAGAAACTTTGTGTTCACAGAAAAGGGGCAACAAGGGCGTTCCCTCCAAACCATCCGGATATCCCATCGGAATATCAATCCATCGGCCAACCCGTTCTCATCCCGGGGGATATGGGCAGGTGTTCCTATGTTTTGGTTGGAACAGACAGAGCGATGGAAGAGACCTTTGGGAGCACCTGCCATGGGGCAGGCCGGGTGATGAGCCGGCATCAGGCCATCAAGGCAGCCAAAGGAAGATCGATTGTAAGAGAATTGGAAGATAAAGGCATTATCGTAAAAGGAGCAAGCCGGGGAACCATTGTGGAAGAGATTCCTGATGCTTATAAAGATGTCAATGATGTTGTGAATGTGGTTCATCATGCCGGCATCAGCCGAAAAGTGGCCAAGCTCGTTCCAATGGGAGTGATTAAGGGATAGCAATAGTTCGGAGTAATGAGTTCGTAGTGAGGGGCACGTCATTTTGAAGCTCCGAACTCAAAACTCCGAACTCCGAACTTGCGATGAAGATTCTTGCCATAGACATCGGTGCTGGCACACAGGATATTCTGCTTTTCGATTCGGAAAAAAAGATTGAAAATTGCATCA
>Ga0079037_100001513_pt1 | contig 12210 bp, 9 predicted proteins | sample Mud3Dept4metaG_FD_71479 | JGI IMG/M metagenome (GOLD analysis project Ga0079037, IMG submission 71479) | Freshwater wetland microbial communities from Ohio, USA, analyzing the effect of biotic and abiotic controls - Mud 3 Core 4 Depth 4 metaG | ecosystem: Environmental > Aquatic > Freshwater >... | reverse complement strand
ATAGGGTCAGGGTGCGGATAGGCTTTTCACTTTCTTCTATTTTCTTGATCTGTTCATCACTGATGTCCCAGAGTTTTAGCCGTTGCCGGGCTGCGTCCACCAGCGTTTCAGCGTCCCGTGAAATCATCGTCGCGAAGCCCGATTGCGTGTCGGATTGAGCAGGCGCGTTCCTGGTCTGTGCTCGCTTTGCCCATCGAACCATGTTGATGAACTCCTGTTGCGTCGCCCAGAGCTCAGGACTGTAAATCTCAACAAGAGGCTCCCCGTTCTTTACAAACACGCCCGTGTAATTGACGTGGAGCTTTTCAATCCAACCCTCGACCTTTGTATTGACGTTATAGACTTTCGTCTGGTCATACTCAACCGTTCCCACGGTCCTGACGACCTTCTTGAGCGGCTGCACAGAGACAGTAGCTATCTTTACACCGATGAGCTGCTGTTTTTCAGGAGAGATCTCAATGGTGGGCGCTTCCTCGGTCTTCGTCTCCTGGGCTGCCGGGGTCTGGTCCCCCGGCTTCTCGGCGGCAGCCCCGGACATGCCCGGCATACTGCGCTGTGGCTCTGGTGCCGACTGAGCAGGAGCCTGAGCCGAGGGGGGCTGCGAAAGCTTTGCAGCGCCGCCCGGAAAATCAGGCCTTAAAAGGTAGATCATCACGACAGCGAGAATGACGGCGCCACCGATAATCATCAGGCTTTTCATTTTCATTTCGTCCCTCCTGCACCAGGCTCCTCTGCTGCCGTGAGCGCTTTAAGCCTCGCCAGCGCCTTTTCTCGCTCTACGTACTGTCCCCAGTAGAGGAGCTCGACGTCAAGGAAGTTCTTGAGTCTCTGGGTCACGGTGATCGCCTCAGTTTTTCCTGTCACGTAGCCGGATAGACCTAGTTGAACGTCCTGCTGCGCCTTCGGAATCAGGGCATCTCTATAGAGCACCATGAGACGCTCGCCGGTCTTTGCCATAGAGTAACTGTCACGGATGGCAGAGGCGAGCATGTACTCTGTGGCCTGCAGCTCCCGCTTGGCCTCGCTGAGCGAGGCATTGGCCTCAAGCACAGCCTGTTCTTGCTTTGACTTATAAAAGATCGGAAGGTTAATGGTGGCGGTGAGGCTGTACATATCCATGAGGCCTTGCGTTCTTGGGAAGTAGCCCGCAGTAAGGGTCACGTCCGGCCAGTACTCTTTCTTAGCCATTTTTACTTTTGCTTCCGCTCCCTGGACCATCTTCTCTTTGGCTTTTACCTCCGGCGACTGTTCCTTTGCGCGCGAGACGAGCTCATCAAGAGTGAGATCGAATGGTGTGCTGGGAATCTCGCCGGGACGGCCGAGAGGGCTGGCGACCTCCCTGCCTATCGTAGTATTGAGCATGCCCTGGAGCGCCTGCATCTTCTGTTTCTGCATCTCTTCCTTTTCGAGGAGCATATATTTTTCCGTCTGGGCCATCACGATCTCTTGCTGCGAGCCCATGCCTGAAGAGTAACGGGCGGTTGCCGCATCTTCAATGCTCGAAAAGAGATTGCTCCTTTCTTGAAGAATGCCGATGGTCTTGTGCGCGAGAAAGAGGTCGTAATAGAGTTCCTTGATCCGCGCTGCAAGTCGCAATTTTGCCGCGTTGAACGTGGCGGCGAGACTTTCTGCATCACGGGTCGCCATCTCCCCCTTCAGGTCCCGCTTGCCCGGCCAGAAAAACATCTGCGAAAGGGAGAACATACCATAGGAGTCTGGCTCTTCGCCCATCGTGATTTTCTTAGAACCTTCATTCTGATAACCAAACATGAACATGGGGTCAGGAAGAGCCTTTGCCTGAGGGATCTTGTGTCTGGAGGCTTGAACTCTATATTCAAAAGCGCGAAGCTCCGGGCTGTTTTGCAGACCCTCATCGATCAGGTCCTGCAGGCGGAGCGGCTCCTCAGCTGCCCCGGCCATCCCCGCCGAGATAGCCAGAAAAGCCAGAAGGAGGAGCGCGATCGACCATCGAGCTTTTCCAGAATCTGGCGAACGTGTCGTGTGAAATGATTTCAAAACAATCACCTCCTGACCAGTTTTTGTTTCCGTATTGCGCAAAGCGGAGTTCGTATTGGAATGCTCCCCTTACTTCGCGTCCACCGTGAACCTTGCGGACTGGGTCTTGTCGGCGCGGGTCACTCTTACGCTGACATTCCACGGCCCCGACATAGAAAGGTTCATTGTAGCCTTATATTTTTCCCCTTTCAGAGCGGCGTCGGTCTTGTAATTCATAGCGGGCATGCCCGGCATGGGAGGCATGGAATATTCGACGACGACTTTCGCATCCGTCACCACTTTACCTGCGCCATCTCTTATCGCTATCTCCATATTGTTGTTACCGGTTACAGGAGGGTTCTTGTCTATGCTGACGGCAACGGTATACTCGCCTGCCTTCTTCGTTACCTCGTAATCCTTTGCGTAGACCGCTCCTGTTGCCAGCAGCAGAAGCAGTACTGCAAGAACAACAAATCTTTTCATGACGTACCTCCTTAAGGGTTTATTCTTCCCTTGACCCCGATCAGGGTTTCAAGCTATGCCTGTGCTTTCATGATCGGCCTTGCAATCAATGTAATCATTCAACTGCCGAAAATCACTTGCTTAGGTGAACATTGCCAGCCAAGGGCGACGCGGATAACGCCGTCGGAACCAGCCCAACTTTCAAAAGAAGGGTGTTTCAAGGGCGCCTCGCCGGGCACTTGAATCAACAAAGAAGTTTGGTTGTGTGGAGGGAGATGATTTCCGACGGAGCTCTGGCTTGAATCCAGAACAGACCAGGGGGGTTGTCCGTGGGGTAAGGTGTGACGGCGACATGCGGGTTTGCGACCCACATGCCAACTGGATTGGTGCCAGTCGAATGAAGCACGGATACGGGGGGAGGACCCTGGTCACCGGTCCGGCTTTCCTTTACTTCGCAGTCACAGGGGGCAGAGGGGCCTCTGCAGCAGCAACCGCCGCTCTGCAAAGCTTCAAGCTGTTCTGTCGAGCACGGGTAGTGTAAAGAGTGGACGTCACCCGTTGTGTGGCATGGGCCGGTAGCCCCCGCCGAAGAATATGCTGCTTGTCCCGCAACGAACCACATTACAAGGAAAGCGACAAGCGGTACCTGAAGACCGTGCTTTCTCATATGTTTGCTAACATAATATTGCATAGCATTACTTGTCAATTATGCGGGCCAAGAATAAGGGGAAGCGATAGAAGAAGTAATCGGCCTCCCCAATCCTATATTATAGTGTAACGGTTAGTCATGACTCTACGCGCATGTAGCCCACGAGTGACAGGGTCCACCGCTCACTCTTTTTTCCGCATAATTGATCAAATAAGAGCGGCACCTGCAGTCGCATTCTCTATTCCATCGAACATCCCTTCGAAAAGCGCTGTGGTAAGGTAACGCTCGCCTGCATCCGGAAGCACAACAACAATTGTCTTTCCCGCGCTCTCCGGCTCTCGGGCAACCCGGGCAGCCACTGTCACGGCCGCTCCGCACGAGATGCCCGAAAGTATGCCTTCCTCGCGCGAGAGGCGACGGGCCATCTCTATCGATTCTTCGTTGCTCACGAGTTCTACGCGGTCCACAAGGCTTAGGTCGAGCACTTTCGGCACAAAGCCCGCGCCGATACCCTGAATCTTATGTGGTGCGGGTTTTAGCTCTTCGCCCCGCAACGTCTGGGTGATAACCGGGGAATGAATCGGCTCGACTGCAACCGAGGTGATAGACCGTCCCTTCTGCTGCTTGAAATAGCGGCTCACCCCCGTGATGGTCCCGCCGGTCCCCACACCGGCCACAAATATGTCCATCTTCCCGCCTGTATCCTCCCATATTTCGACGGCAGTGGTTAGTTGATGGATCGCGGGATTTGCCGGGTTTTCAAACTGCTGGGGAAGAAAATAGTGGTCGGGATCGTTGGCAGCTATTTCCGTTGCTCGTGCAATGGCTCCTTTCATGCCCTTTGTAGCTTCCGTCAGAATGAGGTTTGCGCCGAAGGCTTTCAACACCTTCCGTCGTTCAATGCTCATGCTTTCCGGCATTGTGAGCGTGAGGCGAAATCCTCGAGCAGCGGCGACAAAGGCGAGGGCGATGCCGGTATTACCCGACGTGGGCTCGATGATCTCCATGCCCTGCTTCAGCTTTCCGGTTTTCTCTGCCTCCCACACCATTGCTGCGCCGATCCGGCACTTCACGGAGTACGAAGGATTTCTGCCCTCGATTTTTGCGAGAACGAGTGCTTTTGTCCCTTCCACAACACGGTTCAGGCGGACAAGCGGTGTCCTGCCTATGGAATAGGAATTGTCCTGATATACGGCACCCACGGCACACCCTCCTTTGCAACGATACTATACTAATAGTCGAACTATACAACGTACCAGGCGGTGTTGTCAAGTATTTATGATAGAAATAGTAAAGTAATATAATTTATTGAAATAATAATACTTTTTATATAATGTCAGCGGTTTGTTTAGACATACTTTAATAAATGATGCGGCATTTGGTTTGTAGGGACGTGAACCGATCAGGTCGCGTCACATACTCGCTATGTTCCATGCGCTGCGACGCCGCAAGTGGGGACCTTCCCCTGCAGGATCGTATGTTGAGAGGTTTTCACGAGAATCGGTTACGAAGGTCAAAGAGAGGTTCATAAGAGATGTATGCAGAATGAGCGTATGCCCGCACACCATTCGTTTGTTGAAAAGGCACCCTTCTTGTGTTACATTACGCTGAATTACGGCCTTTCGCCATATGACCGTCAGAGAACGATTAGAGGAACGGGAGGAGCGCACCCTCTCTCCATATGCGCAAAAAAGTTCGCGGTCGAGGGGCAGGCTGAGGCCTGAGCCCGAGTGTGACCTCCGACCTGCGTTTCAGCATGATCGCGACCGGATCATACACAGTAAGTCGTTCAGGCGGTTGAAGCATAAGACGCAGGTCTTTCTTTTTCCTACGGATGACCATTACCGGACTCGGCTGACGCACACGGTCGAGGTAGCCCAGATCGCCAGGACCATTGGCAAGGCCCTCTTTCTCAACGAAGACCTGGTGGAAGCTATCGCACTCGGCCACGACCTCGGGCATGGGCCATTCGGCCATGCAGGCGAAGAGGCCCTGAACAGGATGCACAGCGGCGGATTCAGGCATAACGAGCAGAGCCTGAGGATTGTCGATATGCTGGAACGGGACGGCAAAGGCCTCAACCTGACCTCAGAGGTTCGCGACGGTATCGTGAAGCACGCAAAAGGAAAGGGAGATATCCTTCCGAAGGATGAAAAGGAAGCACCGTTGACCCGCGAGGCAGGGGTGGTACGGATCGCAGACGTGATCGCCTACACGAACCATGACATTGACGATGCCATTCGAGGCAACGTAATCCGGCCTGCCGATCTGCCCCGGCAGTGTGTGAAAGTCCTCGGGAAGACGCACGGCGAGAGGATAGACACCATGGTGCGCGGTGTCATCATGGAATCGTTGCAGAACGAGAGTGCTGGGCTCTGCATCAGTGAAGAGGTCGAGGAACAGATTGTCGAACTCCGGGACTTCCTCTGGGATCGGGTGTACGAGAATAAACTGGTGCACGAGGACTTCGAAAAGTGTGCGATGATCCTGGAAGCGCTCTACACGTATTTTCTGAAGAGACCGGAAGCCTTTCTCCAGGAGACAGGGAGAAAAGATTTCTACGACGAGCCCGCGACGTGTATCTGTGATAACCTTGCGGGCATGACCGACAGATACGCATTCAACCTTTACGAAAAACTGTTTCTTCCGTTACCTTGGAAAATAGCCATTTAGGGGGCCAGATATGAAGAGAAAGATTCTGATCGCCGACAAGGATGCAAGTCTGAAGGATGCTTTTCGTATCATATTTTCAGAGGACAAGTATGAGATCCTCTACGCCGCTTCCGCCAAGGACGTGGAAAAGGTAGCTTCCTCCTCTCCGCCGGAGGTTTACATTGTCAACGTGAACCTGTTCAAGAGCAGCGGGGTCGAGGTCTACAAGAAGCTGCAGAAGGATCATTACCTGGACAACGCGCGCTTTTTCTTCATGAAGGATGAGAATGACACCACAGAGCTTCTCGGGTTCCAGGCGGAAGGCGTGATTGAAAAGCCGATCAACTTTTTCAAGGTTCACGAGAGGATAGCAAAAGACGACGACCTCATTGTCCTTGTGGACGAGATTGCCGAGACAGAAGAAACAGTATCAGCACCTGTAAGGCCAGCACCTGTAAAGGAGGAGACGGTGAAAGAAGACATCGGCGTAAAGGTAGGATTGGGAGAGGGACTGGCGAAGGAGTTGAGCGCTCGTCCGGTAGCCAGCACTGAGGATATCGGGCCCGTGCTGGAGGCTGAACTGCGCAGGGTACTCGGAGTGACCATGGAAGAGATGGTCCCCAGGCTCGTTGACAGAATGACACCTGTGCTCTCAAACTTCGTGGAAGATTACACGAAGCGCGTATTGTACGAGATAGCGGAAAAAGTCATCCGGGAAGAGATAGAAAAACTGTTGAAAGAATCTGGTTCATGACGGATAAGATCTACCAACCGCAACACGTAGAGCAAAAGTGGTACGGCTTCTGGTTAGAAAAAGGCTATTTCAGAGCGGAGAGCGTTTCCAGGAAGCCACCTTTCTGCATTGTCATCCCGCCCCCTAACATAACCGGCGTGCTCCATATGGGCCACGCCCTCAACAACACGCTTCAGGACATTTCGACGCGATACAAAAGGATGCAGGGTTTCAATGCTCTCTGGCTTCCAGGTACGGACCATGCGGGCATTGCCACCCAGAATGTTGTAGAGCGGGAGCTTGCCAAGGAAGGGCTCTCCACTGAAGAGCTCGGAAGAGAAAGATTCATAGAGCGGGTCTGGCAATGGAGAGAGAAGTCAGGCGGAACGATCATCGAACAGCTCAAGAGACTCGGATCTTCGTGTGACTGGTCGCGAGAGCGGTTTACCATGGATACTGGCCTGAGCCGGGCCGTGCGAGAGGTGTTTGTCCGCCTGTATGAAGAAGGGCTGATTTACCGGGGCAATTACATCATCAACTGGTGCCCGCGATGCAAGACAGCCCTGTCCGATGTAGAGGTGGAGCACGAGGAGACCAGAGGCCATCTCTATCACATACACTATCCCCTTGCGGATGACGAAGGCCATCTGACCGTCGCAACCACCCGGCCCGAGACCATGCTTGGCGACACGGCTGTGGCTGTCAACCCGGAGGACGAACGGTATCACCGCTTCATCGGCCGCAACGTGATACTGCCGATTGCGCAAAAGAAGATACCAGTGATCGGGGATACGTACGTTGATGTTACCTTCGGAACAGGTGCACTCAAAATAACGCCGGCACATGACTTCAACGACTTCGAAATCGGAAAGGTCCACAGCCTTGACGTGGTGAAGGTCATAGATGAGGAAGGCAAGATGAACGAACATGCCTTTCAGTATAAGGGCATGGATCGTTTCGAGGCGCGTGACAAAATTGTGGAGCAGCTCCGCTCTGAAGGGCTGCTCGAAAAGATAGAGGACTACGGTCTGATCGTGGGGAGATGTTACCGCTGCAAGACCGTAGTGGAGCCGATGCTTTCGCTGCAGTGGTTTGTCACGATGAAGCCGCTCGCTATCCCGGCGATAGAGGCGGTGAAGAGTCACCGGGTGCGCATCATCCCGGAGATGTGGGAGAAGGTCTACTTCGATTGGATGGAGAACATCAGGGATTGGTGCATATCCCGGCAGATCTGGTGGGGCCACCGCATCCCCGTCTGGTACTGTGACACATGCCAGAAGATGTATGTTTCCAGGAAGGACCCGACCTCGTGCGAGCAGTGTAAAGGACCGTTGCGGCAGGAATCGGATGTGCTCGACACGTGGTTCTCTTCCGGACTCTGGCCTTTTTCAACGCTCGGTTGGCCGGAGAGCACCGATGACCTCAAGACATTTTATCCCACGTCTCTGCTCGTGACAGGCTTTGACATACTCTTCTTCTGGGTGGCCCGCATGATCATGATGGGAATTCACTTCATGGGAGACGTGCCCTTCAGGGAGGTGTATATCCATGCCCTCGTCAGGGATGCCGAGGGGCGCAAAATGAGTAAGTCAAAGGGTAACGTCATTGACCCCCTTCTCATGCTTGATAAATATGGTACCGATGCGTTTCGCTTCACGCTGGCAATGCTCGCTGCGCAAGGGCGCGACGTGCTTCTCTCGGAGGAGCGCATTGAAGGCGGGCGCAATTTTGTCAACAAAGTCTGGAATGCTTCGCGTCTTACCATGGCCCTGTTGGACGGAAAAGAGTTTGGCACAGAAAAGGTCGAGTCTTCATTTCTTCCTGACAGGTGGATACGGTCACGCGTTCAGAAAGTGACGCAGGAGGTCAGCGAGGGTATTAATACCTACCGTTACAGCGAAGCCGCCCAGACGCTTCACGGGTTTGTCTGGCATGAGTTCTGCGACTGGTACCTGGAACTGATAAAGCCAAACCTGTACGGCAAGACAACGCAGTTCGATGCCCGGGCTACCGCACAGACGCTGTACAGGACGTTTCGGGACATCGTGGCTCTTCTCCACCCGTTCATGCCTTTTATCACCGAGGAGCTGTACCAGCGCATGCCATTCAAGGAGACGGAGAGTGTGATGGTACATCCTTTCCCGCAGGCAGACACTGCCGAGATGAATGAGGAGAGCGAGGAGAGCATGAACATCGTCATGGGCGTGATCGATGTGATCAGGAACATACGCGGTGAAATGGGTTTTCCGCCCAACCTGAAGATCGATGCCAGAATCAGGGCCAACCGCCACGAAGCCCTCCTGGAGGAGTACGTCTACTACATAAAGGAGCTGGCCAAGGTAGAAGATCTCGGATTCATCACGGACGGCGCCCCGGACCGGGCTGCCATGGGCATGCACGGAGACGTGGAGATATTTGTGCCGATAACGGACCCTGGCATCGTCACCCGTGAACTGGGCAGGATCAACAAGGAATTGGGTAAGATAGGGCCGGACATCGACAGGGTTCTTGCCAAGATCAATAACGAAGCCTTCAGAGGAAAGGCCCCTCCCGAGGTAATCAGGAAAGAGGAGGCTGCATACGAAGAACTCTGCGTGAAGCGCGATAAGCTTGTCAGCAACAAGGCAATGCTGGAAGGGTTGCTTGGAAACCAGTAGCCAGTAATCAGTAATCAGTAATCGGTGATCAGTCTAACAAAAGAAACCAGAAAAACCAGAGAAACCAGATAGACTGAGCGGACATGCCCCTCAACTTTTCTATTGTCGAACGCTTCGCCTCCGAGTACCAGGAGGCGATGCAGGACAAGACACTCCTGCGACACGACCGTTACCAGATGCTCTCTGCCTTGAGGGAGCGGCTGTACGAGGCGATGCGGGACTACGAGACCTTCGAGACCGAGCTTGCCTCGATGATCAGGTCGATCGGCCAGGCACAGACGTATGATGAGTTGGGGAAGCACCACGAACGCTCCGTTGCCGGCGTGAGAAACTACTTCCTGGAAGAACAGACGACTGTTGACGTGCACGACCTGTTCGGGTGCATACGGGACGCGATCACCGTGAGGGTGCTCGGCCTCGTCGAACAGGAGATGGAACGGGATGGTCTGGGTCGTCCACCCGTGCCGTATTCGTGGATAGGCCTCGGCAGCGAAGGCAGGAACGAGCAGACCTTTGTCACCGATCAGGACAACATGATCATATACGATGAGGCAGATCGGACGATTGCCCGCTCCTACTACGAGGAGTTCGGGGCCCGGGTGGTGGAAGGACTGGCTGCAGCGGGTTTCAGCAAGTGCAAGGGCGGGATCATGCCCTCCAACGCGAAGTGGCGAGGCTCCAGTCTCGACTGGGAGAAGAAAGTAAGGGATGCGCTTGCGGACACGAAGGGGAGCCTCGAACTGCTCGACCTGATCATCCTTACTGATGCTCGCCACATCTGCGGGTCAACACAACTCTATGAGGGTTTTCGGAAGGGGCTGTACGCATTGATCCATGAAAACAGGCAGGTCATGAACGAGCTTGCGCGATCGGCCGTGCTCATGCCGACTGCGCTCGGTTTTTTTGGAAGGTTCAAGGTGGATGCTGAAGGAGAGAACAAGGGCAAGCTCAACATCAAGTTGCACGGCTGGGCGCCACTCATCATGTCGGTGCGGGCACTCGCCCTTTCGCAGGGGCTTTCTGACACCAATACACTGAAGCGTCTTCGGAGGCTACGCGAAACCGGTGTGATAAAGAGGGATGTCGAGGAGGAACTCATTGACGCATATCTGCTTTTCGTCAAGTTCAGGTTAAAGAACCAGCTCGAGCAGCCGGAGAACCCTACTTCGAACCACATCAGTCCGGAGGAAATCGGTGCAGAAGATGCGGGACGGCTTCGCAAATCGATGAGGGTGGTCGAGTCGTTCCAGAAATATATCAACGAGGTCTTGTTGTTCGGACAACCGTTGTAAGGGGGACATATGAAAGTCGCAGAGGTCATGAACAAAGACGTGGTCACGTGCCATCCTTCGGAAAAGCTGACGGTGATTATCAACAAGTTTGAGCTCTTCCACATAGCGGGCATGCCGGTCATGGAGAGAGGGCGCCTGGTGGGCGTCGTCTGTCAGGCCGACATCCTGCGGCTAGCCAAGTCTGGTCCCATTCAGGAAGCGGTGGTTCAGGACGTGATGACAAGAGATGTGGTCGCGGTATCTCCAACAGATTCCGCGGTCCAGGTGGCCAGGCTCATGATAGAGAGGAAGATCAACAGGATCCCCGTGGTGGAGGGGGAAAAGCTGGTGGGTATCGTTACCCGTGGCGACCTGATCCGGGCAGCAGCAATCTGCGAGTGACAAAAGGCTAAAGGCACAAGGCTACAGGGAAAAGGCAAAGGACGGGAGGAAACGTTGTGAAGATAACGCGGGACGTCATCGAATATGTAGCGCACCTGGGCAGGCTGGAACTGGACCCACATGAGATCGAAGAGTATACGGGCCAGCTCGACAGTATACTTGAATATATGGACAAGCTCAATGCACTCGACACCACAGGTGTCGAGCCGATGAGCCATGCGATCCCAAACGTGAACGTGTTTCGTGAAGACAGGATCGTGGAGTCGTTCTCGGTCGAGGAATCAGTAGGGAATGCGCCTGAGCGAACGGGCTCCTTTTTCAAAGTCCCTCCAATCATAGAAGTGGAGTAAGAGGCATGGAAGAGCTGCTTAACAAGAACGTGCTGGAGCTGGGAGAGGCGCTGAGACGCAAGGAGATAAGCTCAGTCGAGCTGACGACATTCTACCTCAAGCGGATTGCGAAGTATGATGGCGAGCTGCGCTCATACCTGAGGGTGACCGGAGAGCTTGCCCTGGAGATGGCACGTGCAGCGGATGAGAAGCTGCGAAGGGGAGAGGGCGAGGGCCTCACAGGAATACCCCTCGGCATCAAGGATATCCTGTGCATGACGAATATTGAAACGACCTGTGCGTCGCAAATCCTCAAGGGATTCATAGCTCCATACGATGCCACGGTGATCCGCAGGATGAAAGGAAGCGGTTTCGTCAACTTGGGCAGGCTGAACATGGATGAATTTGCCATGGGCTCCTCCACGGAGAACTCTTCCTTCCAGGTGACGAAAAACCCGTGGGACCTGGAGCGCATTCCTGGTGGTTCGAGTGGCGGCTCCGCAGCGGCGGTCGCGGCCGGGTTATGCGTGGCTGCGCTGGGTACCGACACCGGCGGTTCCATCAGGCAGCCTGCGGGTCTATGCGGTACGGTCGGATTGAAGCCGACGTATGGAAGGATATCGCGGTATGGTCTTGTGGCCTTTGCGTCGAGCCTTGATCAGATAGGTCCTCTCACTCGGAGTGTCAAGGACTGCGCGGCAGTGCTGCAGGTGATTGCGGGACACGATCCCATGGACTCCACCTCTATCCCGCAGCCGGTTCCCGACTACCTCTCGTTCATCGGTCGCGATGTGAAGGGCTTGCGCGTGGGTATTCCGCGGGAATACTTCATTGAAGGCATGGAAGAGGACGTCAAGGGCTCAGTAGAAAGTGCGATCAAGGTATTCGAACGGAACGGTGCCTCCGTGGTTCCCATAACACTCCCTCACACGGAGTATGCAGTGGCAACCTATTATATTATATGTACCGCGGAAGCCTCATCGAACCTTGCCCGTTACGATGGCGTGAAGTATGGGTTCCGCGCTCCGGGAAAAGATATTATCGAGATGTACAAGAAGAC